>Ga0075418_10000417_pt1 | contig 44396 bp, 40 predicted proteins | sample SoiMetdeltSBSDD2_FD_81776 | JGI IMG/M metagenome (GOLD analysis project Ga0075418, IMG submission 81776) | Bulk soil microbial communities from a Populus tree surrounding site in Tennessee, USA - Soil MetaG P. deltoides SBSDD2 | ecosystem: Environmental > Terrestrial > Soil > Tree plantation...
GCGAGACTGGACGGCCCGGCATCCGCGGTCGGGTCGCGGTCGCGGGAATCGGCGAGACGGCCTACTACAGGCACGGTCAGGCCCCGGAGCCCGAGCTGAAGCTCGCGCTGCGGGCCATCCTGGCGGCGTGCGAGGACGCCGGTCTCGACCCCCGCGCCGTCGACGGCTTCGCCTCGTACAGCAACGACCGCAACGACCCCTCCCGCCTGGCCGCCGCGCTCGGATTGCCCGAGCTGCGCTTCGCGAACATGCAGTGGGGTGGTGGCGGCGGCGGCGGCTCGGCGGCGGTCGGCAACGCCGCCGCGGCGATCGCCGCCGGATACGCCGACTGCGTCGTCGTCTTCCGCGCGCTGGCCCAGGGCCAGTTCCAGCGGTTCGGGGCCGCCCCGCCGGCGGCCACGGCGGCCGGCGAGGCCGCCCTGACGTTTCCCTACGGACTCATCTCGCCGGCCCAGCGGTTCGCCATGCGCGTCATGCGGTTCATGCACGAGCACGGCATCCGCCCGTCGGCCCAGCGCGCGATCGCCCTGGCCTCGTACCACCACGCCCAGAACAACCCCCGGGCGGTGATGCACGGGCGTCCGCTCACGGCCGAGGCGTACGACGAGTCGCGCTGGATCGTGGAGCCGTTCCGGCTGTTCGACTGCTGCATGGAGAACGACGGCGCCGCCGCGCTCGTGCTGGTGTCCGCCGAGCGCGCCCGCGACCTGCGGCACCGTCCCGCCTACCTGCTGGGCGTGGCGCAGGGCTCGGAATACCGCAACGCCGCCCGCGGCCACAACGCGCCGACCTACGCGTCGGCGAGCTTCACGACGGTGGCGCCGCGCCTCTACGCGATGGCGGGAGTGACGCCCAAGGACGTCGGCGTCGTGCAGAGCTACGAGAACTTCACCGGCGGAGTCCTCATGAGCCTGATCGAGCACGGCTTCTTCGCCCCCGAGGAGGCCAACGAGTTCCTCACGCCGGACAACCTCGTCGCGCCGCACGGCCGGCTGCCCCTGAACACCAGCGGCGGCAATCTCGCGGAGTGCTACATGCACGGGCTCGAGCTGCAGATCGAGGCGGTCAGGCAGCTGCGAGGACTGTCCACCAACCCGGTGCCCGCCGCGCGGGTGGCGATGGTGATCTCGGGCCCGATGGTCACCCCGGTGTCCAGCATGATCCTCGGCACCGAGGACACGCTGTGACGGTCGCGCCCGCGTACTATCTGCCCTCGGGCTTGCCGCGACCGGTGCCCGAGCCCGATGGGCTCGACGCCCCGTACTGGGAGGGCACGCGCCGCGGCGAGCTGCGCGTGCAGCGCTGTCGAGGCTGCCGGACCTGGCAGTGGGGCCCCGAGTGGATCTGTCACCGCTGTCATGGCTTCGAGCTCGAGTGGACGGCGGTCGAGCCGCGCGGGACGATCTACTCGTGGGAGCGCGCCTGGCACCCCGTCCACCCGGCCCTGCGCGGCCACGGACCCTACGTGGTCGTGCTGATCGCGCTGCCGCACGCCGGCGGCGTCCGGATGATCGGCAATCTCCTCGGCGATCCGCTCCAGGCGGTGGAGATCGGCGCGTCCGTCGAGGCCGTCTTCGAGCCCCACGACGACGCCACGCCGCCGTTCACGCTGGTGCACTGGAGGAAGACGGCATGAGCTCGACCGAGCTGACCATCAACGAGCCGAACCTGTGGCGCGTCAAGACCCCCGGCCACGCCCACTGGCCACGGAGCGCGCGTCCCGGCGATCCCGGGAAGTACTTCATCGTCTCGGCGGACGCCCACGCCAACGAGCCGGCGGACCTCTGGGCCACGCGGATCGACGCGAAGTACCGCGAGCGGGTGCCACGCGTCGTCGTCGACGCCAACGGCGTGAAGTGGCGCGTGTCCGAGGGCCACCGGCCCGATCGCCTGCGCACCGACGAGCTGGAGGGCGAGGACCGGCTCCGTCAGCTCGCGGGCGCCGATCCCGAGCAGCGGCTGCGCGACATGGATCGCGACGGCATCGACGCCGAGGTGATCTTCCCCAACAAGGGGCTGTCGATGTGGGCCACGCCCGACGCCGCCTTCGCCATGGCGCAGTGCCGTGTCTACAACGAGTGGGCCTGGGAGACGTTCGCCGCGTACAACCACCGCATGTCGCCGGCGGCCGCCATCGCCACCGCCGACCTCGAGGGCTCCATCGCCGAGGTGCAGCGCGTGGCCAGACTCGGCTTCCGCGCGCTGACCCTGCCCTGCAAGCCCGTGTGGGGCGCCCACGACGTGGACCACCCGAACTACAACCTGCCGGTGTTCGATCCCCTGTGGGCGGCGATCCAGGACGCCGACCTGCCGATCACGTTCCACGTCTCGACGGGACGCGATCCGCGGGCGGCGCGGGGCAACGGCGGGGCCGTCATCAACTACGTCTCCCACTCGCTGTCGCCCACCATCGAGCCGGTGGCCAACCTCTGCGCCTCCGGTGTGCTCTCGCGCTTTCCGCGCCTGCGCTTCGCGACGATCGAGGCCGGCATCGGCTGGGTGGCGTGGCTGCTCGACGCCATGGACGAGGCGTACCGGAAGCACCATTTCTGGGTCCGCCCCAAGCTGGACCGGCTGCCCAGCGAGTACTTCCGCGCGCACGGCTTCGCCTCGTTCCAGGAGGACCCGGCCGGACTGGCGCTGGCCGAATCGACCGGTCTGGACGACAACTTCATGTGGGGCAACGACTACCCGCACCACGAGGGGACCTGGCCGCACTCGGCCGAGGCGATCGAGCGCACGATGGGCGGGCTGTCCGACGGCGCGCGGGCGAAGGTCCTCGGTCTCAACGCCGCCCGCCTGTTCGGCTTCACGGTGCCCCGGTGAGCGTGCGGACAGGGCCGCGCCCGGCGTCCGCGCGCCCCGGCCACCGCACCGCCAACCGGGTCGTCGACATCCTCGAGCTGCTGGCGGCCAGCCGGGACGGGCTCGCCCTGCGGGAGATCAGCGCGGAGCTGGAGGCGCCGAAGAGCAGCCTGCTGCCGCTGCTGCGCGCGCTCACCGCGCGCGGCCTGCTGGAGCAGCGCCATGCCGGAGCGTACCGCCTCGGCTCGCGCGCGCTGGCGCTGGGCACCGGAGCTGCCGCCCAGCGCGACCTCGTGGACGTCGCCCGGCCCGCGCTGCTCGCCTTGATGCGACACACCGAGGAGACCGTGTTCCTGGGCGTGCTGGCCGGCGACGGCCGGTCGGTGGTCTACGTCGACAAGGTCGAGAGCGAGCAGGTCATCCGTTACGCGGCCGGTGTCGGCGACCGGCGGCCGCTGCACGCCACCTCCACCGGAAAGGCGATCCTCGCCTTCCTGCCGCCCGAGCAGCGCGAGGAGATCTTGAGGACGCTGCCGATGGACCGCCACACCGAGCGGACGGTCACGAGCGTGGCCGCGCTGCGCGTCTCGCTGGAGGAGGCGCAGCGGGCGGGCGTGTGCGTCAGCGTGGACGAGATGGTGCGCGGCGCCTCGGGGGTGGCGGCTCCCATCTTCGACCGCCACGGCGCCGTCGTGGGCGCCTGCACGATCGCGGGGCCGACCGATCGGCTGCGATCCCGGCTCCGTCAGCTCGCCGCCGAGGCCAGGGACGCCGCGAACGGGATCTCCACCCGGCTCGGTCACCGCGAATCCGACGACCGTACCGCCACCAGGAGGACGTCATGAAGGTCGGCGTTTCGCTCAACATGTTGACCAAGGAGGGGCGCTCGGACGCCTCGGTCGTGGCCGAGCACCTGGCCCTGGGCGATCTCGCCGAGCCGCTCGGCTTCGACTCGATCTTCGCGCTCGAGCACCACTTCACCGGCTACGCGATGTCGCCGTCACCGACGCAGCTGCTGAGCTACATCGCCGGGCGCACGACGCGGATCACGCTGGGGACCGCCGTCATCGTGCTCCCGTGGCACGACCCGGTTCGCGTCGCCGAGGAGATCGCCCTGCTGGACGTGCTGTCCCACGGGCGCTGCGTCTTCGGCTTCGGCCGCGGCGCGGCCAGCGTGGAGTACGCCGGCTTCCGGATCCCCATGGAGGAAGCCCGTCCGCGCTTCGTGGAGTCGGCTCAGATCGTCCTGAAGGCGCTCACCCAGGACGTGTTCGACTGGGAGGGCGAGTTCTTCAGGATCCCGCCCACGTCGATCCGGCCGCGCCCGATCTCCCATCCCGAGCGGCGCTTCTACGCCTCCTCGGTGAGTCCCGAGTCGGCCGCGGTCATGGCCAAGCTGGGCTTCGGCCTGCTCGTCATCATGCAGAACGAGTGGCCCAAGGCGGCCGAGGACATCCGGCGCTATCGCGACATCACGGTCGGCGTCGGTCACACGCCGCGGCCGCCCATCATCTCGACCAACGTGTCGGTGGCCGACAGCCGCGCCGAGGCGCGCGAGCGGGCGGCCCAGTACCTGGCCCGCAAGTTCGACTCGATCGACCGGCACTACAAGTTCTCGGACGGACACCTGGCCTCCGTGAAGGGCTACGAGTTCTACGGCGGCATGGCCAAGACGTACTCGAAGATGCAGGACCCGGGCTACCGCCAGAAGGCCACCGACTTTTACGTGAAGATCCAGGTCGTCGGCACCCCCGACGACTGCCTGCAGCAGATCGCGGAGTTGCAGCGCCTGACCGGCCTGGATCACCTGGTCGTGGAGTTCGGGTACGGCGGTATGCCTCACGAGGAGGCTCAGCTCAACATGCGGATGTTCGCCGAGCGGGTGATGCCGGTCCTCCAGCGCGATCGTGGCTTCGCAACACCCGCCGGCGCGACGCCCGCGTCCACGGCCGACGCCCTCGGCTCGACCGGGATCTTCGCCCCCGCGTAGCGAACGCCGGCCAGGGAGGACGCGATGATCACGAAGTTCGCCACGGTGTACGCCGGCCACGTGGATCTGCCGGACATGGGTCAGCTGGCCACCCCGGCCAACGAGCGACGCTATTCCAACGACCATCTGGCCAGCGTCTTCGAGAAGACCGACGCGGTCGCGAAGACGATGGACGCGCTCGGCTATCACGCGATCTGGCTGGCCGAGCACCACTTCCAGCACGAGGGCTACGAGTGCATCCCCAACATTCTCATGGCCGCCGTGCACCTGGCCCACGTCACCCGGCAGATCAAGATCGGCTGTGGCTTCAACATCGCACCCATGTGGCATCCGCTGCGTCTGGCCGAGGACTACGCGACCGCCGACATCCTGACCGGGGGCCGCGTGATCTTCGGGGTCGGCCGCGGCTACCACTCGCGCGAGGTCGAGACGTTCGGCGCCCCGATCCTCGACCAGGAGGCCAATCGCGAGCTGTTCGAGGAGCAGATCGAGATCCTCTTCAAGGCCTTCAACCAGGAGTCGTTCTCGCACCACGGCAAGCACTACACGCTGCCGCCGGCGGTGCCGTACCGCGGCTACGAGCTGAAGGAGATCACGCTGGTGCCGCGCCCGATCCACCTGCCGGTGGAGTGCTGGCAGCCGATCGTGAGCGCCAGCCCCCGCGCGCTCGACTTCATGGTCCGCCACGGCATCAAGGGCATCATCGGCGGCGGGGCGGCCACCATGGCGGAAGGCCCGATCCACGGCTACCGCGAGGCGGCCGCCCGCGCCGGCCGCAGCCTGAAGCCCGGCGAGAACCTCTGCCTGGGCATCTTCATGCACCTGGCCGAGACGCGCGACAAGGCGATCCGCGAGATCACCCCCTACTACGAGGAGCACGTGAAGATGTTCGGGCCCCTCGGCTTCGTGCCCGGCATCACGCCCGACCAGCTCGCCGCCTCGACCAGGCGCGGCGGCTGGGGCGCGGCCGGCGTGCCGACCGTCGAGCACTACATGCAGAACGGCTCGTGGTTCGCCGGCCCGCCCGAAGATCTCATCGCCTATCTCAAAGATCTGGAGTCGCGCTACCCGGGCCTCGAGTACGTGAACGTCAGCATCAGCATGGGCACGCCGAAGGCGGTCATGCTCGAGCAGCTCACGGCGTTCGGCAGGGACGTCATGCCGACGTTCACGGGGAGGACCGGCCCGGCCGGGACGTGACACCCGGCGGCGGCGGTCCTATACTGCGGGCCCTGTGGCCCTGAGGATCGGCGTCGACATCGGCGGCACCTTCACGGATCTCGTCGCCCTGGACGAGGCGACGGGCACCGTGGTCAACACCAAGGCCCTCAGCACGCCGCAGGAGCTGCTCGACGGCGTCCTCCGCTGCGTCGATCGGGCCGGGGTCCGCCTGGAGGACTGCCGGCTCGTCATCCACGGGACCACCATCGGCATCAACGCCCTGCTCGAGGGCAAGGGCGCCCGCACCGGCCTCGTCACCACCGCGGGGTTCCGCGACGTGCTCGAGATCGGGCGGGGCAACTTCCTGCGCATGTACGACGTCCTCTACCGGCGCCCGACCCCGCTGGTGCCGCGCGGGCGACGGCTCGAGGCCGGCGAGCGGCTGAGCGCGCGCGGCGAGGTCCTGGTGCCGCTCGACGAGGCCGCGGTGCGGGCGGCGGCCCGACGCCTGGCCGCCGACGGCGTGCAGGCCGTCGCGCTCACGTTCCTGTTCTCCTATCGCAATCCGGCCCACGAGCTGCGAGCGGCCGAGATCCTCGCCGAGGAGCTGCCGGGCGTGGCGATCTCCGTCTCCCATCGGCTCACGCAGGAATGGCGCGAGTACGAGCGGACCAGCACCACGGTGGTGAACGCCTACGTGCTGCCCATCGTCGACCGCTACCTGGGCGCTTTCGGACGCCGGCTGGGCGAGCGCGGCTTCCGCGGGAGCCTGCTGATCACCCAGTCCAACGGTGGCGCCTTCTCGCTGGAGGCGGCCCGCGCCAAGCCGGTGCACACCATCGAGTCGGGGCCGGCCGCCGGCGCCGTGGGCTGCACGAGCCTGGCCGCCGCGCTGGGGATCGAGCGGCTGATCTCCTTCGACATGGGCGGCACCACCGCCAAGTGCGCGATCGTCGAGCGCGGGCTCGTGCAGACCACCGACGAGTACCACGTCGACGGCCGCCCGCTGCGCATCCCCGTGATCGACATCCGCGAGGTCAGCGCCGGCGGCGGCACGATCGCGTGGATCGATGCCGGGGGCGCGCTGGCGCTCGGGCCCCGGAGCGCGGGGGCGGAGCCCGGGCCGGTGTGCTACGCGCTCGGGGGCGTCGAGCCGACCGTCACCGACGCCAACGTGGCGCTCGGCCGGATCGACGGCTCGCGCTTCCTCGGCGGCACCATGCCGCTGGACGCCGCGGCCGCCGCCCGCGCGATCGACGACGGGCTCGCGCGCCCGCTCGGCCTGTCCCGCGTCGAGGCCGCCGCCGGCGTCGTGCGACTGGCCGACGTCAAGATGGCGCTGGCCGCGCGGAGCATCACGGCCGGGCGCGGCCTCGACCCGCGCGACTACACGCTGGCCGCCTACGGCGGCGGCGGCCCGCTGCACGCCGTCGCCATCGCGCGCGAGCTGGGGATCCCACGCGTGGTCGTCCCGCCGGCGCCGTCCACGTTCTCGGCCTGGGGCATGCTGGCCAGCGACCTGCGCCACGACCTCGTGCGCACGGTCCTGGAGCCACTCGAGCGCACCGACGCCGCCTGGGCCCAGGCGCGCTACGCCGAGATGCAGCAGGAGATCGCCTCGATCCTCCCGGGCGACGGCGCGCCGGTCACGCACCGCGCCGTCGACCTGCGCTACCTCGGCCAGGAGCACACGGTGACGGTCGGCCTTTCGGATCTCGACGACTGGTCGGGACTCCGCAAGCAGTTCGACGACGCCCACGACCGCGCCTACGGCTACGCCGCTCCCGACGTCGAGGTCCAGCTCCTGAACCTCCGCCTGACGGTCGTCTATCCGATCGACCGCCCCCGCCTGCCGACGCTCGCGCCCCGCGCGTCAGGCACCCCTCAGTTCGAGACGCGCGCGATCTATTCGACGCTCAGCGGCGAAACGAGGCAATTTAGGGTCTACCAGCGAGAGGATCTCTGCACCGGAGACGCCATCCAAGGCCCTGCCGCCATTGAAGAGCCAGGGACGACCACCGTGATCGACACTGCCGACAACCTGTCGGTCGAGAGCCACGGCTGCCTGATCATCCACCTCAACGCCGTCGGAGCGACGGGGGGTGTCGGGGGGAGCGAGCATCGCTCCCTCCGAGGTCCATCAATCCAATAATGCCGAGCCCCGCCTCCGATCCGATTTCCGTCGAAGTCATACGCGCCGCTCTGAATGCCGCCGCCGAGCGCATGCGCATCACCATGATCAAGACGGCGTACAACCACATCATCAGCGAGAGCCTGGACTTCGGCTGCGCCATCTTCGACGCCGACGTGCAGATGATCGCCCAGGGCATCGGGCTGCCCGTCTTCCAGGGCCACCTGGGCTTCCCCATCGAGGCGACCATCCGCGACCGCGGGATCGAGGCGTTCCGCGAGGGCGACGTCTTCATCCACAACGACCCCTACGCCGGCAACGGCAACCACCTGAACGACGTGGCCATGACGGCGCCCGTGTTCTGGGAAGGGCGGCTGACCGGCTTCGTGTCGGTCAAGGCGCACTGGAGCGACGTCGGTGGTCCGGTGCCGAGCAGCATGCAGGTGGGCTCGCGGGAGTTCCGCCAGGAAGGGCTGCGCTTCCAGTCGGTGCGCCTGTTCAGCCGCGGCGAGCTGAACGAGGAGGTCATGCGGATCATCCGCGCCAACATCCGCACCGAGAGCGGCACCCTCAAGGACGTCCAGGCGATGATCGCGGTGTGCCGCACCGGCGAGACGTCGTTTCACGAGATCCTCGCCAAGTACGGGCGGGACGCCGTGCTGCGGGCCACGCGGGTGTACATGGAGCAGTCCGAGCGGCGCACGCGGGCGGCGCTGGCGGCCATCCCGCCCGGCACCTACCGGGCTGACGGCCACTTCGACAACGACGGCATCACGCTGGACCGCCCCGTGCGCGTGGCCATGGCCATCACGATCGGCGACGGCGACATGACCGTGGACTTCACGGGCTCCGACCCGCAGGTGGCCGGGCCGTTCAACTGCGGCGACGCCATCACCATCAGCGCCTGCCGGCTGCTCATCAAGTGCCTGACGACGCCGCACGACCCGGTCGACGAGGGTTGCTTCCGCCCGCTGCGCGTGGTCATCCCGCCGCGCTCGGTGCTGGCCGCCGAGGAGCCGGCGCCCACCGCGCGCTACTACGTGCCGATCAACCTGCTCATCGAGCTGGGCCTGCGCGCCCTGGCGCCGGCGGTGTCCGACCTGGTCCCGGCCGGCGCCTACGGCGATCAGATGCCGACCATCGCCTTCGGCACCCACCCCGAGACCGGCCGGCTCTTCATCCAGGGCGATCTCAACGCCGGCGGCACCGGCGCCCGCCCCACCTTCGACGGCGAGTCGGCGATGATCATCTTTGCGGGCTCCACGGCGCGCAACAACCCCGTCGAGGTCGTCGAGTCGCGCGTGCCGACGATGCGGGTCGTGAAGTACGGCCTCCGGCAAGACTCGGGCGGCGCCGGCACCTACCGCGGCGGTCTCGGCGTCGAGCGCGTCTACCAGTTCCTGGCCGACGCGTTCATCACCTTCAGCCTCGAGCGCAAGGCCACGCCGCCGTGGGGGCTCAACGGCGGGACCGACGGCGCGGTGAACGGCGTGGAGATCACCTCGCCGGACGGCGCCGTGCGCCACGTACGCAAGGCGACGCAGCACCCGATCGGCGCCGGTGAGGTGGTGCGGCTCATGACCGGCGGCGGAGGCGGCTGGGGCCCGCCGTCGGGACGCGATCCCGAGGCGGTCCGCCGCGACGTCCGCGAGGGGTACGTCTCGCGGCACGCGGCCCGCCGCGACTACGGCATCGCCGTCGACGGCGCCTGACGTGCCCGTCCGCGCGATCCGCTGCGGCACGCTGTTCGACGGCACCGGCGCCGACCCGGTGCGCGATGCGGTGGTCGTGATCAGCGACGGCCGCATCACCTCGATCGGCACCGCCGGGCCGCCGGGGGCGGAGACGCTGGACCTGGGCGACCGCTTCGTCATGCCGGGGCTGATCGACTGCCACAGCCACGCCTCGATCGTCCCGGGCCTCGGAGACCAGCTCGGTCAGCTCTGCCGCGGGCCGGTGCCGCAGGCGCTGGCGGCGACGCGCAACCTCCGCCAGGACCTGGCGGCCGGGACCACCACGATGCGCCTCATGGGCGAGGAGCACTTCGTCGACGTGGAGCTGCGCGAGGCCATCGAAGCCGGGACCATCACCGGCCCGCGACTGCTCATCGCGGGGCGCGGCCTCGCCGCCAACAACGGCCACGGCCGCGCGCTGGCCAGCTACGACGGTGTCGACGAGGTGCGCCGCGGCGCGCGCGAGAACCTGCGCCGCGGCGCCAACCACGTGAAGATCTTCGTCACCGGCGGGGTCAGCTCGCCCGGCACCACGCCGACGGCGAGCGCCTACACGCGCGAGGAGATCCGCGCCGCCGTCGAGGAAGCCGACCGGGTCGGCACCTACGCGGCGGCCCACGCCCACGGCGGCCCCGGGCTGCGCCTGGCGGTCCAGGAGGGTGTCGGCACCATCGAGCACGCGGCGCTCGCCGACGACGAGGACATCGCGCTGATGATCGAGCGGCGCGTGTGGCTGATCTGCACCTTCGCGATCTTCATGCACCCCAGCGGCATCGAGCAGGGCGACGGCCGGCGTCCGGCCATCATGGACAAGATGCGCTGGGCCCGCCGGGTCGTGGCCGAGACGTTCCCGCGTCACCTGGCCTCGGGCGTGCGCTTCGCGTGCGGGACCGACAGCGTGCACGGCGCCATGCCCTTCGAGCTGCAGACGCTGGTCCGCCTCGGCGTGTCCCCGCGCGACGCGTTGCTGGCCGGGACCCGCTGGGGCGCCGAGGCCTGCCGCGTCGACACGGAGGTGGGCACGCTCGAGCCGGGCAAGCGGGCCGACCTCATCGCGATCGACGGAGATCCCCTGAAGGACATGGCGGCGATGGAGCGCGTGAGCCTGGTCGTGAAAGATGGTGTCACCTGCGGGAGGAAGCCGCGATGAGCGAGATCAACGGCTGTCGTTCCTCGGACGCGCCGATCGGCCTCAGCCGGCGGGAGTGGCTCGCCGGCGCGGCAGCCGGGCTCGGGACGGTCGCCGTCCCGCGCGCGGCCTTCGCCCAGGGCGCCCCCAAGCGGGGCGGAACCCTGCGCGTGGCCACCGTGGACAAGCCCGTCAACATGGACCCGGGGTACGCCCAGCTCTACTCGTCGCTGCAGATCTACCAGAACGTCTACAACAAGCTCGCCTACGTCGACGAGGCCGGCCAGTTCATCCCCGGCCTGGCGAAGGCCTGGAAGGCCGAGAACGACAAGACGTGGCTGTTCGACCTCGTCGACAACGCGGTCTTCCACAACGGCGAGCCGTTCACCGCCCAGGACGTGGTCTTCACGTTCACGCGGCTGCTCGACGCCAAGAACAAGCTCCCGATGCGCGTCTTCTTCTCGCCGGTGGAGGGCGTGGAGGCCGTCGGCGCGCACCAGGTCCGCTTTCATCTCAGCCGGCCGTTCGGCCCGCTCCTGGCCATGCTGACGCAGGCCACCGAGATCGTGAACGAGAAGGCGCTCAAGGAGAAGGACCCCAAGCTCTTCCCGATCGGCACCGGGCCTTTCCGGTTCGTGGAGTGGGTCAAGGACGACCACGTCACGCTGGAGCGCTGGGACAAGTACTTCCGCCCGAACCGTCCGTATCTGGACAAGGTCGTGTTCCACGCCCCGGCCGACGACACCGTGCGGCTGACCGGCCTGCAGACCGGCCGCTTCAACTGGATCCAGACCGTCCCGCCCCAGCGGGTTCCCGAGCTGGAGCGAGGCCGGGATCCGAAGTCCTCGCCCGGTCGTCCCTACCTGCCCTTCTTCCTCATGCTCAACGCGAGCAAGCCGCCGTTCAACGACAAGCGGCTGCGCCAGGCCATCGCGTGGGCGATCGACCGGGCCGAGATCGTCAAGCTGGTGTACTTCGGCAGCCACGTCGTGACCGCCGAGCCCACGCCGGAGCCCAGCCCGTGGGCCACCGGCGTCAACGCCCACAAGGGCGGGCCCGACCTGGCGCGCGCCAAGCAACTCCTCGCCGACGCCGGTGCCGGCGGTGGGCTGACGCTGACCTACCTGGTGAAGTCCCAGGTCCCGGTGCTGGTCAAGACCGGCGAGATCCTGCGCGAGCAGCTCAAGAAGGTCGGCATCACGCTGGAGGTCCAGCCGCTGGAGTCGGGCCAGTACTTCGAGGCGCTGGTCGGCAAGAAGTACGACATCGCGGCGGCGTGGTGGAGCGTCACCGTCGACCCCGACATGTTCTACTCGCCCCTGCAGCACTCCGCCTCGGCCTGGAACTTCTCCGGCTTCAAGTCGGAGGAGGCGGACCGGCGGATCGAGGCCTTCCGCTTCACGGCCAGCGCGGCCGCGCGCAAGAAGATGTACCCGGAGATGGTGCGCTGGTTCCAGGAGGAGGGCTCGCTCATCGTCTTCAGCAACGAGGTCCAGCGATACTGGATGAAGCCCGGCGTCCAGAACGCCGGCCCGCTGCCCTCGCTGGAGCTGCGGTTCGAGGATACCTGGCTCGCCTGACCCGGGCGTGCGGCGGGGCTGATGTCGTCGCCCTGGCTCTACGCGGCCCGCCGGCTGCTGCTCGCGGTGCCGCTCCTGCTCGGGATGAGCCTGCTGGTGTTCGGGCTCATGCGCCTGGTCCCCGGCGACCCGGCGGTCGCCGTCCTCGGCTACAAGGCCACGCCGGACGGTATCCGCGCGCTGCGCGAGGCCTTCCACCTCGACGAGCCCCTGCCACAGCAATACGTCAGATGGCTGGCCGGCGTGGCCCGCGGCGACTTCGGTCTCGATTTCCGGCAGAACGAGCCCATCGGCCGCATGATCCTCGACCGGCTGCCCGTCACGCTCGAGCTCACGCTGCTGGCCACGCTCTGCGCGGCTCTCATCGGCATCCCCCTCGGGCTGCTCGGCGGCGGCCGCCGCGGCGGCGCCGCCGACCGCACCGCGCTGGCGGTCGGCCTGGTGGGCATCTCGATCCCGGACTTCTGGCTCGGCATCATGCTCATCCTCGGTGTCTCGCTCGGCCTGGGCCTCCTGCCCTCGGGGGGATTCGTGCCGCTCGCCGAGAGCCCGCTGGAGAACCTGCAGCACCTCGTGCTGCCCGCGCTCACGCTGGCGCTCAGCCGGGCCGCCGTGCTCGGCCGCCTCACCCGGGCGGCGGTCCTCGACGTCGTCCACCGCGGCTTCGTGCAGGTCGCGCGCGCCAAGGGCCTGGCCGAGCGCTGGGTCCTCGTCCGCCACGTGCTCCCCAACGCCGCCATCCCGATCGTCACCGTGCTGGGGCTGCAGACGGGCTACATGCTGGGCGGCGCCATCGTCGTCGAGATGATCTTCACGCTGCCCGGGGTGGGCCGGCTCACGCTCGACGCCGTGCTCGAGCGCAACTATCCGGTGGTGCAGAGCACCGTGCTGACCGTCGGCGCGATGTTCATGCTCGTCAACCTGGCCACCGACATCCTCTACGGGGTGATCGATCCCCGGATCCGTCGCCGGTGACGCACGCCCGGGTCGCCGTGGCCGGGCTCGTCGTGGTGGCGACGCTGGCGCTGCTGGCGGTGGTCGCGCCCCTGCTGCCGGTCGGCAGCCCGACGGAGATCTCCAAGGACCGCGCGCTGCAGGCACCGAGCCCGGCCGAGCCGTTCGGGATGGACGACCTGGGGCGCAGCGTGCTGAGTCGCGTCGCCCACGCCTACCGCGTCTCGCTCGCCGTGGCGGTGACGGCGGCGCTGCTGGCGCTGCTGGTCGGCGTGCCGCTCGGCCTGACGGCCGGGTACGCCGAGGGGCTCGCCGACCAGCTCATCATGCGGCCGCTCGACGTGCTGATGTCGTTCCCGGCGATCCTGCTCGCCCTCGCGCTCATGAGCGTCTTCGGGACCGGCGCGCTGCTCGTCGCCGTCGCGCTCGCCGTGGTCTACACCCCCATCGTGGCCCGCGTGGCGCGCGCCGCCGTCGTCGCCACCAAGGTGGAGGTGTACGTGGACGGGGCTCGCGCGCTGGGCGCGACCGTACCCCGCGTGGTCCTGGCCCACGTCCTGCCGAACGCCGCGGCGCCGGTGCTCGTGCAGGCCTCGGTGCTCATGGCGCTCGGCATCCTGGTGGAGGCCGCGCTGTCGTTCCTTGGTGTCGGCGTGCGTCCGCCCACGCCCTCGCTGGGCCTCATGCTCGCCGACGGTCGCGGCTTCATGCTGCAGGCCCCGTGGATGGTCGTCTTCCCCGGCCTCGCCATCATGCTGGCCGTCCTCGGCTTCAACATGCTCGCCGACGGGCTGCGCGACTGGCTCGATCCCCAGCAGACCGGCGGACGCTGAGCGGGCGCGCGGCGCTGCGCGCCTAGGGCTTCGGTGGCGGCGGCGGAGGCGGCTGGCCCGGCGGTGGCGGCGGCGTGCCGGGGGGTGGCGGCGGCGGCTCCTGACCGGCCGGCGGCGCGGCGGGCGGAGCCGCCGATGGGCACCGGAAGACCTGGGCGTAGATCTTCGAGAGGTCCTCGATGCCGAAGGTCAAGAGGGCGGTGTCGCCCCCGAGCCTCAGGATCTTGCGCCGCAGGTCCTTGATGGACGTGTCGCTCACGGCCCCGATCAGCGTGCAGCCGCGCGTGCGCGAGGTCTCGGTCGTCAGCCGCAGCCGGCTCATGGCGTGACGCTCACCGTCCTGCGCCGCCGCGGAGGACAGCGGCGCCGCCGCCAGCAACAGGATCGCCCAGCCCGCTCGCGTCGTCATGGTGTCTCCCGTGCGTCGGCTGGGGGCCGGCGCCGGAGCGCCTCCTCCCGGAGCTTGACCTTCTGGATCTTGCCCGAGCTGGTCATGGGGAACTCGTCCACGACGTACACGTGGCGCGGGATCTTGAAGCTGGCGATGCGGCCCCGGCAGTGGGCGACGACGTCGGCCTCGGTCACGGTGACACCCGGCTCGCAGCGCACGAACGCCACGCCCACCTCGCTCAGCCGCGCATCGGGATAGCTCACGACCGCGGCCAGGCTGATGGCCGGATGGCTCATGAGGTAGGCCTCCACCTCCATCGGGTCCACGTTCTCGCCGCCGACCTTCAGCATGTCCTTGTAGCGGCCGACGAAGCGCAGGTGGCCGTCGGCGCGCAGCACGCCCATGTCGCCGGTGTGCATCCAGCCCTCGGCGTCGATGGCGGCGGCGGTCGCCTCCGGCTTGTCGTAGTAGCCGCGCATCACGGTGTAACCGCGGACCAGGATCTCGCCGGCCTCGCCGGTGGGCTGGTCGCGCCCGCTGGCCGGATCGATCACGCGGATCTCGTACCCCGGCGCGGGATAGCCGGACGCCTCGCACGACTGGTCCTCGCTGGAGTCGAGGCTGCCGATGGCCGCCCCCACGCCGAACTCGCTCATGCCGTACCCCGAGACCAGCGGCCCGTACAGCGCGCGGGCCCGGCGCGCGATGGGCGCCGAGCTCGACATCCCGGCCGCGCAGATCCCGGTGCGAACGCTCGACACGTCGCGTGGCTGGCGCGCGTGTGCCTCGCACAGCTCCTTGTAGTGCGTGTCGAAGCCGTGGAGCACGGTGGCGCGCTCCCGGGCGATCAGCGCCAGGCTCTCCGCGGCGTCGAAGCTCTCGGTGAGCACCTGACGGGCGCCGCTGACCATCGACGTCAGCATCCCCTCGGAGAAGGCGAAGAGGTGGAAGAGGGGCAGGTACATCAAGATGACGTCGTGCTCGGTGATGGCCAGGCGGAACGCCCGGTCCGTCACGTTGCGGACGATCCGGTGGCTGTGCATGGCGCCCTTGGGCATCCCGGTGGTGCCGGACGTGTACATCAGGAAGGCGAGGTCCTCGGGGTCCACGGCGGCCGCCCGCTCGGCCAGCGCCGACGTCGCCACCGCCGACGCCCGCGCGAGCAGCTCGGCCCACGGCATGGTGGCCGGTCGCCGCTCGTCACCGAGCACCACGAGACGTCGGAGCTTCGGCAGCCGGCCGCGGGCCGGCGCGGCGACCGGCGCCAGCTCGCGGATCATGCCGAGATAGTCCACCGGACCGGAGCGCTCGGCCAGGACGATCGTGCTCGCGCCGGACTGGTCGACGATGTAGGCGACGTCGTCGGTGCGCAGGCGCGTGTTGAGGGGCACCAGCACGGCGCCGATCTTCATCACCGCGAAGGCGATCTCGATCCACTCCGGACGGTTGAGCATCCACAGCGCGACGCGCTCGCCGGGCTGGACCCCGATCGCGATGAGCCCCCTCGCCGCGCGATCCACGCCGGCGGCCACGTCGTCGAAGCTCAGCCGCCGGTCCGGAACACGATCGCTTCGCGTCGTCCCCACCGCCGGGCCGCGCGCTCCGGCAACGTTCCGAGCCGGCTCGTCTCGAACCAGTCCGGCGCCGCTCGAGCCCCGGTGACCGGCCGCCGGCGCGCTCGCGGGCGGGCACTCGCGGCCCGCTCGTGCCGCTGCGCTGCCGGACGCGCCGCCTCGCTCATGGAGACGGTCGGCTAGCTCGAGCTCCAGGCGAACGGCGCGAAGTGGCCGTTGTTACGTCCGGAGGTGTCGTCCCAGTCGATGCCGAACGCGTGCATGTGGCTGTGCGACGCCCGGGCCAGGGCCAGGCGGCTGGCGGCTGGGTGCCCCACGTTGTCGAGCCAGATCGGCTCCGTCGATCGGGCGCCCGGGATGCCCTCGATGGCGATGTCGAGCACGCCCGGGATCGAGACCGAGCGGCGCATGCCGTCCTGCGTGATCGAGATCGGTCTGGCCTCCGCCCCGCCGAAGCGTCCGATCAGCGGGCCGAGCGCCGCCATCGGTCCCCCGCCCTGACCGCTGGCGATCGTCGTGAGCGCCTCGCGCTGGGGACCGGAGGCCCGCTCGTCGAGGACGAGCCCGACCGTCCAGTTGCCCTGGATCATCGGGCCGGGAGTGTGCAGCAGAACGGCGAAGCTGAGGCCGTCCAGCCGGGTGGCGCCGAACTGACCGCGGTCAACCCGGAAGACGAGCCCGGCGTCGCACGACACCTTGGTTGGAAGCGCCGCCAGGCCCGAGGTGGGACAGGGGCACACCGAATCACAGCTGCACGCCTCGAAGTACTCGCCGCTGATCTGCCACTGAGTGCTCGCCATGTGATCCTCCGTCTTCCGAACCTGGTCACATCGTGGCCGTGACCCCGCGCAGGGTCAGGGCCAGGCCGGGTCGGATGGCCACCGCCACGCCCAGCGCCACCAGCGCGACACCGGCCAGCCGCGCGATCCATTCGCCTCTCGGAACGACCTTCTCCGCCGCCACCACCGCCGCCACGAGGAGGACCCACGCCAGCCCCATGGCGCCGGCCGCCACCAGCACGACCATCAGCGCCCAGCAGCACCCCAGACAGTACACCGCGTGAGCCCATCCCAGCGACAGGCCACCCCGCCAGCCCGGACGCCAGTGGCCGAGCAGGAACCCGAGGGGGCTGCGACACTGTCGCAGGCACATCCGCTTGAAGCTCGAGAGCTGGAACGCGCCGGCGGCGACGAGCACGCCGGCGACTCCGTACGCGCGGGCCGCGGGCGAGAGACCGCTCAGCGCGACGCTGGCGAAGTACATCGGCACGCCGGTGGCGGCCCACAGCGCGAGATAGACCAGGGCGAAGATCGCGACCGGGGCGCCGGCGGCGCCGGCGGGGCCCGACTGGCGCCCCTGCGTCGTCGCGTAGAGGCCGATCATCGGCAGCGCGCTGGGCAACATCATCGCCGCCATCATGATGGCCCAGGCGAGCACGAAGACGAGCCCGTCGAGGAAGGACGGCGTCATGACCATGTCCATCCCGGCCATCTCGTCGGTCATCGCCGTCCACACGACGTGCGCCCACGCCGCCGCCGCGAGCGCGAGCAGGACAGCGTAGGTCAGGACGCTGGTCATCGGGGAGTCACTCTAGCCCGCGCCGCGCGGCGTGTCCAACAGCCCGGCCCGGCTGGCGGTGACCACGAGCACGCCGGCCAGGGTGGCGCCACCGCTGGCGATCTCGAGCATCGTCGGGCGCCCGCCGAAGGCGACGATCGACCACAGCCAGGTCACCACCGGCGTCAGCGTCAGGACGATCGCCAGGAAGCTCATGTCCAGGCGGCGCAGCGCCAGGTAGTACACGCCCCGGCTGACGACGACGTTCACCGCAGCGGCGACCGCCACCCAGCCCCAGGCCGGCGCCGTCGGCCACACCACGTCGCCCTGGGCCAGGGCCAGGACGACCAGCACGGCCGCCACCGAGGCGACGCGAAAGAACATGAACTCGCCGAACGCGATCTCGCCGGCGAAGCGCTTCACCACCGCGGAGTGCAGGGCGTAGAGCGCGGTGGACGCGATCACGATGAGCGCCCCCCAGCGCAGGTAGTCGCCCGGCTGGAAGCTGATGATCGCCACCCCCGCCACGGCGACCGCGGCGCCGACCACCTCCCACCGCCGGAGTCGCTCGCCCAGCCAGGCGACGCCGAGGGCCACCCCGAACAGGATCGACGTGCGCGACAGGAGCGAGGCGGTGCCGGGGTCCACGTACCGGACCGCGACGAATCCCATGTTGGTGTTGACGCCGACCAGGACCCCGACGGTGAGGAAGAGCCAGCGGTGCCGCCACAGGACCCGCCAGTCGATGCGTCCACGCATGAGGGCGGCGATCTGCAGGGCGCCGATCACCATCATGTACATGGCGCCCGCCGCCGGCGGCAGCAGCGGGAGGAGCAGGCGCGCGAAGATGTAGTAGAGGCTGTCGACGAGCAGGAGCCCGGCGATCAACAGCCTGGAGTCGGTCAATCTCCCATGACCAGGCCGCCGTCGATCTTGAGGGCCTGGCCCGTCATGTAATCGGAGTCCGACCCCGCCAGGAAGGCGACGACGCCGGCCACGTCCTCGGGACGTTCGGGGCGACCGAGCGGGATGCCGGCGATGCGGCGCCGCCACGCCTCGCGGGGCGCCAGGCCGTGCAGCGCCGCCAGCTCACGATCGAGCTGCTCCCACATCGCGGTGTCGACGGCCCCCGGGCAGACGCAGTTCGAGGTGACGCGATCGGGAGCGAGCGCCTGCGCCGCCGAGCGCGTCAGGCTGATCACGCCGGCCTTGGAGGCCGAGTAGGGCGTCATCAGGTGATTGCCGCCGCGATACCCGGCGATCGAGGCGGTCTGGATCAGCTTGCCGCGGAGCTCCGAGCCGGCCATGGGCGGCTGGGCCCGCATCCGCCGCGCCGCGGCCTGGAGCACGAAGAACACCGCCTTGAGATTGACGTCGAGCACGCGGTCCCACTCGGCCGCGGTCACCTCGAGCAGCGGCTGCACCCGGATCACGCCGGCGTTGTTGAACAGGACGTCGAGGCGGCCCCATCGCCGGTAGGGCTCGTCGATCATCCGCGCCAGGTCCTCGGCGCGGGTGACGTCGGCCTGGACGGCAACGCCGTCCAGCTCGGCCGCCAGCTTCTCCACCCCCGGCCCGTCGAGGTCGGCCAGGACCACACGGGCGCCGTCCGCGGCCAGGCGTCGCGCGGCGGCGGCCCCGATGCCGCGGGCGGCGCCGGTGACCAGCACGATCCGACCGTCGAGCGTGCCCATCGTTCGCCCCGTCCCTCAGGCGATCCGGGCGCGCGCGAAGCGCCCGATGACGCCGACGGCTCGCTCGGCCTCGGCCAGCATCGGCAGGAACCAGTGCCACACGTGGATCATGGCCGGCCACTCCTCCAGCGTGACGTCCGCTCCCGCCGCTCGGGCCCGCTCGGCCAGCCCGAGCGCGTCGTCGAGGAGCACCTCGTCGCTGCCGACGTGCACGAGCAGCGGCGGCAGATCGCGCAGGTCGGCGTACAGCGGCGAGACGAGCGGCGCCTTGAGGTCGTGGCCCGCCGTGTACGCCTCGGCCATCATGTTCACGCTCTGGCGGGTGACGATCGGATCGACCGCGGCCCTCGTCGCGTAAGTGGCGCCGCTACAGGTCAGGTCGACCCACGGCGAGATGCACACGCCGGCCGCCGGCCGCGGCAGTCCGCGGTCGCGGACGGCGAGCAGGGTGGCGACGGTGAGCCCGCCGCCCGCCGAATCGCCGGCGACGACGATACGGTCCGGGGACAGCCCGCGGCCGAGCAGCCACTGGTAGGCGGCCACCGCGTCGTCCAGCGCGGCCGGGAACGGATGCTCGGGGGCCAGCCGGTAGTCGAGCAGCAGGGCGGGGGCGCCGGCGGCCCGGGCGATGGCGGCGGCCAGGTGCCGGTGGGACCGGGGCGAGCCGATCACGTAGCCACCGCCGTGCAGGTAGAGCACCGCCGCGTCGGTGCGGACGCCGGGCGGCTGCAGCCACTCGGCCGGACGGGCCGGCGCCGTGACGTGGTCGATCGCGACGTCGGCCGGCGTGGGGAACACGCGCTCGGCCCGCTCGTACTGCGCCCGGCGCTCGGCGATGGTCATCGAGGCCGAGGGCGGCAAGGCCGCCAGGTGCGCGCGAACGACGTCGATCCCGCGGTCGGTCATGGCTCACTCCCGGGCGCGCTGGTAAATCGCCAGGTCGGTCCGTGGCGAACGATGCGGCCCGCCGTCGGATGGTGGAAGTGGGTGCCGAGCACGGTGACCGCGGTGTCGGCGTAGCGCTCGCAGAAGCCGCGGCGTGTCTTGCGGGCCTGCTCGGCGTTGGTGTCGAAGGGCGTCGCCCACTGCGGCTCCGCCATCTGGATCGGGTGGTGCATGAGGTCGCCGGTGACGACGGCCTCGGCGTCACGCCCGCGGAGTCGCACGCTCACGTGACCCGGGGTATGGCCGGGGGTCGGCTCCAGCCAGATCGCGTCGGAGACCCGATGGTCCTCGTCGACCAGATCGGCCAGGCCGGCGTCGAGCACGGGCGTGATGCTGTCGACCATGATGCGGCGCGTGTCCTCGTCCCGCTCCCGCGACCAGTGCTCCCACTCGCGGCGCGCGAACAGGTAACGGGCGCGCGGGAACGTGGGCACCCAGCGCCCGCCGTCCAGGCGCGTGTTCCAGCCGACGTGATCGACGTGCAGGTGCGTGCAGACGACGACGTCGATCGACTCCGGCGGGAACCCGGCCGCGGTCAGATCCTCGAGGAAGCTCGTGCGCAGCATGTGGAAGGGGGCGCGCCCGCCCCGGTCCTTGTCGTTGCCCACGCAGGTGTCGATCAGCACCGTGAGCTCCGGCGCCTGTACGACGAACGTGTGAATGGATTGCAGCAGGCGCCCCTTGTCGTCGAGGAAGTGCGGCGCCAGCCAGTCGCGGTGGCGCTCCACGGCGTCGGGTGTGGCGTCCGGCAGCAGCCAGGTGGGCCGCGTGGGGCCGGCCCGCTCGACAACGGCGCTGACGCGCAGCCGGCCCAGGGCCAGCAGCGTCATACCGCCAGGTAACCGCCGTCGACGACCAGCTCGGTGCCGGTGATGTACGAGGCCTCGTCGGAGGCCAGGAACAGCACGGCGTGCGCGACCTCCTCCACGCGGCCCTCGCGCCGCATCGGCACCGCGTCGAGCATCCGGGCCCGCCACTCGGGATCGGCGGAGGTCTTCGACGTGCGCATGGGCGGCATGAAGCCGGGATGCACGGAGTTCACGCGGATGCCGTCCCTGGCGAACTGCACGGCGGCGGTCTTCGTCATGATCCGCACGGCGCCCTTGGAAGCGTTGTAGCCCATGTGCACGCCGGACTGGCCCACGAACCCCGAGATCGACGAGATGTTGACGATGGCACCGTGCCCGGCCCGCTGCATCACCGGAATGGCGAACTTCATGCCGAGGAACACCCCGCGGGCGTTGACGCTCATCAGGCTGTCCCACGCCGCCGTGCTGAGCATGTCCTGGTCGAAGGTGCCGCTGATCCCGGCGTTGTTGACCAGGACGTCGAGCGTGCCGAAGGCGGCCACCGTGGCGTCGATCGCGGCCTGCCACTCGGCCTCGCTGGCGACATCGAGCCTGACGAAGCGCGCCTGCCCGCCGGCCGCCTTGATGTCGTCGACGGTGCGTGATCCGTCCGTCTCGAGCAGGTCGGCCACCACGACGCGGGCGCCTTCGCGCGCGAAGATCGTGGCCTCGCTCCGTCCCATGCCGCTGGCCCCGCCCGTGATCAGCGCCACCTTGCCCGCCAGTCTCATACGATCCTCCCGGTCCAGTCCGTGCGGCGGCTGGACGTTCACCCTTCTACCACGAGGAGGCGGCGCGGAGGACAGCGAGGCGCGGGCGACGACGGAGGCTCCGCCCGGCTGCGCGGAGCCTCCGTCCGGAAATCAGCTCTGCGGGGCGAACAGGCGAATCTCGACCCGACGGCTCTTGGAATACGCGTCCTTGCCCGGCTTCTCGCCGTTCGCGAGCGTGGCCTTGCCCATCCCGACGGCGTGAATGCGCCGCACGTCGATGCCGTGCCGCTGCACGAGGTATCGCGTGACGGCATCCACGCGCTCGCGCGTCAGCTGGTAGTTGTAGCGGTCCGGCCCGCGCTGGTCGGCGTAACCCTGCAGCTCGAGCACCGCATTGGGGTCGGCCTTGAGCGCCTTGGCGACCTCCTCGAGCTCCGTCATACCCTCGTCCTTGAGATCCGACTTGTTGAAATCGAAATAGATCAGCTTGGTTTCCACCATCGAATACTTGTTGCGATCCTTGAAGCGCTGGTTGAACGCCGCCTCGGCCTCCTTCTGGGCCGTCGCGACCGCCGCCGCGTCCTTCTTGGCCTCGGTGGCCAGCGTGCTGACCTCGCTCACGCGACCGTCGAGACTCTGCAGACGCTGACCGGTCGCTTCGATCGCCTGCGTGTTGGACGCCGTACGATCCGACGTCTCGCGCAGCTGCGATTCCTGGGTGTCGACGCGCTGGCTGATGCGCGTCTCCGTCGCGCCCACGTGCTCGCGGACGAATCCCTTCGTCGCGCACGCGGACACGAGCATGGCGATGCCGCCGCACACGAGTATGGCAGCGATGCGTCGGTTCATAGGGGCGCACCTCCTGGCTCTTAGGCTCGCACGAGGATCAAGACTTGTTGCGTAAGTTTTCGCACGGAAATCCGCCACGACGCTGCCGGAACTCTCCTTCTCCCCGACGGGGTACGTCCGTTGCATGCTATGGGGTCACCGGAGAGGGCCCATGATGATCCGTCCGATGGTCCTGACGACGATGGTGGTGCTGCTCGCAGGGTGCGCCGGCACCTCGTTGCCCTACACTCCCGCCCAGCAGCCCTCGGGCGCTCGCGTGTCGGCGGCGTACCAGGTGGTGGCCGATCGACTTCGCGTCGAGCTGGACACCGACGGACGCCGCGTCGAGGAGGCGAAGATCCTCCGGGCCGACGGATCCGAGTTGCGCGCGCTGGCCATCGACGCCGGGCCCCCGACGTCGACGTCGGGCTCGCCGTTGAGCATCGGCATCGGAGGCGGCACGTTCGGCAGCCGCGGTGGCGTCGGGGTGGGTACCGGAGTCAGCGTGGGCGTTCCGGTAGGAGGCGGTGGCACCGTCGAGGGTCATACCTTTGCGTGGTTCGCCCTCGACCAGGCCGGCTCGGCGCCGTGGCGCGTGTTCGTCAAGCTGGCCGGTGTGGAACCGACGGTCATCGTCGTGGGCGGCGCCGTACCGAAGTAGTGAGGCGTAGCGGCCGCGGGCCGGCTGGGTGATCAGTGGTCCAGGGCGACACGCTTGAGAAGGGGCAGGTCGTCCAGCAGGACGCCGATCCCGCGCGCCACGCATGACAGGGGATCGGGTGCGATGGTCACCGGCAAGTACATCTCCTTGCGGATGATGTCGTCGAGGCCGGCCAGCAGCGCGCCGCCACCGGTCAGGACGATGCCGTTGTCCACCATGTCGGCGGCGATCTCGGGCGGAATCCGCTCCAGGCACACCCGCACGGTCTCCACGATGGTGCCGACCGAGTCGTACAGCGCCTCGCGGACTTCCTCCTCGTTGATCGTGATGGTCTTGGGCACTCGCGCCACGATGTCGCTGCCCTTGATCTGCAGGGTGCGAGGCCCCTCGGCGGCGGGCCGGCTGGCGCCCAGCGCCAGCTTGAACTCCTCGACGCGGCGCTCGCCCACCAGCAAGTTGTAGTGCTTCTTGATGTACTGCGTGATCGAATCGTTCATGTCATCGCCGCCGGACCGGACCGACTGGCAGTAGACGATGCCCGACAGCGAGATGACGGCGACCTCCGTGGTGCCGCCGCCGATGTCGACGATCAGGTGCCCGCTCGGCTCCTGAATCGGGATGCCGGCGCCGATCGCGGCCGCCATCGGCTCCTCGACGAGGTACACGGCCTGGGCCCCGGCCTGCATGGCCGCCTCGCGGACCGCGCGCTTCTCGACCTGCGTGGTGCAGGAGCTGACCCCGATCACCACGCGCGGTCGGAACAGGCGTCCGCGGGGCTGGATCCGCCCGATGAGCTCTCGCAGCATGGTCTGGGCGACCTCGAAGTCCGCGATGACGCCACTGCGCAGGGGCCGCACCACCTCGATGTTGCCCGGGGTCCGGCCCAGCATGGCCTTGGCGGCCTGCCCGACCGCGATGACCGAGTTGCGGCCACGGTCCAGGGCCACGATCGAGGGCTCGGAGATCACGACCCCCTCGCCACGCACGTAGAGCAGCGTGTTGGCGGTGCCGAGGTCGATCCCGATGTCGTTGGCGAACACCCCGGCAGGCAGACGGAGCTTCATGCACCCCTTCCCTCCGGCCGATCGGGGCCGGCCCGTGGCACTCCCGTCCCGCTGCGCCAGACTGGCGGCGCTGTGCAAGCAAGGCACGAGCCGCCGACACGGACCCGCGGAAAGCGTGCCCTTGGAGCCGGCGCGAGCGTGGGCCAACGTCGAGCCACAGACATTCGCCGACGGACACTGTCACCTCGTCGGCGCCCGTTGTAGGAATCGTCCCCGGCGGACAGGCCGTTCGATCCCCGATCTCTGTCGGGGCTCGGCCCTGGCCCCGCCGCGAACCGGCCGTCCCATCGCGCGATTCTCGTCCCCGCCCGACCCGGCCCCCACCGGACCCCCGGGACCCGACGCTCACCGGCGGCGGGCTGCAGCGAAGTGTCCTGATTCAGCGAGGCGCTCGGAAGAATTCACCGGGCCGGGGTAGTCGGGGGTGGCACTTGCCGTGCACTCGGTGGCGCTCCGGGAGGAACCCCATGGACAGGTCGAGGCTCCTCGTCGTCGCACTGGCAGGTCTCGCGCTCACGTCCGGAGCGATCGCTGCCGAGGCCGCCGATATCAGCGTCGGGCTGAACATCCGCGTGCCCGCGCCTCCGGTGGTCGTGGCGGCACCGCCGGTCGTCGTGATGCCGGGCTCGCCCGTGCAGCACGTGCCGAGCGCGTCGTTCAACCTCTTCGTCTACCACGGCCGCTACTACAGCTTCCACAACGGGAGCTGGTTCATCGCGACCGGACCCGGCGCGCCGTGGAGCGTCGTCGCGCTGGACGCCGTGCCGGCGCCGGTGCGCGCGGTGCCCGCAAAGCATTACAAGATCCCGCCCGGTCACGCGAAGAGGGTCGACGGGCCCGACTCCGGCTGGTGTCCGCCGGGTCAGGCCAAGAAGGGCCGCTGCTAGAGCCAGCCGCCACGCACCCGGCCGCGCGCCGGGGCCGGGCTTCCGGGACGTCGAGCAGATCGTTTCCGGACGATCGGTCGATGCGGCGCGCGGCCGAGCGCACCCACCGCGAGCCGGCGCGCTAGGCGCCGACGGGCCAGATCCGCCGGCAGACTCCGAAGGAGATACGCACCGCGGCCAGGAACGTCGCCACGGCCACCGCCGGGCCGACGAGGTGGGCCCAGCCACCGGCCAGGGGCAGCAACGAGGGCAGGACGGGCCCCAGCACGAGGGACGTCACGGTGAAGATCGCGTGCACGAGCACGGGAAACGCCCCCAGCGCGATGACGGCCTTCGCGAGCATGCCCTCGTCCTTTCGGCGGCTCTCTCGAATCAACCCCACGTCCACGCACCACACGCGCAGGCGTCACCGGGCCGCGGTCGTCCGAGCCACACGTGGATCTGGTGCCCGTCGAACTCGAAGACGATCTCCTGGTCCGGAGCCGCCTGCTTCAGCGTCTCCCAGTCCTGGCAGAGTCCTTCCGGGCGCGGCGCGTCCACGCCGGGTGTATCGAGCAAGGGGGAGACCACACGCGCAACCTATTGTTATCGCAGGTCTTCGCTGCCTGGTGGAGCCTCCCGGCGGCCAGTTCCTGACCGTTGCCGGTGGTCAGGAAGGGCTCGGCGCGCAAGCGCTCAGCCGAGCGCCGCCTTCTTGAGAAGCGCCTCGGCGGCGTCCAGGGCCTTGGCGACCAGGGTGATGACGTCGGCGACGTTCTGGATCCGCTCGTCGGCGTCGCCGATCGCCTCGGTGGCGTCTCGCACGCGCCTGATCGCCGCCTGGTACTTCTTGTTGGTAGCATCCATCTCCTGCGCGATCGCGACGAGCGCGTACTTGACCAGGCGATCCTGCTGGTCCTCCAGGATCCGGCTGTCCTCGCCGAGCGTCAGGTGCACGAGATTGTCGACCCGGGATGCCAGGCCGGCCAGTCGCTCCGCGAGTTCGTGGTCTGCCATTGCCGCCCCCTTGGCGCGTCGGCGTCTCGCTACTTGAGTGAGGAGTAGACCTTCTGGAGCCGCTGGACCTCGGCGATGAGCGCGCGGAGCTTCTCGAGCGGCGTGCGGTCGTCGAGGTCCAGCGATCCGCGGATCTCGTCGTGGGCCGGCGGGATGGCATCCACCGCGGTGGAGATCTGCTTCAGGTCCGCGAGGATCGTCTTGCTCTCGACCACGACGGCCTCGACCCGCTCGTTGAGGACCAGACGCGCGACGCCGTCGCTCACGCTCAGCCGGTTGCCCTTCGCGATCATGGCGTTGCTCATGACGGTCACGGCCAGCGCGGCCTCCGCGTCGATCTCCTTCGCGAACGCCGCCACGGCCCGCACGCCGGGGCTCGCGGTGTCCATCGCGTCGCGCAGCGCCGCCTTGCGCATGTGGTCGGTGATCGCGCGACCCAGGGCATTGACGGCGGTCGCCAGGACCCCGGCCCCCTGCTTGGCCGGAGCCGACACGCCGGCGTGCCTCGCGAGCCGCTGGACGCTGCCTCCCAGGTTCTGGGTCGCCCGGTCCAGATCGCGCTGGTAGTCCTTCCGGGCGAACGCCGCCAGCGCCTCCGTGTAGGCGACGAGCACGTCGAGCGCAGCCCGTCGCGGCTCCAGGCGCGGGCCGAAGTCGAAATCGTGCTTCGCGCCGTCGATGTCGATGGTCGGCGCGAAGCTGCTGACCGTGTACGGCCCGGGCGCCGGCGAGAACAGCATGAACCGGCGCGTCAGCTGGACGATGTCCGCATCCGTCTCGGTCGTCCGGGTCTCCACGCCCTTCGCGGCGGTCGCCAGCGCATCGAAGCGGCCGGTGGGGAGGCCGGCGCACCCCGCCGCCAGCAGGACGACCATCAGGAGAGGCCGCACGATCCCCGGACGTCCTGGGACGGGCCGATACGCGCGCCCCAGCCTCGTGGGCTCGATGATCCCCGACATGTGGCTTCCCCTCCACCGCTCGGCGGCGTGTCCGGGAGACGACCCGGCGTGTCGCACGGGACGGTGGCGGATTCTTACCACATCCCCTTCCGCCCACGAGCGGTATTCCCGCGGCCCGTCACGGCGGCCCTCCGGACCCCGCGTCGAGCCCGGATCCCGACACGACGGGCCGCTCACGGCCCCGGCGCAGGCGCTGCAACGCCGAGAGCGGAAGGAAGGTCAACCGTCTGATGCCCTCGACCGTGGACATCGTGCGAAACGGCAGGACGACCTCGTCGAACGCCTCGTCGATCACGCTGCCCTCCGTGATCTGGCCGGCCTCCGCCACCCGGGCCAGCCAGCTCAGCGCGTAGATGCCGACGATCACCGCGGCGAAGAAGACGAAGTCGAGCGCCTCGAGGCGCAGCGCGTAGAACTGGAACTCGCGGCTCGGCTCCCACCACGTGAGCAGCAGGCCGAAGCGTCGCGCGGCGAAGAAGTCGGCGAGCACGCCGGCCACCATCGGCGCCAGGGTGCCACTCACGGCGCCCGTCAGGCCGGCCAGCGTGAGGTACGCGTGGGCCGAGCCGGACGGCGCCAGCTTCAGCCCGATATTGCCGATCGGCAGCCCGATCCCCGCGGTTGCCATGCCGCTCACCAGGTGGATTGTGACGAGGATCGGCAGCGTCAGCCAGTGCGGCTCGGGCATGTTGGTGAAGGCCCAGGCCAGGAACGCGAGCAGGTAGAACGGCGCGCAGGTGGCGATGACTGCCTTGTTCGAGATCCGGTCCGCCAGCCGCCCCCAGACGCGCAGGAAGATCAGGTTGGCGACCTGCGCGGTCACGGTGAGCGCTGTCACCGTGGACAGCGGCAGACCCAGCCGGCGGAGCATGTACGCCGCGAAGAAGGGCGTGGCCAGGTTCACCGCGAAGTTCCAGACGCCCACGAACACCAGGAAGCGGCGATAGTTCGCGTCCCGCAGCGGCTGGGCGAGCAGCTCCATGAGCCGGAGGCCCTCCGGTGCCGCCATCGTCGGCTCCGGCAGGCGCGCGATGACGATGACGCCGACCAGGCCGACGCCGAGCCCCACGAGGAAGAGCAGCGCATAGGCATAGAGCTCCGAGCCCGGCAGCCGCGCGCTGAGCCAGTCGACGAACAGCCCGCCCCCGATGGTCAGCGGCAGCGCCACGAGGTTGCCGAAGAGGGTGCGCAGGGAGAAGACCCGGCCCAGCCGATCGGCCGGTACCAGGTCGTGAAGCAGCGAGTTCCAGGCCGGCGCCGCGGCCGACGTGAGGACCGCGGACAGCAACAACCACAGCAGGAGCCAGCTGACCCCGCGGTCCACGAAGAGTGCGGGGGTGAGGATGATGAAGGTCCACGTCAGCCGCGAGGTGATCGCCGAGGCCACCGTGATCGCGCGCCGGTGCGGGAAGCGCTGGAGCAGGAACAGCGAGGGCAGCTGCACGGCCTGGCCGAGGAAGCCGATGGCGGCGACCAGGCCCAGGTCGTAGTTCGTCGCGCCGACGCCCAGGGCGAACGCCGTCAGGAAGGGGCCGCCCTGCACGCTGGCCATCGCCATCGAGCAGACGCCGTCGACGGTGATCAGACGCCTCGCGCGCGCGAGGTCCTCCTCGGTCACGTGGTCGCGGGTCTGCAGGAGCGAGCGCGCACGCTGGCGGAGCCACATGGTCCTGTCCGGCCGCGTCAGCCGTTCGTCGGCCGGCCCTCGACCAGCGGGCTCGACGAACGGACCACGAGGCCGTGCCACCTTATCACGCTCGCGGGCCTCGGTATTGGACCATCGTCCCATCGAACCGGCCGAACCCGTCGCTCACCATGGTCGCGCCGACGGGCGCCGACCCGGGCGCGCGCCGCATCATGCCTCGACCGACTGGCGCGCGGGGGTAATCTGGCAGAGTGCGTGCGAAGCATCGCGCGGGTGCGCGCGCCTGGACGAGACGACGAGCGCCGGCGGCCGTGACGCGTGGAGATTGACGATTCGGCCGGTCGGGTCGAGTGAGGTGGAGAGCGTGGGACCTCTGTGTCATCCGCGCCGTCTGAAGGACGGCGACCGGATGGGGCTGAACGGCGCGACGGGCCGGGTCCGGGTCCTACGAAGCGTCGGCGCGGCCGGCGGCGTTCACGCGGTGGTGGCGCAGCGTGAATGAGGCGATCGCCAGGCCGATCAGCGCGCCGGCCACGACGTCCGACGCATAGTGCCGGTCGAGGGATACGCGTCCGAGCGCGATGACGCCGGCCAGTCCGTAGAGCGGCCAGCGCACGCGGGGATAGAAGGCGCCCAGCACCGTCGCCACGGCGAACACCGAGGTGTCGTGGCCGGACGGAAAGGAGTCCAGCTCGGGACCGAGCACAATCCCCCGTCGACCGGCCGCGGTCGGCCGACGAGGTACTCGGGGCGTACTCGACCAGGCCGGCTGCCATGAATGCCAGCGCCCCCAGCCATCCCGCATCGACCGCCCGTGAATGCCGGAGCGTCCGGCCCTGCGCGGGCGCATCGAGGAGCGCCGACGTGGCGGCGACCATCGGTCCGGCGCCGAGCGCGGTGAGCACGACGGTCCGGAGCGGCCCGCCCGATCGGAGCAGCGAAACGCGCATCCGTTCCAGTATCATCGGGCCGGTGAACCTTGACGACCGCCCGCCAGCGCCGGATCCGCGGACATGACCCGCCTCGTTCGCCACGCCACCGACCGCCCGTTCGTGACGATCACCGTGTGTCTCGTCCTCGCCGCCCTCGGCGCCCTCTACACCGTCCGGGCGCTCACGTTCCAGACCTCGGCCGTCGAGCTGCTGCCTCCCGACCGCGTGTACGTCGAGCGGTTCAAGACGTACCTGCGGGATTTCGGCGAGCTCAACGACATCGTCATCGCGGTGGAGGCCCCGCAGATCGAGCAGGCCAAGGTCTTCGCGACGCGCCTGGCCGAGGACCTCCAGCGCCCCCCGTCGCGCACGATGCGCGTGGCGTACCGGATCGACCCCGATGCCTTTGCCGGCCGAGCGCTCCTCTACGCGTCGATCGAGCAGCTGACCGAGCTTCGCGACAAGGTGACGGAACACCGCGCCTTCTTGGAGGGGTACGCCGCCAACCCGACGCTGGCCCAGCTCGTGGAGGGCATCAACCTGGAGATCGCGCGGCGCTTCGCCGGACGCTTCGTCGACCTCGGCCTGGACGAGCCCGTCCGTCTCGACCCGGGCTTCATCGACGCGCTCCTGGCCGCGATCGCCGAGCGCCTGGAGAGCCGTGCCCCGCGAGCGTCGCCCTGGGGCTCGGTCTTCACGTCCGAGCGCGACGAGCGCTCGGGCTACTTCCTGTCTCGCGACAAGAAGCTCCTGTTCATGCTGGTCGAGCCGCGGCGGCAAGCGGGTAACTTCACCGACAACCACGAGCTGATCGCGAGCATCCGCGGCCGCATCGCGGCGCTGCGCGCCGAGTACCCGGACGTGCGAGCCGGCGTCACCGGCACCCCCGCGCTCGGGAACGACGAGATGCTGACCGCCTTTCACGACAGCGAGGTGGCCACCGCCCTGGCCTGCATCCTCACGCTGCTGGCCGTCCTGCTGCTGTTCCGGCGGGTGGTCAGGCCGTTCCTGATGTTCTGCGTCCTGATGGTCAGCCTGGCCTGGTCGCTGGGCATCATCACGCTGACCGTGGGGCACCTGACGGTGTTCTCCGTCATGTTCATCTCGCTCTTCGTGGGCATCGGGATCGACTACGGCATCTATTTCCTGTTCCGCTACGAGGAGGAGAAGGCGCTGGGCCGGACCGTGCCGACGGCGCTCGCCATCACGGCCGGCCGGGCCGGGCCGGGGATCTTCTTCGCGGCCCTGTCGGCGGCCGGGACGTTCGGGGTGCTGACGCTCACCGAGTTCCGCGGCATCGTGGAGTTCGGCTTCGTCGCCGGCGTGGCGATCCTGATGGCCTTCGTCGCGATGATCACGCTGTTCCCGGCCGTCCTCGTGGCGCTCGACCGCCGGAACAGCCCCGTGGTGCCGGCCGTGGCCCAGAGCGCCGGGCGCTCGCGACCGGCGGTACGACGGCTGGAATGGCTGACCTCCTACTCGCGTACGATCCTGCTCGCCGCCGGGATCGCGACGGCTTTCTCCCTGTGGGCCCTCTCGACGGTGGGCTTCGACTATAACCGGCTGAACCTGCAGGCCAAGGGAACGGAGTCGGCGATCTGGGAGCTGAAGGTGCTGGCGTCGGGCCGCTCGGCCTTCCCGGCGCTCGCCTCCGCCGCGACGCTCGACGAGCTCCGCGGCAAGCGGGAGGGCTTCGCGCGCCTGCCGACGGTCTCGGAGGTGGTGAGCGTCCTCGACGTGGTCCCGGAACGGCAGGCCGAGAAGATCGACCTCATCCGCGCGCTGGGCGGGGTCGTGGCCCCCTTGCGCGTCGGTTCCCCGGCCACCGAGGATTCCCGGCGTCTGCGGACGGCGCTGACGACCCTCCGTGAGCGCCTCGGACTGGCCATCCGTGAGGCCGGCCCGGAGGCGTCGACGGAGCGCCTGGCGTCGGCCGACCACCGCGCCCAGGCGCTCCTCGAACGGCTGAGGGACGGCGGGCGGGAAACGGCCGGTCGACTTCGGGAGGTCCAGGAAGCGTTCAGCAGCGACTTCGCCGCGCAGCTTCGCCGCGTCCAGGACAACCTCGCGCCCCGGCCGATGACGGTCGACGACCTCCCCCGTGAGGTCACGCGGCGGTTCATCGGGGCCAGCGGCGCCTTCCTCCTGCAGATCTATCCCTCGGTGAACACCTGGGACCGCGACGGTGTGGCGCGATTCGTGGCGGAGCTGCGCACGGTCGATCCGGCCGCGACCGGCTCGCCGGTGATCAGCTACGAGGCCGGCCGGATGATGGAGCGAGCCTACTTCGAGGGCACGCTCTATGCGCTGGTCCTGGTGATCGCGCTGTCCGGCATCATGCTGCGCCGCTGGCGCGAGGCGCTGCTGGCGGTGCTGCCGATGATTCTCGGCACGCTGTGGACCGTCGGCGTCATGTGGCTGGTCGGCCTGTCGTTCAATCTCGCCAACGTCTGGGCCCTGCCGCTGATCATCGGGGCCTCCGCCGAGTACGGGCTCAACGTCGCGCTGCGGCACCGGGAGGCGATGGTCGACGGCGGACCGGTCCTCGCTCGCAGCACCGTCATGGCGGTCCTCCTCAACGGCCTCACGACCATCGCGGGCTTCGGCAGCCTCATGGTCGCCCGCCATCAGGGCATCTTCAGTCTGGGGCTGCTCCTGACCGTCGGCGCCGTCGCGGGCCTGGTCGCATCGCTGATCGTCCTGCCGGTCCTCCTGCGGCTCTGGGGACGGACCGAGCGGGCGTCGACCACGGGCGCCGACGTCCGCAGGCCGGCGACGATCGTGCTCGTCATCCTCGGCCTGCTCACGCCGTTGTCGCTGGCCCCGATCGACCGGGCGGCCGCCGGCGAGCCGACCGAGCAGGTGCAGGCGGCCGTCGCCGAGCTGTACCGGCTCTCCTCGAACGCCCAGGCCTCGGTCGACGGCCGGCAACGCGACGCCGCCGCCACCCAGGTGATGGATCGCCTGTTCGACTGGAAGACGATGGCCCGACAGTCGCTGCGTCAGCACTGGGACGAGCGGACGGCCGCCGAGCGCGACGAGTTCACGCGCCTCTTCGCCGAGCTGTTCAGCCGCGCCTACCTGGCCCGCATGAACCTCGTCGACGCCAGCAAGTTCCGCTATCTGGGCGACCGGATTGCCGGCGAATGGGCCATGGTCGACACCCAGATCACGACCAAGCGGGGCAGCGCCATCAACGTCGTTTACGTCACCGCGCGCGGGGGTGGGCCGGACTGGCGGGTGGAGGATGTGCGCGTGGAGGGCATCAGCCTCCTCGACAGCTACCGAACGCAGTTCTCGTCGATCATCTCGCGCTCATCGTACGAGGCGCTCGTCAAGCGCCTGCGCGACCGCGTGAAGGAGCGTGGCTGAGCCGCCTCGTTCTCCTGGGGAGACCGCCGGTCCCCACCAGGTCCCGCAGCAGATGCAGGTGGAAGCTCAGCGACGACGTCGATGCGGACAGCCAGCGCCTGAACGCGGCCGGCGTCGAGCCCGCTTATCGCACCGTGGTCCGGACGCAGAGATAGCCGGTGGTATCTCCGCTCGGCACCGCCCTCAACACCCCTCCCTTGGCGGCGCAGAGCCCGGGCGGCACGTCGAGAACGACCTCCTCCGTCCGGCGCGGCGGGACCTGCGAGCCGGGCTTCGGCTTCTTGAGCCGGAAGGTCGCCGTGAATGACTTGGCCAGTCCGGCCGCGGTGAATCGGCAGGCGCCGTTGCGCAGGACCGACGGGCACGCATCGCCCGACCAGCCGGCGAAGGTGCTGCCGGCCGCCGCCTCCGGCGTCAGCGTCACCACGCTGCCGGTGAAGACACTCTCGGCGCAGTCCTTCCCGCACGCGATGTTGTGACCGTGGACCGTCCCGCCGCCGTTGCCGGCCCTGGTCACGCGCACCGCGGTGACGCCGCGGAAGAGCGCGGTGACGGTGGGGTTGGCGGTGGTCACGACGAAGGGGCAGATGGGGTTCGTCCGGCCGTCGCAGGGGCCGCCCGACCACCTGAGGAAGCGGTTGCCGGGAGCCGGTGTCGCCTCCAGCACGACGTCGGTGCCGCTGACGACGTCGACCGTGCAGGCCTTGTTGCGGCCGACCGTGCACACGCCCCCCGGTCCCTCGATGCTACCGATCTTGCCCTGGGAGCCGGCCCCGGGGGGCACGACGACGGCGAGCGTCAGCCGTCGAATGGCCGCGAAGCGCGCGTGCACGGTGCGCGGCCCGGTGAGGTCGAGCTTGCACGCGCCGGTGCCGGTGCAGTCACCGCTCCAGCCCGAGAACTGCCAGCCGGACGCGGCCTGATGAGCGAGCGTCACCGCCCCGCCGCGAGGCAGGGTCGTGGTGCACGGCGTGCTGGAGCACTGCACGAGGCTCGGTTCGCTCGTCACCGTCCCGCTCCCGGTCATCCGCACGGTCACCGGCACGGTCTCGCCGGAGTAGAACTGGCGCAGGAAGACCTGCCCGTCGACCTCGTCCTGGATGTCGATCCAGGCCACCGTCGGCACGCCGCCAGCCCCGCCAGCGCTGGCCGGGCTCAGCGCCAGCGATGGAGCGAATGCGCTGATCGCGGCCTCGCTGATGCCGCCCTCGCGGGCGGAGCCGACCCCGACCTCGTCCCACGTGCTGGTGGCCTTCCATTGACGCACGAAGACCTGCGAGGGGCTCGCGAAGTCGGTCAAGGCCTCCCAGGCCACGATCGGTCGGCCATCGGGCCCGAGCGCGATCGAGGGCAGCACGTTGACGCTCCCCGGCTGGTTGAATCCGTTGCCGGTCGCGGAGCCGCCGAGCTCGCTCCACGTCGCGCCGGACCACACGCGGACGCGGACGTAGATCTCGCCGGCCGGCTGGTCTTCCTCCCACGCCAGCGCGAGCCGTCCGGCGGGGCCGGCGCTCAGGGCCGCGTTGAACGAGCCGCCGCCACTGTTGCTCACCCCGGCCGCGGCCCCTCGGCCGATCGGGGTGTCCTCGGCCGGCACCGCGGGCCCGACCGGAGCCCACGCCGAGCCGTTCCAGCGGGTCACGAAGACGTCGGTGTTGCCGATCGCCTGCTCGTTGATGGTCGTGTAGTACGTGAAGGCGACGACCGGTGCTCCCCCGCTGTCCACGGTGAGCGAGGGCATGTCGGCGTCGTGGGCGACGGTGCCGCCGGCGCCCTTGAAGCTTACGGCCTGGCTGGCGCCGCCACCCGTGAAGTCGGAGCCGACGAACGCCCAGGCGCTGCCCGTCCACCGCCGCACGTACACCTGCGCCGTGCCTTCCACCACGGCCGGGACGGTGGGAACGCTCACCACGCCGGTCCTGGCGATGCCCGGAAAGGCCACGAGCGGTCGGCCGGCGGCGTCGAGCGCGAGCGAGAACGGCGCCGCGATGCCGACGTTGTTACCCGAGACGCCGCCCGGCGAGTCCGAGCCAGCCAGCTCCGTGAAGGCGGGCCCCCCGGTCCACACGCGCAGCCGCACCTGGGAGTTGCCGCCGGCGTCGGCCGTGAGCCAGGCCACGTAGATGGCGCCGTCGCGAGCGATGCGGACCTGGGGCTCGTAGCCCACGCCGATGCCGGTCGCCCCGCCCAGCACCTCCCAGGCCGACCCGGTCCACCGCTTCACGGTGATGGCGCCTTGCACGGCGTTGCCATCGGGGTACTCGGTGTAGGCCACCACCGGACGACCATCGGGTCCGACAGCCACTCTGGCGCCGAAGGCCGCTTTGGGCGCCGGCGCTCGGCTGAGGCCGGAGCCGCTGGCCGAGCCACCGAGCTCTTGCCAGAGGGAGTTGACGCTTCCGTGAGCGACGCCGACGTGAGGCAGGACGACGAGGACGAGCACGAAGTACGCGACGCGTGGCCCGAGGAGCCGCACGAATCCGTCCAAGTCGAGTCGACCTCCAGGAAGTGCTCACCGACCCGGCGAGGCGTCGCCGTGCGTGAAACGAATGGTCCATCCTAGCGGCTCGGCCGGATCTTCTCCAAGGGGTTCGATCGCGGGGACGGATCGGCCGTCCGGGGCCCCGCCTAGCGGCTGGGCCTCGGACGGCTGCCCGTCGATCCGTGGGCGCAGGGCCCGAAGTATCCGGACCGATGCTCAGGCTGCGCGCGGCGTCTTCTGGCGCTTCAATGCCTCCAGCCGCTGACCGGCGTCCTCGAGCCTCGACCGGTCCCATGCCTGCTCGATCCGGGGCCAGATATCGCCCTCTTCCTCTTCGATGTGATGCTCCAGGGCCTCCTGCAGCTCCTCGACCTTCTCGAGCCAGTCGTCGTCGGCCGGATCGAGTTCGCCGATCTCCTGCATCAGCGCTTCGGCCTCGGTGACTTCCTCGTGATGATGCTGCTGCCATTCCTGCAACGTCCGGTCCCGGGATCCGACCTCCTGCGCGACGGGGCCGTACAGCCCCGCCTCCTCGATCTGCTCGTGAACCTTCAGCTCCGGCTCGAGCTTCGCCCACAGCGGCGCGCGCTGGTCGGGGCTCGCCGTCTGGATCTCCTCGAACGCGCGCTTGGCCTTCTCGTGCTCGCTCTTGAGCAGCTGGATCGCGTTCATCGCTCCTCCTCCACCGTGTCTCTTCTGGGCGCGTCTTGTAGCGCACCCGTTGCGCTGGCGATAAGGGTCGTCTCCATACGGACGGCAAGCAGCATGCCGTCGACTGCCGCAGGGTCAGGCCGAGGACGATCGGTGACGCGGCCCGGGGCGCCGACCACCGACGCTGGCGGCGCAGGGAGGAGGAGCGATGAGGGATCCCGTCCGAGGACGGGCGCCTGATCCGGCTATCTGACGGCCGACGAGACCTCGCGCTCGGATCGTTCCGCAGCCGTCGCGCCGGCGTCCACCGGTGTTGCGACGTGGAGGCGCATGTCGGCGGCGCCCGGGGGCGGCGCTCCGTGCCGAGGATCGCGAGTGGCAGGCTGACGGTCATGGTCGTGCCCCGGCCTGGCTCGCTCTCGACCTCGATCGTCCCCGCGTGGTTCTTCACGATGTCCCGGGTGACGGCCAGGCCCGAGCCGGTGCCCTTGCCTCCGGCTTGGTGGTGAAGAAGGACTCGAAGATCTTCTCCCGGTGTTCCTCGGCGATACCGGTGCCCGTGTTCGGTCACCCGCGCCGACACGTACGCGACGTCCTGGATCCGGCGGACCTCGATGCGCACGGTGAGCCGACCTCCACTCGACATCGCGTCGGCGGCGTTGGTGATCAGGTTGATGAAGACCTGCGTGAGCTGATCGCGATCGCCCAGCACGGCCGGATCCGACTCGTCCAGGACCTTGACGGCCTCGATGCCCTGGGTGCAGAGCTTGTCCGCCACCAGGACCAGTGCGCGCTCGATCACCTCGCGGACGTGCACGGGCTGGAAACGCTGGGCGGGCGGCGACGGGCGAAGTCCAGCTGCCTCACCCGTCTCGTCATCGTCGGTCGCTTGACGCTGGGCCAGTCCAGTGCAAGAACTTCGCTCGAACGTCCACCGGATCAGGCGTTTATGAGCGCCTCGGCGGTCGACAGTGGGGTGAGGCAGCGCCCGTTTCGGGGGGAAGAACTGGGGCAACGGTGCGCTTCTGGCGGTTCCGGGACTCGGCACCGGGACCCGCTACCTTGACGCGCCGTCGAGCCGGGAGTACGCCCAGATCAGGCCTATGCCGTCGATCAGCGTCAGCGTCGCGCACGATCAGTCCCTGGACGAGGCCCAGCGCCGGCTCGAGGCGGTCGTCCAGGAGATCTCGCGGCGCTTCTCGTTCCGGCGGATCGACTGGTCGCCGGATCGTCGTCGCGTCGAGCTCGAAGGTCTCGGCGCGCGGCTCGACATGTGGGTCGATGCCCAGGACATCCACGTGACGGGTGAGCTGCCGGGCCTCGGCGCGCTGCTCGGCGGCCCCATCGCCTCGGGGCTCAAGCAGGTGCTCGAGCGAACCTTCCGCAGACCGCTGCCCTGACCGGGCGGCCGCCGCGCCGTCTCCCGCACCTGGGGGTCGCCTGACGCGAGGGCGGCGGTATACTTGGGGTCCCGATGCGATCACTCAACACGTCGTCCCGGAGGCCGAGCATGTCGACCCGCCGCGAGTTCCTCAAAACCACCGTCGCCGCCGCGGGCGTCGCCGGCATCCAGGGCTTCCCGCTCGTGGCGCGCGCCCAGGGCCAGAAGCTCGTCGTGTGGTGGAACAAGGGCTACTACCCCGAAGAAGACGCCGCCATGCAGAAGATCGTGAAGGACTTCGAGAGCAAGGCCAAGGTCGAGGTCGACCTGTCCTTCACCGCCCAGGAGGACTTGCTCAAGAAGATCAACGCGGCGCTCATCGCGCGTCGGGTGCCCGACGTCGCCTTCTGCTTCTTCAACGACTGGCAGGTCGTGCCCAAGTACGCGTGGACCGGTCAGCTGGCCGACTGCTCGGACGTCGTCGCCGACCTCAAGCCCCGCTACAACGACAAGATGCTGGCCGTCGCCAACGTCATGAACAACAAGACGAAGAAGCGCGCGTACTACGGGGTGCCGATCGAGGCGCAGACGATGCACATCCACTACTGGCGCGACCTGCTCCACGAGGCGGGGATGGCCGACGCGCCCGACAAGATCCCGATGAAGTGGGACGCCTACTGGGCGTACTGGAAGAAGGCGCAGGACGAGCTGCGCAAGAAGGACGCGGGCAAGTACGGCAAGCTCTACGGCATCGGCATGACGGAGTCGACCCGGGCCAGCGACACGCTCTACAACTTCGACATGGCCCTGCTGTCCTACCAGGGCGAGGTCATCGATCACGACGGCAAGGTCGTCGCCGACCAGCCGAAGAACAAGAAGGCGATCGCCGAGACGCTCAAGTGGTTCGGGGAGCTGTTCACCTCGGGCTACGTGCCTCCCGACGCCACCAACTGGACCGACGGCGACAACAACGCCGGCTTTCACAGCCGGCTGATCGTGATGACCCCGAACCCCTCGCAGTCGATCCCGGCCGCCCAGTTCTTCAACAAGGAAGATCCCGACAAGAAGAACTACTTCGACAACATGGCCACCATCGAGTGGCCGGACGGCCCCGACGGCAAGAAGGCGCGCTACCTGTCGGCCGTGAAGACGATCATCGTGCCGCAGGACTCGAAGAACCAGAAGGGGGGAAAGGACTTCATCAAGTTCGTGGTCGAGAAGGAGCGCTTCACCGAGTACATCAAGGCCGCCAACGGCCGCTGGTTCCCGGCCTTCAAGGACGTGGCCGACGACCCGTTCTGGCGCCAGGGCCACAAGGGCCCCAAGGGCCAGAAGGACAACCACGTGCCGGTGGCGACGACGATCTTCCTCGACCGCGAGAACCGCGTGTTCGACCACTACAAGCACCCGGCCTTCTCGCAGGTCTACGACGAGAACGTGTGGGGCAAGGCCATGGCCCGCATCGCCATCGACAAGTGGCCCGCCGACAAGGCCGCCGACGAGGGGATCGAGCGCGTCAAGGCGGTCTTCGCGGCCTACAAGTAGCCTCGATGCGCACCACGGTGCGCGCGGGAGGCCTGGACGCCCTCCCGCGCGCCGGCCGCGGGCCCGGCCGCCTCCGGCGGTCGCGCACGCTCCAGGGATTCCTGTTCACCGCGCCCCTGCTGGCGCTGTTCGCGGGCTTCGTGATCTATCCGATGGTCATGGGCGTCTGGTACGCGCTCGACGCCGACGCCTACCGGGCGCTCTTCTCGGATCCGATCTTCAAGCAGACGGTGATCAACACGCTGTGGTACGTGGGGGTCGCCGTCAACGTGAAGCTGGTGCTCGCCCTGCTCCTGTCCGGCATCCTCGACTACCCGTTCCGCTGGATCCGCGTCCTGGCCGCGCTGTTCCTGGTGCCGTGGGCGGTGCCGGCCCTGCCCGGGGTCCTGTCGTTCCGGTGGATGCTCAACTCCCAGTGGGGCATCTTCAACTACCTGCTCAACGTGTTCGGGCTGCCCTCGGTGCCGTGGCTGGCCCAGTACGGCACCGCCCTCGGCGCCGTGATGATCTTCCACATCTGGAAGTACCTGCCGTTCTGGACGATCATCTTCCTGGCCGGCCGCCGCGCGATTCCCAACGAGCTGTACGAGGCGGCCGCCATCGACGGCGCCTCGACCGTCCAGAACTTCTGGCACGTGACGTTCCCCCTGCTCAAGAACCTCTACCTGATCTGCACCCTCCTCTCGATGGTGTTCACGCTGGGGGACTTCACGGTGCCGTGGCTGATGACCGGCGGCGCGCCCGGGGATTCGACGCACGTGCTGGCCACCCTCGCCTATCGGTATACCTTCCAGATGGGCCGGCTCGAGTGGGGCCTGGCCACCTTCGCAGTGGCGCTCCCGGTGACCCTGGTCTTCATCGGCATGCTGCTGCGGTGGGTGAAGATATGAACCGCGCCCGCCACTCCCGGGGGCTGCAGGTGTGGCTCAGCCTGCTGGCGGTCGTGATCCTGGCCTGGACCGTGTTCCCGATCTACTACATGCTCCTGCTGTCGTTCACGCCCACCAACGACCTCTTCCGGCCGGGCCTCTACGTCGAGCACCCGACCGTCCGCAACTACGTCTACACGATCGGGCAGGACAACCCGTTCGTCCGGTACTTCTGGCAGCAGATCAGCAACAGCCTCGTGGTGGCAGTGTGGACCATGCTGGCCGTGGCCGCGGTGGCGGCGCTCGGCTCGTTCGCGATGGCCCGCATGAACTTCAGGTTCCGGCGGTGGATCTCGGGGCTCACGCTCTTCACCTACGTCATTCCGTCGTCGTTCCTCGCCATCCCGTTCTTCCGCATGATGGCCGACTACGACCTCATCGACACCAAGCTGGCGCTGATCCTGGCGATGGTGACCTTCGCGTCGCCCTATGCGCTCTGGGTGCTGTCCGACTACGCCCGCTCGCTGCCGCCCGAGATCGAGGAGGCCGGCGCCATCGACGGCGCCGGCACCCTGGCCACCTTCTTCCACCTCTACCTGCCCCTGATCCGGCCGCCGCTCATCGCGATCGGCACCTACGCGTTCCTGTACGCCTGGAACGAGTACCTCTACGCGCTGCTGCTGCTGACCGGCGAGTCGCGGATCCCGCTGCCGGTGGCGATGGGTAACTTCCTGACGACGGACAACGCGCCCTGGAACCTGCTGATGGCCGTCTCGACGGTGTACTCGATCCCGCCGGTCGTCCTCTACTACTGCTTCAAGCGGTACCTCGTCAGCGGGCTCGTCTCCGGGGCCGTCTCCGGGGTCTGAGGCGTGTCCCGCTCCGTCCGTCGCCGGCCGCCGCGGTCAGAGCTCGGCGGCCCGGAAGGTATCGCACTGGTCGACGGCGCCGGACTCGAAGCCGCGCGTGAACCAGCGGACGCGCTGGGCCGAGGTGCCGTGGGTGAACGACTCCGGTGCGACGCGGCCCTGCGCCTGGCGCTGGAGCCTGTCGTCGCCGATCGCGGCGGCCGCGCCCAGCGCCTCCTCGACGTCGCCCTCGTCGAGGATGTTGCGCGACTGCTGGGCGTGGTGCGCCCAGACACCCGCGAAGCAGTCGGCCTGGAGCTCCTGGCGGACCGAGAGCCCGCGAGCCCCGGCCCGGTCGCCGCCGCGCGCGGCGCCCCGCGACCGGTCGGCCGTCCCGAGCAGGGTTTGGACGTGATGGCCCACCTCGTGGGCGACGACGTAGGCCTGGGCGAAGTCGCCGGGCGCCCCGAAGCGCGTTCGTAAGGCTCGGAAGAAGTCGAGGTCGAGATAGAGCTTGTGGTCGCCGGGACAGTAGAAGGGCCCGACCGCGGCGCCGGCGATGCCGCACGCGGACTGCACCGCGCCCGAGAACAGCACGAGCCTCGGATCCTCGTACTCCCGGTTCATGTCCCGGAAGACTGCCCGCCAGGTGTCCTCGGTGTCGGCGAGGACGACCGAGACGAAATCCGTGACGTCGTCCTGTCGAGCCGGTGCGGGCGCCTCACGGCCCGGCTGCGGCGCATCGCTCTGGAGGATCACACCCGGGTCGAACCCGAAGAAGAGAGCCGCCAGCACCAGGATGATCGTGCCGATGCCGCCCCCGGCTGCCAGGGGCACGCCCATCCCTCGTCGATCCTCGATGTTGTCGCTGCGCCGGCCCGTCAGCCGCATATCCAGCACCGCCCGTCAGGTGACGTGATCATCCGCGCCCATCGTGCAAGCGCCGGGCCGTCGAACCGGCCCGATTCGCCCGTGACCCGCTCGTGCGCCCTACCGGGGGCGGCCGGCGTCGACGGTGTACTGGGGCTAGAACCCGGTGAAGACGAGGCGCCCCCGGAGGTGCGAGGCCCACGGCGCTTTTTGCGCGCCCACCCGAGGAACTCGGCCTCGGGGAATCCCTTCTCGCGCAGGTACGCGAGCCGGTCGAAGACGTGCACCCGCATCCCGAGCCGGGCCGCGATGGGCTCGCCGGAGTCCTGCGGGGCGTCGGCCGCCGTCAGCACGCGGGAGCTCGAGAACGTCAGCGCCTCGGCGCAGCCGACCGAGCGCGCGAGGACCGCGCTCGCCGGTGAGTCGTACCCGCCGAGACCGTGGCGATGGGTTCGTAGGTCACCGTGCAGACCCGGTGCGAAGGCCCAGTCGCCGCGCTCGAAGGTCGCGAGCGCCTCGTCGGCGATGTCGCGCTCCGCCTGGGTCCGTGGCCCCGGGCCCCCGCAGGCGGCGAGGATGACCGCGATCACGGCACTGTAGGCGCCATACTTCTGCACGGTGCCGCCACAGAGGCCGTCGGTCCGCGCGTCGACGAGGGAGTTCCCCTGGACGTCGAGGTCGCCTCGCACGCAAAGCGCGCACGGCGCGTTGAGGACGAGGTCGGGAAGCGCCTGGACGGTCATGACCAGACGACGGTGCGCGTTGAGCGGACCGACCGACGGCACCCAGCCGACAGCCTCGATCTGGCGGCGCAGGGGCTCGCCGGCGGGGTCGGGCGTGGTCACGCGCACCGTGTAGCCGCCGATGCTGCTGACGACGCTGAACGCGTTGCCGTCGAACGGTGCCCGGGCCGGGCTCGACGGCATCGGGTTGGCGAGCGCTCCCGCCGGCACGGGGGTGCCCGAGCCCGGCACCACGTTGCCCGCACTGAGCGGCGGAAATTCCTTCCGGCCCCGTCCGCCCGGGTCACGCCTGCGGGCCGCCGACGTCGGCCACACAAGTGGTCCTCGAAGGGCTTCGGTGCAGGCATGCGGTCGTCCTGACCCGCGTGTGACGGTCGAGCGATGGGCACTCAGCTCGTGGGGCGGGGTCGACTCCTCGAGCCGTGATCCCGTGAGATGGGCGCCAGCGGCGGCGTCACGAAGGCCAGACGCGGCTGCGGGTGGCGGTCACCAGCTCCACAGGAGATAGACGAGCGCGAGCGCGCCGAGAATCGCCAGGATGAAATTGACCATGGGCCGCACAGGCTCACGGTAGGTGGTCCGCCGTGTGGTCACAATGGATCGGTGGGTCGGCGCACGATCTTCACGGAGCCGACAGCCTTGCGTGGATCGGATGGTAGATTCCTGGGCGCCGCGGGCGGGGTGGGCGAGCTCAGGTTCCCTCGGCGAGCAACCGTCGAACCTCGGGCGGCAGCGCCACGTAGGCGTCACGAGCGAGCCGGACTTCCTGCGGAGGTGACTGCAGCTCCCGGCGGCTGCGCTCGAGGACGAGCGCCTGATAGGCCTCGGGATGAGCCGCGAGACCCCCCTGCTCCCGGAGGATCTCGATGGCGGTCGTGAGGTGTGGCGTCGAGACGCGAAACGATACGGTGTCGGCGTCCTCTACCATCGCTCTGGCCGGCCCTACCCCGCCTTCCCCGCGAGCCGTGCGATCTCGCGCACGAGCAGCGTCGGGTTCATGGGCTTCGGGAGGAACGCCTGGAAACCGTGCTCCAGGGCCTGGCGTCGATGCTCGTCCTGGACGAAGGCCGTCAAGGCCAGCGCCGGCGTCGGTGCCCCCATCTGGCTCGGCAACGCGTGCACCTGCTGAAGGAATTGCACGCCCGTCATGTCGGGCATGGCCAGATCGCTGACGATCACATCGGGTCGAACGAGCTTGACGCGCTCGAGCGCCTCGATGGGATTCCTCGCCGCGATGACCAGGGCGCCGTGGAACGCCAGGACCGCGACCAGGATGTCGAGCGCGTCCTCGTGGTCGTCGACGACGAGAACCGACACGCCGCTGAGGAGCCTGGCGCTCGCATCGTCCACGGGCCGATCGACCGGACCCGAGCTGGTGGCTATGGCGATCTCCAGATGCCCCGGCCCTTGTCGCGGCGCAAGGGGAAAATGCTTGACCAGGGTGTCATCATCTCGCGGAAGGCACGATCGTCGTGAGTGCCCACCCGATCACCTCGCCAGGTGGGCGTAATGGCCGAGCTCCCCGAATGCCTGCTGATCGTGACCGTCGAGGTCGACGCCTCGGTCGAGGCCGAATGGAACGAGTGGTACGACAGGGTTCACTTGCCGGATGCGCTGCGATGCCC
>Ga0075418_10000422_pt1 | contig 44236 bp, 47 predicted proteins | sample SoiMetdeltSBSDD2_FD_81776 | JGI IMG/M metagenome (GOLD analysis project Ga0075418, IMG submission 81776) | Bulk soil microbial communities from a Populus tree surrounding site in Tennessee, USA - Soil MetaG P. deltoides SBSDD2 | ecosystem: Environmental > Terrestrial > Soil > Tree plantation...
CCGTAGCCCGTAGCCCGCGGCCCGTAGCGCCCAGCCTGTCGGGGATGCACGTCCGACAGGCTGCTAGACTGTCGCGATGGCCAGGAGACCTGCACCACGCCTGAAGGAAGCGCTGGCGCTCAAGCAGCAGGGGCGGCACGACCGGGCCGAATCGGTCCTGCGCAGCATCATCGCGGATGAGCCCGACCATGCCGAAGCGCTGTACCAGCTGGCGCTGTTACGGGCCGATTCCGGCGCCTTCTCCGAGGCGCACTACTTCGTCACTTCGGCCCTCGCAGCCGCTCCCGGCTCCGCGACCGCGCACGTGCTCCTCGGGCGCATCCAGACCGAAACCCAGTCGCTGGAGGCGGCGCTGGCGAGCTATGCGCAAGCGCTGGCCGCGCAGCCCGGATACGCGCCGGCATTCTTCGGGCGCGGCGTCGCGCTGCACCGCCTCGGTCGCTTGGACGAAGCGCTGGCGAGCTATGCCGATGCGCTGGCGGCGGCGCCGGAGCAGGCCGAAGCATGGTGCAACCATGGCAACGTCCTCTTTGCGTTAGGCCGGTTCGACGAGGCCTTGCGCAGCTTCGACCAGGGCCTGCACCTCATGCCCGATGTCGCCTTGCTGCATTTCAACCGCGGCAATACGTTGAACGAGTTGAAGCGTCCGGTCGAGGCGCTGGCCGCGTACGACCGCGCGTTGGCGCTGGCTCCGAACAACGTCGACTTCCTGAACAATCGCGGTAACGCGCGCCTGGAGGCGGGCGACGTGGCCGGCGCAGCCGCTGATTTCCGGAGCATGATCGCCGCGGCGCCCGCGGATGCGCGTGGTTATAACGGTATGGGAATGGCTGTGCAGGACGAGGGCGATCTGCCCGGGGCGGCTACCTTGTACGAGCGTGCCACCCGGCTTGCGCCGAATTTCGCCGACGCGCACCTCAACCTCGCGCTCGCACGGCTCACCCAGCGCGATTTCACGGGGGGCTGGCGGGAGTACGAGCATCGCCGGGCCCCGTCCGGCCACCGCGCGACCATGCGCAAGGATCCGCGATCGGTCGATCTGTTCGAGCGCATGCCGCTCTGGCGCGGTCCGGCGACGCCCGTGCCCGGTCCGATCGGAATCTGGGGCGAGCAGAGCCTCGGCGCTCAGATTCTGTTTTCAACGCTGCTGCCGGACCTCCTCGCTACCGGCTTGCCGATCGTCTACGAGGTGGACCGGCGCCTGCTAGCGGCCTACCGCCGCGCGTTCCCGAATTCCGACTTTGTGGCGCTGGACGATCCACCGGCGGCAGCGCTTCAAACCGCCGGGGCGGCTCTGTTCGCCGGTTCTCTGCCCGGATTTTTTCGTTCCTCCGTGGCGAGCTTCGCGCGGCAGCCGCACCGCGTCCTCAAGGCCGCACCGGAGCGGGTGGCGCTGTATCGGGGCCGCCTGGGGCCGGGTTTCAGGGTGGCGCTGTCCTGGCGCAGCACGCGTGCAGGGCGGCTCGGGCGCGAGAAGAGCGTCTCACTCGCCGACTTCGCGCCCTTCTTCGGGCTTCCCGGCGTGCAACTCGTCGATGTTCAATACGGAGATACCGCGGTGGAGCGCGAGGCATGCGCGCGGGAACACGGAGCAAGTCTGGCGCACTTCGACGACGTGGATTGCTTCCACGACCTGGACGAGGTGCTTGCCATTCTCGACGGCTGCGACCTCTTGATCACCACCAGCAACTCCAGCGCGCACCTCGCGGCCGCGCTGGGTAGGCCGGTCTGGCTGCTGTATCCTGCGGGTCGCGCGCCGTTCCACTACTGGGCGAGCGCTGACGACGGGCGCAGCCTGTGGTATCCGTCGGTCGAGATCGTGACCGGCCCGCAATTCCCCGACTGGCCCTCGCTCATCCGGCACGTCGCGGGGAGGCTCGCCGCGGCCAGTGACTCAGGACACTAGCTAGCAGGCTGATGCAAAACTCCGTTCGCCCTGAGCGTAGAGCGAACGCCCGGAGTCGAAGGGTGAACAACCCTTTGAATATTTGCCGTTCATGTTTCGACTCCGCTACGCTACGCTCGACACGAACGGGTTCCCTTTGACTTTTCCATCACGCTGCTAGAGTTTGGCCACGGAAACCGACTTCGACAAGTTGAGGCCCGGCGCGCAGGAGAGCCTGCAGCGGGTGACCGAGCTCCTGCGCAAGCAGCAGCTGGTGGAGGGGCTCGTCCGTCGGCAGGAGGGGCCGCGCCAGGAGCTGGTCGAGAACCTGGTCCAGAAACTGCATGTCGTCGAGCTGCAAAAGCTCCTCGATGCCCTGCATCCCGCGGATGTCGCCGACCTCCTCGAAGCGCTCCCGCTCGTGGAGCGGCTGGTGGTCTGGGATCTCGTCAGGACCGAGCGCGAGGGGGAAATCCTGCTGGAGGTGTCGGACGCGGTGCGCGAAACGCTGATCGCGCACATGGACGAAGACGAGCTGGTCGCCGCTACCGGGCAGCTCGATACCGACGAGATCGCCGATCTCGCGCCCGACCTGCCGCGCGAGGTCATCCAGGACGTCTTCCGGTCCCTTTCGCCCGAGGAGCGCGAAGAGTTGCGGGCCGCGATGTCCTATGCGGAGGGCACGGTCGGCGCCCTGATGGACTTCGACATGATCAGCATCCGCGAAGACGTCACGCTCGAAGTGGTTCTCGACAACCTGCGGCGCCTGGACGAGATGCCGGATCACACCGACCAGCTCTTCGTGGTCGGCCGCGCCGGCGAGCTGAAGGGACTCGTGCCCGTGAACCGGCTGCTCGTGAACGATACCGGGACCGCCGTCACCGCCGTCATGGAACCGGTGATCGCCAGGCTTCATCCCGAAGAGAAGGCGCAGGACGCGGCCGGCGCCTTCGAGCGCTACGACCTCGTTTCCGCTCCCGTCGTGGACGGCCGCGGGAAGCTGATCGCCCGCGTCACCGTGAACGCCGTGATGGACTACATACGCGAGGAGACCGACAGCGACCAGCTCTCCGCCGGCGGGTTGCGCGAGGACGAGGATCTGTTCGCCTCGGTCTGGCGCAGCATCAGGAACCGCTGGACGTGGCTGGCGGTCAACCTCGTCACCGCCTTTGTCGCATCGCGCGTGATCGGGCTGTTCGAGAACTCCATTTCCAAGCTGGTCGCGCTCGCCGCGCTGATGCCCATCGTGGCCGGCATCAGCGGGAACTCGGGCAACCAGACCACGACCATGATCGTGCGCGCGCTGGCGCTGGGCCAGATCTCCGGCGCGAACGCCCGCATGCTGTTCGCCAAGGAAGCGGGCGTGAGCGCCATGAACGGCCTCATCTGGGGCGGCGTCGTGGGGCTGTTCGCGTTTCTCATCTACCACAGCTGGCAGCTGGGGCTGGTGATGATGGGAGCGATGGTGCTCTCGCTGCTGCTCGCCTCGGTGATGGGAGTGGCGATCCCGCTCCTCATGCAGAAGCTCGGGCGCGACCCGGCGCTGGGCTCCAGCGTCATGATCACCGCCATCACGGACAGCGGGGGGTTCTTCATTTTCCTGGGGCTCGCCACGGTCTTTCTTGTGTAATATGGTTTCAGCCCGGCTGGGGAATAAGAGTGGATACTCGATTGTTGACCCGTTGCGGAGGCTGTCGTGAGCGACGATGACGGCCTCATAGCGCAACAGATACCGCGCTTGCGGCGGTACGCGCGCGCCCTGACGGGAGATCGCAGCGCCGCCGACGACCTGGTACAGGACACGCTCGAGCGGGCGCTCTCCCGGTACCACCTGTGGCGTCGCGGCAGCGATTTGAGAGCCTGGTTGTTCACCATCATGCACAACATCTACGTCAACCAGGCGCGCTCGCGCGCGCGCCACCAGCACGAAGCGCTCGAGGCGGATCCGGGCGCGGAGGCATTGCGCGGCCGCGATCCGGACTGGATGGAGCTGCGCGACCTGGCGAGCGCGCTCGCGCGCGTGCCGGAGGAACAGCGCGCCGTGCTGCTGCTGGTGGGGCTCGAGCAGTTCACCTACGACGAGGCGGCGCGCGTGCTGGAAATTCCCATCGGTACCGTCATGTCGCGCCTCTCGCGCGGACGGGAGCGGCTGCGCATCCTGATCGGCGGCGATGCCGGCGTGACCGCACTCAAAGTGGTGAAATGAGCGTCCCGCCCGTGACCGAGGCCGAGCTGAACGCCTACGTGGATGCGGTGCTGCCCCCGGCGCGCGCCGCCGAGGTGGAAGCGTATCTGGCCGAGCGGCCGGATGAAGCCGCGCGCGTCGCGTCGTATCGCGAGCAGGCACACGCGCTGCGCCGCGAGTTCGACCAGGTGCTGGACGAGCCCGTGCCCGAACGCCTGCGCCCGCCGCCCCCCGCGCGCGCGCTTCGCCGTTACGCGGCCGTCCTCGCATGGATCGTGCTGGGAGGGGCGATCGGGTGGCAGCTCCACGCCTACACCTCGGTGCGGCAGGTCGAAGCGGGCGCGTGGGCGCGGCGGGCGGCGATGGCTCACGTCACCTACAGCCCGGAGGTGCGCCATCCGGTCGAGGTCGGCGCGGATCAGGAAGCGCACCTGGTCGCGTGGCTGTCGAAGCGCCTGGGCACGCCCCTGAAAGTGCCGCATTTGGGGGGGCTCGGCTACTCCCTCGTGGGAGGTCGGCTCCTGCCCGGCGACCGCGGGCCGGTTGCGCAGTTCATGTACCAGGACGGCAAGGGGCTGCGCCTGACGCTTTACGTCCGCGTCAACCCGGACGCGAGCCGCGAGACGGCTTTCCGGTTCTCGCAGGAGCAGGGAATAAGCGTGTTCTACTGGCTCGACAAGAAGCTGGGCTACGCGCTGTCCGGCGAGATCGACAAGAGCGATCTGCTGCGCGTCGCGGACGCGGTGTACAAACAGCTCAATCCATGAGGGCTTTATCGGGAGAATGGATCGGCTGAAACATCGCCAGTCGGCGTGTCTGCGATCGGACCAGCAGGAGCATTATCGAACCTGACCTTCCTAATGAAAAAAGCCGGCTTTCGCCGGCTTTTTTCATACAGCTCTACTTCTTTGTTGCCTTCTTCTTCGCCTTCTTCTTCGCTGCCATTCGGCTTCTCCTTTGAAGGTTTCATGCCCCGGATGCGGGTCCTGCTTCGCACCACCATCGCATATCGCGTCCCAAATTTCGATTGGACTCTATGCCTGGTGCTTCATTCTATGCTAGCAACAAAACTATTGGCAACAGTTTTCGGACGTGGTAGTGCGGATTGAAGGCTTATTGTACCGGCATTGCAACACGTACTGCCGCGGGCAACGAACACCCGCGATGGCGCAAATCACGGCAGCATGATCTCGCGCGCCATCAAATCGGAAACTGTTTCGCGGGAGCGTGTGACGTGCGTCACACCGCCGTCCGCCACGACCTCGGCCGCGCGCGGGCGCGTGTTGTAGTTGGAGCTCATGCTCATGCCGTATGCGCCCGCGGCCATGATTGCCAGCAAATCGCCCTCGACGACGGCGAGCTTGCGCTCGCTGGCGAGGAAATCGCCCGTTTCGCACACGGGGCCCACCACGTCGTAGGCGATCGCATCGCCGGTTCTCCGCGTGACCGGCAGGACCTCGTGGAACGCATCGTAGAGCGCGGGCCGGATCAGATCGTTCATGGCGGCGTCCACCACCGCGAAATTACGCCCGGCGCCGTGCTTGAGGTACTCCACGCGCGTCAACAGGAGCCCGGCATGCCCGACGAGAGAGCGTCCGGGCTCGAGGAAGAGTTTTACCGGGCGCGAGCCGAGGCGCTCCGTGAGAGCCCGGGCGTAATCGGCGACGGCGGGCGGGGACTCGTCGCGATAGCGGATGCCGAGGCCTCCACCCATGTCTATATGCGCCACCGCCATGCCTTCGGCGCGCAGGCGGTCTGCCAACTCGAGAGTGCGGTCCAGCGCCGCAACAAAGGGCGCGAGCTCCGTGATCTGCGAGCCGATATGGCAGCCCACGCCGGCGATCGCGATGTGCGGCAGCGCGCGGGCGCGACGGTAGAGCGCGAGCGCCTCCCCGTAGGGCACGCCGAACTTGCTTTCCTTCAGGCCGGTGGCGATGTAAGGATGGGTGCGCGGGTCTATGTCGGGATTGATGCGCAGGCTGACCGCAGCCGTCGTTCCGGTTTCCGATGCGATGCGCCCGAGCCGCGCGAGCTCGCTCTCCGATTCGACGTTGAAGCACAGTATCCCGGCCGCGAGCGCCTGGCGCATCTCCTCCTCCGACTTGCCGACCCCGGAGAAGACGATCTTGCGCGGATCGCCTCCCGCCGCAAGCACGCGGGCAAGTTCCCCGCCCGATACGATGTCGAACCCGCTTCCCAGGCGCGCGAAGAGGTTCAGGACCGCGAGGCTGGAGTTGGCCTTCACCGCATAGCACACCAGGTGATCGGTCCCGGCGAACGCCGTATCGTAGCCGCGGTACGCCTCGGTGAGCGCCGCGCGCGAGTAGACGAAACACGGCGTGCCGTACTGCTGCGCGATGCGGGCGAGCGGAACCGCCTCGGCGTGGAACTCGCCGTTCCTGTAGTCGAAGTGATTCATTGAAGAGTGGTGACCAGTGACCAGTGACCAGTGACCGGTGCGTCAGCAGTCACAGGTCACTCCTTCGTGGTGCCGTCACCGGGTTTCGTTGCGTCGGGCTGTGCCGGCGCCGCCGGGGCGGGCTGTTGCGCCGCAGGCTTCGGTTTGGGCAGGACCAGCGGACCCTTGTAGCCGCAGCCGGTGGCGAACAGGACGACAACAAGGAACGAAAGCATGATGCGCATGTGAACAGTATACCGGCTCCCTCATGCCCCACAGCTCACGGCTCACAGCCACTGGTCATCGGTCACTGGTCACCGGTCACGCTCCATCTGCAGCCGCTGCACCTCTGCCTCTATCCACTCCTCGACGCGGGTGTTGAGTTCCTGGGGCGTCAGGTCCTGCGGCGCGATGGGGTCGCCGATGCTCACGGTGATGAGGCCGGGGCGCTTGAGCAGGGCATTGCGCCGCCAGAACATGCCGGCGTCGTGGGCGACGGGCAGTACCGGTACACCCGTCTGCACGGCGAGCCACGCGCCGCCTGCGTGATACTCGCGGCGCTCGCCCGGAGCGACCCGGGTGCCTTCCGGAAAGATAACGATGCAGAAACCCGCGGCGAGGCGGTCTCGTCCCTGCTCCAGCATCTGCCGCAGCGCCCGCGGTCCCGAGCCCCGGTCGATGGCGATCGGGGAGAGCATTGCGAGGCCCCAGCCGAAGAGCGGTATCCACAGGAGCTCCTTCTTGAGCACCCACACCTGCGGCGGGAAGATGACCTGGAATGCGAGCGTTTCCCAGGCGGACTGGTGCTTCGCGAGGATGATGAACGGCCCGCGGGGCACGCGTTCCATGCCCCGGACCCGATAGCGTATTCCGCAGATGCGCTCCGCGGCGCGCACGACGAGCCGCGACCAGAGGGTGATGATGCGGTAGCGCGTGAGCCGCCGGAAAGGGAAGCTGGCGAGCGCGAGGAGCGCGAACGGGGGAACGGTGACGATCTCGAAGAGCGCAAAGAGCGCCGACCGCAGTGCTATCACTTGCGCGGAGGTTCCCTAGGATACGAGCGATTGGACTGCGGCGGCGAGGTCGCTGTAGATCTTCGTTCCGGGCGGCAGACCACCATCACGCCGGGTCTTTCCCCCCTTGCCGGTCAGAACCAGTATCGGCTGCGCGTCCACGGCCACCGCCGCCTGGAGATCGCGCAGTCCGTCACCGATGAAGGGCACGTCCTTCAGATCGGTGTTGAACCGCCGGCCGATGTCCTCGAGCAGGCCGGGCCTGGGCTTGCGGCACGCGCAGTTCGCTTCCTGCGCGTGCGGGCAGTAGAACACCGCGTCTATGCGTCCGCCGGCCTGCGACACCGCGCGGTGCATCTTGTCGTGAATGGCGTTCAAGGTCGCCATCTCGAAGAGCCCGCGGCCTATGCCGGACTGGTTGGTCGCCACCACCACGTGGAAGCCCGCCTGGGTCAGCTTCGCGATGGCCTTCAGGCTCCCGGGCACCGGCTTCCACTCGTCCGGGCTCTTGATATAGGCGTCGCTGTCGAAATTGATGACGCCGTCGCGGTCGAGGATGATTAACTTCATAGGTCACTGTCGTTCACGCGGCAAGCTTGGAAATATCTGCGATGCGGTTCATCTGCTTGCGCAGATCCGCAAGGAGGGCAAGCCGGCTCTTGCGCACGTCCGGGTCTTCGACCATGACCATGATCGCATCGAAGAACGTGTCCACCGGCGACTTGAGGACCGCGAAGCTCTTGAGATAGCCGGTGAAATCACCTTGAGCGAGGAGCGGGCCGGCCAGCCGGGACACGTCCATGAGTGCTTCGAAGAGCGCGCGCTCGGCGGGCTCTTTCAACTCGTCGAGGCCGACGTTCGCGAAGGTCTCACCCTTGGCTTCGGCCTGCTTCAGGATGTTCACCACCCGCTTGTTGGCCGCTGCGAGGCTCTGCGCCTCGGGAAGCACGTTGAACGCGCGGACGGCTTCGAGCTGGCGCACGGTGTCGCTCACCCGGTCCGAGCCCGCGGCCAGCACGGATTCGACTTCCAGCACCGAATAGCCGCGGTCTCTCAGGTATCCGGCCAAACGATCCCGGATGAATATCCCCAGGTCTGCATGGGCGTCCCCGATCTTTCCGTCGTAGACAGCGAAAGCCTCCTGGATCAGGTCGTGCAGGGAAAGCGGCAGGTCGCGCTCGATGAGAATGCGGATCACGCCCAGCGCGGCGCGGCGCAGGCCGAACGGGTCCCGGTCGCCGGTAGGAACCTGCCCGATTCCAAAAAGGCCCGCGAGGGTGTAGAGCTTGTCGGCGAGCGCCACGGCGATACCGACATTTCCAACCGGCAGCACGTCGCCCGCGTAACGCGGCCGGTAGTGATCGGCGATCGCGTCGGCGACTTCCTCCGTCTCGCCGTCGTGCAGGGCGTAGTAGCGGCCCATGATCCCCTGGAGCTCCGGAAACTCGCCCACCATCTCGGTGAGGAGGTCGGCCTTTGACAGCCACGCCGCCTGTTCCGCGAGCATGAAATCGGCGCCGAGGCGGCGCGCGATCTGGTTTGCAAGCAACCGCATGCGCTCCACGCGCTCGAGCTGGCTGCCAAGCTTGCCGTGATACACCACGTTCGACAGGCGCTGGACGCGGTTTTCCAGGCGGGTCTTGCGGTCCTGATCGTAGAAAAACTTGGCGTCCGCCAGGCGCGCGCGCAGAACGCGTTCGTTACCATGAACGATCGCCCGCGCGTTCTTTACCGGCAGGTTGGATACGAACAGGAACCGCGGCAGCAGTTCACCCGTCGCCTTGTCGCGTAGCGGCACGTAGCGCTGGTGCTGCTGCATGGAGAGAATCAGGCACTCCTGCGGAACCTCGAGAAACTGCGCATCGAATTTCCCTGTATGGACAGCGGGCGCCTCGACGAGCGACGTTATCTCGTCGAGCAGGGCATCTCCTGCGACCAGCGCGGCGCCGCCGGCGCGCTTCGCGAGTTGTTCCACGATGGCCGCGCGGCGCTCCGCAAACGCGGCGAGCACATGGCCCTGCTTCCGTAGCGCAGCCTCGTAGTCGTCGGCGTGTCCGAGCCGGATCGACCGGCGGGCGAGGGCGCGATGACCCAGAGTGCGGCTCGAGCTCTCGACGTCCATCACTTTGCCTTGGATCGTGCGCTTGCCGTGCATGATGACGAGCCCGTGCACCGGTCGCACGAACTTGCTATCGCCCATTCCCCAGCGCATCACCTTTGGAATAGGCAGCTTGTCGAGCGTGAAGCCGACTTTCAGGTCCAGGTTGGTCTCCAGATGACCGCCCGAGGCCAGCGTTCGATAGACGAATACCTCGCCCTTGGGAGTCTGCTGTCGTTCGAGTTTTGCAGGATCCACGCCCTGTTTTCGCGCAAACCCGAGCAATGCGGGGGTCGGCTTGCCTTCCGCGTCCAGACCGACCTTCACGCTGGGCCCCGAAACCTCGACCGATTTGTCGGGAGCGCGCGCGAGCACGTTCGTGATCTGCACGGCAAGGCGGCGTGGCGTCGCGTAGGCGGTGACGGCGCTCGCCGCAGTCAGGAATTCGTCCTGGCGCAGGTCGGCGGAAAGTGCCTCCGCGAACGACTGGCTCAGGCGCTTGAGGGCCCTGGGCGGCAGCTCTTCGGTGCGTACTTCCACCAGCAGCGTAGCGGGTGCCGCTGCGGCTGCCGGTTTGCGCTTCCTCATGCCCTGGACCTCTTCCTGCCTGGGGCCTGCTGCTTCACGAGGGGGAATCCCAGCCGCTCGCGCGATTCGTAGTAGGCCTGGGCGATGCCACGGGCCAGATTACGCACGCGGCCGATATAGGCGGCGCGCTCCGTCACCGAAATCGCGCCGCGCGCATCGAGGAGATTGAACGTGTGCGAGCACTTGAGCACCATTTCGTACGCCGGCAGCGTGCACTGCGCATCCATGAGACGCTGCGCCTCGGCTTCGTACTGGCGGAAATGCTCGAACAGCATTTCCGTATTTGCCAGCTCGAAGTTGTAGCGGGATTGCTCGACCTCGTTCTGGTGATAGACGTCGCCGTAGGTGATTCCGTTCACCCAGACGAGATCGTAGACGTTGTCGCAGCCCTGCAGGTACATGGCCAGGCGCTCGAGCCCGTAAGTCAGCTCGCCCAGCACCGGCCTGCATTCGAGTCCGCCAACCTGCTGGAAGTAGGTGAACTGCGTGATCTCCATGCCGTTCAGCCAGACCTCCCAGCCCAGCCCGGAGGCGCCCAGCGTCGGCGATTCCCAGTCGTCCTCCACGAAGCGGATGTCGTTCCTGCGAGGATCCACGCCCAGCGCCTGCAGGGACCCGAGGTAGAGGTCCTGCAGCGCGTCGGGAGAGGGCTTCATCACCACCTGGTACTGGTAATAGTGCTGAAGTCGGTTGGGATTCTCGCCATAGCGCCCGTCCTTCGGACGCCGCGATGGCTGCACGTACGCCGCATTCCAGGGTTCCGGCCCGATCGAGCGCAGAAACGTCGCAGTGTGGAAGGTACCCGCGCCCATTTCCATGTCGTAGGGTTGCAACAGCACGCAGCCCTGCCTGTTCCAGTAGTCGTTCAATCCGATGATTATCTGCTGGAAGGTAGGCATGGGCGGCGGGGAGGCAGGGGCGCGCGTAACCCTCGAATTTTACAGGCTTTCGCGGCGTCGCGGTATGTGCAGGACGCCGGCCTCGGCGATTTAACGGGCGGGGCGTTTCCCCCAGCGCGCGCCGCATCCGACCGCGACGCCGACCAGCGCGGCGCAGAGCGCGAGGGCCCCGTAGTTTCCGATCGCGACAAACGGCGTCGAACCTTCGAAGCCGCGCACTTCCCGCGTCAGGACCGCCCTGGCGAATTCGGGCGCACTCGCTTCGACCCGGCCGAGCGGGTTGATGACGGCGGTCACGCCGGTATTGGTCGCGCGGAGCATGTAGCGCCCCGTTTCGAGCGCGCGCATCTGCGAGATCTGCAGGTGCTGTTGCGGCGCGATCGAGCGTCCGAACCAGGCGACGTTGCTTACGTTCACGAGCAGCGTGGCCGCGGGCAGCTGGCGGATGATTTCCTCCCCGAACGCGTCCTCGTAGCAGATGTCTGCCGCGACCCGCTGCCCGGCCACTTCCAGGGGCCGCTGGTCCACGGAGCCGCGGGCGAAATCCTGCAGCGGGATCGCCAGCACGCTCACCAGCCAGCCCAGCACCGGCCGCAGGGGAATGAACTCCCCGAAGGGGACGAGATGCGATTTGCGGTACGTTTGCGTGGGCGAGCTCCCCACGGACACCACGCTGTTGTAATAGTCCCCGCCGGGCAACCGCTCCGGGACGCCGACGAGCAGATCGCCGCGATTGCCGCGCGGGCGCGCGGCGAGCGCCGCGAGGTAGTCCGCTGGAACCTGGTCCAGGAAGAGGGGCAGCGCAGTCTCCGGAAGCACGATCAATTGCCCCGATGCGGTCGCGACGAGCTCGAGATAGGTTTCGAGGGTTGCGCGCAACTGCTCCGCGCGCCATTTCATGTCCTGGGCGACGTTGCCCTGGATCAGGCTGACCGTTACCGGCTCTCCCACGGGCTGCGTCCACTCCACCTGCTTCAGCCCGAAGCCCGTCGCCCACAGGGCGACAAGGAGAAAGGCGAAAGGCGAAAGGCGAAAGGCGTAAGAAAATCGCTTGTCGGCTCCTTCCTCCTTCCTCCTTCCTCCTTCCTCCTTCCTGAGCCACAGCGCGGCAATTATGCCGGCGGACAGCGCTGTGGCGAGGGAGACGCCGTAGACGCCCAGCACCGGCGCATAGCCCGCGAGGGGGCTCGCCGGAGCCTGCGAATAACCCGCTGCGAGCCACGGAAAGCCGGTGAAGATCCAGCCGCGCGTCCACTCGGCGAGCGTCCACAGGGCAGGGGCGGCAGCCGCGAGCTTCACCACGTCGGGCGCGGCCACGCGCGCGTAGAGGTAAGCCGCCAGCGCCGGCAGCGAAGCCAGCACCACGCAGAAGAGCAGGGTGGCCGCCGCGGCGAGCGGCAGGGGCATCGCCCCGAAATCGTGAAGGCTCACATAGACCCACGACACGCCGAACAGGAACAATCCCAGCCCGTAGGCGAAGCCGGCCCTCGCCGCCGCGCGTGCGCTGTCAGCCCGCTGCCAGATTATGAAAAGCGCTGAGAGCGTCAGGATGGTCAGCGGAAACAGACCGAACGGCTCGTAGGCGAGGACGGTAACGGCGCCGAGGAGGAATGCAGTGACCAGTGACCAGTGACCAGTGACCAGTGAGAAAGCAGCTTGCCGTTCTTCGTTCCGCCTTCCGCCTTCCGCCGTCATCCCTGTTTCTTCTTCGCTACTTCCAGCAGGTGCAGCCGTCGGCCGTCGGCGCGCAGCACCTTGAAGGTGAGGTGGTCGAAGCTCACCTGCTCGCCGCGCTTGGGCACGCGGCCCGCGCGCGACATGACGAGCCCGCCTACCGTATCGTGATTGTCGTCGCTGTAGTCCGTCCCGAAAACGGCGTTGAAGTCGCCGATTTCCGTCAGGCCCTTGACCCGGTAGTGCCCGCCTTTCTCCTGGACGATGTTGTCCTCGACGTCGTTGAAGTCGTACTCGTCCTCGATGTCGCCGACGATCTGCTCGATCACGTCCTCCATCGTGACCAGGCCGGCGACGCCGCCGTACTCGTCGACGACGATCGCGATATGGTTGCGGTTCTTGCGGAACTCCTTCAGCAGGACATTGAGCGGCTTCGATTCGGGTATGAATACCGCCGGGCGCAGCATCTCGCGCACGTTGAATTCCTCCTCGCCGGCGTAGTAGCGCAGCAGGTCTTTCGCGAGCAGTATGCCCAGGACGTCATCCTTGTTCTCGCCGATGACGGGAAAACGCGAATGCCCGGTCTGCATGACCATGGGTATGAACTGGTCGGGCGACTCCCTGATGTCGATGACGTCCACGCGCGAGCGCGGCACCATGATGTCGCGCGCCTGCATCTCCGAGACCTGGAGCACCCCTTCAATCATCGCAAGCGCTTCCGCGTCGAGCAGGCCGCGCTGGTGGGAAGCGCGCAGCACCTCGATCAGCTCGTCGCGGTCCTCGGGCTTGCGTGCGATCCACGCGCCGATGCGGTCGAGCAGGGGAGGCTTGGTCGGGGTGTTGGCCATAGCCTTCATCCTTGTCCTTCGTACGGGTCGGGAAAGCCGAGCGCGGTCACGATGCGCGACTCCCGTCGCTCCATCCGGCGTGCTCCGCTGCGAGTCTCGTGGTCGAGGCCCTGCAGGTGCAGGACGCCGTGCACGACGAGATGCGCGTAGTGCGCCGCGAGGCTTTTCCCCTGCGCCCGCGCCTCGCGCGCGATCACCGGCGCGCACAGCGCGAGATCACCTTCGAGGGCGGGTCGCTCGCGCATCCTGAAACTAAGCACGTTGGTCGCGTAGTTCCTGCCGCGGAAATTCCGGTTGAGCGCCCGCCCCTCGCTGCCGCCGACCACGCGCACCGTCACCCGGGCGTTGCGCGCGAGCGCCGCACGCGCCCAGCGGCGCAACTGGGCCGGCGTAGGAAGCCCGCGCGCGCGCGCGCCGTACTGCACGCTCATGCTCAGCTTACGCGCCCGCCGCATCGGGCTCGCCGCCCGCGCCGCGCGCGCGCTGGTTCTCGTAGGCATTGACGATGCGCTGCACCAGTGGATGGCGCACTACGTCCTCCGAACCGAACCGGGTAAACGCGATGCCGCGGACCTTCTTCAGTACCTCCTGCGCCTCGACGAGCCCGCTCTTCTGGCCGCGCGCGAGATCGATCTGGGTGATGTCGCCGTCGACCACCGCCTTGCTGCCGAAACCGATCCGCGTGAGGAACATCTTCATCTGCTCCGGCGTCGTGTTCTGCGCCTCGTCGAGTATCACGAACGAATGGTTGAGCGTGCGTCCGCGCATGAAGGCGAGAGGGGCGATCTCGATCGCACCGCGGTCGAAGAGCTTCGCGACCTTGTCGTAGCCCATCAGGTCGTAGAGCGCATCGTAGAGCGGCCGCAGGTAGGGGTCCACCTTCGCTGCCATGTCGCCGGGCAGAAACCCCAGCCTCTCTCCGGCTTCCACCGCCGGGCGCACGAGCACGATGCGCTTGGCGGCCTCCCGCTCCAGCGCGTCCACGGCGCACGCGACGGCGAGGTAGGTCTTCCCGGTGCCGGCGGGCCCGATGCTGAAGGTGAGATCGTGGCTCAATATGTTCTGCAGGTACTGCACCTGGCGCGGGGTGCGACCGTGGAGATCGGGCCGGCGCGTGACGAGCGTCGGGCTGCCATCGGCCTCCCGCGCGTGACGCGGCCCCGCCGCCTCGATCAGTCCGAGCTGCACATCCTCCAGCGTGAGTCCCTGCTTCGCCCGTTCGTAGAAGGCGTGCAGCACCTTCGCGGCGAGCTTCGCCTGCCCGGGACTGCCGGTCACGGCGAAGCGCTCTCCGCGGCGCGCGATGCCGACATCGAGCGCGGTCTCGATCTGGCGCAGGTTCTCGTCCAGCGCGCCGCACAGGTTGGCGAGCCGCTGGTTGTCGACCGGGTTGAAGACTATCTCGACCGGCTTCAAGCGACGATTTCCGCGCGCAGCGAGTGGGGCAGGGCGGCGGTAATGGTCACGTCGACGAACCGGCCGACGAGGCGCCCGGGTCCGGGAAAATTGACGACCCGGTTGTTCCCGGTGCGGCCCGACAGCTCGGCCACGTTCCGCTTCGCGTGTCCCTCGACCAGCACCCGCTGCTGAGTGCCGAGCATGGCGCGGCTGATCGCACCGGCCTGATCGGATATTTTCGCCTGCAGCCGCTGCAGGCGCGCGAGCTTCACTTCCGGCGCGGTGGCATCGGGGAGCGCCGCCGCCGGCGTGCCCGGCCGCCGGCTGTAGACGAAGCTGAAGCTCTGGTCGAATCCCACTTCTTCTATCAGTTTCATCGTCGCCTCGAAATCGGCCTCGGTCTCGCCCGGAAAACCGACGATGAAATCGGAGGAGATCGAGATGTCCGGACGCCGGGCGCGCAGGCGCCGGACGATGGACTTGTATTCGAGCACCGTGTAGGAGCGCTTCATCGCGGCCAGCACCGCGTCCGAGCCCGCCTGCACCGGCAGGTGCACGTGCCCGGCGAGCTGCGGCAGGGAGGCGAAGGCGTCGATCAGGCGCTGGTTGAATTCCTTCGGATGCGAGGTGGTGAAGCGTATGCGCTCTATCCCGGGGATCGCGGCCACGTACTCGAGCAGGTGGGCAAGATCCGCGTCCTCGCCCTCGCGGGTCCGCGCGCGATAGGCGTTCACGTTCTGGCCCAGCAGCGTGACTTCACTCACGCCCTGCTGGGCGAGCTCGGCGACCTCGGAGAGCACGTCCTCGAATCCCCGCGATACTTCCTCCCCCCGCGTGTACGGGACCACGCAGAACGTGCAGTACTTGCTGCACCCCTCCATCACGGAGACGAAAGCGCTTGCCCCATCCACCCGCGCCGGCGGCAGGTGGTCGAACTTCTCGATCTCCGGAAACGACACGTCTACCTGGGGACGTCCGGTTTCGCGGCGCGCATCTATCATCTGCGGCAGCCGGTGCAGCGTCTGCGGGCCGAAGACGAGGTCTACGTACGGAGCGCGCGCGACGATTCCCGCGCCTTCCTGGCTCGCGACGCAGCCGCCGACGCCGATCAGCACTTCCCGGCGTCCCTGCTTCAGGTGCTTGACGCGCCCGAGGTCGGTGAACACTTTCTCCTGCGCTTTTTCTCGCACCGAGCACGTGTTGAACAGGATCAGGTCGGCCGCGCCGGGATCGTCCGTCTGCTCCATGCCGCGCGCGTCCCGCAGCACGTCGGCCATCTTCGCCGAGTCGTACTCGTTCATCTGGCAGCCGAACGTCTTGATGTAGACCTTCACCGGAACGGGGAAGAGGGCTTTTCGGTGCGGCGCAGGGCTTCGAGCTCGACCGGACGGAGGATATAGATGCGGGAAACGTCGCCGCTCGGCTCCCTGACGTAGAGGACGTTGGCGCTTTGAGGGAGGTTGCCGTGCACCAGCGTGCGGTTGTTCTCGTCGTAAATGAGCGCGCCGGGCGAGAGGCGCAGCACTTCGCCGCCGATCTGTATGAGTGGGAAAGCGTGCTGGCGGCCGGTCAGCTCACCCAGCTTGCCCGCTGGAAGCAGGCGGCCGGGCATCTGGGTATAGGCAGGCGTGGCGAATGCGAGAACCAGTGCGAGCGCCGCAAGCCATCTACCCATCTGTTGACGGTAGCACAACGCAACCAGCCGCTTCAACGCCATAGCCGCCTGACGCCGGCGCTGCCGCAAGGCCGCCCGGCAACGAAAACTGGTGGCGAGTCAGGGATTTGAACCCCGGACCAACGGATTATGATTCCGCTGCTCTAACCGCTGAGCTAACTCGCCTAGGGAAGCGCGCGAGTCTAAAGACGCCGCCTCGCTTTGTCAAGTTAAGCCACTGAATCTCTTCCAGATTCTTGATAAACTGGCTCGATGAGCCCGCGCGCCGAATTCGACATTGCGATAGTGGGCGGAGGACTGGTCGGCCTGAGCCTCGCCGTCGCGCTCATGCAGAGCGGTCTCAAGCTCGCGCTGATAGAGCCGCGGTCCGCATCGATCGAGCCGCAGTCCGCGGCGCCGGCTGGCGGCTGGGACAGCCGCGTCTACGCCGTCAGCCCGGGGACCGCTTCCTTTCTCGAGCACCTGGGCGTCTGGCAGGCCATTTCCCCGGAGCGGGTCACGCGCGTCGAGGGCATGGAAATCTACGGCGACGACGGCACAGCCCGTCTCGAATTCAGCGCCTACGACGCGGGACTGCGCGAGCTTGCCTTCATCGTGGAGAACCGCCTGCTCGCGCAGGCGTTGTGGCGCGCGGCAGCATCCGCAGCGGTGCGTGTGTACTGCCCCGCGAGTTGCGCGTCGTTGCATCTTGGTCCGGACGCCGCGACGCTGGCGCTGACCGATGGAACGGAGGTTCGCGCCCGCCTGGTGGTGGGCGCGGACGGCGCCGATTCGTGGGTGCGCGACCAGGCCGGCATCGCGGTATCGCCGGTCGATTACGGCCAGCTTGCGGTGGTCAGCAACTTTTCGTGCGGGAAGCCGCACGACGGCATCGCATACCAGTGGTTTCGCCGCGACGGCGTGCTCGCGCTTCTTCCGCTCGCGGGCAACCGGGCCTCGATGGTGTGGTCGATCGTGCGGGAGAGCGCGGAAAGGCTCCTTTCGCTGTCGCCGGAGAGCTTGGCCGCCGAAGTCGGCGCGGCGAGCCACGAGGCGCTCGGCGCGCTCTCCGTGATTACGCCGCCCGCGGCGTTCCCGCTGCGTCTGCAGCGCGTCGCACGGTTCGTGATGCCGCGCGTTGCGCTGATCGGAGACGCCGCTCACAACGTCCATCCGCTTGCCGGGCAGGGCGTGAACCTCGGCTTTCGCGACGCCCGCGTGCTCGCCGCCACGCTGTCGGGCCGGGAGGCGCGGTATGATTGCGGGGACCATGCGCTCTTGCGCCGCTACGAGCGCGCGCGCAAGGAGGACGTGGCGGCAATGCAGCTCACGACCCACGGGCTGCAGAAACTTTTCGCGGTGGAGACTGTCTGGGTAGCCAGGGCGCGCAACGCGGGCCTCAATCTCGTCAACCTGCAGCCGCAGATCAAGAAGTTCCTGGTGCGCCAGGCCGTGGCCTAGGGGAATTGAACAACCATGATCCTACGAAAAGCGATGACAACGCTCCTGCTGGCGACCGGGCTCGCAGCCGCGTCCGCGCAGGCGAACGAAGCCGAGATCCGTAAGGCGATGCAGGCGCGGTTTCCGGGCGTGCCGGTGGAGAGCGTGACGAAAACGCCGTTCGCGGGCATCTTCGAGGTCATCGTGGGCGGCCGCATCCACTATACCGACGAAAAGGCGAGCTTTCTCTTCATCGGCAGCCTGTTCGATACGCGCGGCCCCGCCGAGCGCGACCTGACCGAGGAGCGCTACGCGCAGATCTACGCCCAGGCGCTGAAGCAATCGACGGACCTCGCGATCAAGCGGGTCCGCGGGAACGGCAGGCGCGTGCTCTATACGTTCGAAGATCCGAATTGCGGCTGGTGCAAAAAATTTCATGGTGAGCTGGGACGGTTGAACAACGTGACGATCTACACCTTCCTTTGGCCGGTTCTTTCGCCGGACTCGACCGAGAAAGCGAAAATGGTGTGGTGCGCCCGGGACCGGCTCAAGGCCTGGGACGACGTGATGACCCGCGGCTCCGTGCAGATGCAGGATGGCGGCAAGAGCTGCGACACGCCCATCGATAAGAATATCGCGCTCGCCAAGCGCTTCGGCGCCCGCGGCACGCCCGCGGTCTACCTTGTCGACGGCCGCCAGGTCGGCGGTTACGTCCCGGCCGACAAGCTTGAAGAGGCGCTGAACTCTGTGGGTAAGTAAGAGCGCCCAACAAAGACATCCCCTCGCCCCAGTTCATAGGGGGAGTTGCGCAGCCGGGGAGGGCCGAAAGCATCGCCGCAGCCAAACAAGAGAAAGTGCTCGTCGCCGCGTACGCTATCTCGATGAGATATGGCCTTGGGAAGAGCTGGAACCCATGTCTATCGACCTATCGGTGTTCCAAGAAATCAACGCGCGAACATGGCACCGACAGTCACCGAGCACGCATCACGACAACCGACGTCGCTGTTGGAGCGGTGCTGGTACTGTGGTCTGTCCCTATATCCGTCGAAGGCTGCTCATGCATTTGGGAGAAAGGCATTCAAATGCATTCCTCAGGTGATGACAAAGATCGGCCTTCCTGGGTAGAAGCTGGCATCCAGCTAGCCAGAGACAAGAATGCGAAGGTTCGTTGCCCGCAGTGCGGCCAGGCAGACTTAGTTGTGGAGGATACGGTTTTCAAAGACGGCGCCGGCCGTGAGCGTCACATGACCTGTCCATCGTGTGGGGCGTATAACGCTCTATTGAATCCAGTCGACGCTGGCTGAGGTTTGGAGCGTATCGGGGCATACCACGGTTCGGCAGCGAGCGCTGGCTGTCGCGATGACGGCCCGGTGACCGTCAGCGCCATGTTCGCGTGTTGAATTTCCCGGAACACCGATGTTGCCGACAGAAATGTGGCTGTAAGGCCTTCCAAAGCCCTATTTCATTCAATTTGTCGTCTTGGTTCATTGAGTTGTTCGGGTCCGACCCCGGCAGTGCTTACGCAGGTCAACACATACGCGGCTCCGGCGTTTAGCCCAACATGCACCGCGATTCACTACGCCTAAGCCTTGCATTGGGTGCTTCGGTCATTGCGCACGCGTGGTTCCTCGCCGCGCACCCGGGCGGGTCATCGGTTCGCGCTCCCGCTCTTCAGGCGTCGAGCACCATCAGCGCCCGGATCGCAGTCGCGCCATCGAAAGAAGCGGAAAATGCCGCGCGGGATTCTCTCGTCGAGCCCCGCATATTGCCTGTTCAGGACGAACGAGCGGCAGACCCGGTTCCGCGACCCCGCACCCCGCGAGCGGAGTCAGCCGGGGCTGTAGTCGCCAGTACATCGACGCTGGCGCGGAGCGCGGAAAAATCGAGCCTTGCCCCGGCTTTGACCAGGCTGCCCGCCGCCGGAGATACAACGTGGTACGCGGCGCGGGATCTCGACGTCTATCCCCGGCCCGGAACCCCTCTCAGGTTCGCGCCGCCGGAAGGAGCCGGGGAAGCGGTCGTGCGCCTCACCCTCTGGCTGCGCATCGACGAGCAGGGGGAGGTCGTCGAGGTGAGCGCCGGCGAGCCCGGCATTCCCGCCGGCTGGGTGGACGCCGCGCGCGCGAGCCTCGCCGCGATACGCTTCGCGCCGGCTCGCAAAGACGAGCGGGCCGTGAGGAGCCGCTTGCTGCTCAGCGTCAGCTTCGCTACCGCTGAGAGCAGGGACTAGGGACTAGAGACTGGAGACTGGTGCAGGAAACTACACTCTGCTCCCTGGTCTCTAGTCTCTAGTCTCCGGTCTCCAGTTCTTCGGCAGCAGCACCCACATGCGCAGCGGCTGCTTCATGCGTCCTGCCTCCCGCGCCGCGTCCTCGCCGAATCCCCAGAAGTAGTCCGCCCGCACGGCGCCGCGGATGGCGCCGCCCGTGTCCTGGGCAAGCACGAGTTGATTGAGCGGCTTCGAGCTGAGCGGCCACGTCGTGGCGATGTAAACCGGCGCGCCGAGCGGGATGAAGCGCGGGTCCACAGCGATGCTGCGCCGGGGCGTGAGCGGCACCCCCAGCGCGCCGGGCGGGCCGTCGCCGGTCGCCGGCAGCTCGCGGAAGAACACGTAGCTCGCGTTCTGGTTGAGCAACTCGGTCAGCTTGCCCGGATTGGCCTGCGCCCAGGCCTTGATGCCCTGCATGGATGCTTTTTCGAGCGGTAGATCGCCGCGCTCGACGAGCACCCTGCCGATCGAGCGGTAGGGATGCCCGTTCTGATCGGCATAACCGACGCGCATCGTTTCCCCGGAGTCGAGAGCGATGCGCCCAGAGCCCTGGACCTGGAGGAAGAACAGCTCCACCGGGTCATCCACCCAGGCAATCTCCCGGCCCGAAAGCGGCGCGCGACCTTCCTCGATCCCCGCGCGGTCGTAGTAAGGGACTATCCGCCGGCCTTGGAGCCGTCCGCGCAACCGCAGCCCCTTCAATTCCGGATGCAGCTCGCCGAGATCGACCACCAGCAGATCGTCGGGCACGCCGAAGACCGGAAAGCGATAACGCGCGTTCGGCTTGCGGCTTCCCCGGAGGAGCGGCTCGTAGTAGCCGGTGATCAATCCCTCCTCGGAGCCTTCCGGGCTGACGACCTGGAAGGGCGCGAGATGGGCTTCGAGGAAGCGGCGCGCCCCGTTGCGATCAGGGGTGCCCAGGGCCTGCGCGGCGGCGCAGGGGTCGCGCCAGATGTCCTGCGCGACCAGCGCGCGGCAGCTCGCGAGGAGCGCGCTCCACTCGGCGGCCACGTCGTCCGTCCTCCATCCCGGAAGATCGTTCCAGCCGGCGGGGCGCAGCGCTCCTGTGTCGGTTACCAGCGGTGGCTTGACCGGCTGAGCCGCTGCCGGCGGCTTCGCCGCGGGCGCTTCCACGGAGGGCACAGTTGTCGAGGGCTTGGTCGAGGCAGGCTTGGGAGCGAGGAACTCGCAGCCTGCCAGCGCGAGCACGGCGGCTGCCGCCAGCCACCTCGCAAGTTTCGAGTTCCAGGTTCCAGGTTTCAAGTTTGGAGTTCTCGAGTTTCGAGTTGCAGCTTCAGACGTCAAACTTCAAACTTGGGACTCGAAACCCGAAACTGTTACGGATGGATGCCTTGCTGTGGCTCTTGCTGGAGGCGGCGGCGGCCCTCGGGCTGCTCGTCTTCATCGTCTGGTGGACCTGGCCCCGCCGGAAAAAGCCACGCGACGAGGACGACTAATGTAATACCCGCGGCATCGACAGCATGAATTCCGGGATAGTCGCATCGAACTCCACGCCGTCCTCGCCCCGCATCTGGTAACTGCCGCGCATGGTACCGACCGGGGTGGCGATGGCCGTGCCGCTGGTGTATTCGAAGCTCTCGTTGGGCTTCAGCACCGGCTGCTCGCCGACGACGCCCTTGCCCCGGACTTCCTGAACCTGGTTGTTCGAGTCCGTGATGATCCAGTGCCGGGAGAGGAGCTGCGCCGTGACCGAGCCGGTGTTGAGAACGGTGATGGTGTAGGCGAACACGTAGCGGCCGGCATTCACGTCGGACTGCTCCGGGATGAACGCGGTTCGCGCGCTCACCTTCACTTCGTGCTTACTGTCCGCCATGGCGGCGATTCTTGACCATTTCGCCGAGCCGCGCAAGACGGCGCATGGTGCTGAGCCGCGCAAGCAGGCGCATGGTGCTGATCGGCGCAAGGCGGTTCTACGCCGGAACAGGTACAATCGGTCGTCGTTCCCCGACCCGGCGCACTCATGACCTACCGCATCGCCCCGAGCATACTTTCCGCCAACTTCGCCCGGCTCGGTGAAGAGGTCGAGAGCGTGGTGGCGGCGGGCGCCGACCTGGTGCATTTCGACGTGATGGACAACCATTACGTGCCCAACCTCACCATCGGCCCGCTGGTCTGCGAGGCCATACGGCCGCTCGTCAAGGTGCCGATAGACGTGCACCTCATGGTCAGGCCGGTGGATCGCATCGTTCCGGATTTCGCGAAGGCGGGGGCGAACATCATCTCCTTCCACCCGGAGGCCTCCGATCACGTCGACCGCACGATAGGTCTCATCCGCGAGCAGGGGTGCAAGGCGGGGCTGGTGTTGAATCCGGCGACCCCGCTCTCGCACCTCGATCACGTCATCGGGAAGCTCGACCTTATCCTGATCATGTCCGTCAATCCCGGTTTCGGCGGCCAGCAGTTCATCCCGGCCGCATTGCTGAAGCTCGCCGCGGTGCGCGAGCGGGTGAGAGCGGCGGGGCGCGACATCTGGGTCGAGGTCGATGGCGGCATCAAGGTGGAGAACATCGGGGACGCGGCGCGCGCGGGCGCCGACACGTTCGTCGCCGGCTCGGCGATCTTCGGGGCGAAGGATTACAAGGCGACGATCGCGGCGATGCGGGCGGAGCTGGCGAAGACATGAAGCCATCCTTTCCCCTGCGCGTCAAAGCCGTGATGATCGACTTGGACGGCACGCTCGCCGACACGATTCCCGATCTCGCCGCCGCAGCCAACGGCATGCTGCGCGAGCTGGGGCGCCAGGAGCTTTCCGTCGACCTGATCCGCACCTTCGTCGGCAAGGGCATACCCAACCTCGTCGCGCGCGCGCTGACGAGCAGTCTCGACGGCACGGTGCCCCAGGACCTCCTCGAGCGCGCGATGCCGATATACGAGCGCTGCTATACCGAGGCCAACGGCAGGAACTCGACCATCTATCCCGGTGTCATGGACGGGCTCGACGCGCTGCGCAAGGCCCGGTTCCCGCTCGCTTGCGTGACGAACAAGTCCGGCAGGTTTACGAGCCCGCTGCTCGAATACCTCGGCCTCGCCCCGTATTTCACGCAGGTGGTGGCGGGCGATACGCTGCCGCAGAAGAAGCCGGACCCTGCGCAGCTCCTCCATGCCTGCCGCGGTTTCGACGTGGCTCCCCGCGACATGCTGTTCATAGGCGATTCGCTGAACGATGCCCAGGCCGCGCGTGCAGCGGGCTGCCCGATCTTCTGCGTGCCCTACGGCTACAACGAGGGCCGGGACGTGCGGGAACTCGACGTTGATGCTATAGTGGATTCACTCGCGGAAGCCGCGAAACTCGTGGTCAAACACTGATAATTGGTCATGCACCGCACGGATTACGGAAAGAACCGACCGGCGATCGTCGCGCGCCCCTGGCGCTGGTGGCGTCGCTCGTCGCCCGGTTGGCGCGCGCTAGTAATTTGAGCCGCATTAGTTTCGCGACATCCTGCCCGTAGGCAGAATCGTTTCGAAACTGAGGTGTCGCGGCACTAGTTGCGCCGCTTCGTTCTTTCCCGTTGTCCGGCAGTTGGAGCAGACCATGACTGAAGTCGAATTTGATGAGCTCGCGCGCGCGGGCTACAACCGCATCCCGGTGGTGCTCGAGACCTTCGCCGATCTCGACACGCCCCTCTCGATCTACCTCAAGCTCGCGAACCGCCCCTGGACCTACCTCCTGGAATCGGTGGTGGGGGGCGAGCGCTTCGGGCGCTACTCCTTCATCGGGCTCGCGGCGGAGACCCGCCTCGAGGTGCGGGGAAACGCCTGCGCCGAGGTGCGCGGCGGCCGCGTCCTGAGCGAAGCGATTCACGCCGATCCGCTCGCGTTCGTCCATTCCTACATTCAGCGCTTCCGGGTGGCGCAGGACGCCAAGCTGCCGCGCTTCTGCGGCGGGCTCGTCGGCTACTTCGGCTACGACACCGTGCGCTACATCGAGCGCAGGCTCTCCGGCGTCAGGAAGCCCGACGAGCTCGACGTGCCCGACATCCTGCTCCTCGTCTCCGAGGAGATCGCGATCGTGGACAACCTGTCGGGGAAACTCACGCTCGTGGTGTACGCCGAGCCCGGCGCGCCCGGCGCGTTCCAGGCGGCGCGTGCGCGATTGAAGGCGCTGCTCGCGCGGCTGCGCGAGCCGGTGGCCTTGCCGACCGACGTCTCGGTGGTTTCGGAGCCGGCCCTGTCGGGCTTCGGCGAGACGGCCTACCACGCGGCGGTCGAGCGCGCGAAGCGCTACGTCCGCGACGGCGACGTCATGCAGGTCGTGCCCTCGCAGCGTATGACGAAGCCCTTCCGCGCCTCGCCGCTCGCGCTCTACCGCGCGCTGCGGACCATCAATCCGTCGCCGTACATGTTCTACTTCGACTTCGGCGATTTCCACGTCGTCGGCGCCTCGCCGGAGATCCTGGTCCGGCTGGAAGGCGAGGCCGTGACGGTGCGCCCTATCGCCGGCACGCGCCGGCGCGGCGCGACGCCCGCCGAGGATGCGGCGCTCGCCGAAGAGCTGCTCGCGGACGACAAGGAGCGCGCCGAGCACATCATGCTGGTGGACCTGGGAAGGAACGATGTCGGCCGCGTCGCGGTGACCGGCAGCGTCCGGGTGACCGAGCAGATGGTGATCGAGCGCTACTCGCACGTGATGCACATCGTGTCGAACGTCGAGGGGACGTTGCAGCCGGGACTGAACGCGATCGACGTGCTGCGCGCGAGCTTTCCGGCCGGCACCGTTTCCGGGGCGCCCAAGGTGCGGGCGATGGAGATCATCGACGAGCTGGAGCCGGTGAAGCGGGGCATCTACGCCGGCGCGGTCGGCTACCTCGGGTTTCACGGCAACATGGACGTCGCGATCGCGCTGCGCACCGGGGTGATCAAGGGGGGCAAGCTCCACGTGCAGGCGGGCGGCGGAATCGTGGCCGACTCGCAGCCCGCCGCCGAATGGCAGGAGACCCAGAGCAAGGCGCGGGCGCTCCTGCGCGCGGCGGAGATGGCCGAAGGCGGGCTGGATACCCGCATTGATTGAATCGCGGAGGAACGGATGCACCGCGAGATGCGAGTGAATTTGCAGCCGGGTTCCCCGTTTCTGACCCGGGTAGTAGCATGGGACGGTAGCAACCGTAGACGCCCGTGGGGTGTATCCGTGGGTGTCGTCGTGACAATGTTTGCTTCGGGAGGTCCTTCCCGTGGACACGTCCTGGGTCGGACGGCCGATCGAGACCGCCCGGTTGATGGTCGCTGTCGCCTGCATGGCAGGCGCGCCGTATGCTGCGGCCCAGTTGCGCCCACCGCAGTCACCGTTTCCCGAGGACTTTGCTCTTGCCCAGGCTCCGGCGGGACCCGACAGCGCGCTGCCGGGCGAAGGGCGCCAGACCGTCACCCCCACATCCGAACAGCTGCGTCTGCGAAACGCCGCAGTGATCGGCGGCGGCATATTGCTGGTGGGCGCTTACGGGGCCGCGAAGTGGTGGCAGGACGGCTTTACCGGAGATTTTCGCACCCAGAAGGAGGGTTGGTTCGGCCAGAACACCTCGTCCGGCGGAGCGGACAAGCTGGGCCATGCATTTTCCGCGTACGTGGGGACGCGACTGGTTGCGCAGGCGTTCAACGCCGTGGGCAACGAGCCGGAGCCCGCGCGCAGGCTCGCGGCGTGGTCCACGCTCGCCGTCATGCTGGGCATCGAAGTGCTGGACGGTTACTCGAAGAAGTACAGCTTCAGCTGGGAGGATGCTCTCATGAACGTGGCGGGGGTCGGGATCGGGTACCTCATGGAGCGCAATCGTGAGCTCGACAACCTCCTCGATTTCCGTCTCCTCTACCGGAAGTCAGAGGGGAGCAACTTCGATCCGGCCGGCGACTACTCCGGGCAGACCTATCTCCTGGTGGCGAAAGCGAGTGGCGTACCCGCGTTGCGCGAGAACAGTGTGCTCCGCTACTTCGAGCTCGCGGCGGGCTACGGTACGCGCGGCTACCAGAGTCCGCCCGGCGTCGAGCGCGAGCGCAAGCTGTACTTCGGCGTTTCCGTCAACTTGTCCGAGGTCCTCGCCCAGACCGTTTTCCGCGGGGCGAAAGACCGCGGCTTCCCGCAACGCGCGACGGACCTGTTTCTGGAGTTTGTGCAGGTGCCCGGTACTGCTGCGCTCGCCTCCCACCGCATGTAGCCGGTTCCGAAAGACGTATCATGGTTGACGAGCTTTCGGAGTACACGCGCACCCAGCGCGCGCTGGAGATATCCGGGATCGTGGTCTACGCGGGTCTCGCGGTCTGGGCCGCCGCGCGGCTTGCGGATATGCCGGCGTGGCTCATCGCGGCGGCACTGGTCGCGGGATGGATCGCGCTCGATTTCCTGAGCGGCTTCACGCACTGGGCGTTCGACACCTGGGGCAGCGTCCACACGCCGTTTCTCGGCAAAAGCTTCATCCGTCCGTTTCGCGAGCATCATCGCGACCCGGAGGCCATGACCCGCCACGATTTCGTCGAGACGAACGGCGCGAGCTGCCTGGCGGCGACGCCCGTCCTCGCCGCCGCGGCGGTGATGCCGGCGGAGCCGGGGGCGCAAGCCGCGCTGCACGCGTTCCTGACGTGCGCGGCGCTCGCCAGCCCCGTCGCAAACCAGTGTCACAAGTGGGCGCACATGCGGCGCGAGGACGTGCCCGCGCCGGCGCGCCTCCTGCAGCGATGGCGCGTCGCTCTCGCGCCGGAAGCCCATCTCGGCCACCACACGCGGCCCTTCGACACGAGCTATTGCACCGCGAACGGGTGGATGAACGGGCCGCTCGATGCCACCGGGTTCTTCCGTTTGCTGGAGCGCGCCATCCGCGCGTTCGGAAGAAGAATGAATATGCCTCTATAGGATAGCGACGCCATGCTGCTCATGATCGACAACTACGATTCTTTCACCTACAACCTCGTCCAGTACCTGGGCGAGCTGGGCGAGGACGTGAAGGTCGCCCGCAACGACGAAATCGCGCTCGACGAGATCGGAAAGCTTGCGCCCGGGCGCATCGTGATATCGCCGGGCCCGTGCACGCCGGCGGAAGCGGGTATTTCCGTGCCGCTCATCGAGCGCTTTGCCGGCGAGATTCCCATCCTCGGCGTGTGCCTGGGGCACCAGAGCATAGGGCAGGCCTTCGGCGGGCGCATCGTGCACGCGGCCCAGTTGATGCACGGCAAGACCTCCCCCATCCACCATGACGGCCGCGGCGTGTTTCGCGGCCTGCCCGATGCCTACACCGCGACGCGCTATCATTCGCTGGCGATAGAGCGCGCGAGTCTGCCCGCCTGCCTGGAGGTGAGCGCCTGGACGGACGACGGGGAGATCATGGGCGTGCGCCACAGGACGCTCGCGGTCGAGGGCGTGCAGTTCCATCCCGAGTCGATCCTGACCGAGCACGGGCACGCGCTCCTGAAGAATTTTCTGGAGGAAACGAAATGACGCCACAGGACGCACTGGCGCGTGTCATCGAGCATCGCGAGATCTTTCGCGAGGAGATGCTGTCCCTGATGCGCAGCATCATGAGCGGCGAGGTGTCGCCGACCATGATCGCCGCGATCATGATCGGATTGCGCGTCAAGAAGGAAACCATAGGGGAGATCGCCGCCGCGGCGGAGGTGATGCGCGAGTTCGCGACCAAGGTCGTGGTGAAAGACGCCGACGGCCTGGTGGACATCGTGGGCACGGGAGGCGACGGCGCCCGCACCTTCAATATCTCGACTGCTTCCACGTTCGTCTGCGCCGCGGCCGGCGCGCGCATCGCGAAACACGGCAATCGCGCGGTCTCCAGCAAGTCGGGCAGTGCCGATCTCCTGGAAGCGCTGGGCGTGAACCTCGCGTTGAAGCCCGGGCAGATCGCCACGAGCATCGCGGAGACCGGCGTCGGCTTCATGTTCGCGCCCAATCACCACGGCGCGATGAAGCATGCGGCGCCGGTGCGGCGGGAGCTGGGCGTCAAGACCATCTTCAACATCCTCGGTCCGCTCACCAACCCGGCGAACGCGAAACAGCACCTGGTCGGGGTGTTCCATCCCGATCTCGTCGGCATCGAGGTGCGCGTGCTGGAGCGCCTCGGCAGCTGCAGGGCAATGGTGGTTCACGGCATGGAAGGGATGGACGAGATTTCCATCTCGGGACCGACGATGGTCGGCGAGCTGAAGGACGGCGCGATCCGCGAATACAGCATCGCCCCGCAGGATTTCGGGCTGCCGGCGCACGACCTGGACGCCATACGCGTGGACGACGTCGAGCAATCGAAGGCCATGGTGCTCGCGGCGCTTTCGAACGAACCGGGCGTGGCGCGGGACATCGTCGCGCTCAACTCGGGCGCGAGCATCTACGTCGCGGGCCTCGCGCCCACGGTGGCCGAAGGGGTGAAGCGGGCACAAGCGGTGATCGCGAGCGGGGCGGCGCGGAAGAAGCTCGACCAGTTCGTGGCGTTCACGAAGAGCGTGAAGGCTGAATGAACCGCCCGGACGCCAGGGAGTTGTCCGACATTCTGCAGCGCATTCTTGCCGTCAAGGCAGAAGAGATCGCGCGTGCAATGAAGGAAAGGCCGGCAGCCGCGCTGCAGCGCGAGGTGCGGGAAGCGGGCGCGCCACGTGACTTCGTCGGCGCGATCCGGGAGAGAATCGCTGCCGGCAAGCCCGCGGTGGTCGCGGAGATCAAGAAAGCGAGCCCGAGCCGGGGTGTCCTGCGCGGTGAGTTCGATCCGGCGGCGATTGCCGCGAGCTACCAGCGGCACGGCGCGGCGTGCCTGTCGGTGCTGACCGACGAACGGTTCTTCCAGGGCTCGATGAACGATCTGCGGGAGGCGCGGACTGCGTGCGCGCTCCCGGTGCTGCGCAAGGATTTCACGATCGATCCGTACCAGGTTCACGAAGCGCGGGCCGGTGGAGCGGACTGCATACTGCTCATCGTTGCCGCCCTGGAAGACGTTCTCATGCGGGAGCTGGAACAGGTCGCGCGCAATCTCGGCATGGCGGTGCTGGTGGAAGTGCACGATGCGGCGGAGCTCGAGCGGGCGCTCGCGCTCGATACGCCGCTCCTCGGGATCAACAACCGCGACCTGCGGACCTTCGAAACCCGCCTGGAGACGACGCTCGGCCTGCTGGACAGGGTTCCGGAAGGGCGCATCGTGGTGACCGAAAGCGGGATACTCACGGCGGAAGACGTGCGCAGGATGCGGGGCCGCGGGGTAAATTGCTTCCTGGTAGGGGAAGCGTTCATGCGGGCCGCCGACCCCGGGGTGGAGCTGGAGCGGCTGTTTGCGCCTGCTGTGTAGTGCCGAACCGAACCGCCGTGACGCCAAGAGGACCAGAAATGAATCCAGATGCCCCGCCGAGAGCGCTGCCGACACTCGATGAGCTGATCGTCGCTTTCGACAAGGGCCTGCGGACCGTCTTTGCCCCGGCGCACTCGTCGCGCGCGGTGCCGGGCGAGGCGCTGCCGCACGCCGAGCTGTCCGCCGCGGAGCGCGCTCATGCAGCGGCCTTGATGCGGGTCAACCACACCGGCGAGATCTGCGCCCAGGCGCTGTACCAGGGCCAGGCGCTCACGGCCCGCAACTCCGCGGCCAGAGAGGCGCTCGACCGCGCGGCCCAGGAGGAAACCGAGCACCTGGCGTGGACCGGCCGGCGCATCAATGAGCTGGGCGGCCGGCAGAGCCTGTTGAATCCATTCTTCTACGCGGGATCGTTCGCGATCGGCGCCGTCGCGGGCCTGCTGGGCGACCGGTGGAACCTGGGCTTTCTCGCGGAGACGGAGCGCCAGGTCGTGGCGCACCTCGAAGGACACCTCACGCGGCTGCCGGCGGCGGACGAAAAGAGCCGCGCGGTGGTCGAGCAGATGAAGGCGGACGAGGCCCGCCACGCGACGAGCGCGCTCGAGCACGGCGCGGCGGAGCTGCCGGCGCTGGCGAAGACCGCGATGCGGGCGGCGTCGCAGGTGATGACGGAGACTTCGTATTGGCTGTAGTTACGCCTCGCGAATCTCGAAATCGTGCGTCACCGCCGCCGTCTTCCCGAGCATGATGGAGGCCGAGCAGTACTTCTCCGCCGACAGGTGAACGGCCCGCTCGACCTGCTCGGGCTTCAGCGCCTTGCCCGTCACGACGAAGTGGAAGTGGATCTTCGTGAATATCTTGGGGTCTTCCTCCGCCCGCTCGGCATCGATCTCGACCACGCAGTCGGTCACCGGCGCGCGGCCTCTCTTCAGGATGTGCACGACGTCGTAGGCCGTGCAGCCCCCGGTGCCCAGGAGAACCGTTTCCATCGGGCGCGGGCCGAGGTTGCGCCCGCCACCCTCGGGGGCCCCATCCATGACGAGCGCGTGCCCGCTCTCCGATTCGCCGACGAAGGCGACGTTCTCGATCCATTTGATGCGGGCTTTCATTTAGTACCCTCCGGGGCGTCGAGCCGCGAGCCGCCAGCTTCGAGCCGGGAACTCCAACCAAGCACGGACTCCAATCTTCAGCTGGTAGCTTCAGCGTCCGAGCGCGACGCGTAAATGATACCAGCCGATCCCGATCACCTCGTGAAAAAACAGGGAGCTATTGAACAGAGCCTGCGCGCTGGGCATCAACGAAAGCACGTCGGCCGGAGGACGGATGGCATAACCGGTCGGCGCCGGGATCACGCTGAAGCCAGCCGTTTCGAACGCATAGCGCGCCCGCGGCATGTGCCAGGCGTGGGTGACGAGATAGATGCGCTTGATGCCGGCAGGTCCGAGGACGTGAGCGCTTCCGCGCGCGTTTTCCATCGTGTTGTTCGAAGTCTCCTCGACCCACGTGACGGGTACCTGGAATTCACGTTCCAGCACCTGCTTCATCAAGAGAGCCTCGGGAGCGTGATTGCGCGAGGGCGACCCGCCGGAGGTAAGCACCGGCGCCCTCAACGTGCGGTGGAGGTGGGCCGCATAGCGCACCCGTGCGAGAGTATGTGAATTCACGGTACTTCCGCCGTATTCCGGCGCGGCAAAATAGGTTCCACCACCCAGGACCACGATCGCCTGCACGCTCCTGTCGGACGGGGAATCGAGTGGCGCCGGCTGCAGAAGCTCGAGCAGAAAGCTGGCCATGCAGGGGGTCGACAGGGCATAGAGCGCCAGCCACACGACCAGTACGAGCGCCCGTGCGACCCTGGGCCGCCGCCACGTCAGCATCAGCGCGACGAGCAGAATGACCAGCAGGATGCCGGGCGGCATGAGCAGTGCCGCAATCGCGTTGGTAATCAGGAATTCCATGCAGGTATCGGGTTACGGGGAAGCTGCGCACCGCGACATCTCGATTGACACATCAGCCTGATTTCCAATAGAATTCGCCCTTTTCCGCAGCGACAGGCCATGAAGACTTATACCGCCAAGGCGGGCGAAATCAGGCAGGATTGGTACGTGGTGGACGCCGCCGGCAAGGTGCTCGGCCGGCTCGCCGCCGAGATCGCGCGGCGCCTGCGCGGCAAGCACAAGCCCGAGTTCACGCCGCACATCGACACCGGCGATTATATCGTCGTGGTCAACGCCGACAAGCTGCGCGTGACCGGTCGCAAGGCCGAGAGCAAGGTCTATTACCGCCACACCGGCTACCCCGGCGGCATCTACGGCACCACCTTCGCCAAGCTCCACGCCCGGCATCCCGATCGCGTGCTGAAGCTCGCGGTGAAGGGCATGCTTCCCAAGGGGCCGCTCGGCTACGCGATGCTGAAGAAGATGAAGATCTACACCGGCGCGGACCATCCGCACACGGCGCAGCAACCCAGGAATCTGGAGATCTGAGGGATACATGGCGATACAGTCACAGCAGCAGAATTACGGTACCGGGCGGCGCAAGAGCGCCGTGGCCCGCGTCTATCTCAGGCCGGGCAAGGGCACCATCACCGTCAACGGCCGGCCCGTCGACGAGTTTTTCTCGCGTGAGACCGGGCGCATGATCGTGCGCCAGCCGCTCGAGTTGACCAACACCCTCACGAGTTTCGACATCAGCGTCAACGTCGACGGCGGCGGCGAGTCGGGCCAGGCCGGCGCCGTGCGCCACGGCATCACCCGCGCCCTGATCGAGCACGACGCGGGGTTGAAGGGGATGCTCAAGAAGGCGGGGCTGGTGACCCGCGACGCGCGCGAGGTGGAGCGTAAGAAGGTCGGGTTGCACAAGGCCCGACGCCGTCATCAGTTCTCCAAGCGATAAATTGCGCGCGCATTTACCGACTGCCAAAGCCGCCCGCGGGCGGCTTTGGCGTCTTTGGACCCGATAATGGCTTCGAGCAAGGCGCTGAAAATCGGAATCGTCGGCGGCACCGGCTACACGGGCGTCGAGCTGTTGCGGCTGCTCGCGCAGCACCCGAACTGCGAGCTGGCGGCCATCACCTCCCGGCAGGAAGCCGGGCAGCGCGTGGCGGATCTCTTTCCCAATCTGCGCGGACGCGTGCAGCTTAAGTTCACCGATCCCGCGAAAGCGGCGCTCGCGAGTTGCGACCTCGTTTTCTTCGCGACGCCGAACGGCGTGGCGATGGGCGAAGCGCGCAAGCTGGTCGACGCCGGCGTTCGCGTCATCGACATCGCCGCGGACTTCCGCATCCGCGACGTCCCGGAATGGGAAAAGTGCTACGGCATGAAGCATGCCTGTCCCGAACTGGTGGCCGAGGCGGTATACGGCCTGCCGGAAGTGAACCGGGCGCGCATCAGGGAAGCCCGGGTGGTCGCCAACCCCGGCTGCTACCCGACCGCGGTGCAGCTCGGCTTCCTGCCGCTCCTCGAGACCGGCGCCGTGGACCTCGATCATCTCATCGCGGACGCCAAGTCCGGCGTGTCCGGCGCGGGGCGCAGGGCCGAAGTCCACACGCTGCTCGCGGAAGCCTCGGACAGTTTCAAGGCCTACGGCGTGCCCGGCCACCGCCATCATCCCGAGATCGCGCAGGAGCTGGCGCGCGCGGCGGGCCAAGCGGTGAACCTCATCTTCGTTCCGCATCTCGTGCCCATGATCCGCGGCATACACGCGACGCTGTACGCGCGGCTCACCGGCAAGGTCGACCTGCAGGCGCTCTACGAGAAGCGCTACGCGGGCGAGGCGTTCGTGGACGTCCTGCCCGCTGGCAGCCACCCCGACACCCGCTCGGTGCGCGGAGCGAACTTCTGCCGCATCGCCGTGCACCAACCACATGGTGCCGATACCGTTGTGGTACTCGCGGTGATCGACAACCTGGTGAAAGGCGCTTCGGGCCAGGCGGTGCAGAACATGAACATCATGTTCGGCCTGCCGGAAACGACCGGGCTGGAGCAGCTCGCGCTGCTGCCGTGACATGGCACAGTTTTTCCGCGCGCTGAAGCGCAAGTTCGGCATCTCCGCGCCGCGCATGTCGGTGCAGGCGCACGTGCCCTGGTACTGGCGCTGGCTGGGCATCCTGGCGCTGGGCGCGCTGGTGGCGGGAATCGGATGGGCCACCTACGACTTCGGGATGAAGTTCGCCGGGTTCCGGCAGAGCGAGGCGACGCACGCGCTGACGCGCTCGAGCGAGGAGATCGGAAAGCGCGAGGCCGAGCTGGTGGAGCTGCGCTCGAAGATCGCGGCGGCGGAGCGGCAGCTTCAGATCGAGCGCGCCACTTACGGCGATCTGTCGAAGCAGATGAAGACGTTGTCGGATGAAAACGCGGCGCTGCGGGAGGACCTCGCGTTCTTCCAGTCGCTGATGCCCGCGGGCGCCAAGGAGACGGCGGGCGTCAGCATCAACCGGGTTCGCGTACAGCCCGAGGCGGTGCCCGGCGAGTATCGCTACCGGCTGCTGCTGGTGCAGACCGGCCAGCGCGCGAAGGAGTTCCAGGGGAACGTGCAACTGGTCGTGAACGTGGAGCAGAACGAGCGCAGGTTCGTGGTGATGGTGCCGCCGGATGCCGCCCGCAATGCGAAGGAGTACCAGGTCAATTTCAAGTTCTTCCAGCGCGTCGAGGGCAGCTTCAAGATTCCCTCCGGCGCGGTGGTGAAAAGCATGCAGGTGCGGGTCTTTGAAACGGGCGCCAGTACGCCTAAACTAACGCAAAATGTGACCGTTTCGTAGAGGGAACCCTACATCAGCTGGACGAGAGCCACGGAGGGAGATCCATGTTCGGGAGCAAGGGCAACAACAAGCCGCAAAACCGCATCGACTGCCTGATCGGCACCGGCACCACCATCGAGGGAGACATCACCTTCACCGGCGGACTGAGGGTCGACGGGCACGTGCGCGGCAGCGTGGTCGCGGCCGAGGGCAAGTCGGGCACTCTGGTCCTGTCCGAGCAGGCGCAGATCGAAGGCGAGATCCGCGTTTCGCACGTGGTTATCAACGGAACGGTGGTGGGCCCGATACACGCGGGGGAGTACCTGGAACTGCAGTCGAAGGGCAATGTCACAGGAGATGTATACTATAAGACGCTCGAGGTCCAGCTGGGCGCGGTGGTGCAGGGAAAGCTCGTGTATCAGAACGAGGGCAAGTCGGAAAAGGTAGTGCAATTCCCAGGAGTATGAAATGAATGCAGTGACCCAGATGACTGAGACGATGCCGGCGCCGCTGGTGTTTACGGAGGCCGCGGCCGCCAAGGTGAAGCAGCTGATCGACGAGGAAGGAAACGCGAACCTCAAGCTGCGGGTATTCGTCCAGGGCGGCGGGTGCTCGGGTTTTCAGTACGGTTTCACCTTCGACGAGGACGTGAGCGACGAGGACACCCGGATGGACCGGGGCGGGGTGACGCTGCTGATCGACCCGATGAGCCTGCAATACCTCGCGGGGGCGGAGATCGATTACCAGTCGGGCGTGCAGGGCGAGCAGTTTGTGATCAAGAATCCGAACGCAACTTCAACCTGCGGGTGTGGATCGTCTTTCTCGGCCGGGTAGGCCGGCCCGCACGGGAGAAAAAAGGCGGCGCTGCCGCCTTTTTTGTTGCCGGCGCCGCGGTTTTGTTAGGCTAGCTGCCGATGCCGGTCGATCCCGTGCACGCAGTCACCCTCGACTGCCATCCTGAAACTCCCGCCCTGGCCGTGCGCGCCGTCCGCGCGCGCGTCGGCAGAACGCCGGGCGGAATACTGGCGGTCAGCTATTCCATCGAGGGCGACATGGAGCGCCTGCGCGTGCCGGCGCCCGCACCGTCTCGCATGGCCGAGCGTCTGTGGGAGCACACCTGCTGCGAGATTTTCATCGCCCGCAAGGGCCTGCCGGCGTACCATGAGTTCAATTTCTCTCCTTCCGGTGAGTGGGCAGCGTATGCGTTCGAGCGCTATCGAGAGGGCGTGCTGCTTGCCGGCGAGTCGAACGCGCAGGCGCTCGATCCGCGTGTCACCGCGCGCTGCGCGGCGAGGCAACTGGAGCTCGATGTCTTGATACGCCTCGATCGCCTGTCGCCGGCGCACGGCGCAGCGAAGCTTTCGCTCGCGTTGTCCGCGGTCGTGGAAGAGCGGGATGGCGCACTGTCGTACTGGGCGTTGAAGCACCCGCCCGGCAGGCCGGATTTCCATCACGCCGACGCGTACGCGCTGGATCTGGCGGAAACAGATCCGTCGTCGGCGCGCTCCTCCGCATGAAGTTCGGGATAGACCGGCTGCTGGAGGATCCCGCGCTGCGAGGACGGCTGGCGGGGCGGCGCGTGGGGCTCCTCGCGCACCCGGCGTCGATGACACGGGACCTCGTGCACGCGCTGGACGCGCTCGCGGCGCTCGCGGACCTCAACGTGGTTGCGGCGTTCGGTCCGCAGCACGGCCTGCGAGGAGACAAGCAGGACAACATGATCGAGTCGCCGGACTTCATCGATCCGGCGCACCGCATCCCGGTGTACAGCCTCTACGGGGAGGTCCGCCACCCCACCGCTCGAATGCTGGACGGCATCGACGTCGTGCTCGTCGACCTGCAGGACCTGGGCTGCAGGATCTACACTTTTGTCACGACGCTGCGCTACGTTCTGGAAGCGGCCGCGGAACACGGCAAGACGGTCTGGGTGCTCGACCGTCCCAACCCCGCGGGCCGTCCGGTAGAAGGGATGAAACTCCGGGCCGGCTGGGAGAGCTTCGTCGGCGCGGGACCGCTGCCGATGCGTCACGGGCTCACCCTGGGCGAGCTTGCGAAGTGGTTCGTGCGCACGCTGCGCCTGGACGTCGATTGCGAGGTGGTTACCATGGAGGGCTGGCAGCCCTCCGCCGCGCCCGGATTCGGCTGGCCGAGCGGCGAGCGCACGTGGGTCAATCCCAGCCCGAACGCCTCCAGCCTGTGGATGGCGCGCTGCTACGCCGGTACGGTGCTGCTGGAAGGAACCACGTTGTCGGAGGGGCGGGGCACGACGCGGCCGCTGGAGCTTCTCGGCGCGCCCGATATCGATCCGCGGGCGCTGCTCCCGGCGATGGCGACGCTCGCGCCGCAGTGGATGCGCGGGTGCCGGCTCCGGCCGTGCTGGTTCGAGCCCGCGTTCCAGAAGCACGCCGGCAAGCTGTGCGCGGGATTCCAGGTTCATGTCGAGGACGGGGCCTACGAGCACGAAGCCTTTCGCCCGTGGCGGCTCGTCGCCCTCGCCCTGAAGTGCCTCCGGACGCTCAAGCCGCACTACGAGTTGTGGCGCAATTTTCCGTACGAATACGAGTACGACCGGCGCGCCATCGATCTCATCAATGGCAGCGAGCTGCTGCGCGAATGGGTAGACGATCCCGCCGCCGCCCCGGCCGATCTCGACGCGCTTGCAAGCCGCGACGAGGAAGCATGGCGCGAGGAGCGCGAGTCGGTGCTGCTGTACCGCTGAAGGTGAAGCTTTAAGGCTGACCGGTCACTGGTCACCAGTCACTGGTCACCGGGGCTAGTCCAGCCGGGCGAGATTGGTGCCGCGCAGGAGCTTCAGCTGCAGGCCGAACGGCGCGGCGGCCGCCTCGAATACCGGGCGCTGCTCGTCCGTGATCGGGGGAGCGGACGGCATGACCACGCGCAGCGGGTTCTGGTGGACATTGGCGATGCGGAATTCGTAGTGCAGGTGCGGGCCGGTGGCGAGCCCGGTCGAGCCGACGTAGCCGATCAGTTCTCCCTGCGCGACGCGCGCACCCTTGCGTATGCCTTTCGCCAGCCCCGACAGATGCCCGTACCAGGTCGTGTATTGCGTCTGGTGGCGCAGGACGATCAGGTTTCCGTAGCCGCCCTGGCGGCCGGCGACTTCCACGATGCCATCCCCAGTGGCCTTGACCCGGGCGCCGACGGGGGCCGCGTAGTCTATGCCCCGGTGCGCGCGCCATTCCTGCAGGACAGGATGGAAGCGGGCGTTCGTGAATCCGGAAGTGATGCGCGAAAACTCGAGCGGGGAGCGCAGGAATGCCTTACGGATGTTCTTGCCCTCCAGCGTGTAGTAGCCGCCCTCGTTCTCGCCATACTGGTACCAGACGGCCTGGTAGACCTTGTAGTTGTTGACGAACTCGGCGGCGAGCACGCGCCCGGTGCGCAGCCACTCGCCCTGGTCGTAGAACGACTCGTAGACGACGGTAAACCGGTCGCCGCGCCGCAGGTCCCGGTGGAAGTCGATATCGGTGGAAAAGATCTCGGCCAGCTGGATGGCTACCGAATCGGGCAGGTTGGCGGCATCGGTGGCGGCAAAGAGGGAGCTCCTGATATGCCCCGATCCCATCTGGACGCGCCGTTCGAGCTGAACGGGCCGCTCGGTCACGACGAACGCCTCGCGACCGCGCTCGACGCTGGTCAGAATGCCGCCGTTGACGTAACGCAGCGCGATCAGCTTGCCCTCGGCCGAGGTCTGTGCGCGCATGGTGCGGCCCGGGACCAGCCGGTAGAGTGCCTTTGCCGTGCGCTCGGCACGGAGGTACTTCACGGCATCCGGGTCGTCCACCCCGAGGCGGGCGAGCAGCGTGCCCAGCGTATCGTCGCGGCGCACCCGCTCCTCGCGCCAGAATCCCGCGTCCGGCGAAAGCGCCAGGCTGGTTGCCGGGAGCGCGAGCTGCTCGACGATTTCCTTGCGCGCGATGCTGTCGGTCGCCGTGTCGGGGGCGATGCCGAAAGCCGCAACCACACCGAGAAAGAGCAAGGCGAGGAAAGCAAGAACGCGCCGCGGACCGGTTCGGGCGAGGGGTGTCAGCAGCTTTTGCGCTAAAATCGCGCTGGTGCTTTCCCGCATGATTTGTCTCAAGTTTTTGGCGCGGGGGAAGCTTAACCAGAAAATACCCCTACGGCAATAGTCTATATTTCACATCATGAAAAGAGTGGCTGCCGGCAGGTGCCCCGGCAGTTCCTCTAATCAATGTTTACGGTCGAAGAACAGGTTTCTTTAATCCGGCGCGGCGCCGACGAGTTGCTGATCGAGTCGGAGCTGCAGGACAAGCTCAAGACCGGTCGGCCGCTCCGCGTCAAAGCCGGCTTCGATCCCACCGCGCCGGATCTCCATCTCGGCCACACGGTCCTCATCAACAAGCTGAAGCAGCTTCAGGACCTGGGGCATCACGTCGTATTCCTGATCGGGGATTTCACCGGCATGATCGGCGACCCCTCGGGGAAAAACGTAACGCGGCCGCCCCTCACCCGGGAGGAGGTCGCGCAGAACGCGGCCACCTACAGCGACCAGGTGTTCAAGATCCTCGATCGCTCTCGCACGGAGGTGAAGTTCAACTCCGAGTGGATGGGTTCGCAGACTGCGGCGGATCTCATCCGGCTGGCATCGACCTACACCGTGGCGCGCATGCTGGAGCGCGACGACTTCGCGAAGCGCTACAAGGGCGGCCAGCCGATCGCTATCCACGAGTTCCTCTATCCCTTGGTGCAGGGCTACGATTCGGTCGCGCTCAAGGCCGACCTGGAGCTGGGCGGCACCGACCAGAAATTCAATCTCCTCGTGGGGCGCGAGGTGCAGAAGCACTTCGGGCAGCCGCCGCAGTGCATACTCACGATGCCGCTGCTCGAAGGGACCGACGGCGTCAACAAGATGTCCAAATCGCTCGGCAACTACGTAGGCATCAACGAGGCGCCGGGCGAGATCTTCGGGAAGCTCATGTCGATCTCGGACGACCTCATGTGGCGCTACATCGAGCTCCTGTCTTTCGCGACGGCCCGGGAGGTAGCGGCGAAGCGGGAGGCGGTCGGGGGAGGCGGCAATCCGCGGGACGTGAAGGTGGACCTGGCGAAGGAGATCGTCGCCCGGTTCCATGGCGCCGCGGCCGCCGCAGCGGCGCTGGCGGATTTCGAGGCGCGCTTCAGGCGCAATGAGGTACCGGCGGACCTGCCGGAGGTGAGCCTCGCCGCTAAAGGCGATGGCCTCGCGATTGCGCAGGTGCTGAAGCAGGCGGGGCTGTGCGCGAACGCCTCCGAAGCGCAGCGCCTCGTCGAGCAGGGCGGGGTGAAGGTGAACGGCGAGAAAGTGAGCGACCGCTCTCTCAAGCTCACCCGGGGGGAACAGGCGATCGTCCAGGTCGGCAAGCGCAAGTTCGCGCGAGTGACCATAACCTGAGAGAAACGATGAGAATCCAAGCCGCCTTCGGACCGCGGCTTGCCGCGGCGGCGCTGGCCTTCGTATCCTGCGCCGCCCTGGGCCAGCCCAAGTACCCGTCGAAGCCCGTCCGCCTGATCGCGCCGTTTGCACCCGGTGGATTGGTGGACGTCCTTTCGCGCGCCGTGGCGGACAAGCTCAAGCCGGCCGTGGGACAGCCTGTGATCGTCGACAACCGGCCGGGTGCCGGGGGCAACATCGGCGCTTCGCTGGTCGCGCGAGCCGAACCCGACGGCTACACGCTCCTCATGTCCTCCGCCGGTATCCTCACGATCAACCAGTTTCTATACGCCAAAATGCCGTTCGAGCCGAGCGGCGCGTTTTCGCCGGTCACGCTCGTGGCGGACATGCCCATGCTCATGGTGCTGAACCCGGGCTTTCCGGCCAGGTCCGTAGCTGAATTCCTCGCGTACGCGAAAAAGCCCGACGCCCAGGTCAATTTCGGCTCGCCGGGAAACGGCACGACCGGGCACCTCGGCATGGAAATGCTGCAGGCTGCCGCCAGGATCAGGCTGACGCACGTGCCCTACAAGAGCGCGGCGGAAGCGATAGCCGCGGTAATCGGCGGGCAGATACAGGGCGCGATGGACAATCCGCCCACCGTGCTCGAGCACATACGCGGCGGCAGGTTGAAAGCGATTGCAGCGGCGGCGCGGGCGCGGTTGCCGCAACTCCCGGATGTCCCCACGTTCAACGAAGCAGGGTTGAAGGGCTTCGAGGCGTCCTCGTGGTTCGGGTTGGTGGCGCCCGCCAAGACCCCGCGCGCAATCATCGTGCGCTTGAACCGGGAGATCGGACTGGTGCTGCGCGACCCGGAGATGGTGCAGCGCTTCGCAGCGCTGGGTGCGCGGCTCTCGCCCGGCACCGCGGAAGAATTCGCCGACCACATCGAGGCGGAGCGCGCCAAGTGGGAAATCATCGTGAAGCGGGCGAACATCAAGCTGCAGGACAAGTAAGGCCTATTTAGGGCGGCTGCCCCACAACTCCTTCAGCCGCGCCTCGCGCCCGCACCCGGACTTGTAGAACTGGTAGCGCACCGGGTTCTTCTGGTAGTAGTCCTGGTGGTACCCCTCGGCGGGGTAGAAAACGTCCGCTTTCGCGACCTGCGTGACGATCTCGCCCTTGAAGGGCTTGTTGCCCGCGAGCGCCGTGCGCGAGGCTTCGACCGCCCGGCGCTGCTCGTCGTTGTGGTAGAAAACAGCGCTCCGGTATTGCGTGCCGTGGTCGCAGAACTGCGCGTCCTTCTGAGTCGGGTCGATATTGCGCCAGAACGCATCGAGCAGCTTCTCGTAGGTGACCTTGGCGGGATCGTACTCGACCTGGACTACCTCGGCGTGGCCGCTGCGGCCCGTTGAAACCTGCTCGTAGGTCGGGTTCTTCGTCTGTCCCCCCATGTAGCCGGACGTGGTGGCGATCACGCCCGGAACCTTGTCGAACGCCTCCTCCATGCACCAGAAGCAGCCGCCCGCGAAAGTCGCCTTGGCCGTTGCCTGCGTGGCCGGTCCCTCCTTCTTGGAGGCCGCTGGTTGGGCGCCGGCCGGCCCCGCGCCGGAAAGCGCCAGGGTCAGCGCGAGCATCAGGATCGAATGCAGTTTCATCGTGTTCTCCCGGAAAGCGGAACTTATCTTCGTGCCTTGTGAACCTGTAGCTGCTGCGCCTTGCGCCGGCGCAGCGCGGCGAAGGCCTCCAGTTCCCAGTGGCGCATGGCGACCAGCATGCTCATCGCGGAGCGCTGCGCCAGGGGCAGGCCGGCGTCCTCGTTCTGCAGCTCGGAGAACTCCCGCGCAATGCGCTTCAGGCGGGCCACTATGGCGGCGCCGGAGGTCCGTGACAGCATGCCGTTCATCACCACCATGTACTCGTGGGGCCGGGCGAAGCGCGAGCGGAAATACTCGCTGTGGGCCTGCTCGTTGAAAAACCGCTGTATCGGCCCGTCCGGCAGCCACGAGAACGTCTGCGACACCAGGAGCTTTATACGGTTGTTGGGCTGTAACTGGATGAACCCCAGCCGGTCGAGCCGGGCGAGCAGCTGTATGCACTCGGCCCGGGAGATGTCGTAGACGGCGACGATCTGCTCGCAGGTCACGCGGTTCAACGCGCACACTGCAGCCAGGAACAGCTTGCGATCGGAGACGATTTCCCGTTCCTGTTCCCACGTGAGCTGGGAGACGAGGTTCTCCTCCTCGTGGAGTATGCGCGCCAGGTCGGAGAACTCGGCGCGAGTCAGCTCGCAGATCCGGTCGAGGCGCTTCAGCGTGAAATCCCGCTTGGAAAACATGCGCTTGACGCTCGCCTCGGAGAGCTTGAGGTTGCGCGCCACCTGCGCGTAGGTGACGCCCCGCGCCCGCAATTCGCGCTTGAGCACATCCACGAGCGCCGCGGTCTGTGCCATAACGTCGCCTCCTCCTCGGCGGCCGGCCGGGTCTCAGGGCTCCGGCAGGCTGCCCGCGGACGGTAGCACCTAATGACACCCTCGGGCAAACAGGTAGCAACGGTGCAGGTTCCGCTGGCTCGCCGCGCGCGCCCTGCCGATGATGTCGAACCTATACACCGTGGCGCATGGTGCGCCGCGGGCACCTTCCGAGAGGGGAGACTCATGCGAGGAGCCGACGCAATCACCATGATGGGACAGCGCAAGCCGGATGAGGACACGCGCAGGCGGGCGATGGTGCGCCTGAATGGCATGATGTTCTACTGCACGGGGATAGCGTCGTTCGTGGAGAGCACCGTCCCGCTCGATGCAAGCCGGCTGATCAGGCTTTCGGCGGACCACGCCGACGTCCGTCCGTGGCTGGAGGACGTGTGGCTTCCGGGACGTGCAGCGCACGGCCACCGGTTCCGGGATTACATCGAGACCACATGGCCGGAATTCGAATGGGAGGGCGCGTACCGGGACTTCCGCGATACGTACCGGTTGCGCACCGCCGGCCGGGTGGGGCCGCCCGGACTCGCCCTCGAATTCGTCGCGCGCTGCGTTACGGAAACGACGCTGGCCGTGTTCTACCGCACGCTGGCCCGGTCCGCCGATGAGCCGGAGCTGCGCAAGTTGACCGCCGCGGCGGCGCAGGACCACGCCGCGTATTTCAGCTATTTCCGGAGCCTCTACGAGCGCGTCGGGGGGCGCCGACGCGCCGGGCTCGCCGCCGCCTGCCGAGCGGCGATCGCCTCGTGCCGCTCGGCGCGCGAGGTGGATGTAGCCGCGGCGTTCCATCCGCTTGCCCGTCACTGGCATGGCGGCTGGGTTTTCCCGGAGTTGACGTATCCGGAGTTCCTGGCGCGCCTCGCGCAACTGCTCAAGCGTCAGGCCAGGCTGCGAACCATAGAGCGGCTCCTGTTCACCCCGTGGCTCAATCCGCCCGCGAAGGTGGGCGAGCCCGCAGCGATGATGCCGCCGGGCGGAGCGCGTAAGAGCTCCCACCCGTCCGTCGCGTGCGGTGCCATGCCTCTTCCGGCGCGCTCGTGAGCAAGGCGTGTGCGACCTGTAGGAGGACGGGTAAACTGGGACCGTTGCCCGCTGTGGGCGCATCGGCTGGAGAACGGAAATGGCGCAGGCATCATCGAATGCCGCACCCCCCGGCAGGGAGATCGCGACGCTCGCCGGCGGATGCTTCTGGTGTCTGGAGGCGGTGTTCGACGAGCTGAAGGGGGTGGCGGCGGTCGAGTCCGGCTACATGGGCGGCCAGATCCGGAATCCCACCTATCACCAGGTATGCGAGGGGAACACCGGCCACGCCGAAGTCGTGCGCATCATTTTCGACCCGGCCGCAGTGTCGTTCGAGGAGCTGCTGGAGGTGTTCTTCGTGATCCACGATCCGACCACGCTCAACTACCAGGGCAACGATGTCGGGACCCAGTACCGCTCGGCCGTCTTCTATCACACCCCCGGTCAGAAGGCGGCGGTCGAGGCCGTGATCGCACGGTTGAACGCGGCGAAGCTGTGGGACGATCCCATCGTGACCGAAGTCGTCCCGGCGGTGGAGTTCTACGTCGCCGAGGGCTATCACCAGGAGTACTTCGCGCGCAATCCGTCCCAGCCGTACTGCCGGGCGGTGGTTGCCCCGAAGGTGCAGAAGTTTCGCAAGCACTTCCTCGAGAAGCTCAAGCGCACTGCCTGACCACGCCGCTCTCTCTGGAGCGCGAGCCCGCACGGGCAGACTTGAAGTTCGGACCAGAACCTATCTCATATATAGGCGCGTGATGCGTTGCGGCCAGGACGGACCGTATGCAAGGCGCCCGACGAAGGTCATATGTCGATATGACCGAGGAGGGTAACGCAGCAGACGACCGTCCTGACCGCAACCCCGGAGGGGACGGGGCGATCTGGGCGCATTTCGTTGTCGGTCGCTCCTAACATAGAGTCTATGCGTCGTCGCGATCCTCCTAGAACTGCATCCCACCTCGCCTCCGTCGCACACG
>Ga0075418_10000423_pt1 | contig 44222 bp, 36 predicted proteins | sample SoiMetdeltSBSDD2_FD_81776 | JGI IMG/M metagenome (GOLD analysis project Ga0075418, IMG submission 81776) | Bulk soil microbial communities from a Populus tree surrounding site in Tennessee, USA - Soil MetaG P. deltoides SBSDD2 | ecosystem: Environmental > Terrestrial > Soil > Tree plantation...
CCATACCGTTTGAAACCATAGAGGTCGACGGGCGCGAACTGGAAAGAATCGCCAAGCTGGTGATAGACGAACAGCCCGACGTAGTGGTAGTGGGTTACCCGCGCAACCAGTCGGGCGAACCAACGGCGCAAACGGCCTACGTAGAGAATTTCGCCAAACAATTGGTGGATATTGCGCCTAAAATAGCATTTCAAGACGAGTCCCTGACTAGTGTGTTGGCCGAACAGCAGCTCAAAGCCCAAGGCAAGCCGTACACGAAAGGCGATATTGACGCGCAGGCTGCCGTGCTGATATTGCAAGATTACTTGGAGCGCTTGTCGTGAACGGGGATATTCGGCCGCGCAAACGCCCACTGTCGACGCCTCCGCCGCTGCCAAATGCGCCGCGGGCTGCAGCTTCGCCTGCCGTGCCGCCACCGACGCCTCGCCCTACGGCAACTCCACCCGCTGCGACACCGAACGTCGCAGCTGCGCCGGTGCAACCTATTGCTCTAAAGCCTCCCCAGATGCTCAAAACGAAACCGCGCAAGATAAAAAAGACCATCCTATGGATAGCTGTCAGTATTGTGGGAGTGATTATTCTAGCTATTGCCGGCGCGTTTGCATGGTACCAGCTGGCGCTGCGCCCGGTGAATGTGCAAGACCAAAGTCGCAGCCGCGTGCAAATAGTTGAGGGTACGTCGCCGACCGACATTGGTCAGCAACTGGAAGAAAAAGGCTTGATTCGTAGTCGCTATGCATTCGATATATACACGCGACTAACCGGCACGCGCAATAAATTGCAGGCGGGCACCTACAGTTTGTCGCCGTCGGAATCGCTGCAGACTATTACGGATCATTTGGTTGCAGGCAAGGTAGATACGTTTAATATGACATTCCTACCGGGGGCTAGCTTGGCTGAAAACAGGGCTGGCCTCATAAAAGCCGGCTACAGTGAGGCAGAGGTGGATGCGGCGCTGAGTAAAACGTACGATCATCCGTTGTTCGCCGACAAGCCGGCTGGAACGGACTTAGAGGGCTACATTTACGGTGAGACGTACAATTTTGATAGTAGCGCTACCGTCGAGCAGATTTTGACTAAGACGTTTGATGAGTTTCAGGGTGTTATAGCGAAGAATGATTTAAAGGCAGGGTTTCAGAAACAGGGGCTCAATCTGTACCAGGGTATCACTTTGGCGTCGATAATCCAGCGCGAAGTACCTGGTGTGGCTGACCAAAAACAAGTCGCGCAGGTGTTTTATACCCGGCTGGCGGCCGGCATGCAGCTGGGGTCGGATGTGACTTATCAGTATGCCGCGAAAAAACTAGGCGTCGCGCCATCTGTCGACCTGGAGTCGCCGTATAACACCCGCAAATATGTGGGCTTGCCACCTGGTCCTATTGCGACGCCTGGTCTGGCAGCCCTGCAGGCCGTCGCCATGCCTGCCGCAGGTGATTATGTGTATTTTTTGAGTGGCGATGATGATACAACGTATTTTTCACGTACTTTTGAAGGGCATGAAGCAAACATCCGCGACCACTGTAAGGTGAAATGCGCAACACCTTAGTAACAGGGGTGGGAAAAGCGTAATTGAATTGACATAAAAGGGGCATATTGCTACAATGAACGTAGCACATTTGTGTGTTCGCCTGCTTTGTATAGCTAGCTATGCCAGGAGTGGGAAGTGCGAATTCATGAATGAGCCTACCAGAATTGTCGCTACGGATACCGAAAAAGAACGTTTTCACCAATATCAACTAATGAAATAGGTCGACGCGTATCCTGTTCTAAAATGCGAGAAGAAAGACATAGTACGGTAGACGCCTTTACAGTAATGTAGACGGCAGGAGAACAATTATACGTGGTTTACAAAGCGCATTGGGCAATGCCCAGGCGACAACTGCCGAGCTGAAACAGCAAGTTTTTGCTCAGCATAGGAAAAACCTCAAACGGGCAAAGGGTATGCCTAAAACGACGACGATTGCCGCCTATGCCGGTGTTTTCTTGCTGATTATGTCGGTCGTGGCTGTTAACTACCAGCCTCCACAGCGAACTGATGCGGTTGCAAATGCTGCAAGTACTCCTGTGAACGGCAATACTCCTGCTGCCCAGCCATCGGTTGACCAATTGGTTGCAACTAATATTGCCGCCGGTATTGCCGAGCGTGCCGAGTTGCCTATTGCAACGAACGTTGCCAACTTGTCGGTGTCGCTATCCGCCGAGAGCGAACTGGCCCAAACCGAGAGTGATATTATTAGCAAGCCGCAGATTGTCCAGCCAACGGCCGACAGCCGGACGATTCGCCAATATACGGCCAAGGCTGGTGATACGGTGCAGTCTGTTGCCTCGCAGTTTGGTATTGCGCCCAGCACGGTAAAATGGGCAAATAACCTGGCCTCGGATGCGATTGAGCAGGGCAAGGTTTTGACGATCCCCCCTGTCGATGGTGTGTTGTATGTGGTGAAAAATGGCGACACGATTGAGAGTATCGCCAGCAAATACCAGGCCGATAAAGACCGAATCATTGCCTTTAACGACCTCGAGCTTGGCGGCTTAACCCCTGGTAAAAGTATTATTCTGCCTGGTGGTGTGCTGCCTGAATCTGAACGTCCGGGCTATGTTGCGCCGCGCCGCGGTGCCAGCCAGGGTGCATATAATGGCGGCTATTCGACGATTAATTCCCAGATTGCCCGAGCTTCGGCTGGTAATCGCTATGCCTACGGTAACTGTACCTGGTATGCCTACGAACGCCGCGCCCAATTGGGACGTCCGGTCGGAAGCTTCTGGGGGAATGCTGCAACATGGGCGTCGTATGCTCGAGCTGCTGGTTATCTTGTTAATAACACTCCTGCTGTCGGTGCGGTTATGCAAAACGGCGGCGGCTATGGCCATGTGGCTATAGTCGAGGCGGTGAATGCCGACGGTAGCATCACGGTGAGTGAAATGAACTACGCTGGTAACTTTAACCGCGTTACGAGCCGGACGGTGAGTGCTGGTACGGCTGCTGGATTCAACTATATCCACTAGCCTAGCTAGGCCATATTTCAATCGCCCCTGTCAATTCAGGGGCGATTTTGGTATACTGTCTAGAGATGTTTATAGATACGGCAAAAGTGTTCATTCAGGCAGGCAAAGGCGGCAACGGCGCGGTTAGTTTTCGTCAGGAAATTTACGTGGATAAGGGCGGCCCGGACGGCGGCAACGGTGGGCGCGGCGGCGATGTGATATTCGAGGCGACTGAAAACCTGAACACGCTGTTGGATTTTCGCTACAAACCCGAGCTAAAAGCGCAACCCGGCATGAATGGCAGCAAGTCGAATCGCCAAGGACGGTCAGGTGAAGACCTGGTCGTGAAGGTGCCGATGGGTACGGTGGTGCGCAAAGACGGGGTCAAATTAGCCGACCTTACCGAGAACGGCCAGCAAATTGTAATCGCCAAGGGTGGCGATGGTGGGTTTGGTAATGCGCATTTTAAATCTTCGGTGCGACAGACGCCGCGTATGGCGGAACTAGGCGAGGCGGGCGATACGTTTGAGGCTGAGCTAGAACTGAAACTATTGGCCGACGTGGGCTTGGTGGGTTTTCCTAACGCCGGCAAGTCAACGTTTTTATCTGTCGTGAGTAACGCCCGGCCAGAAATTGCTGATTATGCGTTCACGACGTTAACGCCAAACTTGGGCGTGGCGGACATAGACGACGGCAGCTTGCTAATAGCTGATATCCCTGGGTTGATAGAGGGCGCGAGCGAAGGCAAAGGCCTGGGTGATGCGTTTTTGCGCCATGTGGAGCGTACGGCGGTGCTGCTGCATTTGATTGATGCGTATACGAACGATATGGCGTCGGCCTACAAGACGATTCGTCATGAGCTGGCGAATTATAGCGCCGAACTGGCCACGCGTCCAGAAGTGATTGCGCTGACGAAGACCGAGGGGCTGGATGAAGATATTATTCAAATGCAGATTGATGCTTTGCGCGAGGTGGCTGGTGATAAGCCTGAGATTTTTGCCATTTCTGCCACGGCGCACAAGGGACTGACAGAGGTGCTGCGCGCCCTGCGTAAAGAGGTGGTGGCGACGCGCGAGATAGAGCACGCGATTGCCGACGATAGTGAAGATATGCCGGTGATCGGCCTGGGGACGGCGCAGCTGGCGAATGCCTGGAAGGTGCAAAAAGACACCGAGACGGGGCATTTTGTGGTGACGGGTGAAAAGATTGAAAAGTTTGCCCGGCGTACGAACTTTGATAATTTTGAAGCGGTGAACCGTCTGCGGGATATTATGAAGAAATTGGGCATTTTGCACGAATTGTCGCGTGCAGGTGCGGTGGGCGATAGTATTATAGAAATCGGCGGCAATGAATTTACGCTGTTAGAACAGTAACTTCCCTGGTGTGGTGGTTTCTAAGCTATAATGGAATGTATGGCAAAAACCTTTTTCTTTTATGACCTAGAGACCAGCGGGCTGAGCGCGCGCGATGCACGGATTATGCAATTTGCGGGGATTCGAACGGATTTGGATTTGAACCAGATTGGCGAACCGTACAACGTGCTGGTGAAGTTAACTGACGATATTTTACCGAGCCCGGAGGCGTTGATGGTGACGGGGATAACGCCGCAGCAAACGCATGCCGATGGCTATACGGAGGCCGAGTTTGCCAAGTTGTTGGTGGATGAGGTGTTTACGCCGGATACGATTGCGGTGGGCTTTAATAATATTCGTTTTGATGATGAATTTGTGCGACATTTTTTGTGGCGGAATTTTCACGATCCGTATGAATGGGCGTGGAAAGATGGCCGGTCGCGTTGGGATTTGCTGGATGTGGTGCGGATGACGCGGGCGCTGCGGCCTGACGGTATCGTGTGGCCGGTGGTGGACGGCAAGGCAACGAATCGGCTGGAGCTGCTGACGAAAGAGAATGGGATTGATCATTTTAAGGCGCACGATGCGTTGAGCGATGTGGAGGCGTTGATAGCGGTGACGCGGCTGATAAAGGAACGGCAGCCGCAATTGTATGCGTATTTGTTGGATATGCGCGACAAGAACAAGGTGAAGCAGCTGGTGAATTTGGACGACAAACAGCCTTTTGTGTATACGAGCGGCCGGTATGATGCGGCTCATCACAAGACGACGGTGGCTTTCCCGTTGGCGCCGAGTAAGAACGGTAATGTGGCGGTGTATGATTTGCGGCATGACCCGGCGGCATTTGTGGGGTTGGGGCTGAATGAATTGAAAAAGAAATTTTATGCCACGTGGGACGAGCGCAAGGCGGAGGGTTTTGTGCCGTTGCCAGTAAAGGAATTGCAATACAACAAGATTCCTGCGGTCGCACCGCTGGGCGTATTGCAGCAGAATGGAAGCTGGGAGAAGCTAGGGATTGACCAGGCGACGATAGAAAAGCATCGAGCGGCGCTACTGGCAGCACCGGATTTTGCCGAGAATATTCGGACGCTTTTCGAGACGCGTAGCGAGTTTAAAAAGGCCGCCCACCCCGAGGCGCAGTTGTATGATGGCTTCCTGAATGACCGCGACCGGTTGCGTGTGGAAACGGTGCGTAATGCTGGCGAGCGCGAATTGGCTGATTTTCACCCGGAGTTTATAGACGAGCGCCTGCCGCCGCTGTTACTGCGCTACAAGGCACGTAACTTCCCGAAAAGTTTGAGCGAGGATGAGGTGCGTGCATGGGAAGTGTGGCGCGCTGAGCATATCCACGCTCAGTTACCGGGTTTTATGAAGTCGTTGCAGCGACTGGCGGCGGCGGAACGTCGCGAGGACAAGCAGTTCGTATTGCAAGAGCTGCAATTATGGGCGGAGAGTTTGATGCCGAGCGATATAGCCGGCAACGAATGATATAAGCCCAAGGGTGAGGATGAGCATTGCGCTGGATGGAACGGTGTATGTGGTGCCTGGTAGCGCGCCGATCAGTAGGAATAGCAGTAGCGCGTGGAAAAACTCAAACTGATTTAAGATAATGAATGCGGCGCCGATGAGGCTGCCAATGATAATATTTTGTCGCATGTGTTACACCTTTGATACTAAACTTCACACCAATATAGCATTGGTGTGAAGTTGGTGCAAAGACAAGCTTTTTAGGTGCCGTAATAGTAGTAGGCGGTCAGCAGAAAGGTTATTGCAAGGGCGGTAAAGCAGTAGACGAGAAGGCTGACTGTTGCTGTATTGGGTACGAGTTGTTTTGCGCGTGCTGTGGATGACTTGGTTGTTTTTTTGCGTTTAGCTACCATGGTCACCTCGTTATTTTGTCACGGATATTGTTTTGCCCTGTTCGGCGTCGGGTGCGGCGACTATCAGGCGATTGTTGGCGTCTTTAGCGATAGTATAGCCAGATCCGTTGGTGAGGCAGACGCTCGGACACTGCGGGTCGCCGGGTGTTGCAACGAGGTATTTGCCGTTGGTGGTGAGTATGGACAGATCGACCAGCCCTGTGCAGGTGGTGCCTGAGTTCTGGCAGATTTCTGTGGGCGTGGTGCTGATGGCGACTGCGCCTGTGCGTGAGCCAACACCGGGCAGCGTGCCGTTGTTGTCGAGGGCGTATTGGTAAACACCGTTAATAAGTGTGTTGACGTCGGCGGAGCGCTGGGCGTTGCGAGTATCACCCAGGTTTTTGCCGGGGTTGATAGCGATAATAACGATGCCGGCTAAAATGGCAATAATTGCCACAACGAGCAATACTTCGAGCAATGTAAAGCCTCGTTGGTTGTTACGTTTATTGAGTAATTTCATGTCCCATCCCCCTAGTTTGCCTTATGGAATTTCTTGCCATGAGGTTATGCTTATGCTTGATGACCCTATTGTAGCATATACTTGGATTTTTCGAGAAGTCCCAGAAACGGTGGCTGTGGAAAAAACTGAACGATTGCTGCCGCCGGTGTTGGCGACGGTGTAATTGCAGTTGCCTTGGCCAACGGACAGTGAGTTGGTGCCGGTATATGCGGTGTTGTCGTGGAGTTGCTGGAGGCCTTCTTCGGCACAGGTGCGGGCGATGCTGCGAGCTTGGGCTGATTGTTGCTCGGCAAGGGTGCTGCGCTGGCTATTGGTGCCGGTTGTCAGAAGGGCGAGGGCCGTGGCGAGGGCGGCTGCGCCCACTATGAGAACAGCCAGAAGGGCGATGTAGCCTTGTTGGGCGGATGTGCGGCTTACCACGAGACCTCCGCCGAACTGGTGAATGTTTTGGTGTAGTCGTATTCGTTGCGGCCTGAGGGGTTGGTGTGGGCGAGCGTAAAGCTGACTTGGACGATGCCGGGCGTGCCACTGCGGGTGAGGTTTTTGAAACTGAGGTTGCTGGCTTGTACGTCGTTGTTGCTCAGGGCGACCGCTGCGCCTGCTCCTTCGGTGATTTGGAGGGTTGTGCCGCTGAGGTTGAAGGTGGTAGGGCTGAGGCCACCGGTAGGAACGACGAGTGTGAGGGTGGCTCCGGTGCCAGCTGCCGCGGGTGTAGTAATGGAATTGGCATTGCGAATGGTTTGGGTGATGGTGTTCATGATAAAGGCACCTTGTTGGTCGACTTCGGTAATGGATTGGTTCTTCACGCGGGCATCGGTGATGATGCCAAAGAAAGCGGTGATGGCTGTAAGGAGTGTGCCGATGATGGCAACGTACAGGAGTAGTTCGATGAGGGTGAATCCGTGTTGATGAGTGGATGTATGCATGGTTAGTTCTTGGTAAATACTAATATTTCTGCGCTTGTGTCTGACCCGGCGCCTGCCACGACGTCAAGGGCGGTATCGTAGCCGACGCCGCCCATGGCTGAGTTACCGCTGAGGTTGACGGCCTTGGCTAGTGTTGGTGTGGCGGGCGTGCCGATGTTGATAACTTGAAACTCACCCGAGCTGTAGCCTGTTGCGAGAAAGGCAAATTGATTGGTGGCATCAACATCAACATCGTAAATAATCCCGCTGGCACCTATACTCCCTAGCTGCGCGGGTGCGGTGGGCGTGGTGACGTTGACCGTCTGAAGGGCTGTGTTGACACCGAGTAGGATGGTGTTGCCGTAGCCGGTGATGGTGCGTGTCGCCACCAGGCCTGCTGGGTTGTAGGTGGCTGCGAGCGTGGGCGCGGCGGGGTTGGTGACGTTGATGACGAGCATTTCTTGGGTACCTGAAGCGGTGGCGAGGTAGGCGTAATTGCCGGAAACGTAGACTTCGTAGATGATAATGTTGTTGTTGTAGCCGCCAATAGTAACGGGTACGGTAGGCGTGGTGATGTTGACAATGGTGAGCTCGTTGGCACCGGTGGTGCTGTCGCTGCTGCGGGTGACGTAGGCGTAGCTGCCACTGACATAAACGCCCTGGCCATCGCCGGTGCCGGTCATGTTGACGCTGGCGCTGACTGTGGGGGCGGCTGGGTTGCTGATATTGACGATTTGGAGTTCGGCGGTGTTACTGGTGTTGGTGATGTAGGCGTAGTCGCCGCTGATATCGATGTTGGTAGGGGTGCCGGCAAGGGTGGTGGTGCTGACGATGCTGGGCGCGGCGGGGTTGCTGATGTCGGTAATGACAAAGTTGCTGGTGGTGCCGCTGAGGACGGTGTAGGAATAGTTGCCGACTGCCTTTACTTTGGCGGCAGCATTGGTGCCGGTGGCATTAGCGCTGCCGGCTAAGATGGCGTTGGGCCATGTGGCTGTGGCTGGGAATGCGGCCAGCCAATTGGTAAGTGTAGCGGTGGCGGTGACTTGGTTGGTGCTGCCATTTGCTTGCGGCCAGGTGACGGTGGAGGTGACGAGTTTACGATTGGTAGAGGTGGTGGTGACGGTGATTTGGCGCGTGAATATGCCGGTGGTGTCGGATGTCCCCGAAAAGACCCATTGACCGCTCGACTGGGCGAGGCCGTAGGTTGCGCCGATGCTAAGATAGAAAGACATTTTCCACACGTTGGGCGCGGTGTCGGCGGCAAATGGGTCGGGGGATGGATAGCCGCCCGACAGTCGATAGGCGGTGAGGCCACCGTTATTGGCGGCGGCGAAGTTGGTGGTGCCATCTTCGCTGATGGCAATCCAGTAGTTTGTATTGGGTGAAACGGTCACTCCGCTGAGTGAAAAAACATTCCAGCTATCTGGGACGGCGGTTTGAACGGCGCTGACTCCTAGTCGTGCGCCTGGCGCACCGGCGGAATCTGCGTACAGGGAGGCTTGAACGTGGGGGTTGGCGGCATCGATGTCTTTGATGTACATGGAGATGGAGGGGACGTTGCCGCCGGTTGCGCCAGTGGTAATTTTGTAGGCGCTGGTGCCGCCGATATTGTTGTCGGCTGAGTTTTCGATGGCTGTGTTGCCGACGTTGAGTGCGCTATCGGCTAGGTTGCCGTAGGCGGAATTGCGGATGTTGGTTGCTGCCTGGATGCCTTCATCGGCCAGCTGTGTTGCGCGCAGACGGTCGCCGGTGTTGGCGGTAGAACTGCGGCCGTACACGACTGCGCCCACCAGCCCTGTCACGAGAAGGCCGAACACGGTGACGGCTAGTAGAATTTCAACGAGCGAAAAGCCGGCGGTATGACGCGAGGTTTTAATAATCGACCATGCCTTTCGCGTTAAGGCTGATGGAGCGGGTGGTGGCTGGACTGGTGAGGGTAATGGTGCCGGTGGCGGTAGGTGTGCCGCTGAGCTTGCCAAAGACGACCTCGGTGAGGCCACTCACGGTGGCGACGGCTGGCAACGTGACGGTTTCGTCGGCGGTGGTGTCGCGGCTGGCATATGACGAGCCTTTGAAGAGGGTAATGGCAGTCGGTAGAATGGCAACACCCCATTGACTGTCGGCCTGGACGGCGCGGCTATAGGCGCAACCACGCCGTAAGGTTTCGGCGATGGTTTGGGTGGCGATGTCGACGTCATTCCTGTTTTGGAACGATAGGTAGACGGGCAGTGAAAGGCCGACAAGGAGGCCGATGATGGCGACCGACAGGAGTACCTCTATGAGTGTGAATCCACCGGCGCGGCTCATTGACCGAGGCCTCCAACCAGGCTGTAGATGGGGATGATAACTGCGATAGATACTAAAAGAACGCCAAACCAGACGATAATAAGCAGGATTGGCTCGAGGATAACTTCGAGGTTTTGACTGGTGAGGTCGGCTTTTTGTTCGTAGGTGCGGCCAAGGGTGAGGAGTACGGAGGGGAGCGAGCCTGAGCGTTCACCGGCGATTATCATTTGCTGGATGGTAGGCGGCAAAAGCCGTTGGCTGTGTGGATAGCGGGCAAGGCTGTCTTTGACGCTGTAGCCTTCGTCGAGCGAGATAGCGAGGTAGCGGTAGAATTTTTTGTAGTGTACGAGATTGCTGGCGGAGGCAAGGAGCGTGACGGCCTGGGTAATGGGCAGCCCTGCATTGAGCAGGATGCCCATAAGATAGCCCAGCTGAGCGATTTCGGCTTCGCGCATAAGACGGCTGGTGCCGGGTAATTTGAAAAGGAGGCGTTGGCCGAGGGATTTGGTGGGTGTAAAACCGAATAGGATGTAGCCGATCAACAGGATGGCGGCTAAAAAGAGGGGGACGGCGATGATGCCGTAGGTATTTAAGTAAGTGCCAAATTGGATGAGTATTTTTGAGATGAGTGGTAGGTCGACGTGTAGTTGTGAGAAAGTGGCGGCTAGCCGCGGTAATAAGAACCATGCGACACCTAGGCCCACGACTAGTGTGAGGCTGAGCACGAAGACGGGATAAAGAAGGGCGGAGCGGACTTTGGCGCGAAAGACGCGACTTTTTTCCTCTTGTTTGGCGGCGATTTGCAGGTTTTCGGCTAGGTTGCCTGATTGCTCGCCGAGGCGAACGAGGGCGAGGGTTTGGTTGCCGACGATGCCGGCGCGCTGCAATGCATCGGCTAAGGATAGTCCCGAGTCGATGTCGGCTAGGGTGGCATGAAGGGCTTTTTTCATGGGACGGCTGCGGGTGCTATTGGCCAGCGACTGGAAGGCTTCGCCGAGCGGTACGGCGGACTGAAGGAGTAGGCCGAGATTCTCGCTGAAGTATTCGCGTTCTTTGGCGGGAACGTGGTATTTGTGGGGTTTGCGCGAGAGGGTGGAGGGTTTTTTGCGAGTCACTATAGTTTCTCCGGTGGCGGCTGAACGACGCGCAGTACTTCGGTGAGTGAGGTAATGCCGCTTTTGACTTTTTCGATGCCATCTTCAAACATGGGCTGGCTTCCCTGGGTGCGAGCCAGGCTTTCTATTTGGCGGGTAGATGGCGAGGTGAGGATGAGTTCTTGGATTTCGGGGGTGATTTCGATGAATTCGAACAGGGCGCTGCGGCCTTTGTAGCCGGTGCCGCTACATACGTTGCAGCCTTTGCCAATGTAGAGGGTGTCGGTGGCGTGGAAGTAGCGGGCGAGTTTAGGGTTGGCGGATTGGGTTTCTTTGAGAGCCTCGCTGACGGGGATGCTTTGACGGCAGGTGTTGCATATTTTGCGGATTAGGCGCTGGGCGATAATAACTTCCAGGGTGGATGCGAGTAAGAACGGTTCGATGCCCATGTCGATAAGGCGTGGGATGGCGGTGGCAGCGTCGTTGGAGTGAAAGCTAGACAACAGCAGGTGGCCGGTGAGCGCGGCGTTGACGGAGATTTCGGCGGTTTCGCGGTCGCGAATTTCGCCAACCAAGATGATGTCGGGGTCTTGGCGGACGATCGAGCGCAAGCCTTTGGCAAATGTGACGCTGGATTGTTCGCGGACTTGGATTTGGTTGATGCCGGCAACTTTGTATTCCACGGGGTCTTCGATGCTGGTGATGTTGACGTTGGGTCGGTTAAGGAGTTTGATAAGTGAATATAAGGTAGTGGTCTTGCCTGACCCGGTGGGGCCGACGGTGAGTATCATGCCGAAAGGTTTGGTGGCGTGCGACTGTAAGATGGGGAGCTTTTTCTCGTTGAGGCCAATGTCCGAGAGGGCGTAGCTTTGGATGTAGCTGCCCAGCACGCGCATGACGATTTTTTCGCCCTCTACAGTAGGGACGAGTGAAACGCGCAGGTCGACGATGTGGCTTTGGAGCTCGCGGCGTAAAGCGCCGTCTTGGGCGGCGAAATGCTCATCGATGCGCATGCCGCTTTCAACTTTGATGCGGTTGAGGATATTTTCGTAGTATTCGCGGGGTACGCGCCCGGCGTCGCGCAAGCTGCCGTCCACGCGAAAACGCACAACAACTTCACCGGCGCGAGGTTCAAAGTGGATGTCGGAGGCACGGTAGGTGAGGGCGTCTTTGATAATTTCGTCGACAATCTCGGGGGCAACACGCTGCCCAGTGGCGATAATGTGCGAAAAACGAGTTTCGAGCGGTTGTTCGTAAAGACTATAGCTGGTTTCAATCAGTTCGGGCAGGGCGTACACGAGGTGGATTTTTTTGCCGGGAAAAAGGCTGGTGATTGTTTTGCTGTCTAGTTGGTCGGGCGCGCCACTGGCGATGGTGATTTCTTTATCGGCTGCCTTGACGGCAATGATGTGGTTGGTGCGCGCCACGACTTCGGGGATGGTGATGGCGGCGGCTTTTTGCGCGGGATGAGCGGCAAGGTCGAGATAAGGGATTTTGTAGGCCTCGGCCATGGCTTGGGCAAAGAGGTTTTTGTCCAGGAGCTCGGCATTGACCAAGAAATCAATATACCCGGCCGTGTCCTGTGCGGCTGCTTCGGCCTTTTTGCTGTCGGCCTCAGAGATATAATTCTCGTGTACGAGAATCGTTTTGACTTTATCAATGCTTGGATACATGCCCCACCCCTTGTTTGCTACTACGCTTGCTTGATTTCGTCGACGATAACGGACAGCGGCGTATCTGATTTGATGAAATATTTTTTGGCTCCTAGTGCCAAGACGCGGCCTTGGTCGTCGTGAACTGATAGGTTGGAGAGGGCAAAAATAATCGGTTTTTTATCGCGCTTGGCAACTTCCTCGAGCACCTGGAATCCGTCCATAACGGGCATCATCATATCCAGAAGCATGACGTCAAAGTCCTGTTTATCTAAAAAGTCCATGCATTCCTGGCCGTTATAGGCGATGGTAACATGAATGCCCTCATGGCTTAATTTCAAGTCAAGCGCATGCGCAAGCGGCTTTTCATCTTCAACGATCAATACGTGTTTTTGCTGTGTCATAGTTGCTCCGTGTGACGTGTTGTTAAATCTATCATAGCATTATTTTGACGGTTTTGTGACGATAGGCAGGACAACGGAAAAGGTAGTGCCGACGCTTTCCATCGACTCAAACCAAATCCGGCCGCCCAGCATTTCGGTTACTTCTTTGACAATATATAACCCTAGGCCAGTGCCTTCGACGTCCAGGCGCTGGACGTTTTCGGCGCGGTAGAGTTTTTCGAAGATATGGATTTGTTGTGATTTAGGAATGCCGTAGCCAGTATCGGCGACGGTGATAAGGATGTATTTGGCAGAGGCTGGCAGGTTGGCGTGATGGATGGATTTGGCGGGCGCGGGCGCAATGTTCAGGGTGATGCTGCCGCCGACGGGCGTGTATTTGACGGCGTTACTCAGGAGATTTTGCAGGATGATGCGCATGAGTTTGGGGTCGATGGAAATAGTGGGTTGTGTGTCGGGTATGGTACGAACGAGCGAAAGGTGTTTGGTGTGAATCGACCCTGCAAGTTCTTGTAGGATGCTGTCGGCAGCGTCGCTGACAGATAGTTCTTGGGGTTCGTTGCGCAGCTTGCCGACGCTCAGGCGCGACACGTTCAGCAGCGCGTCAACAAGCTCGATCATACGCTGATTGCCGTCGTAAATTTGTTGGATTTGCGTCTTTTGGTCGGGTTTCAGCTTGCCCATATCGCCGTCTAGCAGCATCTCGGTGTACCAGTTGATGGCCGAAAGCGGTGTACGAAGCTGGTGTGATGCCAGTGAGACGAAATCGCCCTTGGCGTGTTCAAATTCAAGTTCCTTGGTGATATCGCGGAAGACTTCAACCACACCAACCACGGCGTCGTTGACGATTAGTGGCGAGGTGGTGACTTGCGCGTCAAAAAAGGTACCATTTTTACGTTGGTAGCGCAGCCGCTCCGCGACGATTGACTTCTTTTGCAGCGAGCGGGCAACTGGTCGAAGCTCAGGGGTGATATGTTCGCCTTTGTTGTTGTAGGCAATAAGGGCCTTTTCGAACGACATGCCGGCCAGGTCTGCGTTGCGACACCCAAAACTGCGTTCGGCTGACGCATTGATGCGTTCGATATGCCCTAATTTATCAAAAATAATCAGTCCCTCGGCCATCCCACCCAAGATAGTCTCGTCTTTTTGGCGCAGCGCCAGGGCTTGATTGCGTTCGTATACCAAGTCGGCAGTGATGGTGTCAGCAAGCGCAAGCGCGCGTTTACGAGCACCGTTTTGTGCGATAAACATGATTGCGAGCAGCAGCGAAACAACCTGTCCCAAGATGGCAATGCGCGAAGGTAGTTCTTGCTGATTAGCCGCGACGCCAAAACCCTGCGGCGCCAACAGTTCGATGTCCCATGTGCGGTCGGCTACCTTAACGGATGTTGCCGCGGAGAAATTACCAGTGATATTCGAGTTGGACGCGTAGAGGGGTTGCGCAGCGCCACGTTCGGTAATGTGCATCGCGACGTCCTGGGCGACGTTCGAGCCGGCAAAGGCGTTTGCAAACAACGCGTCGTATGTCAGGACGACGTTCACGTAACCGATAGTGCCCGTTTTGCTCGCCACCGGAATGGTGACGAAAAAGCCTTGTTGGGTCGGATTGTTTAAGGTGACCGTGCCCGACGAAACGATATCATGCGTGGTGGTAGCGCGTTTGAAGGCGGCGGTGCGTTCGGCGCTATCAGCAAAATCCAAGCCAAGTGAGCTATTTGTGGGGTCGCCTGCAACGTATGTGATGATGTAATGCGTGTCGGAAGCGGACTGCTGCTGAATAGCGAAGGATTTATTGCCGCTGGGTATAAGGCTGGTATCGGCGCGATGTCGGGCGACAAAGGCGGGTAAATCCTTGGTATTAACCTGGGAAATAAAAGAGACGGCACGGATGCCCGGATAGTTTTTCGCGAGATTGGTAGTCTGACTGTATGTCTCAAATTCTCCTTGATCGACATAATCGCTGGACAGAAACAGGCCGCTGAATCCACGCAGCGCGTCCGTATAGGCGCGTAGTCGAAGCGTGAGAATGTTTTCTGCTTGCGTTGTGCGCATAGCGAGTGCTTCCCGGGTGCTTGCTTGATTGCGGTCAATATTGAGCTGCCATGCGGCATACGTAATGACCTGGACGACGAGGAGGGCAATGATGATCAGCCAGCTCGTTCGACTTAAGCGGTCAACCGCCGTGTGCTGGCGAATTCGTGCAAACGCGAGCGTGACACCAGTGGCTAAAAAGCCAATCGAAAGCGGCAGCGCCATGACAAACGAGGGGCTGAGGCTGTACATAAAATCTTGCGCATACATAAGACCGAGGCTGTTGAGTAGCCCGAGGGCGGCTAGGGCGTAAACGAGTACGATGTAGAAAGAGCGCGTTTCCTTGACGCCGCGTGCGTAGAGAGCAATCATGATGCTGGTGAGAATGAAGCCAATGGCGCCGGAGTCAGCCAGGCTAGTGTGTGTGCCCATTTGCTGAACTTTCGTACTGAAAAGCCAGAGGTCGAAGCCACCATTAAAGGGTAAGAGCGCGAGAAAACCTAAGCCTGCCAACAGACTGGCGCAGACGATGCGGGTTCGTGGCATTTTATGCCAGATGGCAAATAGAGCCGCGCCAAGAATCACGAGCCCAACCGCTGCCATAGGATTTATAGGACGTAACCGCGGGATGATGCTGGTTAGATAAGCATTATCTACAAGCCAGCCCAGCAGTCCGGCGAGCCCAATAGTGCCCACAATAAGAGCGCCAATCAGCAAACTCTTTGGCTGAGGTTGGTCGGCGATGCCAAGTTCTTGTTGCGCCAGCCAGTGCTTGGCCTGCGCTTCGGAGGTAAAGTGGCGCATGTGTTTGTGCGAGCCGCCGGCACGCATAATGTACATAATAACCTCCAGTAATTTCGTACTGCCAACGACCGCAAGTGCAAAAAAAGGTTGCTGCGCGGATTCTTTCATGGAAACGCGGGCTGCGGCTGAAATGTCGCCCAATTGAACATGCGTGGCGTCAACATACACCAAAGGCTTCTGGCCGGCCGCGGTAATTTCTTGCACAAGACGTTTGAATTGTTGCGACGACTGTTTGGCGACCTCGGCCGTTTGAGATCCGCTCACGACGACATGAATGATATTGCCCTCGCGGCGAACAGAGTTTGGCGGAGAAATGTTGTATTTATCACGAGCCATTAGCATTATCATAGCTGGTTGGGCGGGCGGGTGCAAGGTGTAGTGTTGCGGCCTAAATGGTGCCTAGTAAAAAACGACACTTTCGTGTATACTATACCCTTGTTATGCCAGAGGTTATTCGTGTTACTGGTGCCCGTGAGCACAATCTAAAAAATATCAGCGTCGAGATCCCGCGCGATAAATTGGTTGTGATTACGGGGCTTTCGGGCAGCGGCAAATCGAGCCTTGCCTTTGATACTATTTATGCCGAAGGGCAGCGCCGGTATGTGGAAAGTCTTTCCAGTTATGCCCGGCAATTCCTAGGCATTATGGACAAGCCCGATGTTGATTCTATCGACGGTTTGAGCCCGGCTATTTCTATAGACCAAAAATCCACCAGTCGCAACCCACGCAGTACCGTGGCGACGGTGACGGAAATCTACGACTATTTGCGCTTGCTGTTCGCGCGTATCGGCGTGCCGCACTGTCCGGTATGTGGCAAGGAAGTTGCGCGCCGTACGCCGCAGGCAATCATCGATGAGATTATGAAAATTCCCGAGGGCGCGCGCCTGATGATTTTAGCACCGGTGATTAAAAGCAAAAAAGGCGAATTTGCACACATTCCCGAACAATACCGTCGGCTGGGCTTTGCCCGCGCCCGCGTGGACGGCGTGGTGTATGCGCTAGACGAGTTCCCCGAACTGCAAAAAAGCTACAAACACGACATCGAAATTGTGGTCGACCGTATCGCCATGAGCGCCGATGTGCTGGGGCGTGTGACGCAATCGGTGGAACAGGCGCTGGAATTGGCCGACGGCGTAGTAGAGCTGCTGAATGCCGACACCGACCAGCTGACTACCTACAGCCAGCGCTATGCTTGTATCGACCACCCTAACGAAGAAATCCCCGAGCTGGAACCGCGGCTGTTTAGCTTTAACGCGCCGCAAGGTGCCTGCCCGGTCTGTACCGGCCTGGGTAGCCGGCTAGAAGTTGACCCAGAATTGGTATTTAACCCCAATCTCACGCTGGCCGAAGGTGCGATTCGTCCGTACAATCGTGTGAATAGTGACGCCTGGTACATGAAACGCCTGGCAAAAGTCGCCGAAGTGCATGGGTTTAGCTTGCAAACTCCGGTGGGGCAACTCGACAAAGACGCTTTGCACAAAATATTATACGGCACTGGCAACGAAACCTACGTGGTGAACATCGGCGCTGGTCGCAGTTACGATTCCACCTACGAAGGTGTGATTCCCAACCTCGAACGCCGCCACAAAGAAACCGACAGCGAGTTCATGCGCAAAGACATCGAACGATTCATGCGCGAACGCGAATGCCACGCTTGCGGCGGCGCCCGGCTGAAACCCGTGGTGTTGGCTGTAACCGTGCATGGCCTGAGTATTATGGACATCTGCGGATTGGGTGTCGACCCGGCGCTGGATTTGTTCCAAAACACACTAAAATTGGACGACAACGAGCAGTTTATCGCCAAGCAAATTATGAAAGAAATCACCGAACGGCTGGGCTTTATGAGCAATGTCGGGTTGAATTATCTGGAACTATCGCGCGCAGCCAATACGCTGTCTGGCGGCGAGGCGCAGCGCATACGTCTGGCCACGCAAATTGGTAGCGGGTTGCAAGGTGTATTATATGTACTCGACGAACCGTCGATTGGCTTACATCAGCGCGACAACGATCGCCTGATTGCGACCCTGAAGCGCCTGCGTGACCTAGGCAATACCGTGCTTGTGGTAGAGCACGACGAAGACACCATTCGCCAGGCAGACTATTTGCTAGACATCGGCCCCGGCGCGGGTATAGCCGGCGGCGAAGTGGTGGCAGCTGGCACGCCCGCCGAAGTAGCGCAGCAACAAGACAGCGTGACCGGGCGCTACTTGGCTGGAAGCGAGAAAATAGAGGTACCGAAAAAACGCCGCAAGATAGAAAAAGACCGCAAGCTGGTGATTCGCGGTGCGCGCGAAAACAATCTGAAAAACATCGACGTGGCGTTCCCGCTAGGCGTTATGACCGTGGTCAGTGGTGTCAGTGGCAGTGGCAAATCTACTTTGGTAAACGACATTTTGGCCAAAGAACTATCGGCCAGGCTGCATCGCGCCCAAACGGTGCCGGGCGCACACGAAAACATCGAAGGTATCAAACACCTCGATAAGGCGATTGTCATCGACCAATCGGCCATCGGCCGTACGCCGCGCAGCAACCCGGCTACCTACACGGGCGTGTTTACGCCTATTCGCGAACTGTTTGCCGGCACACCCGAGGCGAACATTCGCGGGTACAAATCTGGCCGGTTTAGTTTTAACGTAAAAGGCGGCCGCTGTGAAAACTGTCAGGGCGACGGCGTGATTAAAATCGAAATGCACTTTTTGCCTGATGTGTACGTGACCTGTGATGTGTGTCAGGGTAAGCGCTACAACCGCGAAGCGCTAGAGATAAAATACAAAGACGCGACCATCAGTGACGTGCTGGAAATGACCGTTGAACAAGCCGCCCAGTTTTTTGAAAACATCCCGACTATCGCGCGCAAACTGGACACGCTAGTAGAAGTCGGTTTGGGCTACATTCGCCTAGGGCAGCCTGCCACAACATTTAGCGGCGGCGAAGCGCAGCGTATAAAACTCGCGACCGAGCTATCGCGCCGGGCAACGGGCAAAACGTTGTATATATTAGACGAACCAACTACCGGGCTGCACAGTGCCGACGTGAAACGTCTGCTGGCGATATTGCACAAGCTGATAGAAGGTGGCAACAGCATGGTGATTATCGAACACAACCTGGACGTGGTAAAATCTGCCGACCACGTGATAGACATGGGGCCGGAAGGTGGGCTGGGGGGCGGCACGGTGGTGGCTGAGGGCACACCGGAAGCAATTGCCAAGGCGGCTGAATCTTTCACTGGTAAATATCTTAAACAGCTGTTGTAGGTCGGAAAAAATGGTCGACGGCCATGACAATCGCAAGCGCTACCAGGGCGAGGCAGGCCGATGCGCTGACGTCGGTCAGCCAGTGGTAGCCAAGATACAGGCGGGTGAAGGCAATGACACTAATGCCTGCAATCGTGACGATGATCCAGGTTGCCAGGCGACCAGTGCTGCTGCGGCGTGAATACAGCAGGTATCCCAATACGAGTAGGGCAACGGCGACACCAATAGTGTGCCCTGATGGAAACGAGAAATCAGTTTCGAGCGGTAATACCATCACCTCGGTTGGTGGGCGTCCGCGCTGAGCGACGAGTTTGATGCCAGTTGATAGAGCGAGTGTGAATCCCATAGCCGCAACCAGCAGACCAGGGCGCCACAGTTCCTTCTTGGCGAGTGCCCACAAGCCAGCACTAATTATCGTGACGACGGCGAGTGTGCCAGGTGCCAGAATATCCGTTATGAATTGCACGGCAGGCGTTAGGGTTAGGGTACGATGCGCAACTATCCAGTGATGAACGGAGGTGTCGAGATGCGTCAAAAAGCCGCCCGTTGCCACGCTATAATACAGGGTAAAAAACAGCACCAATCCTATGATAGCTAGGAATATGCTAACAGCCAGCCACTTTTTTGGTGACGGTGTGGCCTGCTGAGGAAGGTCGGTGATAGCGAGCGACATTATCTCTTTCGAAACAAAAGATTTGCCTGCCGTTTGGTGCCGTTCCAAATAGCTTGGCGTTGTTTTTTATCCTTGAGTACGTGGATAATGGGCGGCAAAACCGAAAGTGTCAAGATGACAAGAATAATCGGCAAAATAACGGCGTCTATGTTAATGCCGAGGCTATGCAGGAAGGAGCCGATATAGTAACCAAGATAGGTGATACCAACCGCCCATAGCAGGGCGCCGATGACATTGAAGCCGAGGAATGTGCGATAGTGCATATTGCCGACACCGGCAACGATAGGGGCGAAGGTGCGGACAACGGGCGTAAAACGAGCCAGCACGATGGTAATGCCGCCGTATTTTTTATAGAAGGCTTCGGCTTTGCGAACGTTTTCTTGGCGGAAAATAAGCGAATCGGGGCGGGTGAAGATTTTGCGGCCGATGCGTTTGCCGAATAGATAGCCGACGCCGTCGCCCAGTACAGCAGCCAGGAAAACGATTGCGACCAGCAGGTGGATATTGAACTGGAATGTACCGGCACTGACCAGAAAGCCAGCAGTGAACAAAATGGTATCACCGGGTAGAAAGAAGCCTATCAGCAAGCCGGATTCAGCAAAAATAATAGCCGCCAGTACGCCTGCCACAATCCATGGGCCGGTTGTTGCCGCAAAATGGGCAAAGTCAAATCCAGGTATCATATTGTGCTTATTTTAGCATAAGAAGCGAAAATGGTATACTAGAGATATACCGAATAGGAGGGATATGAACGAAATTTCACTGAAGCTAGACGAACGAACGATGGTGGGCAAGCAGGCGTCCAAATTGCGGCACGATGGATTAATCCCGAGCGTGGTATACGGCGGCAAGGCTGAACCACTGGCAACGCAGTCGCCCCAGGTGGAAACGACCAAGGTTGCGCGCGCAGCCGGCAAGCATACGCCAGTCCACCTGACGATTGATGGCAAGAAAAAACTGGCGATTATTAAAGACATCGACGTTGACCCTGTGAAACATATGGTGCGCCACATCGCGTTTCATACGATTAAGCAAAACGAGATTATTACCACAGAAGTGCCGATTGTGTTGGTGGGGCAGGGCGAAAGTGCGGCTGAAAGGGCTGGATTGGTGATATTGCAGGCGATTGAAAAGGTAGAAATTAAGGCCAAGCCAGCTAATTTACCAGAGGCGTTGGAGCTTTCAATTATCGACCTGGCGACGGATGAAGATAAGTTGACGATGGCGGACATTACCTTGCCCGAAGGCGTGGAATTTGCCGACGCTGAACAAGACATGAGCTTGGTGGTGGCGAATGTGTACGAACCGGGTGCGCTGCAGGCTGCCAATGAGGCCAGCGGTGGTGAGGCTGAGGCCGAAATGCCAGCTGAGGCTGGCGCGGAAGTTGCTGTGGACGACGCAGCGAAAGCTTAGGTTAATCCTCGATAAATCCGCCGCTTTGATGCGCCCACAGCTGGGCGTAGATGCCGTTTGCTGCCAGCAGTTGCGTGTGCGTGCCCTGTTCGGCAATCTGGCCTTTATCTAAGACGATGATACGATCCATTTTCTGAATCGTGCTCAAGCGGTGGGCAATCGCAATGGTGGTGCGGTGCTTCATGAGGCTGGCGAGGCTGGCTTGAATCGCCTTTTCGCTTTCGCTGTCCAGGGCGCTAGTGGCTTCATCGAGCACCAAAATGGGGGCATTTTTCAGCATTGCCCGAGCAATGGCGATACGCTGGCGTTGGCCACCGCTGAGTTTCACGCCGCGCTCGCCCACCAGCGTATCGTAGCCTTGGGGCAGGTGTTTTATGAAATCGGCGGCGTGTGCTTGGCTGGCGGCTTTTTCTATCATGCGGTTGGTTGTGGCAGGGTTGCCGTAGGCGATGTTCTCGCGGATAGTCCGGTGGAATAGCAATGGTTCTTGCGGCACATAGGCAATGTGGCTGCGCAAATCATGCTGGCTGATGGCGGCTATGGATTGGCCGTCGATGGTGATGGTGCCTGAGTCGATATCGGCAAATCGCAACAGCAGTTTAACGAGCGTGGTTTTACCCGCACCTGATAGGCCGACCAATCCCACCTTTTCACCGGGTGCGACCGCAAGCGAGAGCTCGCGAAAAATCGCATCGTCGGCATCGGCGTGGGTAAAAGTGACGTTTTGCAGGCTAACTGCGCCCTTGCGGATGCGAACAGGCTGCGGCGCGACAGGGTCTTGTACGTCGGGCTTCTGTTCTAGCAGCTGTGTCATGTCGGTCGCCTCGCCAATAGAACGGTTGTAGGTGCGCAGTGTGCCGGTGGTGAATTCCCATAGCCGTGCGGTCAGCGTGGTGGTGTATTCAATAATCAAAAAGGTCACGGCAATGTCGGCGTTAAATAGCACAACACTGGCAAAGGCTAGTACCATCGACACCGACGTAATGGTGGCGGTAATGCTGCTAAAAGACAATTCGCGCGAATGGGTGGTGTGCATCATGGCAAAGAATTTTTGTTGTGATTTGTGCAGCGCACTGGCAAATCGGCGGCGTTCGGTGCCTTCGGCGGCGAAGCTTTTCACGGCCATGACGTTTGTGAGGGCGTCGGCTAATTCACCGGTCTGCCGGCTTTGGGCGCTGGCGTGTTCGCTGCTGGTTTGGCGGACTTCGCGTGTGCCGAAAATGACAATAACGATGTAGATGGCGGTAATGGCCAGCAGAAATGCGATGTAGTGCGGTGCGCGCGGTAGCAAAATAATGCCGGTGAACAGGAACGATAAAATGAGCGGAATGAATTGCATCACCAGGCTTTCGGCTAGGCGGCTATAGGCGTTCGTAAATCGGTTGGTACTGGCGACCAGCGACCCGCCGAAATGATTGGCGTGAAAGCGCCCGCTTTGCTGGATAAGATGGTCGAAAACGCGCTGGTTCAGGTCGCGCACCACGTTTGATTCGAGCTTCCATAACAGTACAATAACTGCCCGCCAAATAATAGTAGCGCTAGTAAACCGCAGGAAAATAAACAAAGCCAGCCCAGCTCCAAAGCTGCCCCACAAATCGCCCTGAACGTAGTGGCCGGTGGCTAGTTGCTGCACCATGCCGGCCAGCACTAGCGGCGGCAAGAACTGATGTGTCAGTATGGTGATGGGCAAAATCAGCAGTATCCCAATGACGTAACGGGGATATTGCCAGGCCTGTCGGCAAAATAAAGTCAGAATCTGGCGCTGCATAACGTATGTATTAGTGTACTCCTAATCATCCAAAAATCCACCACTTTGGTGCGCCCAGAGTTTCGCATAGGTGCCTTTTTGTTTCAGAAGCCGCGCATGTGGACCGTGTTCGACAATGCGGCCTTTATCTAGTACGATGATGGCATCTAACTGCGCAATGGTGCTCAGCCGGTGGGCGATCACGATGCTAGTGCGGCCTTTCATCAACTCTTCCAGGGCTTTTTGTATCAGGATTTCACTTTCACTATCCAATGCACTGGTGGCTTCATCGAGTATCAGAATCGGCGCGTCTTTCAGGATGGCACGGGCAATCGCAATCCGTTGCCGCTGCCCGCCGCTGAGCTTGACGCCGCGTTCACCGACTAAGGTGTCGAGGCCGCCTGGCAGCGCATCTACAAAGTCGCGGGCATTGGCGCGCGTCACGGCGGCCATGATCTCGTCGTCGGTTGCCTGGGGGCGGGCGTAGGCAATGTTGTCGCGCAGGCTGCGGTGAAATAGGTAGGGCTCTTGTGGTACATAGGCAATATTCTGCCGCAAACTGGCTTGGGTAACGCCGGCGATATCCTGGCCGTCGATGGTAATGGTGCCGCTGGCGAGGTCGGCAAAACGGAGTACTAGTTTCGCGAGCGTGGTTTTGCCGCCGCCGCTATGGCCAGCCAAGCCGACGCGTTGGCCTGGCGCAATGGTAAGCGATAGGTCGTGTATGGTGGTGGATTTTTTGCTGTCTTTATACGAAAAGGCAACGCTGCGAAATTCAATTTCACCAGCCGTGACGCGCAGTTTTTTCGCGTTTTTCGCATCGGTTACTTCTGGGGTTTCGCTGAGGATATCGGTAATGGCTGAGGCGTCTAAAAAGGCCTGTTCGATATCGCGAATAATGGGCGCAAGCTCGAACAACGAGCCGGTGAGTCGCCCTAGGTAGGTGACGGCGAAAACCAGCGCGGCGATAGAAACGCTACTGGTGGAAAACAGCCAAATAGCCACGGCCATGGTGATGATTTGAAAGGTAAATAACACACCTTGGCGCAGCAGTGATTCGCGGCTTAAAATCGCCACTTCGTTGCGGGCGATCGCTTCAATTTCCAGGCGATCGTCAACCACCTGTGCGACTTCGCGCGGGGCAGTGGCAAAATAACGCACGAGCTGCTGGTTGCCGAGAATGTCGGCCACGCTACCGTTCAGTTGTGACGTGAGCACCTTCCGTTGATGGCGAATGGGCCCGCGTTTGCTGACGCCCACCACGACACGCCATACAACCAGGCCGGTAACCAGGGTCAATGGTATCAGCAGGCCGGGCGACATCACCGCAATAATCAGTAGGCTGGCTAGAAAGTTGACGACAATGCTGCTGGACTGCAAGAAAATCACATCTAGGAACGTGAGCACGGCGCCACTAAATGTATTCACATCGCCAGCCAGTGCGCCTACTTTGCGATTGGCAAAGAACTGGTCGCTGTGCTGCATGAGCGCCTGCATGGCGCGTTTGGTCAGATGGGTGCGCATGCGTTCTTCGCTGTAAAACAGCGTGTTCGAGCCCAGCCGCGCGGTTACGAGTGCCAGGATAGACACAATCCCTGCAATGGCCAGCAGCCACGCAGGCTGTTGCCAATTGGCGGGGTGTAAAATTAGCGACTGGATGATGAGGCTAAAAAGCAGCGGCAAAATAACGATGTAGAGCAGCCGGTTGAGTGGCATCATGGTGCCAAACAGCCACAGGCTTTTCTTTTCCCGCGCGATTTCCTGGCGGAAAATGGCCAGTGTTTTTTTCACGGTCGTGGGGTTGGCGCGTGCGAAAATCTTGGCCATATTATTCTTCTATAAACCCGCCGCTTTGGTGTGACCACAGCCGGGCGTAAATGCCGTTTTTTGCCAACAGTTCAGCGTGTGTACCTTGTTCGGCGATGTTGCCTTTGTCCAGTACCACGATGCGATCCATTTTTTGGATGGTGCTGAGCCGGTGTGCGACCACAATACTGGTACGGCCTTTCATGAGTTTCGCGAGGGCGCTTTGGATCAGTTTCTCGCTTTCGCTATCCAGGGCACTGGTCGCTTCGTCCAGCAGCAGTATGGGTGCGTCTTTCAAAATGGCGCGCGCAATCGCAATCCGTTGCCGCTGCCCGCCACTGAGTTTCACGCCGCGCTCACCCACCATGGTGTCCAATCCGTCGGGCATTTTTTCAATGAATTCCAACGCATTCGCGCGCTTGGCGGCTAGGCGAATTTCTGCGTCGCTGGCGCCCGGTTTGCCATAGGCGATGTTTTCGCGTAGGCTGCGGTGAAACAACATGGGCTCTTGCGGCACATAGGCAATTGTTTCGCGCAGACTTTGCTGTGTGACATCACGAATATCTGTGCCATCTATCAAAACGGCGCCATTCGTCACATCACCAAAGCGCAGTAGCAAGTGCGTAATGGTGGTTTTGCCAGCGCCAGAATGCCCTACTAGGCCAATTTTCTCGCCGGCACGAATGGCTAGGTCGACGTTTTTGAGGACATCGTCGCTGGCGTCGTTGTAGCGATAACTCACGGCCTGTAGTTGAATAGTTGGTGTCACGTTGCGCATGGTTTTGGCGTCGGGTTTGTCGTTGACGACCGTGGGTTGCGTCAGGATATCGCTCATGGGGCCGGCCTCTAGCAGGGCTTGGTCGTAGCCATTTAGCATCTCACCGATCGTAAAAATTTGGGTCGCAATGCGCTGCAAATAGGTGAGTGCAAAAATAGCCGTCGCCAGCGCCATGCTGCCATGAAACACCAGGTACGCCGCAATGCTAATGGCGATAATTTGGGTCGTCACCATCACCGCCACGCGCGTCGAACCTTCCAGCGCAACGAAGCCAATGTCTTTGATGAACAGCGTTTGGAACCGGTCGTTTTTGCGTGCCAGTGCCTTGATTTCCATCTGTTCGCCGGCAAATGTTTTAACCACCAAGTTGTTCGTGATGGCATCTGCAATCGTACCGTTAATCTCGCTCATCAGCTGCTTGCGTTCATGACGCCACGGCGCGCGTTTTTTAATACTCCAACGCACCTGGATGACCAGGCCAATAATCAACGCCAACACCACGATGGCTAATATCCACGATTGCGTCGCCAGAATGCCCAGGCCAATGCTCACCGACAACACAAACCCAAGCGTGCGGATAATAAACAGGTCTTGCAGCGTCGTTTCAGAACGCACGAAATCAATAAACCGACTGGTCAGTGCGCCGACCTTTTCGTTGACGAAAAAGCGCATGTCTTTGTTGATGAGACGTTGAAATGTGCTGTTGGAAAGTTGGGCACGTACTTGAGCTTCGTGGCGGGTCATCGCCTGGAATCCGACCATGTTGATGGCGACGCCGGTGAGGCCAACGGCCGCGGCTAACATTAAGCTGGTTGTGACAGCCGCTGCATCGCTGCCGGTTAAGCCGCCAATTGCCTGGCTGAAGAAATAGGGCAGGAACGTGTCTATTAATAGTGACCCGACGGGGATGCATAGCAGCATTATGAAAAAGCTAACTCTAAATTTACGGACTTGCTGCCAGTATAGTCTGATAGTGTTTTTATTGGTGCTCAAATTGTTACATTCCTTCCCGTTATTCTTCGATAAATCCGCCAGATTGATGCGCCCACAGGCCTGCATAGGTGCCTTGTTTTTGCAGTAATTCGGCGTGCGTGCCGTCTTCGGTGATGCGGCCATGATCCAGCACGACAATGCGGTCGAGCTTAGCAATAGTGCTCAGTCGGTGGGCAATCACGATACTGGTGCGACCTTTCATTAGCTTGCCCAGGGCGTCCTGAATCAGCCTTTCGCTTTCGCTATCCAGCGCGCTCGTGGCTTCGTCTAGTACTAATATCGGGGCATTTTTGAGTATCGCCCGTGCAATCGCAATCCGTTGCCGCTGCCCGCCACTGAGTTTCACGCCGCGTTCACCCACCATGGTGTCGAATTTTTGCGGCAGCGCCTCAATGAACTCTAATGCGTGGGCTTGCTTGGCGGCTTGGTAAATTTCTTTTTCTGTGGCATTTGGCCGGCCGTAGGCGATATTTTCGCGCAGGCTGCGGTGAAATAGTAGTGGTTCCTGCGGCACATAGGCAATATTCTGCCGCAAACTGGCCTGGGTGACACTGTTAATATCTGTACTGTCAATGGCAATCGTGCCGCTTTCGATGTCCGAAAATCGCAGCAGCAAGCGCGTGAGCGTGGTTTTGCCCGACCCCGAATGACCCACCAACCCAACCTTTTGCCCGGCGGGAATCGTTAGTGTGAAATCTTGGAACAACGTGGCAATATCCTCGCCGTCATGGGTGAAAGCGACCTTATCGAAGGTAACCGCACCATTGCTGACGCGCAGTTTTTTGGTCGACATATCTTGCACCTCGGGCGTTTGGTCGAGGATTTTTGTCATGTCGTGCGCGTCACCCAAAATGCTATTGTAATTGCGCATGATGCTATTAATTTCCCACAGTTGGCGCGTCACCGTCAGTGTGTACGTCAGTGCCAAATACATGACACCTAGCGACGCAATGTGGTGTTGGCTGCCCCACACCGCAGCAATGAGTGCAATCACATTCATCGTGACAATCAGGCCGGAATAGCCAGTGCTGACCTTCAAAAAACCGCGCATTGTATCGAGCGAACGGTCGCCCCATGTGCGCGCTAGCTCGGCGGCCTCTCGCTTTTCGCGCTTTTCTGCCCCGCTGGATTTCACCGTTAATATATTGCCAATGACATCAGCCAGGCGGCCACTCATGGCTGTGCTGGCCTGCGATTCTTTGCGCGCCAACGCCGCCATGTGCCGCGACGTGACTACGACGAACGCTGCGAAAAAGACGGACATCACACCCACGAAAATAGCGTACTGCCAGAACAAAAAGCCCAGGATGGTGACGGTTGCGACGATACTGACGGCGACCGAGATAACTTGGAAAAAGATAGTTGACCAGAACTTTTCAAAAGCGCTGGTTAGTTTGTTGGTTTGGCTGACGAGCGAGCCGCCGAATTGATTAGCGTGGAAACTAAGGCTTTGGGCGGACAGGTGGCCGAAAACCTTTTCGTACAAGTACCTGTCGCCGATAGTTTCCATTGTCCACATGGCGTATAGGGTGATGCGCCAGCCAATGACTTCGCCGTACAGCTGCGTTAGGGCAAACAGGGCAATCAGCGGCCATGAAGAATCCAGCGTGAGGCTGCCGGATTGTAGCTTTTCCAGAATTTGCGCCACGATGAACGGCCCCACAAACGCGCCAATAAAAACCGTCAGCACGGTGTTGATAATAGCGATGAAAGTGCGCCATGGCGACCGCATGGCGGTGTGCCAGAATAAGGCAAAAATACGTTTTTGCATACGTCTCCTTCTGAGAAATGAGTTGTTGAAATGAGGTTCGCTAGTGGTTCGGCTCGTCCGAACGTAAACGTATAGAGGATTACCGGGTAATCATAGTATTTTTAGTATAGGTGATATGTTGGGGATGCGCAACCCTGGATTTACAGAGGTAAAAATGGTATAATCCAAGAAATGCAAAAGATACTGCTTTATTATAAATTCACGCCCATCGCCGATCCGGAGGCGATGCGGTTGTGGCAAAAAACGCTGTGCGACAGCCTGAATCTGCGTGGTCGGATTATTATTTCGCAGCATGGCATAAATGGCACGCTTGGCGGCGATATGGATGATGTGAAAAAATACGTCAAGGCCACCAAACAGTACGCTGGGTTTAAGGGCACCGTGTTCAAGTGGAGTGACGGTGGGCGCGAACAGTTTCCGCGCATGAGCGTGAAAGTGCGGCCGGAAATAGTGGCGTTCGATGCGGCCGACGAACTGAAGGTGGACGAAAACGGCGTAGTGGGTGGTGGCACGCATCTGAAGCCCAAGCAAGTGAATGAATTAGTGGAAGAACGTGGCAACGACGTGGTGTTTTTCGATGGGCGCAATGCGTTTGAGGCGAAAATCGGTAAATTCAAAAACGCCGTCGTGCCAGACACGCGCACTAGCCGTGATTTCATCCGCGAATTAGAAAGCGGCAAATACGACGACATCAAAGACAAGCCCATCGTGACGTACTGCACCGGTGGCATTCGATGCGAAATCCTCTCGAGCCTTATGAAAAACCGCGGGTTCAAAGAAGTCTACCAAATAGACGGTGGCATCGTAAAATACGGCGAAGCGTTCGGTGACGACGGGTTATGGGAGGGTAGTCTGCACGTGTTCGACGACCGCATGAAGGTTGATTTTAGCGACCACGCGGCCGTGGTGGGCGAATGCACGCACTGCGCCGGGCCAACGAACAACTACGAAAACTGCGCACTGAATAGCTGCAATGATTTGGTGTTGATATGTTTAAATTGCAAGCAGGATCCTGAGTTGTTGTTTCATACTGAGACTTGCCGGCAAGTCTAGTCTGCTTCACACTACTGAGCTCATAAAGCAAGCCGCCACGCCGGACGCACCGTAGAGCCATGGTGCTATGGTGCGGTCGTGGATCGGATGGAATTGACTGGTGTTCGGAGTAGTCGCTAAACCGGCTGCAACGCCACAATAATCGCAATCGCCAGCAGAATGACTGCGGTCACTAGCGCGCCAATCCACACGATATGAACGAGCCACATGGGTTTGGTTTCGGCTGGTTTGCGCAGGAGATCTTGCACGGTTTTTGCTGAACTGGGCGCAAAACTAAGGGGTGTGTGGAGTGATGAGGCGGGTGGCGCGTCTTCGCGGGACAGGGGTAGTGTGGCAGGTTGCGCGGGTGCCGCCGAGGTAGTCGCTGTGGTGGCGTGCCTTGCCTCTGGCGATTGCGCTAGGCGGTGGCGGGCGGCTTGTTTGCGGTACTCCATGTAGTAGTCGCGATTTTTGGCGCGGGATTTCAGAACTTTTACCAGGCCGGCTTTGTCGAGGCGGCCTTTTTCGTAGGCCTCGCGCAAATACAAACCGTACCCCAGCGGGACGGCGGTCGCCATGGAAAGGAGGGTTTGCAGCGGCATGTGTTCGAGCTTGCGGGATGGTGCGGCATGTGTAACTTCGGGCGCAGCAGTATGGTTGCGCGCCGGAACTTGTTCAGTGACTGGTGGTGTATTTGGCGTGAATGTGACGTGGCTTTCTGGCAGCGCCTTTGGATGGCTAAGTGGTATTGCCGTGCTCGTGTTTGCTGTGTGTGATTTTAAGGAGCTGCCTGCTGGCGTTAACGCTTCCGCGGCGTTGGCGGGTGTCGTATATGGCGCGTGTAGGTTTGCGGCCGCTGGGGCTGTATGCGTATCGCTTCGGCGGGCGATTACGACTGCACCAACAGCCAAGGGCGCAATGAGGCTGGGTACGCGCGTGTTGGGGATGAGTCGCTGTTCGTGCTGTGTGGCGGGCTGGTGGAACTGGCGGGCTTCGGCGGGTGAAGATGGCGGCGCGGCATGGACGGTGGTCGATGTGCTTGGTGATGGGGTATAGTCGCCGTCGCCTCCAGGATTGGAAAGGGTTTGATGTATGAGAGTTGTCGCGGCATGCGTGGCCATGCCTTGCTGTCGCAGCCGCACGATTGCGTGAATGAGTTGCTGGGGGATGGGCGCGGACGATTTATCTGGCGAATTGGCCTGGGTGGTTTCCTGAGCTTCCAAAAAATCGTATGCCGCCTGTTCGTTGGCTAGGCGTATGTCCTCAATCGTTTCGTCGTGCGCCAGCGCTGCTTCCGCTAGTTGCAGCACTTGCTGGTAGGCCAACTCCACGGCCGGTGGTGTCTCGGCGGTGGGATTATCTAGTTTTTCCGCTAATTGCCCCATGTGGTCAAAGGCCGCCAAAAGCTCATCGGGCGTGGGGGTGTGTGGTCCAACGGGTGGTTTTTCCAGCAGATGATTGAGTGCTAGCACGTGCTCGGCCACTAGTAGCTGCGCCAGCACGGCTGGGTCGCGCGGGATGGGACTATTCTCGTAGTGCTTTTTCAGGCTCAGTGAACGCTCAACCAACTGCGTGCGTTTTTCCTGTCGCTCGGCAGCCTCTTGATTGGCAGATTTTGGCGGCTTTTTTTCGACTGGCTTTTCTGGCTGCGGTTTCGGCTTGGCTTCTTTTTTATCGGCAGGTTTTTCTTGTTTTTTCGGTTTTTCCTCTTTCGGTTTCTTCTTGGCCGGTTCATCATCTTTTGGTTTTTTGGCCTCTTCCCACGCCCAGGGTGTGGGCTCGTTTTCAGGTGGTTGCTCGGGCGAGGCGGGGAAGTGTCTCATAGGTTTTCATTATACCGCATCCCGAAAAGCAACTGTCGTATACTAGTACTATATGAACAAGCAATTACAGGCCAAGCTGAAAACCTTGCCGCGTAGCGCCGGTGTGTATTTCCACAAATCCGCCGCTGGTGAGATTATTTACGTGGGCAAAGCGGCTATACTGAAAAACCGCGTACGCCAGTATTTCCAGGCCACGCGCGATATGGACGTAAAAACGCGGGCGTTGGTAGCTGAAATACACGACACCGATTGGGTGGAAACGGAAAGCGAAATTGACGCGCTATTTCTAGAAAGCGAAATGGTGAAACGCTACATGCCGCGCTACAATATATTGCTGCGCGACGATAAATCGCAGCTGTATGTGCGTATCGACATGAAAAGCGAGTGGCCGCACGTGGGCTTTACGCGCAATCCGGCCGACGACGAGGCCGAGTATTTCGGGCCGTATTATAATGGCTACGCACTGAAAAAGGCGCTGCGCTATTTGCGCAAAACCTTTCCGTATTACACGAAAACGCCCAAAACGGGCGACCGGCCGGATTTGGATGCGCATCTGGGGTTGGCGCCGACGGGCATGACCAGCGACGAATACCACGGTGAACTGCGCAAATTGATTAGCTATATAAAAGGCAATCGGGTGCAGCTGGTGCGGCAGTTGGAGCGCGATATGAAAACGGCCGCTGGCCTGCACGATTTCGAAAAAGCCGTACGACTGCGTAATCGTTTGCAAAATCTGAAGGAATTGCAGCGCCGCATCATGTTTGGCGACAAAGAATTCCTGGACATTAGCAAAGACAAGGCGTTGGCCGACCTGCGCGATTTATTAGGGCTGAAAAAAATCCCGGCGCGCATAGAAGGCTACGATATCTCGCACATGAGCGGCACGAACGTGGTGGCTAGCCAAGTGGTGTTTGTCAATGGCGTCAGTAGCCGCAGCGATTACCGCAAATACAAAACGCGCATCGAACATAATAACGATTTCTACAACATGAACGAGACAATCACTAGGCGGTTGAGCGAAAAAAATCTCAAAGCCTGGGGCGTCCCCGACTTGATGCTGATAGACGGCGGCAAAGGCCAGCTGGATGCTGCGTTGCAGGCGCGTGATGCGCGTGGCCAGCAGCAGATTCCGTTCATTGGCCTGGCGAAACGCGAAGAGCAAATCGTGATTCACCATAGCAAATCGGGGGTGGTGCTGAATAAAGAAAAACTGGCCGAACTGGATGGCTACACCACGGCTACGGAAGATTTTACGCTGATAAACTTGCCGCACGCCACGCATATTGTGAAACTGTTGCAACGCATACGCGATGAATCCCACCGTTTCGCCGTCAGCTACCACACGGTACTCAAACGCGCCAAGCAAACCGCCAGCAATCTGGAGGAGATTCCTGGTATCGGCCCGGCCACGCGCAAGAAACTCATCCGGACATTTGGCAGTTTGCGCGCCGTTCAATCAGCAACTCCCGAACAGCTGACCGCGGCGATTGGCGAGGCCAGGGCGCAGTTGGTGGCACGGTATTTGCCGCCGCAATAACGCTTGTGCTATAGTAATCGCAAGTAGCAAATACAACAACGGGGGCGCGGCGTGGGCAAAAAGTGGCAACACACAGTAGGCTTTACTATCACGGAACTCGTGGTGGTTATTTCTGTCATTACTATTTTGCTGGGCATTGCCATCGTGGTGTATCCGGGCGCACAGCGACAAGCGCGTGATTCGCAACGTAAAAGCGATTTGACGCAGGTATCAGCTGCGCTGGGTGCCTATGTCATCCAGAAAAATAACTACGTAGGTGTGGGGAGTGGTTGCGGTATCAACGGCAATGGTAATGGCTGGCTGAGTGCTGGCCCTAGCGAGATAGCGGCGTATCCCAAATCAATCGCAACGTGTCTGCAAGAGGCGGGCGTGCTGGCGGCAGGTACTTTCAAAGATCCATCCGATTGCGTGTGGGTGAGTGGGGGCGCGTGCGGCACGCCGATGGGACAGGCGCAGGCCTACATGAAGGCAACATGCACCAAGGCTGGCCAGGCTATTACCTATGTGATGGCGCATTTGGAGGGTAGTCCACGGATCGATGCGACGATTGACGCGCTGTGTGATGCCAATAGTGTGTCGGGCTTCGATAGCACCACCCAAAAATGGGGCACCAACTACGGTATGAACTATTACGTTATCGCCAAGTAGGCGAGCGCTCGACAGTACGGCAAAATACCGCTATACTAAAAACAGTTTATGGAAAGACAATTCTATATATTTGTCCTACGATGGATTTTAAACTCGTTTGGACTGTGGGTGGCCGTGCGTATTTTTGGCACAGGGTACAGCGGTGACGAGCTGGCATCGGGCGTGTGGGTCTTTTTACTTGCTGGCCTCATATTCTCGCTCATCAACGCCGTGTTGCGCCCGGTTGTTATCGTCTTTTCGCTGCCGGCTATTCTGCTGACACTCGGCCTCTTCACTGTTATTGTCAATGGCCTCATGGTTTACATCTCATTAGCACTTGCCCCTGGCCTACATATGACATTTTGGAACTCAGTCTTGACCGGAATCGTGCTAAGTTTGATAAACTATATAGTAAGTAGCGCGTTGGAATTACGTGAAACGCGTACGCGGAAAGGAAAACGATGAACGTTGATGGTATTTTACAGATAGTCACACTGGGATCGGCTGTATTGATGGTGTTGGCTGTGCTGTTGCAGCAGCGAGGTGCCACGCTGGGGGCGGGATTCGGCAGTTCGGGTGAACTGTACACCACACGCCGCGGGCTTGATAAAAACCTGTTCGAAGTGACCATTATTTTGGCCGTTATTTTTGTTGTATCTATCCTGGCCGGGCTGTTGTTGCCGGCGTTTAAACTATAAGGAGCTAAAACAGCGTGCCAGAAGATGAAAAACGCGGGTGGGATCAGCTTCAGAATTTAACCTTTGACAGCAAAGCCATCTCTAAGCGCATGAAAAAGGCCGAGGGTGCAACCTTGCGTCATGCGCACAAATTTTTGGTGAATCGCATCGATAACATTCGTAGTGTACGACGTCATATTATTGGTTGGCTGTTGCTAGTAGGCGTGATGATTATCGCGGTTGGCGTGCAGTTTTCTTGGTTTCAGCAGAGTTACCAAACAGTTGCGGCGGCACGGGGCGGTACCTATGCCGAGGCGTCGCTGGGGCCTATCGAAACGCTCAATCCACTTTTTGCGTCGTCTAATGCTGAAACTGCGTCCAGCCAGCTGCTTTTCTCGTCGCTTTATTCATATGATGAAACGGGGCATTTGCACGGCGATTTGGCCGAAAGTTTCCAGATTGACCCTAGTGGCGCGGTATATACCGTCACCTTGCGGCCGGGCGTGAAGTGGCACGACGGCCAGACTTTGACTGCTAAGGACGTGGCGTTTACCGTTAATCTGATTAAAAACCCCGAAACCCGGTCGCCGCTTCGGATCAACTGGCGCGATATCCAAGTAAAGGCACTGGACGACAAGACCGTGCAGTTTCAGCTGCCGGCCGTGTACGCGGCGTTTCCAAATGCCCTGACATTTGCCGTATTGCCACAGCACATATTGGGCGATGTTGCACCATCTGCCGTACGGGAAAATAACTTTAGTCGGGCGCCAATTGGCAGCGGGCCGTTCGTTTTTCATCTGTTGCAAAGTGCCAATGCTGCCACGCAGCACAAGGTTGTACACATGACCGCCAGCGAGGATTACTACAGCGGTACGCCGCTGCTGAATCGTTTTGAAGTGCATGCCTACGATACGCAGCAAACGATTGCTACAGCCCTGCGGTCGGGCGAGGTAAGTGCAGCGGCGGATATGGCGGGTGTTGAACAGTCGCAAATCGACAGCCACAACTACACGGCCGCCATGCAGCCCGTCAATAGTGGCGTGTATGCGATTTTGAACACTAGTAATCCGTTATTAAAAGACAAAGCCGTACGCCAGGCGCTAGAGCTGGCGACGGACACCACGGCTGTGCGTGATGCGTTACCGGTGAAGGTGCCTGCGCTGAGCTTGCCGTTTATCGATGGCCAAGTAACTGGTAACGACCTGGCGCGGCCGGCTGCGCCTAATGCCAAACAAGCGGCCGATTTGTTAGATAGCCTCGGGTGGGTGGTGCAAGACGGTGTGCGCCAAAAAGACGGCCAAAAACTGATACTCACTATCGCAACCACCAAAAACGCACTATATGAAAAGGCGCTGGCTAATGTGGCGTCGCAGTGGCGCAAACTGGGCATAGGGGTGAATACCAACGTGGTCGACCCCAATGACGCTTCGACGAACTTTGTGCAAGATGTTTTGCAGGCGCGTGCCTATGATGTGCTGCTGTACGAGCTTTCCATTGGTGCCGACCCCGACGTGTACGCCTACTGGCATTCGTCGCAAATAGGTGTCAGCGGCTACAATTTCTCGAACTACGTAAATAAGACGGCCGATGATGCGTTAGCCAGTGCGCGTTCACGGCTAGAGCCTGGCCTGCGCAATGCCAAATACAAATCATTTGCGCGGCAATGGGTTGACGACGTGCCGGCTATCGGGCTGTACCAGGCCGTCTCGGAATACGTATACAACAACCATGTGCGATCCGTCGATGCTGATGCAAAATTGGTGCTACCCTACGACCGCTACAGCAACATCCTTCGCTGGAGTGTCAACCAGAAATCGGTTTACAAAACACCGTAATAACGCTATAATTACGAGGTTACTATACATGCGCGAGTGGCGGAATTGGTAGACGCGCCAGCTTGAGGGGCTGGTGAGTATTGCACTCGTGGAGGTTCAAGTCCTCTCTCGCGCACCAAAAGTGCTTTATTCAAACCCGTACTACCCCAACCGGGTAGTACAGCAGACAACACCAGACCCCCAGCGGCGCACAGCGCCCTGGGGGTCTAGTGTTTCAGGGGTAGCCCAACCGCCCTCGAAGGCGACTGGATTAGACCGGTAGCCACAGGCGCGCGAGCTATGCCTTCTTGCGTGACTGCGGTTTCGTTTTCCTTTCACCACGGTCTGCAAGAAAAATAAGGACAGATCCAACGATCAGCAGAATTGCCAAGGCTATAGTGCCAATCATTACTGAAGGCGCAAAGCATGGGAAGAAGTTGGTGTAAATTGTCCCGAAGTCGGGGTCGCCAAAGACGGGAGGTGTGCAGAATAGTGGGAGTATTATTGCTTGAATCAGGTATGCAAGGATGGGACTGCTGACTAAGACAATAACGCCTGCTTGCTTTTTTATTATGGACGAGTTGAGTCGTTTCATGATTCTATTATTATGGATAATGTGCCACAACAAGTCAATCGCGTTATATCGGTGCTGCCGCGAAGGTGCCGAGTATCACGGCCAGGGGTGCGAAGGCTGTGGATATCGCAGCAGCGCTGAGCAAGATGTCTAAGGCTGAGCGGCTTGATTTTTTGGGCACAATCATCGCGAGACGCACTGATCACGTACCGCCTGCGTCGAGTAGCATTCATCCACAACCCGGCTGACCTTCCACTTTTGTGGATCAGTCAGCCGGGAGCATCAAAGGTTGCGCTTGTTTGTTGACCTCGGTTTATGAATCGCTATTTTCGTCGCCCATGACAGACCCCCCTTCATGAATAATGCTTATTTTACTGTAGCATACCGCATGTCGCGTCGTATAATAGGGATATGAATTTCAAAGGTCGCCGGATCTTCGGCAATGCTAATGTGAGTGTTATGTCATGGGGGCTTAGATTCATTCTTGTAGCTATCCTCATTTTTTCAATCTATCATTTTATCCGGGATTTGCTACAAACCTTTAACTTAGACAACGCGCTTACGGATATCGGCCATCGCGCACATATATGGTGTGGCCAGTATTGCGACGTCGTAACAATTCCATTTGATATTCTTGGTATTGTTATCCCGGCTATTATTTTATGGAGAAATAGAGTTGGCTTTTTTGGGTGTGGTGTTGCTTGCGATGCTGCTTTTATGGCCTCTATTTACGCTATTGCCGTGATATTTTTGGTGTGATTGTTATTTCTGACAGCCTGTGCTACTATGAACATATAACAAGTCCTACGTTATGACCGCAAATCCCCAAGAGCAATCCTGGGGATTCTGCTTTTCTGGCGGAGGCATGGTATTGAGGTGTTATTTGTGTTATAATTGCCTAAAGGATTGTCCCAGGAAAGGGGCGTTATTTTTATGAGAGACCCCCAATACATACGCAACATCGCCATCATCGCCCACGTCGACCACGGTAAAACGACGCTGGTTGATGGCCTACTAAAACAAAGCAATACATTTCGTGACAACCAGGCCGAAATGAGCCAAGACCTGATAATGGACAGCGGCGACCAAGAGCACGAGCGCGGCATTACCATCACCGCCAAACAAACGTCTATTTACCACGGCGACCACAAAATCAACATTATCGACACGCCAGGCCACGCCGATTTTAGTGGCGAAGTAGAACGCACGCTAAACATGGCCGACGGCGTACTACTGATAGTTGACGCCCAGGAAGGCCCTATGCCGCAGACGAAGTTTGTGCTGTCAAAAGCGCTGGAGCTCGGGCTAAAACCAGTGGTTGTTATAAACAAAATCGACAAGCCATCGCGCCGCGTGGCCGAGGTAGAAGACGAAGTTTCCGACCTATTCCTAGAGCTAGCTATCGACGACAGCCAGCTGCACTACCCCGTGTATTACGCGATTGGCCGCGAAGGCAAAGCCTGGAAAACGCTGCCCGACAATCCGTCGGAACACGCCGACCTCGAACCCATATTCGAAGCAATTATCCACGATATTCCTGCGCCAAGTGTTGAAACCGACAAGCCTCTGCAGTTGCTGGTGACATCACTGCAATACGATTCATTCCTCGGCAAATACGCTATAGGCCGTGTGTCGCGCGGTAACGTCGCTAAAAACCAGCAAGTGGTGTTGATGAAGCGCGACGGCAGCCTGGTAAACGCCAAGGTTGACAAGATATTTGGCTACCGTGGCCTGAGCCGCGAAGAAATCGACAATGCCAGTGCGGGCGACATTGTGGCCTTGACTGGTATTGCCGACGCGCACATTGGCGAGACTATCGCCGACAAAGAAAACCCCGAAGCGCTGCCTGTTATCGACGTCGAAGCCCCAACCCTCAGCATGTACCTAGGCCCCAACACCAGCCCGCTCAAGGGTAAAGAAGGTGAATTTAACACCAGCCGCCAGATTGGCGACCGCCTGAAACGCGAACTAGAAACCAACGTCAGCCTGCGTGTTCGCGAAGAAAGCATCGGCTTTGTGGTATCTGGTCGTGGTGAATTGCACCTGTCCGTCCTGATAGAAACGTTGCGCCGCGAAGGCTACGAGTTCGAAGTCGGCCGCCCGCAAGTGGTGACTATAGAAGAAGACGGCGTGGTAAAAGAACCTGTCGAAGAATTGCTGGTAGAAGTCGGCCCAGAGTTCCTGGGTGCCGTCAGCCAAGAATTGGGCACGCGCCGAGCTGCCTTGGCCAAACAAGAACAGACCAGTAGCGGCACATCGCGCAGTACCTACATATTGCCAACCCGCGCTATGATAGGCCTGCGCAACCTATTGCTGACCGCCACCAAAGGTACGGTCATTATGAACAGCTTGCCGCATGGCTACCAGCCACTGGGGTCGAAGTTGCAAAAAACCCGCAGCGGTGCGCTAATAGCGACCGAAGCCGGCTCGACCACTGCTTACGCACTGGACAATGCCGAATCGCGCGGGACGCTATTCGTCGGCCCTGGCACGACCGTGTACCAAGGTATGATTGTCGGCCAAAACACTCGCGGCGACGACCTGGATGTCAACGTGTGTCGCGGCAAGCAGCTCACCAACATGCGTACGTCGTCTAGCGACGGCACCGTGCAGCTGACGCCGTTTACCGACCTGTCCCTCGAACAATGTATCGATTTCATCGAAGATGACGAGCTGCTAGAAGTGACGCCAAAATCTCTGCGCCTGCGTAAACGCCACCTCGACCCGAACCTGCGCAAACGCGCCAACAAATAGTGGTTTCTTGCTCAAAAGGAGCTAGGGATGGCTCTTTTTGGAAAGGAGAACAATGCATAAAAGTAAATATCCCAGTCCGTATTATCGGGCGTCAATTAAGGCCATTATCCGCAACGAAAAGGGTGAGGTTTTGGTTTGCAGAGAAAAAGGTCAGCAAGGCTCGTGGAATTTGCCTGGCGGTGGCATGGAGCACGGTGAATCTATTGACCAAGCGCTGAAGCGTGAGATGTATGAAGAGGTGTTGATTACGACGCCATTTACCGCACAGCCCGTGGGTGCTGAGCCGATGTATTTGCCAGGCCACACGGCATGGCAACTGTGGGTGGTTTATGAATTATCATTTGTCGAGCCGTTGGTCTTTGGTGTGGGTGTGGATGGTGACGAGGCGGCGTTTGTCGACCCACGTTTGCTGAAAGATAGCGCGTCATTAGCCGAGAGGTTAGTCTATAAATGGTGCGTCGACCACACTGCATCCGTCGAAGCTTACTGACCAGCCGAAAGCGCCACTGAAGGATCTTGCCGTGCTGCGCGCCAGGCGGGGTATAGCCCCGACAGCGCGCCCAGCACGATGGCTAGTACGACGCTGCCCGCGACAAAAATCGGCGAAACATGCACAATGTCCAATGCAGGCAAGTGCTGTTCTTGGAGTAGCCGTGCCACGTAGCCGCTAATGTATCGGCTCATTCCCCAGCCTGCCGCTGCGCCAACGGTGCCGCCAATGGCGCCCAATATGCCAGCCTGCACGATGAACCTTAAGGCGATGGTCCGCCGCCGAGCCCCGTATGCTCGCCACACGCCAATGGCGTATTTTTGCTCGGAAATGGTAGTCAGCATGGTGTTGGCAATGCCTAGGCAGGCGGTGATGAGGCTGATGATGGCAATGGAGCCGAACAGTCCCCACATGATAGTGGTGAGGCTGTTGATGCGGTCGATTTGCTGTTGGGTGGACGTAAAGCCATAGCCTTTGCTGGCGACGGCGCCGGTGATGCTGGCCACGGCCTGGGTGCTGTCGGCCTGAACGGCGATGGCGTTGTAGCCGTTTTTGGCGATTGGGTCGGCTGTCTCCAGCACGCCTTGGCTGGTGTAGGTGGCAACGGACTTGATTTTCCGCGCCCAGCTCATGGGCAGGAGGACTTGGTTGTCGCTGCTGCCCTGTGCTGACACGCCCGCAATGGTGGCGGTGAGGCTGGTGGTTTGCGCGGCGAAGGCTTCTAGTTGCTGCCGGCTGCTACGTGGTGCGGGGATGGCGGCGCCGGCGCCGCGGTAGGCTGGCTGGGTGGTAAAGGTGATGGTTTTGCCGACCAGCTGCCCCACTGTGTCGCTGGTGTAGCCCATTTGTTTGGCGTACGACCAGCCCAAGACGACTTGATGCGCATCACGGTCACTGGCAAAAAACGTTCCGGCGCTGAGTTTGGCGGGTGCGGGGTGTGAAAGAGTGATGCCAGTGGCTGCGGCCACGAAGGTTTTGTCGTAACCAGCGACGGTGAAGTTCTTCAATTCCCAAACGCTGACGGTGGGGTCGGCGCTGGCAACGTGCGGGATGGCCGCGACGTCGCGAACGGCTGCGTCGTCTATGGTGGTGGCTTTATCATTGGCTATTTGCACGCTGCCACCCAGGAACGATGGCGTGACGTTTTGGTTGGGTGTGACGAGGATGGATTGCAGCGAGCTGCTGAGCCCCAACCCCTGTACGATGGCCGTTTTGGCGCCCAGGCTGATGCTCAGCAAGGTGACGAAAATGACGGTGCTAATGGCCAGGGCGACAATAGTAAGCAATGAACGGACTGGTTGGCGTCGGATGTCTTTGCCGGCCAGGCTAGCGTAATCAAGCGCGTGCATGGGTGACCTCCTGCAGTGTGCCGTCGGCTATGCGCACGATGCGATGCGCCCGCGCCGCCAACGCGTCGTTGTGGGTGACCATGACAACGGTGATGTTTTTGCTGCGTACTAGCTGTTCTAATATATGCATGATTTCTTCGCCATTACGTGAATCTAGGTTGCCGGTGGGTTCGTCGGCAATGATAACTTGGGGCTGCATCACTAGCGCCCGGGCAATTCCGACGCGCTGGCGTTGCCCGCCCGACAACTGGTCGCTGCGTTGGTGCTGTTGCTTTTCTAGCCCGACCAGCCGCAGGTAGTGACTGGCGATTTCTCGCCGTTTGCGTGGCGGCATGTCGGCCACAACGAGCGGTATCATGACGTTCTCCAGGGCGCTGTAATGGGGGATGAGGCTGTAGTTTTGAAAGATAAATCCGATAGTCTGGTTGCGGTAGCGCGACATGTGGGCGTCGTTTTTGTATGGCAATTTTTCCGATTGGAATTGCACGGTGCCGCTGGTGGGGCGGATAAGTCCGCCGATGACATGCGACAGGGTGGTTTTGCCCGATCCTGATGGCCCGACGATAGCCAGCATCTCGCCTGCATAAATGGATAGCGAGATGTTCGCCAGGGCGTTGACGGTGGTGCGGCCGGTGGCGTATGTTTTCGTGACGTCATGCAGGTTTATTAACGGTTTTTTCATTGTTGTATTCATTACCTCCCTTTTTTCCTCCCCCTGTTTAATACCGTAGAGGAAATGCCCGGTATATACACATAACCTGGATATCGCTATTACGACTCAGTATAATACAAAACGTACGAAGCCGCAAAAGCGCTAATACGAGCAAATAAGGAGGGTGTATCGGATTTCTCAAAGAGTATAAACGCTATATAGTTGGTTTGTTAGCAATTGTGCTGGTAGCTAGCGGGGGTATTTGGACGGGGCAGGTGCACGCACAATTGTCACACTGGAACCTCTTGCCTAAAACACAATCTGTCGTAGAACTTTCATTTGCAAATCCTGCGTTGTTACCGACAACGTATCGGCCAGGTGATTATGTTTCGGTTGATTTCATTGTTCATAATACTTCGCATGAAATGGTTACATACGAATATAGTGTTGGGCAGTATAGCGACACACGTGATTTTATGAACCTGCACGACGCCACGGTAACTCTAAAACCGGGCGCACAGGAGATTATTACGCATGCAGTACAGGTGCGTCAGCAAGATGAAAGTGTTGCGATAGGCGTGCAATCAAAGGATGGATTACAGAAGATTAATTTTTGGATACAGAGGCTATAAGGAGATGATAAGATGGGTAAACTAGTAGTACTGATTCCCTGTTATAACGAAGAAAAAAGCATCGCTCAGGTGATAAAGAAAGTGCCTGTGGGGAAGATACGAAAGCTGGGGCTTGAGCCGGCAATTATGGTGGTGAATAATAATTCCAGCGATGCCACACGGAAGGTTGCTGAGGCGGCGGGCGCCACAGTGATAGACGAACCGCGCAAGGGTAAGGGTAACGCAATGCGCCGCGGATTTGCGAGTCTCCCGGCTGATACGACCTACGTGGTGATGCTGGACGGTGACGATACGTATAATCCCAGCGAAATTACGCGGCTGATAGAACCGTTGGAAAGTGGGTTTTGCAAAGTGGTGATAGGGTCGCGGCTGAGCGGGCGCATGACGCCAGGGGCGATGACTATTGTCAGCCGGCTGGGCAATTGGTTTTTCACCCATTTGGTGCGCAAAACGCATAATGTGGCCGTGACGGACGTGCTGACGGGGTATTTTGCCTGGACGCGCGAGGCGATTGACGATTTGTCGCCGCATCTACGTTCCAGCGGTTTTGCGATTGAAATGGAGATGATAACGAAAATGGCGCGTATGAATTACGAGATTTTTTCAGTGCCGATTAGCTATACGCCGCGGGTAGGCGAGTCGAATCTGCGGCCGATTCACGATGGTTGGCGGATATTTAAAATGTATGCCAAGACGCTGCGTTGGCGGCCGCAGGTACATTTGCCAGAACGCCCACTTAAAGACCGGCAAAGCGAGTACTAGCGAGGAATATATATGCGTATTGCGCTGGTAGTACATTATTTTGCGCCGCATATAGGCGGCATGGAGGAGGTGGTCAAGAAACAGGCCGAGAGTTTAGTGGCGGCCGGCCATCGGGTGACAGTGTTTACTTGCCGGCCTGTGGCGGGTGTGCCGCTGCGCGAAACGACGGATGGGTATGAGGTGCGGCGATTGCGGGCGCTCAACTTCATCGAACGGAAATTTGGCGTCACGTTCCCGTTGGTGTCGCCGCTGACGTTCGTGCGATTTTTGTGGGAGTTTCGTGGCTATGACGCCGTACATATTCACGATGTGTTTTATATGACGTCGCATGCGGCGGCGTTTGCGGCATGGGTGCGGCGGCTGCCGATGTATGTAACCCAGCATGTGGCTATGGTCGACCATCCTAGCGGGCTGGTGATGACGGTGCAAAAGCTGGTGTATGGGCTATGTGGCCAGCGCATTTTTGCACAGGCACGGCGAATAGTGTGCTACAACACCAATGTGCGGGATTTTTTGCTGGGTGCTGGGGTGCCTGGGCGCAAGATTTTACTGAATTATAACGGTGTGGACGTGGCGTATTTTTCGCCGGTGGATGCCGCGCAAAAACGAGCATTAAAACAGAAATATGATTTGCCGGTAGACAAACCCGTGGTGCTGTTCGTGGGGCGGCTGGTGCCTAAAAAGGGCTTCGATATTGTATACGCGGCGCACGATCCGGCATGGACAACGTTGCTAGTGGGTGGCGGGCACGAGGCGGCTGAATTGCCGGAAAAGCCAGGATTGGTGTTTTTCGGTTCGGCCACACACGAACGATTGCGTGATTTATATCGGCTGAGCGACGTGTTCGTTTTCCCGGCTATCGGCGAAATGCTGACACTAGTAATGCAAGAGGCCATGGCAAGCGGCCTGCCGGTCATTACGACCAACGACCCGGCGTACAGCCAATATGGGTTGGACGATACGAAACTGCATTTTGTGGAACGCACGCCGCAGGCAGTAGGCCGGGCGATTCGCGACGTTCTCGCCGACACTGGGGCGCTCGAAGTTAGGAGTGCCTATGCACGACAAATTGCCCTGGCGCGGTTTAGTTGGCAGGCGAATTATCCGCAGGAATTGGCTATTTATGAGCGGGAGACGGCGTGAAGATTTTATTTGTGGCACCGCATTTTTACCCG
>Ga0075418_10000424_pt1 | contig 44206 bp, 41 predicted proteins | sample SoiMetdeltSBSDD2_FD_81776 | JGI IMG/M metagenome (GOLD analysis project Ga0075418, IMG submission 81776) | Bulk soil microbial communities from a Populus tree surrounding site in Tennessee, USA - Soil MetaG P. deltoides SBSDD2 | ecosystem: Environmental > Terrestrial > Soil > Tree plantation...
ACACACACATGGGCACGCGGCAGCCCGCACAACTCTCACGACCCGTCTACGGCCTTCCCGAGGGCACGGCTCCGAGCGACCTCTCGCGGGCGCCGAGTCCCCTGCTGCCGCTCCTGCTCCTCTTCGTCGTGCTCGCCGCCGCATCCGTGTGGTTCGTCGCGCTGCCCGCCTTCGCGAAGCCCGTCCGGGCGGAGCGCTCGTGCGAGGTGATCGTGCTCGCCACGGGAACGACCAAGTGCGTGCGCAACCCGACGCACCGCGCAACGCCGCGCACGTCGCGCGGCCGCCACACCCGCTGACCAGGCCGGCTCGGCCGAGGTCTCCACCTGCCCCCACCCGAAGGGCTAGTGCAATCTCGTCTCGCGGGGGAAGAGACGCATGTGTCGCAGCGCCGATGCTCAGGCCATGTCGGATGAGGGTCGGAAAGACGTGAAGGCGGCCCTCGGGAGAGGGGGAGCATTCTGATGACGGCGGCACAGTTCGAAGACCTGCGCATCGACGAGGCGGCCGAGGTCCTGGCCTGGCGGTTCGATGCGCTCTGTCGCTCGGGGTTCGACCTCGATGCGGCGGCAGTCCTGGCGGCCAACGTCGAGGTCGACCTCCACGAGGCGGTCGAGCTCGTCGGACGGGGATGCCCGCCCCAGCTCGCGGCGCGGATCCTGCTCTGACCCGCCCCGACGTCGGAATCGCGGCGGCAGATTCCGGCGCCGGGGCAATCCGCGGCTAGAGCATGAGGCCGTCGAGCCCGTCCTCGGGCTCCGGCAGCCTGGGACCGAGCCGCTCCAGCGCGTCCACGACGAGCTCCGCCACGGCGAGTGCCTTGAGCCAGTTCCGGTCGGCCGGGACGACGTACCACGGCGCCCAGTCGGTCGAGGTCTCCGTCAGCGCGTCGTCCCATGCCTCGACCCAGTCGTCGAAGCGCTCGCGCACCTTCAGGTCGTCGCGACGGAACTTCCAGCGCTTGCCGGGGTCGTCGATCCGCTCCTGGAAACGCACGCGCTGCTCGTCGCGCGAGACGTTGAGGAAGACCTTTACCACGCTCGTCCCCTCGTCCACGAGCATCCGCTCGAACCCCCGGATGTGCTCGTAGCGGCGCCGCCAGACGTCCGGCGGCGCGAGCTCGTGCATCCGCACGGCGACGACGTCCTCGTAGTGGGACCTGTTGAACACGCCGATCGTCCCGCGCCGCGGCAGCGCCGCGTGGACGCGCCAGAGGTAGTCGTGCTGGAGCTCGACGCCGACCGGCACCTTGAACGACGTGACGGAGACGCCCGTCGGGTTCACGCCGTGGAAGGCGCGACGGATCACGCCGTCCTTCCCCGAGGCGTCGAGGCCCTGGAGCACGAGGAGCACGCTGTGACGATCCTCCGCGTAGAGGCGGTACTGGAGCTCGTCGATTCGCCCGACGACGTGCTCCAACCGCTTCTCGCCGTCCTCCTTCTCGATCCCTAGCCTGTCGCCGGGGTCGCGCTCGGCGATCCGAGCCCCCGCCCCCGGCTTCACTCTCAGCCCGTCGAGCACGCGGCCGACTCTAGACTGCGCGGCGATGGCCGACCGCGGGTCGTTCCACCTGGGGCGGGTGATCGACCCGAAGACGGGCGAGCCCGGCACCGACGAGGTCGTCCTCGGCTCGAGCGATCTCACCACGCACGGCGTCGTCGTCGGGATGACCGGATCCGGCAAGACCGGGCTGGCGGTCGTCCTGATCGAGGAGGCGCTCCGAGCGGGGATCCCGGCGTTCGTGCTCGACCCCAAGGGCGACATGACGAACCTCGCGCTCGTCTTCCCCGACCTCGCCCCGGAGAGCTTCCGGCCCTGGGTCAGCGAGGCCGAGGCGCAGGCGGCGGGGGTCTCGGTCGAGGAGTATGCGGCGAAGCAGGCGACCATCTGGCGGGAAGGGCTCGCGGCGAGCGGCATCGGGCCGGAGCGCCTCCAGGAGCTCCGCGACGCTGCCGACGTCACGATCTACACCCCTGGCTCGACGGCGGGTGTTCCGCTCAACATCGTCGGCTCGCTCGGTGTGCCGCCGCTCTCGTGGGAGAGCGAGGAGGAGGCGCTCCGCGACGAGATCGAGGCGACCGTGACGAGCCTGCTCGCGCTCGTCGGGATCCGCGCAGACCCGCTCTCGAGCCGGGAGCACGTCCTCCTCTCGAACCTGATCGAGAACGCCTGGCGGGCCGGCCGCGACCTCGACCTGGGCACGCTGATCGGCGAGATCCAGACGCCGCCGATCCGCAAGCTCGGCGTCTTCGAGATCGACCAGTTCTTCCCGCCCGCCGATCGGACGAAGCTCGCCTTCACGCTCAACGCGCTCGTAGCCTCCCCGAGCTTCGCGGCCTGGGGGCAGGGCGAGCCGCTCGACCCGCAGGCGATGCTCTTCACCCCCGACGGCAAGCCGCGCTGCGCCGTGGTCTATCTCGCGCATCTCTCGGAGGAGGAGCGCCAGTTCGTCGTGACGCTCGTCTTCTCGAAGCTCGTCACGTGGATGCGCGGCCAGGAAGGGACGCCCGACCTGAGAGCGCTCGCCTACATGGACGAGGTCTTCGGTTACGTGCCGCCCTCGGCGAGCCCGCCGCCGAAGAAGCCGATCCTCACGATCTTCAAGCAGGGTCGCGCGTTCGGGCTCGGGCTCGTGCTCTCCACCCAGAACCCCGTCGACCTCGACTACAAGGCGATGTCGAACGCCGGGACGTGGCTCGTGGGGCGCCTCCAGACGGAGAACGACAAGGCGCGCGTGCTCGAAGGCCTGCGCTCCGCGGCGGGCGGCACCGACGTCGCCGCGCTCGACAAGTCGATCGGGGCGCTCGGGAAGCGGCAGTTCCTGCTCGTCTCCGCCAAGTCCTCCGCCCCGCGCCTGTTCACGACCCGCTGGGCGATGTCGTACCTCTGCGGCCCGCTCACGAAGGAGCAGGTCGCGCGGCTCGAGCCGGCGGAGGCGCCCAAGTTGCAGTCTGGAACCAGCTCGGCGGAGCCCGCGCCGACTGCGGCGCCGACACCGGCAGCGGAGCGGGTCGAGCTCGCGGCGGACGAGAGCTCGGTCGCGCCGCCGGTGGCGTCCGGGATCCCGGTCTGCTTCCTCGATCCCGCGGCGCCCTGGGCCTCCGGCGTCGGCGCCGTGCCTGGCTCGAGCCGCCTGCGCGCGTTTCTCGCAGCGCGCGTCTCGCTCCGCTACGACGACAGCACGGCGGGCGTCGACGAGCAGCAGGAGTTCGAGGCGGTCTACGGCCCGCTCGACGGCACCGTCGACCTCGACAGCGAGACGCAGGTCGACTACGACGAGCGCGATTTCGCAGCCGCGCCGCCGGCAAACGCCGTCTACGTGCTGCCGGGCGCGCCCGTCGCGAAGGATGCGTTCTTCAAGACGACTGCGAAGGAGATCCGCGACCGGCTCGTCGAGCGGCGTCCGCTCGAGCTCCAGCGGAACCGCGAGCTCAAGCTCGTCTCCCGCCCGGGTGAGTCGCCGGAGGACTTCGCCAAGCGTTGCGACGCCGCCGCGCAGGAGCGTGCGGACGCCGAGACCGCGAAGATCCGGGACCGTCTCGAGGCGAAGCGCGACCGCCTCGACCGCGCCCTCGAGCAGGCCCAGCGGCGCGTCGAGGAGCTCCAGACGGACACGCGGTCGCGGCAGACGACCGAGGTGCTGGCCGGCGCGGGCGCCGTGCTCGGCGCGCTCTTCGGCGGGCGGCGGAGCACACGGTCGATGGCAGGCGCGCTCTCGAGCGCGGCCTCCCGTCGCGGCGTGTCCGCCCGCAGCGCCGAGCGGAAGGAGACCGCGAAGGCGAAGGTCGAGGCGACGAAGGACGACCTCGCCGAGCTCGAGCAGGAGATCGCGGAGGAGGTCGCGGAGATCGACGAGCGCTGGCGCGCCGTCGCAGCCGAGCTCGACACGCTCTCGATCCGGCTCGAGGCGACGGACGTCCGCGTGGTCGAGACCCGGCTCGTGTGGGTCGGCACCGACTGAGCGCAGCGCTCGCCGCTGCGCTCCTCCTTCTGGCGGCGGGGTGCAACGCCGGCGGCTCGCCGGACGAGCCCTCGTCCACGACCGCGAGCGGCGTCGTCGCGCGTGTGAACGACGGCGACACCCTGACCCTGCGCGGCGGTGCGAAGGTCCGGCTCGTGCAGGTGGACGCGCCGGAGCTGACGAGCGACTGCTACGGGCGCGCCGCGCAGCGCGCGCTCGTGGCCCTCGTCCCCCAAGGCACACGCGTGCGTCTCGTCCGCGACCCGGCGCTCGACGACACCGACCGCTACGGGCGGCTCCTGCGCTACGTCCTCGTCGGCGACACCGACGTCAACGTCGAGCTCGTCCGCCGCGGCGCCGCGTCGCCGTACTTCTTCCGGAACGAACGCGGCGAGCACGCCGGCGAGCTGCTCGACGCGGTGGACGCCGCGCGGGACGAGCGCGCGGGCTACTGGGGCGCCTGCCCCGCCGCGAAGCTGAACACGGGCCTGGGCTCGATCACCGGCAGGCGATAGCGGCTCAGGGCTCCTGCCAGGGCACCTCGGGCGAAGGATGGAAGGCGACGCCGAGGGCCGCGAGTCGCGGGCCCTGGGCGGCGAGACGGGTGCGGTACTCGCGCCAGGAGCGGCCCGCGGCCGGTGACCAGGCGCGCTCGGCGAGCCCGAGGAGGCGCGGGAAGGCGAGCGCATCGAGGCCAGCGCGGGTGTCGATCGTCTCAGACCAGAGGGCGGCCTCGACGCCGAGAATGCTCTGCTCGGGAACGCCGTCGACCTGCGTGGCGGGATCCCATTCGTACGCGTCGCGGACGCTCGTCGTTCCCGCCCAGACGAGCCCGAGTGGATACGACGGCGTGTACTTCATGTCGAGATAGGCCTTCGTGGCAGGCGACAGCACGACCTTCGCGCCCTGCTCGACTGCCCTCCGGGCGAGCTCGGGGCTCTGCCAGTGCTGGGCGACCGACGTGCGCCGCAGGCGCGCCCGGGCGATCTCCTCCCAGCCGAGCATCCGCTTCCCGTAGGCCCGCACGATCTGCTGGACCCGCTCGACGAAGCGCCGGTAGTCGGCCGGGTCGGTGGAGTGCGCCTCGTCGCCGCCGATGTGGACGTACCGCCCGGGTGTCAGCGCCGCGACCTCGCCGATCACGTCGTCGAGGAAGCGGTAGGTGAGCTCCTTGTCGATGCAGAGCGAGCTGAAGCCGACGTCGATCCCGGTGTACGGCGCAGGCGACTTGCCGTTGCAGGTGAGCCGCGCGTACGACGCGAGCGCCGCGTTGACGTGGCCAGGCATGTCGATCTCGGGCACGACCTCCACGAACCGCGTCTGCGCGTACGCGACGAGCGCGCGGTACTGGCGCTGGCTGTAGAACCCGCCCGGATCGCCGTTCACCGCGGTCCGGCCGCCGACCTGCGTGAGGCGCGGCCACGAGCGGATCGCAATCCGCCAGCCCTGGTCGTCGGTCAGGTGCAGGTGGAGGCGGTTCAGCTTGTAGAGCGCCATCAGGTCGATCAGGCGCTTCACCTCGTCGACGCCGAAGAAGTGGCGTGCGACGTCGAGCATCATCCCGCGCCAGGCGAAGCGCGGGCCGTCGTGGATCGTCCCGAGGGGAATCCGCCACGGGCCCTCGACGCGTGACCCCGTCTCGATCGACACGGGCAGGAGCTGCCGGAGCGTCTGCGTCCCCCAGAAGAGCCCTGCGGGGTGGCGCGCCATGATCGTCACGCCGTCCTGGCCGACGCGGAGGCGGTAGCCCTCGTCGCCGAGAGAGCGATCCCCGGGGGCGAGCGAGAGGGCGATGTCGCCGGCGCGGCCGGGTGTCCGCGTCACGGGGAGCCTGAACCCCGTCGCGGGCCGGAGAGCGCCTGCGAGGAGCCGTCCCACGCGCGCGACCTCGGGCGACGTGCCCGTGGCGACGATCCTCGCCGCCGGTCCGAGGGTGAACGCCCCTCGTTCCGGCGCCTCCGCGAGCGGCTTCGGGATCACGCTCGCGAACGACGGCGAGACGGCCGGCGCGGCGCGGCTCACGACGAGCCCCGCAGCAACGAGCGGCACGGCGAGCACCACCAGAGCGGCGTGGCCCCTCACCCCCGCACGGCGCCGGCCGTGAGCCCGAACATGATCCTCCGCTGCACGAGCAGGAAGAACACGATGACGGGGATCGCGGTCAGCGTCGAGGCGGCCATCAGCCCGCCCCAGTCCGTGTTGCGGCTCCCGCCGTAGAAGCCCGCGAGCCACACGGTGACCGTCTGGTCGGCCTGGTCGCTGAGCAGCACGCTCGCGAAGATGTACTCGTTCCAGGACGTGACGAACGCGAACACCGCGGTCGCGACGAGGCCGGGCGCGGCGAGCGGCAGGAGGATCCGCACGAACGCGCCGAGCCGGCTCGAGCCGTCCACCATCGCCGCCTCCTCGAGGTCCTTCGGGATCCCGAGGATGAACCCGCGCAGCGTCCAGACCGCGAAGGGCAGGACGAACGTCAGGTAGGTGAGGATCACCCCGGTCAGCGTGCCCACGAGGTGGTACTTCGCGAGGACGACGTACAGCGGGATCACGAGCCCGGCCTGCGGCAGCATGATGATCCCGATCATCAGCACGATCAGCAGGGTGCGCCCGCTGAAGCGGTACTTGGCGAGCGCCACCGCGGCGAGGAACGCGATCACGAGCGACGCGAGGACCGCGATGCACACGACGATCAGGCTGTTTTGGACGGTGTCCCAGAAGTAGTCGCGGGCGATCGCGTCGCGGAAGTGGTCGAGCGTCGGCGAGAGCGAGAACCACGTCGGCGTGGCGCTGTTGATCTCGTCGTCGGGCTTGAAGGCCGTCGAGAGCATCCAGAAGACGGGGAAGATCATCACCGCGAAGACCGCGAGGCCGAGGACGTCCCAGCCCCGCCGCCGCACCGAGCGCCACCTGCTCCGCCGACGCGGGCGGACCGGAGTCTCGAGAGTGGTCACGTGACCTCCCCCATCCGCACCATCCGCCGGACGTAGAGGACGCTCATCGCCGCGACCATCACCAGCATCAGGATCGAGATCGCGGCGCCGCGGCCGAAGTCCGAGTGCGCGTAGCCCTCGATGAACACGTAGACGCCCATCAGGTAGTTCGAGGAGTCGACGTGCGAGGCCCCGATCAGCAGGTACGGCTGCGTGAACACGCCGAAGTCCCAGATGATCGAGAGGCTCGTGAGGATGTAGACGATCGGCTTGACCGTCGGGAACGTGATGTCGCGGAACACGCGCCACGGGCTCGCCCCGTCGATCCGCGCGGCCTCCACCAGCTCGCGCGGTACCTGGGAGAGCCCCGCGTACATCGTCACCGTGACGAACGGGAGCGCTCCCCAGACGATCAGGAGCGTGACCATCGCGAGCTTCCAGAAGGTGGTCGAGTACCAGTCGTGCTGGTCGAAGTCGCCCAGCCGGAGCACCGTGAGGATGTGGTTGACGACGCCGTTCTGGAAGTTCGTCATCCAGTACCAGACCTGGACGGCGACGACGGCGGGCATCGACCAGACGAGGACGAGCCCGGTCAGGAGGAGAATGCGCACCGGCGCGGCGAGCCGGACGAGCAGGAGCGCGATCAGCGTCCCGAGCACCATCGTCAGGCCGACGTTCACCGCGGTGAAGACGATCGTCCGGACGAGCGTGTCCCAGAAGACCGAGTCCGAGAGGACGGAGCGGTAGTTGTCGAGCCCGATCCACTCGCCGTGGCGCTGGATCAGCTCCGGGAGGCCGTAGCGCTGGAACGAGAGCGTCGCGAGCCGGTAGAGCGGGTAGCCGAGGATCGCGACGATCGCGAGGACGACCGGCAGCACGAGGAGGTAGGGCACCGCGCCGCGCCCGACCCCCGAGACCGAAAGGGGCCGCCGCCGCCGCCCCCGCAGAGGAGACGCGGCGACGGCGGCGGTCGTGGTGTGCGGGACGGGACTACGAGCCAAGGCGTGTCCCGTCCCGCATCACCGGCTTACAGGTCCGCGTTGAGCACGCGGGCGATGTTGTCGCTCGCCGACTGGGCCGCCTGCTTGACGGTCAGCTTCCCGGTGAGGATCTGGGCGAGCATGTTCCGGAGGATGTTGCCGTTCTCCACGTTCACCCAGTTCTTCGCGGTCGGGACGAACCAGCTCCGCTTCGCGGCGCGCTCGTTGACGCTGTTGCCGAGCAGGCTCGTCGTGTTGGGGATGTTGCCGATCGAGCGCAGCGCGGTCATCGACTGGTTGCTCGTATAGGCCTTGATCCAGTCTGCGCCGAGGGTCTTGTCGGCACCGATGGGCACCGCGAGGAGCGATCCGCCGAGGAACCCGGGCAGCGGCTGTCCGGCCTTGCGGCCCGGCATCACGAACTGCGCCGTGGACTTCGTGTACTTCTTGCCGACGCAGCAGCTGAACCACGCGGGCCCGACGATCGACGCCGCCTTGCCCTGCGCGTACACGTCGTACGGGTTCGGGTGGGTCTCGTCGGTCGTCTTCGACGCGCGCGAGGCCGCGTTGAAGAACGTCTTGTACGCCGTGAGCCCGGCGATGGAACCCGGCGAGGCGAGGTCGCCCTTCCAGCGCTTGCCGACCTGCGACGCGATGCTGCCGCCGTACTCGTAGACGAAGCTCATCGCCGCGTACCAGTCCGTGCCGGCGAGGTAGACGGGCGAGAAGCCCTTCGAGCCGGTCGCGAGCTTGCGGGCGTCCGCGGTGAACTGCGCCAGCGTCGTCGGAACCTTGATCTTCGCCTTCTTGAAGAGGTCCGTCCGGTACGTCACGACGCGGGAGCCCGCGTAGTACGGGACGCCGAGGGTCTTCTTGTTGTAGACCCCCGCCGCCGCGAGGCCCGCGAGCCACGTCGACGAGTTCGCGAACGAGCCCTTCAGCGAGGTGAGGTCCTGGAAGGCGCCCGCGGCCATGTACTTCGTCATCTCGGTGTTCCCCATCTCGATGACGTCGGGCGCGTTGCCGCCCGCGAGGGTCGCGTCGAACTTCTTCAGGTGGTCACCCCACGTCTGGTACTGGACGTCGACGGTGACGCCCGGGTGCGCCTTCTCGAACTGCGCGTTCGCCGCCTGGACGATCGGGGCCCAGTTCTCCGCCTGCGCGTCGACCTGGAGCCAGACGGTGATGCTGTCGGCGGTCGTGCCGCCGGACGCGGTGGACGCCACCGCGGCGAGGGCGACGCCGACGAGGACGGCGGCGCCGATGATGCGTGCTCGGATCATGGGCGATTCCCCCAAGCGAATTGGGAGGCGGTGCGCGTCGCTCGGGAGTTCCGTGTGGCCGACGGAGAACAGACGCCGGAGCCGCCTACTGGTTTATACCACTCTGCCACGATTCGGAACAGTCGCACAGTCGTCGGATGATGTCAAGACCACTTTTGCGTGAGCGCACTGGTGAAAAAGCAGGAAGTCGCCGCAATACGAGGTTTACGAGCGGCCACCCGGATGGCGCGTAAGTCACTGAAGAACACCCTTTGGTATTGACCACGACTCAGAAGCGTCGCAGGTCGGTGACCAGCTTGTACCGGTCTCCGCGATAGATCGAACGCACGTATTCGACGATCTCTCCGCTCTCGGAGTTAGTCGTCCGCTCGAACTGAAATGCCGGCGAGTGGAGGGGGACGCCGAGGGCGGCCGATTCCTCCTCGTTCGTCACCGTCGGCTCGATCGTCTGGTGGCCGCCGACGATCGTGATCCCGAAACGACCCTCGAGGATCTCGTAGAACGACCGGCGTTCCAGATCGGGCGCGGTGAGGCCCGGGACGAGCGACTCCCGGACGTGGAGCGTCTCGATCGCCATCGTCTCGCGATCGGCCAGGCGAAGGCGGCTGATGATCATCACCGGCTCCGACGGCGACACGTGCAGCAGGCGTCCGAGATGCGCGCCGGCGGGAGTGACTCGGAGGCTGAGCGTCCTGCTCGCGGGCACCATCCCGCGACGCTGCATGTCCTCCGTGAAGGAGGTCATCGTCAGCTCCTGCGCGATCTTCGGCTCGCTGACGAATGTCCCGGAGCCGTGGCGGCGGACGAGCAGGCCCTCGCGGACGAGGTCGTCGAGCGCGGCCCGCACGGTCAGGCGCGACACGCCGAGCTCGCGGGTCAGCTGCCGCTCGGAGGGGATCGCCTCCCCCACGTCGAGCTGCTCGATCAGGTCGAGGACCCGGCTGCGGGCCTCGCTCTGCTTCGTCACGACCTGCTTCGCGCCGCTCGCTGTCGCCATCGTCAGCTCCCGTTCCCGTCGAAGACCGCCATCCTACCGCTCGGCAGGCTGTGGTCAAGACCACCTATTCGACGGAGACGGCCTCGATCCTCGCCGGCTCTGGCTCACCGACTCCCGTCGCCAGCGCTGAGCCTGTCGAGGGGTCGAAGAAGTGGAGCCGCGCAGCGTCGACGGCCAGCGCGCGTCGCGTGCCGACGGCGGGCGCGAAGCGGGGATCGATGCGAGCCGTGAAGAGCGTCTTCTGACCCACCGGGAGCGCCGCGTCGTCGGGGTCGTCCTCGCCCGACTCCACGTCCGGCCGGCGGGCCTCGACCCAGAAGCACACGTGAGTGTCGGCCCCCAGCTCCTCGACGACCTCCACCGTGACCTCGATCCGCTGTTGGTCGGGGGCTGCAGCCGCCCCGTCCACGAACGCCTCGGGCCGGATGCCGAGGACGACGGGGCCGCTCCTGGGCGGACGCCGGTCAGGGTCGAGCGCGAGGGTGTACTGCCCGAAGCGGACGACTCCCTCGTCGACCACCGCCTCGACGAGGTTCATCGCAGGCGAGCCGATGAACGCAGCGACGAAGACGTCGCGCGGGTGCGCGTAGAGCTCCTGCGGCCGGTCGACCTGGACGACCCGGCCGTCGCGCAGGACGGCGACGCGCTGCCCCAGCGTCATCGCCTCCGTCTGATCGTGGGTCACGTAGACGGTCGTCACCCCGAGCCTGGCGTGGAGCTGCGCCAGCGACGCGCGCATCCCGACCCTGAGCTTCGCGTCGAGGTTCGAGAGCGGTTCGTCCATCAGGAACGCGCGCGGCTGGCGCACGATCGCCCGGCCCATCGCGACGCGCTGGCGCTGGCCGCCCGAGAGCTGGGCCGGCTTGCGGTCGAGCAGCTCCTCGAGGCCGAGCAGCTCGGCGACCTCGGCGACGCGTTCCCTCGACTCCTGCTTCGGGGCGCGGCGCACCTTGAGCCCGTAGCCCAGGTTCTCGCGCACGGTCATGTGGGGGTACAGCGCGTAGCTCTGGAAGACCATCGCGATGTCGCGGTGCCGGGGCACGAGGTCGGTGACGTCCTTGCCGTCGATGCGGATCGCGCCCGCCGTGACCTCCTCCAGACCGGCCAGCATGCGCAGGAGGGTCGACTTCCCGCAACCCGACGGCCCGACGAGGACGAGGAACTCGCCGTCCTGGATCGAAAGGCTGACGTCGTCGACCGCGACGACGTCGTTGCCGAAGACCTTCGTGACGTGGTCGATCTCGATCGTCGCCATGTGCGCTACCGGGTCATGAGCATAGTCGTCCTCCGGACAGTTCAGGACCTGTGTGGCGCGCAGTATCGCATATTGGTCTTGACCACTCAACGGGCGCGTGCGTAGACTGGCCGACATGACGGGACGAACGGCAGACGAGACGACCTTCGATGAGCTCGCAACGGAGGCGCGCGACCCGTCGGCCGCAGACCTCGACCTGCAGAGCACGATCGAGCTCGTCCGCCGGATGAACGCGGAGGACGCCGGCGTCCCCGCCGCTGTCGCCCGTGCCGATTCGGCGATCGCCGCCGCCGTGGACGCGATCGCGGAGCGCCTCGCAGCCGGCGGGCGGCTCGTCTACGTGGGCGCGGGCACGTCGGGGCGGCTCGCGCTCGTCGACGCCGCGGAGTGCGAGTCGACGTTCGCCGTACCCCCCGGGCGGGTCGTGGCCCTCATCGCAGGCGGCCCCGAGGCGGCCGCGACGGCCCAGGAGGGGGCGGAGGACGACCCGCTGGAAGGCGCAGCAGCCGTGCGCGACCTGGGCGTCGGCCCGGCGGACGCCGTCGTCGCGCTGAGCGCGAGCGGCCGCACGCCCTACGTCCTCCGTGCCCTCGAGGAGGCGCGAGACGCGGGCGCCACGACCGTCGCGATCGTCTCGGTGGAGGGCTCCGAGCTGAGCACGGTGGCCCAGCACGAGATCGTCGTCCTCGTCGGGCCCGAGCTGATCGCCGGCTCGACGCGCCTGAAGGCGGGAACCGCGCAGAAGCTCGTGCTCAACATGATCTCGACGATCGCGATGGTGCGGCTCGGCAAGACCTACGGGAACCTGATGGTCGACGTCGTCGCGACGAACGACAAGCTGCGGGCGCGTGTCCGCAGGATCGTCGCCGCCGCGAGCGGCGCCTCGGCCGAACGGGTCGAGACGGCCCTGGACGACGCGGACGGCGACGCAAAGGTCGCGATCGTCTCGCTCGTCTGCGAGGTCGACGCGACGGCGGCGCGTGAGCGACTCGACAGAGCCGATGGCGACCTCCGAAAGGCGCTCGGCCGATGAGGCTCGGCGTCGAGGCGGCGCTCGTCGACGGGACGCTCGTGCCGGGCGACGTCGCGATCGAGGACGGTCTCGTCGCCGCGGTGGGGCTCGACCGCAACGGCGGCAGCGGGATCGCCGTGCCTGGCTTCGTCGACCTCCAGGTGAACGGCTTCGCGGGCGTCGACTTTCTCGGCGCCGACGCGGACGGGTACGCGACCGCCGGCGACGCGCTCCTCGAGACCGGCGTCACCGCCTACCTCCCCACGTTCATCACCTCCACGGAGGCCGACCTCGTGAGCGCGTTGCGCGCGGTTCCCGACCGGTTGCGTGGGCCGCGGATCCTCGGGGTGCACCTCGAGGGACCGTTCCTCTCCCCCGCGCGGCTCGGCACCCACGGCCTCCTCGCGCGACGTGACCCGGATGCAGGGCTCCTCGACCGGCTGCTCGAGGCAGGGCCCGTCCGGCTGATGACGCTCGCCCCGGAGCTCCCGGGCGCGCTCGACCTCGTCGGCATCCTGCAGGCGCGCGGCGTGGTCGTCTCGGTCGGCCATACGAACGCCACGGCCGAGGAGGCCAACGCCGCCTTCGACCGGGGCGCCCGCACCGTCACGCACATCTTCAACGCGATGCGGCCGCTGCAGCACCGCGACCCGGGCGTCGTCGGAGCGGCGCTCGTCCGCCCCGACGTCGTCCTCCAGGCGATCGTCGACAACGTCCATCTCGACCCCGAGATCGCTCGGCTTCTCTGGATGGTCGCTGCAGGGCGGCTCGCGCTCGTGACGGACGCGATTGCCGGGGCGGCACTCGGCGACGGGACGTACGCCCTCGGCGAGATCGAGATCGTCGTCGCCGACGACGTCGTCCGGCGCCAGGACGGCGTCCTGGCCGGGAGCACGCTGACGATGCCGCAGGCCGTGCGGAACCTCGTCGCGGCCGGCGCGCCGCTCGAGCAGGCGCTCGAGGCGGCCTGCACGGTGCCGGGACGCATTCTCGGGGTCCCCCACCTGGGCCGGCTCGTCCCGGGCGGCCCTGCCGACGTCACCGTGATCGACGATCGCCTCGAGGTCGTCCGCGCGATCGTCGGAGGCGAGACCCGTGTCGCCGGTTGAGAGCACCCCCCGCAGCGACGCCCCCGGTACGCAGTTCCTGGCGGAGATCCACGAGCAGCCGGACGCCCTGCTGCGGCTCCTCGCGCACGAGAAGACGATCGCCCGCGCCGCGCAGCTCGCGGTCGAGCGAGATGTCCGACTGATCCGGCTCGTCGGGCACGGCTCGTCGGACAACGCGGCGTCGTTCGGCGTGTACGCGTTCGGCCTGCTGCCGCGCTGGACCGCCATGCGCGACGCGATCACGCTGACGGTGCACTACGACACGCCGCTCGACATGACCGGCTCGGCCGTCATCGGGCTCTCGCAATCCGGACGCACCCCCGACGTCGTCGAGTACGTCGCCCGTGCCCGGGCCGCGGGGGCGTTGACGATCGCGGTCACGAACGACCCCGTCTCGGAGCTCGCCGCCGCCGCCGAGACGGCGATCCCCCTGGCCGCAGAGCCGGAGCTCGCGGTCGCCGCGACGAAGACCTACGTGAACACGCTCGCCGTGCTCGCTCTCCTCGCCGGCCACCTCGCGGGCCGGGGGCCGGAGGTCTCGAACGGGATCCGCCGCGCGGCGGAGCAGCTCGCCGAGGTGCTTCCCTCGCTCGAGCGGGCGGCCGCCGGCATGGCGCTGCCGTTCGCCTATACGGGGAGAATGTTCGTGATCGGGCGCGGCGTCGAGTTCGCGACCGCCCGGGAGATCGCGCTGAAGCTCCTCGAGACGTGCCGGATCGCCGCCGAGCCGCTCACCGCCACGGACCTCGCCCACGGCCCGGTCGCGGCGCTCGACCCGCTCTTCCCCGTCTGGGCGATCGCCTCTCCCGACGCGACGCTTGCGCCGGTGCAGGAGGCAGCGGCGCGCGCCCGGGCGATGGGCGCCACGCTCGTCGCGAGCGGCACGGCCGCCGCAGAGCTCGAGGGAGCCTCCTACGCGCTGCCCGTCCCCGCGCCGTCGCCGCAGCTCCTCTCCCCTCTCCTCTCCGTCGTCCCCGGCCAGCTCTTCGCGTGGGCGCTCGCGCGCGCTCGCGGCCTCGACGCCGACGCACCGCACGGCCTCGCCAAGGTCACGCTCGCCCGCTGACGCCTCACCCGCCAGGTGTCCGACCGACGTCGGACACCTGGAGCACACCGGATAGGCTCCGCCGGTGACGCGCTTCTGGCACCCGGTGGCCGACATGTCGGCGGTCGCGGCGTCGGGCGAGCTGATCCTCGAGCGCGGCGAAGGCGTCCACGTCTGGGACGAGAGCGGCCGACGGTATCTCGACGCCACCGGTGCGCTCTGGTACTGCAACGTCGGCTACGGCCGCGACGAGATCGTCGACGCGGCCATGGCGCAGATGCGCCGCCTGCCGGCGTACTCCCACTACGGCGACGTCTCCACCCGCTCGACCACCGACCTCGCGGACCGGATCGCGGCGGTCGCGCCGATGGACGACGCGGTCGTGTTCTTCGCGTCGGGCGGCGGCGAGTCGATCGAGACCGCCGTGAAGCTCGTGCGCCGCTACTGGAGCCTGCTCGGCCGGGCGGAGAAGACGATCGTCGTCTCGCGCGAGCGGGCGTACCACGGGCTTGCCGGGTACGGCACCTCGCTCGTCGGTCTGGACGCGTTCACGGTCGGAGTCGGGCCGCTCGCAGGCGGCACGCTCCAGGTCCCGTGGGACGACTCCGGAACGCTCGCGGCGGCGATCGACGAGGCCGGCCCCGAGCACGTCGCGGCCTTCTTCTGCGAGCCGATCATCGGCGCCGGCGGCGTGCTGCTCCCCCCGCCCGGCTACCTCGAGGAGGCACGCCGCGTCTGCCGCGAGCGGGACGTCCTCTTCGTCGCCGACGAGGTGATCTGCGGCTTCTGTCGCGTCGGCGACTGGTTCGCGAGCACGCGCTTCGGCCTCGAGCCCGACCTCGTCACCTTCGCGAAGGGCATCACGTCCGGCTATCTCCCGCTCGGCGGCGTGATCGTGAGCGGCCGTGTCCGCGAGCCCTTCTGGACGTCCGGCGCAGGCGTCTGGCGGCACGGCTACACGTACTCGGGCCATGCGACGGCGACCGCCGCCGCGCACGCGAACCTCGACATCATGGAGCGCGAGGCGCTCGCCCAGCGGGCCCTCGGCCTGGAGGCGGAGCTCGCCGAGGCCCTCGCGCCGCTCGCCGCCAGCCCGCTCGTCTCCGAGATCCGAGCGGGGCTCGGCGTGGTCGCGGCGGTGCAGCTCTCTGCCGACGCGCTCGCGGGCGACCCGGCGATCGCCGATCGCGTCGTCGCGGCCGCGAGGGAGCACGGGGTGCTGGCGCGTGGGCTCGCCGGCGGGAGCGTGCAGATCTCGCCGGCGCTGACGATCGACGCTGACGGGCTCGCCGAGCTCGCGGGCGGCCTCGGCGCGGCGCTCGACGCCGTCTCGGGCTAGACCTTCGTCCGGGCGCGCGCGGCGCGACGCTGCGCCTGCTGGGCCTTGCGGACCTCGTCGAGGAACGCGTCGACGGGAAACCCGTCGCCCGGGTCCCAGTGGTCGCTCCTCTTGAACGCCTCGCTCACCTCGCTGTGCCCCGTGAGCCCGCGCCGCCCGGCGACGAGGTCGTCGGCGACGAGCCAGCGCACGGGGACCCGCCGCCGCCGGCAGACGTCGGCGACCAGGGTCGAGGCCCGAGTGAGGACCGCGGTCGAGTACCTGTCCTGCCAGTCGCGCGGCGTCTGGCTCGCGAAGCCCGCGAGCTCGACGCCGATCGAGTTCGTGTTGCCGCCTCGCGCGTGCCACGCGATGTCCTTCTCCTCGACGCACTGGATCACCGAGTCCGCGTCGACGCAGTAGTGCGCCGAGACCTGCGAGACCTTCGTGCGAAACCACCGCGCGCAGATCTCGGCCGCGTCGCTTCGCTCGGCGATCTCCATCGTGTGCATCACGACGACGTCGATCGCGCGCCTGCTCGCCGGCGTGAAGTTTGGGCTCTCGACGAACGGGTATGCCAACGGGCCGCCCTCCGACCGCCGCAGCGGGCCGAGCATAGTGCGAGCCGGGCTCCGCGTGCGAGGATCGCGGCATGGAGGCAGGCGCCCGAACGCGACGACTGACCGCGGTGCGGCGGGAAGAGGCGCGCGTCACGGCCCTCGAGCTCTTCTTCGACCTCGTGTTCGTGCTCGCGGTCACGCAATGCACGACGTTGATGGCGAACGACGCGACGTGGCAGGGTCTCTTCCGGGGACTCCTGGTGCTGGCGGTCCTGTGGTGGCCCTGGTCAGGCTACGCCTGGCTCACCAGCGTCGTCGATCCCGAGGAGGGCGCGGTCCGGATCGCGATGTTCGCCGCGATGGCCGCCTTCCTCGTCTCGGCGCTCGCGGTGCCGAACGCATTCGGCGACGACGCCCTCGCGTTCGCGCTCGCCTACGGGTTCGTCCGGCTCGCGCACATCTGGCTCTTCGTGATCGCCAGCAGCGACGCCCCCGGCCTGCGACGCTCGGTCACCGGCCTCGCGGCGAGCACCGGAATCGGCGTCGGTCTGCTGCTGGCCGCGTCGGCGGTCGACGGCTGGCAGCAGGGCGCGCTCTGGGTGCTCGCGCTCGTGATCGACGTCGGCGCCCCGCTGCTCTTCTGGGCCGAGGGCTGGCAGCTGATGCCCGCCCATTTTGCGGAGCGCTTCGGGCTGATCGTGATCATCGCGCTCGGCGAGTCGATCGTCGCGATCGGGGTGGGCTCGCACGAGGTCGTCGACCTCGGCGTGGTGGCTGCCTCGATCCTCGGGGTCGGAATCGCGGCAGCGCTCTGGTGGCTCTACTTCGACGTGGTCTCGTGGCTCGGGGTCCGTCGGCTGGTGAACGCGAAGCGCGGCCGGGAGCAGAACGAGCTCGCGCGAGACGCCTACGGTGTTCTGCACTACCTGATCGTCGCCGGCATCGTGCTCGGCGCGTTCGGGTTGAAGAAGACGCTCGAGCACGTGGGCGACGCCCTCGACTCGGTGCCCGCGGCGGCGCTCGCCGGGGGCATCGCGGTGTACCTGCTGGGGCATGTCGCGTTCCGCTGGCGAATGGTGCACAGGCTGAGCCGGCAGCGGTTGCTCGCCGCCGCGGCGGCGCTCGCGCTGTACCCCGTTGCGGTCGAGGTCCCGGCGCTCCTGACCCTCGTGCTCGTGCTCGCGCTGCTCTGCCTGCTCATCGCCTACGAGGTCACGCGGTTCGCGGAGACGCGCGAGCGCGTCCGCCACGAGCTCGCGCACGGCCACGACGACGCAGCCGTCGCCAAGGCTGCGAGGATGGCCGAATGACGCGGCAGCTCTGGGCTCCGTGGCGCCTCGAGTACATCGGCGAGGCCGGGACACAGGAGGGCTGCGTCTTCTGCGCCGAGGCGGCGGGGGAGCTCGGCGAGCAGAGCCTCGCGGTGCACCGCGGCGAGCAGGGCTTCGTCCTCCTGAACAAGTTTCCGTACGCCTCCGGGCACCTGATGGTCGCCTCGATGCGCCATCTCGCCGAGCTCTCGGACCTCACGCGCGACGAGGCCGCCGAGCTTCACGACCTGACCACCAAGTCGATCGCGGCGCTCCGCGCGGTCTACTCCCCGCACGCGTTCAACGTCGGCTGGAACCTCGGTCAGGTCGCAGGCGGGTCGATTGCCGCCCACCTGCACGAGCACGTCGTGCCGCGCTGGTCGGGGGACACGAACTTCATGCCGGTGCTCGCGGACGTCAAGGTCGTCCCAGAGCATCTCCTCGAGACGCGCGACCGCCTGCGCGCCGTTTGGCCCTCCTAGCCCAGAGACTCCCCGAGCCGCGCCATCGCCGCCCACCCGGCGGGCGTCGTCGTCTGGAAGTCGTAGAGGCTCCAGCCCGTCGCGGTCCCGTCGTCGAGGACGGCGTCGTCGAACGCCTTCAGCTCCTCCTTCGTCATCCGATTCGCCACCCCCCCGGCCGCGTGCACGGCGATGTCGTCGCCGACGGCGGCGCGGAGGAGCCTGAGCGACCGCGCGACGTAGCCGTAGGTCGCGTCGTAGCCCTTGAAACCGCCACCCGTGTAGAGCATCGGCACGATCGCGTCGACCTTCCCGGCGACCTCCGTCCAGGGGAAGCCGGGCCACCAGCTCAGGTGGCGCTCGAACGCGCGCGGTGGATACGTGATCGCGGCGACGGGAGTCGACCCCGCCTCGTCACGCAGTCGGTCGAGCAGGACGAGCATGCGGGCGGTGCGCTGCTTGACGTTCTTCGTGCGAAGCGACTCGATGTCGAGCGCGACGCCGTCGAAGCCGTCGCCGGCCGGCGTCGTGAACGAGAGCATCGCACGCGCACGGCGCAGATCCCTGCCGGTGCCGTCGTGGCCGGGGAGGTACCAGGCGACCGCGGCGATCCCTCGTGCGTGGAGCGCGTCGACTAGCCGCGCCACGCCTGCGGGCTGCACGACGTCGGTCTTCGAGCGGTCGTTCGCCGTCTCGATCCACGCCGTCCGCACGCCGCGCGCGGAAAGGCGGCCCGCGACCGCCGCCGGCGAGTTGTAGAGCGCCGTGTCGTACACGTCGATCCACGTCCCGAGCCCCTGGAAGACCTCTGCACCGCTGGCTCGGTCTCGGCCCGCGTGACCTTGTGTTGAATCAACACAAGCGACGGCAACGGCGACCAGGAGCACGAGAAGGGCGGTGACCGAGCGCATGGGCGAGCCGGAGCGTACGCGCGGTGTGTGATGGATCTTTGATTCCGCCGCTTCGGCGTGCTCACTCAGGTGGTGCGTCGTTCCGCCCGTCGTCGGTCAGATCGGCGCCCGGCACCCCGTCGGAGAGGCAGACGTCCAGGTCGAGTTCCGAGAGCGCGGGCCAGCCGTCGTCCGGCTCGGCAGCGTCAGCGTCGAGGGGCCCGCCCGCCTCGCCGCTCTCTTGCCGTTCGCGCACGGAACAGGTCGTACCCCGGGCACGGCAGGCCAAACGCGCGCCGATCGGCTCTCGTATGCCTCGGGGTCCTGTTGAACTCGTCCCGACCGACTTGTAGGGTCGCCCGAAGTCAACACCTGCAGACGGAGGACAGTGAGGATGGAACAGGATCAGAGGATCGCCCGGATCTTCGGGGTGCTGTTCATCATCACGTTCATCACCTCCATCGGGGCGCTCGCTCTCTTCCAGTCGGTTCTCGACGACCCCGCCGGCTACATCTCCGGTGGCGGGAAAGACAGCCAGATCTACCTGGGTGCTTTCCTCGAGCTGCTCCTCGTACTCTCGAACGTCGGAACCGCCGTCGTGCTCTATCCGATCGCGAGGCGGCAAAGCGAGCTCTTCGCCATCGGCTACGTCGCCGCTCGCATCATCGAGTCCGTCTTCATCGCGGCCGGGATCATCTTCGTGCTCGGCGTCGTGAGCCTGCGCGACGACTCTCCGGGTGCGGCCGACCTCGCCGTCTCGCTGGCGGCGCTCAAGGACTGGACGTTCCTGTTCGGCCCCGGGATGATCGTCCCGTTCGGGAACGGGCTGATCCTCGGCTATCTGATGTACAAGTCGGGCCTCGTCCCTCGACGCATGGCGTGGTTCGGGCTGATCGGCGGACCACTGCTGCTCATCGGGAACGTCGGGGTGCTCTTCGACTTGTGGGACCAGACCGGCGCGGTGAACATCCTGGTCGTCCCCGAGTTCATCTGGGAGGCCTTCCTCGGGATCTACTGCGCGGTCTGGGGGTTCCGCCGGGACTCTCCGATCCTGGCGCCGAGCGCGCGCTGAGCTCGAGCCGCTCCGCGAGAAGTGGCTACGATGCGGGCCGCGCGGGCGTAGCTCAGTTGGTAGAGCATCAGCTTCCCAAGCTGAGGGTCGTGGGTTCGAGCCCCATCGCCCGCTTCTTCACCTGATCGGCGGTCGTCCGAGCACAGGCCGGTGGTGAAGGGCCGAGCTAGCCCTTTGGCTGGAGATGAGCCGGGCCGGACCGCCGATACTGAGCCCGTGAGCGAGGCGACCCCGGAGAACGGGACTCCACAGCACCGCTACGAGGGCCTGCCGTGGTTCGACCGCGTCTGGGTCGCGCTCCTCCTGTTCGTCGTGCTCACGGCGTGCTGGCGCGTCGTTCTCTAGAGGCTAGCCGTCCCTGAGATACGCGTCCGTGCCGTCGAGCCAGTCCTGCCGCGGCGGGCAGAAGATGTCGCAGTCGAGCGTCCGCTCGAGCGCCTCCGCGCTGTGGGGGAGCCACGACGGGATCTGCAGCACGTCGCCCGCGCGAACGTCGACGACCTGCGACTGGTCGTCGCCCAGCCGAAACCGCAGGCAGCCCTCGAGGATGTACGTGAGCTGCTCGTTCTCGTGCTCGTGCCGCGGGACGACGGCGCCCTCTTCGAGGTAGACGTGGGCGATCATCATCCGCTCGGTGCTCAGCAGGCGCCGGTCGATGCCTTCCTTGAGCGGCTCCTTCGGCATGTCGTCCCACCGGTGGAGCGTCGCCTGGTCGCTCACGATCCTCCTTCCTTCGCTCCGGTCATCGTCTCACACGCCTAGCGTTCCGCCGCCGACTGGAGTGCGGCGAGCATGCCGCGCGGGTCGTACAACGGCCGCATTCCGTCCCGGACGACACGCCGCGTTCCCGGATCGACCGGCGTGACCCGGGCCCAGGACGGTCGGCCGATCCCGACCTCTACCTCGAGTCCGGACGGGAGACGCAGCCGCCTCTCGACGACGGCGCCCCAGTCGCCGGTGCGAACGAGCTCGGCCCCGGGAGCGAACGCCTGGATCCAGTCCTCGTGCTCGACATACGCCGGCGGATCCACGGTGAGGAGGACGAGGTCGACGTCGGAGTCGGCTCTCGCAGCGCCACGCACCCGGGAGCCGACGAGCGCGAGGGCAACGACGTCGCCGCGCGTGGACGCCCAGCTCGCTGCTCGCTCGAGGAGCGACTCCACCTGCCGCCGCCGGTCGGAGGACACGCTCGGCTACGTCAGGCGACGACGCGGAGCGACAGGATTCGGGCGCGCGCGGTGCCCGCGCCATCGACGACGCGGACGCGCAGCCTGAACGTCCCGTCCTTGCCCGGGACCCCGGTCAGCCGGCCGTTCGCCGTCAGCTGCAGGCCCGGCGCCAGGCTGCCCGCGGTGCGCTGCCAGCGATATGGCGCCTTGCCGCCGACCGCGCGGAGACGCACGGCGTACTTCCGGCCCGCCCGGGCCTCAGGCAGCGAGCGGGACGCGATCGACAGCGCCCGGCGAGCAGCCGGCGGTGGCGGCGCCTTCGGCGCGACCCCGAGCTGGACGAGCGAGTCCTCGATCATCGTCGCCATGCCCTCGGCGCCCGCGGCGGTGAGATGGGGACTGGCCCCGGGCTGTATCCAGGAGGGGTTCTGCTTCGCGAGGGCGTTCCAGTCCAGGATCGTGATCTCCGGGTACTTGCGGGCCGCGGCGGAGATCATCTCGTTCATCTCCGCCCAGCTCTGGCGCTCCTCGAAGAGCGTCACCCAGAGCACCCGCTGGACGCCTCCCTTCCGAAAAGCGGCCATCGCGTCGTCGATGTTCTTCGCGTAGTTCGCCTCGTAGTCGTTGTAGCCCACCACGACAACGACGACCGGGCCGAGGGCGGTGCCGAGCTGCGTCGCGCGATCGACGACGTTGGGCGGGCGGACGCCGTCGTACGGGCAGCTCGTGTCACCGAGCCGTCGGCAGGCAGCGGTCTCGAGCTGAAGGTCGATCCCCCGGGCGAGCACCCGCTTCGCGTCCGGGTCGTATTGCATCGCGGTCGCGACCGAGTCGCCGAAGACCGTGACCCGCACGTCGGCGGCCGGATGCCCCACGGCACCACCCACGAAAATCAGCCACACCAGCGCAAACGTCGCCGCGAAAGCTGTTCGACGAACCGCCACGAGCCTACGAGGGTAGCGATCGTGCGCTAGACGGGAACCGCCTCCTCGACGCCCGCGTTCCAGTCACCGGCGACCGCGAGCGCGTTCATCCGCGAGCGGTGGAGGAAGGCCGCCTGCCCCGCGTCCACGTTCGCCGCGTCCCCTCCCCAGGCCGAGAGGGCCGAGGCCTGGAGCGCGCGACCGTAGGAGAAGGACAGCGGCCATGGCCCGCCGAGCCGGTTGATCCCGTTGAGGTTCTCGGTCGCCTCGACCTCCGACTGGCCGCCGGAGAGGAAGACGATTCCCGGCACGATCGCCGGCACGTGACGGAGGAAGCAGTCGATCGTCTGCTCCGCGACCTGCTCCGGCGACGCCTGGCTCGGGCACTGCTTGCCCGCGATCACCATGTTCGGCTTGAGCAGCATCCCGTCGAGCGCCACGCCTTGCCGCTCGAGCTCCTCGAAGACGAGGCGAAGGGTGCGCGACGTCACCTCGTGGCAGCGCTCGATCGTGTTGTCCGCGTCCATCAGCACCTCGGGCTCGACGATCGGCACGATTCCCGCCTCCTGCGAGAGCGCGGCGTAGCGCGCGAGCGCGTGGGCGTTGACGTGGAGGCAGGCGTCGGTCGGGATGCCGTCGCCGATCGTGATCACCGCGCGCCACTTCGAGAAGCGCGCGCCGAGCTCGTGGTACTCCGCGAACCGTGCTCGGAGCCCGTCGAGCCCCTCCGTGACCTTTTCCCCCGGGTGCCCGGCGAGGTCCTTGGCGCCGGTGTCGACCTTGATCCCCGGGACGACCCCCTTCTCCGCGAGCAGCTGGGCGAACGGCGTGCCGTCGTCGGATGCCTGACGGATCGTCTCGTCGTAGAGGATCACCCCGCCGACGTACTCCTCGAAGCCGGGCGTCGTGAACAGCAGGTTGCGGTACGCCCGCCGGTTCTCCTCGGTCGACTCCACCCCGATGGAGTCGAATCGCTTCTCGATCGTGCCCGTCGACTCGTCAGCGGCGAGCACGCCCTTGTGGTCGGCGACGATCGAGCGTGCGATCGCGTTGAGCTCCTGCACGTCCATCAACGGTCTCCTTCCGTTCGCAATCTCTTCACCTTCCCCGAAGGATGCCTCGCGGAGATCGTCCGCACGGTGCCCGAGCGCGAACGCATCACGATCGACTCGGTCTCGACCGCCGCCTCGCCGACGCGCACGCCCCGCAGGAGCGCGCCGCCGGTGACGCCGGTCGCGGCGACGAAGACGTCGTCGCTCCGCACGAGGTCGTCGTGCGTGAGCACCTTGTCGACCTCGAAGCCCGCCTCGACGAGCGTCGTCCGCTCGCCGTCGTCGCGGGGCCAGAGGCGGCCCTGGAGCGCGCCGCCGAGGCACTTGATCGCCGCGGCCGAGATGACGCCTTCGGGCGTCCCGCCGATCCCCATCAACATGTCGATCCCCGTGCCGGGCTGGGCCGCGGCGATCGAGGGCGCGACGTCGCCGTCGCGGATCAGGTTGACGCGGGCGCCCGACTCGCGCAGTTCGGCGATGAGGTCGTCGTGCCGTTCCCGCTCGAGGACGACGACCGTCACGTCGTTGACGGTCCTCCCCGTCGCCTCCGCGACGCGCGCGACGTTGTCCGTCGGCGTGGCGTCGATGTCGATCGCGTCGGCCGCGTGCGGCCCGACCGCGATCTTGTCCATGTAGACCGCCGCGCCCGGGAAGAACATCGAGCCGCGCTCGGCGACGGCGATCACGGAGATCGCGCCGGGGATCCCGAGCGCCGTGAGGCGCGTGCCCTCGAGTGGGTCGACTGCGACGTCGACCTCGGAGCCCGTCCCATCGCCGATCTCCTCGCCGTTGAACAGCATCGGCGCCTCGTCCTTCTCGCCCTCGCCGATCACGACGACTCCGCGCATCGACACGGTGTTGACCATCAGCCGCATCAGGTCGACCGCGGCCTTGTCCGCTGCGTTCTTGTCCCCCCGTCCGATCCAGCGAGAGGCGCCCATCGCCGCCGCCTCCGTCACCCGCACGAGCTCGAGCGCGAGGTTCCGATCGGGGGGCAGGCTGGCGTGATCGGCGCTCATCGGGAGTGCGGCGATCCTATCCCGCCCACGAGGCGGCTACATCCGCTCGGGAGCCTCGATCCCGAGCAGGTCGAGACACGTCGCGACGACGTCGCGGGTCGCGAGGCAGAGGCCGAGGCGGAAGTCTTCCTCCTCCGAGTCGAGGACGCGGTGGTGGTGGTAGAAGCGGTGGAAGTCGTCCGCCACGCGGATCGCGTAGGCGGGAATCGCGTGCGGCGCCCGGCGTGCCGTGGCCTCCCGGACGACCTCGGGCAGCTCGAGCAGGCGCTTCACGAGGTCCCGCTCCTCGACCGCCAGAGGCCCCCTGGGGCGCGCGACACGCGCGTCGGGCGCGCTCTTCGCAGCATTGCGCAGCACGCCTGCGATCCGCGCGTGCGCGTACTGGACGTAGTAGACGGGGTTCTTCTGGCTCCGCTCGGCGGCCAGGTCGACGTCGATCTCGATCGTCTGGTCGTGACCGCGCGCGAGGAGGTACCAGCGGGCCGCATCGACCCCGATCTCGTCGACGAAGTCGTCGAGGAAGACGACGTCGCCGCGCCGCTTCGACATCTTCGCGGTGGCGCCGCCCTGCGTCAGATGCACCAGCTGGTAGACGAGCACCTCCACGGACTCGCGCGGGTGCCCCAGCATCTCGGCGAGCGCCGCGAGGCGCGCGACGTAGCCGTGGTGATCGGCGCCGAGCACGTAGACGAGGCGATCGAAGCCGCGGGCGAACTTCCGCTCGATGTACGCCGCATCGGCGGCGAAGTACGTGGTCGAGCCGTCCGAGCGGACGACGACGCGGTCCTTGTCGTCGCCGTGGGCGCTCGTGCGCGCCCAGAGCGCGCCGTCGGCCTCGTACGTGTCCAGCTTCGCGAGGGCCGCGGGGATCTCGGCCTCGACGGCGCTCTCGCGCTCGAACGTGTCGAAGTGGACCCGGAACCGGGCGAGCGAGGCCTCGATCCGCTCGAGCATCCGCGGCACGGGATCGCCTGCCTCCCGCGCGAGCTCGGCGACGTACGCCCCCTGGTACCCGTCCTCCGGCGGCTCCACCCCGCGACGGAGCGCCTCGACCGACGCTCGGAACCGGTCCATCTGCGCTCCCGCGTCGTTGTAGTAGTACTCCCGCTCCACGTCGTGCCCCGCGAACTCGAGGAGGCGCGCCACCGCGTCCCCGTACGCACCGTTCCGGGCGGCGGCGACAGTGATCGGCCCGGTCGGGTTCGCCGAGACGAGCTCGACCTGGACGCGCTCGACGGGCGCCGCCGAGCCGCCGCCGAAGCGGCGTCCTGCGGCGACGACCTCGGCGAGCCCGGCCGCGAGCCAGGCGTCGTCGACGGTGAGGTTGAGGAACCCCGGCCCCGCGACCTCCACGCCCGCGATCCCGTCGATCCTCTCGATCTCCGGGGCGAGCTCAGCGGCGACGTCGCGCGGCGCCGCGCGGCGGCCGCCGGCGAGCCTCAGCGCGACGTTCGTCGCATAGTCGCCGTGCGCCGAATCGGCGGGACGCTCGAGCTCGACCGGCACGCCGGCGATCTCCGCGAGCGCGGTCGTGAGCGCGCCGGTCGGGTCCTGGTCGGGCATCACGCCATCGTACGGCCGACGGCACGACGGGACGTGGCCTCAGCCGCGTCCCACCAAGCCGCCGCTCGAGGGGCGCGGTCGGCGACCAGGTCCGGCGCTATTTGGTCTCGACGGCGACGGCCGGGCGTGTCGCGGTGGCCGTGCGCGCGGTGATCCCGTCGCGGGCGAGCGCGGCCGCGACCTCTTCCCGCGCCTTGTAGATCCGCCACTTCACCGTCGCGAGCGTGATCTCGAGGGAATCGGCGATCTCCGTGTAGGAGAGGCCGACGACGTCACGCAGGAGGAGCGCCATCTTCAGGTCGACGTTGAGCGCCTCGACCGCGCGCCACACCGCGTCGATCGTCTCCGTCCGCTCGAAGGGCTGGTCGACCACCTCGAGCGGCGGGATGTCGTCGAGCGCCACGACGGCACGCGGCCGGCGCTCGAGGGCGCGCAGCTCGTCGAGCACCCTGTTCTTCGTCACCTGGAAGAGCCACGTGGTGAAGCGCGACCGGTCGGAGAAGGACTTGAGCCCCTGGAAGACGCGGAGGAACACCTCCTGCGTCAGGTCCTCGGCGAGGCTCCGGTCGCCGACGAGACGCAGGACGTAGTTGTAGACGGGCTGCTCGTATGCCCTGACGATCAGGGAAAATGCCCGCTCGTCGCCGCGCTTTGCCTTCCGAAGAACCCCTGGATCGGGCTGAGTCAGCGCCACGGCTCCGCGAGCATACAAACAGCTGAGGTCAATTCACGAACTATTTACGACCTGGTGAAGTGTCACCGATCAGCACGTACGAGACTCGAGCCGCTCATCGCCCGTGGCTGCGGCAAATCGAGCAGCTCGAGCACCGTCGGGGCGAGATCGGAGAGCTCCCCACCCTCCCGCAGCAAGGTACCTTCGCGCGTCAGGACGAGGGGCACGGGGTTCGTCGTGTGGGCCGTGTGCGGGCTCGTCCCGTCGGCCTCGAGCATCGTCTCGGCGTTGCCGTGATCGGCGGTGACCAGGCAGATCCCGCCCGCGCGGTGCACTGCCTCGACAACCTGTCCGAGGCACGCGTCCGCCGCCTCGACCGCCCGGACGACCGCCGGAACCAGGCCCGTGTGACCGACCATGTCCGGGTTCGCGAAGTTGACGATGCAGAAGCGGTACTCGTCTCCGAGCGCGGTCGCGACCCGGGCGGCGACGCGTGGTGCGGACATCTCGGGCTTGTGGTCGTAGCTCGGCACGTCGCGCGGCGACGGCACGAGGATCCGCTCCTCGCCCGGCCACGCTGCCTCGACGCCGCCGTTGAAGAAGTAGGTGACGTGGGCGTACTTCTCGGTCTCCGCCGCGTGCAGCTGGGCAAGGCCCGCCGTGGAGAGGGTCTCAGCGAGCGTGTCGGGCACGTCCAGCTCGTCGAACGCGACCGGGCACGGGAAGTCGTCGCGATACCTCGTCATCGTGACGACGTCGGCGCCCGCCTCGAGCAGCCGCTGCGTCAGCTGCCGGGCGCGGTCCGGGCGGAAGTTGAAGACGATCGCCGAGTCGACCGCCGGGTCGAGCCGGGGCCGGTCGAGGAGCACGACCGGCTCGATGAACTCGTCCGTCACGCCGGCCGCGTAGCTCGCCTGCACCGCGGCCACCGGGTCGCCGGCCTGGGCCCCGACTCCGCCGACGATCGCGTCGAAGGCGCGGTCGGTCCGCTCCCACCGGCCGTCGCGGTCCATCGCGTAGTAGCGGCCGACCACGGTCGCGACACCCTCCCCCGGGAGCAGCGCGAGATCGTCGACGGCGGAGTAGGGCGAGACGTCGCGCCCGTCCGTGAACGCGTGGACCCACGTCCGCTCTTCGAGACCCGCGCGCTCCGCGAGGTCGAGGAGCGCGAGGAGATGATCGAGGTGTGAGTGAACGCCGCCGGTCGAGACGAGGCCGAGCAGGTGCACCTCGCCGTCCCGTTCCTTCGCCCGACGGAACGCGCCGAGCAGCGCCTCGTTCGAGAAGAGCGACCCGTCCTCGACCGCCCTGCTGACACGTACGAGGTCCTGGAGGAGGATCCGGCCCGAGCCGATCGTCAGATGACCGACCTCCGAGTTCCCCATCTGGCCGTCGGGCAGGCCGACGGCCGGGCCGGAGGCGCGGAGCTCCGTCGTGGGATAGCGCGCCGCGAGGGCGTCGAAGACGGGCGTGTGGGCGAGCGCGACGGCGTTTCCCGGGCCCGGCGGCGCGATCCCCCAGCCGTCGAGGATCACGAGCGCGACGAGCGGGGCGCCTGCGCTCACGTCACCGCGGCGCGGCAGATCGCGGCGAAGGACCCGGGCTCGAGCGACGCGCCCCCGACGAGCGCGCCGTCGACGGCGGGCTCGGCCATCAGCTCGGCCGCGTTCTCGGGCTTCACCGAGCCGCCGTACAGCACCTGCGTCTCGTGGAGCGCCTTGATCGTCTCGTGCGCCTCCTGCGCGAGCTCAGGCGTCGCCGTCTTGCCGGTGCCGATCGCCCAGACCGGCTCGTAGGCGATCACGAGCGCCTCGTGAGACGGGATCGCCGCGACCTGGCGCCGCAGGACGGCCTCCGTCTCCCCCGCCTCGCGCTCTGCCTCGGTCTCGCCCACGCACGCGATCACGCGCAGCCCGGCTTCGAGCGCGGCCTCGCAACGTCGCCTGACCGTGTCGTCGGTCTCGCCGAACAGCTGGCGTCTCTCGGAATGACCCACGATCGCGCCGACGACCCCGACCTCGTGCAGCATCGCGGCGGACACCTCGCCGGTGAACGCGCCCTCCTCGGCCCAGTGCACGTTCTGCGCGTACACGTCGATGCCCCGGCCCACCGCCGCGCCGAGCGACGTGAACGGCGGGCAGACAACGACGTCGACCCCGCCCGGGGGCTCGAAGGAGTCGAGGAACGTAACCGTCTCCGCCGGCCCCTTGAACATCTTCCAGTTGCCCGCGACGAGCACGAGGGAGGATCTTATGTGCATCTCCCATGGCCGCAGACGAGATCCAGTACACGAAGAGCGGCGAGTACCACATCGCCTACCGGGTCGAGGGTGACGGATCCGGCGGCATCGACGTGCTCTACGTCGGTGCCTACGTCTTCAGCCTCGCGGTCAGGCATCCGCCGTCCGTGGAGGTCCTCCGGGCGAAGCTCGCGGCGCTCGGTCGCCTGATCTCGTTCGACGGGCGCGGGATGGGCCTCTCGGACCGGCTCCGCGATCAGCGACTACCGCCGCTCGAGGAGCGAATGGACGATGCGCGGGCAGTGCTCGACGCGGTCGGCGGGAAGCGTGCACTGCTCGTCGCGGGTGCCGACGGCGGCCCGCTCGCGTGCCTGTTCGCGGCGACGTACCCCGAGCGGACCCACGGCGTCGTGCTGATGAACACCGCGCCGCGGATCGCGTGGGCTCCGGACTACCCCTGGGGGATGCGGCGCGAAGACCTCGAGCGGATGCTCGCGGAGATGGAGCAGGACTGGGGCACGCGGCCCTACGCCGAGCGCAACGCGCCGTGGCCCATGCCCGGGATGACGCGCGAAGAGGTGGTCGACTGGGATCTCGAGTGGATGCACCTCTCGGCCTCGCGGGGCGACGTGATCGCGCTCACCCGGATGTTCTACGACTCCGACGTCCGTGACGTGCTCGGCACGATTCGCGTGCCGACCCTCGTGCTGAGCCGCGGCGGTGGCGCCAAGGAGGAGGAGGCCCGCGCCTTCGCCGCGTTGATCCCCGGCGCGCGACGGCGGACGATGCCCGGCACCCAGCCGACGGTCATGCAGGAGCACACCGAGGCGTACGCGGAGGCGATCGAGGAGTTCGTGCACGAGCTGCGGGAGGAGGAGGCGCAGCTCGGCGGGGTCCTCGCGACCGTCCTCTTCACCGACATCGTGGGCTCGACTGCACGGCAGGCCGAGCTCGGCGACCGGCGCTGGGCCGATCTGGTGCGGGAGCACCACGCCGTCGTCCGCGGGTGCCTTGCCCGGTACCGCGGGCGGGAGCTCGACACTGCGGGCGACGGGTTCTTCGCCGCGTTCGACGGGCCGGCGAGGGGGATCCGCTGTGCCCAGGCGATCGTCGAGGGCGTGCGCCCGCTCGGGCTCGAGGTGCGCGCCGGCCTCCACACCGGCGAGTGCCGGGTCGTCGACGAGAAGATCGGCGGCCTCGCCGTCGCGATCGGGGCACGGGTCAGCGCGCTCGCGGCGCCCTCCGAGGTGCTCGTCTCCCAGACCGTGCGCGACCTCGTCGCCGGCTCGGGCCTAGACCTCGCCGACCGCGGCGAGCACGAGCTGAAGGGCGTGCCCGGAGCGTGGCGCGTCTACGCGGTCGCGTAGGGGATCGCCGCCACGCCGGGAAGCTCCTTCCCTTCGAGCAGCTCGAGCGACGCACCGCCGCCCGTCGACACCCACGAGACCTCGTCGTCGAGGCCGAGCTCGGTGATCGCCCGAACGGAGTCACCGCCCCCCACCACCGTGTAGCCCTCCACGGCCGCGACGGCCTGCGCGACCGCCTTCGTGCCCTCTGCGAACGGCGCCCATTCGAAGACACCCATCGGCCCGTTCCAGAACACCGTGCGCGCGCCGCGCACCAGCTCGCCGAACCGCTCGCGTGTCTCGGGCCCGATGTCCAGACCGAGCCAGCCCGCGGGCAGCGCGTCGTACGGGGCGACGCGGCTCTCGGCGTCCTCGGTGAACGATGCCGCCGCGACCACGTCGGTGGGGAGCTCGACGGGGAACGGAAGCGTCTCGCCGTCCCGCAGCTCCTCCGCCATCTTCCCTCCGACGAGCACCGTGTCCGCGCGGCCACCCAGGTGCCGCAGCACGCCGAGCTTGTCCTCGACCTTCGCCCCGCCGGCGACGAGCGCGAACGGCCGCTCCACGTCGTCGAGAAGCCGGCCGAGGTGCTCGAGCTCCTGGAGCATCAGCAGCCCGGCGTAGGCCGGCAGGAGATGCGCGATCGCCTCGGTCGAGGCATGCGCCCGATGTGCGGAACCGAACGCGTCGTTCACGTACAGGTCCATCCCCTCGGCGAGGCGCCGCGCCGAGTCGGTGTCGTTCGCGGTCTCCCCCGGGTCGAAGCGCGTGTTCTCGAGCACGCGCACGCGCTCGTCGGCGACGAGCTCCCCCAGCCGCGCCGCGACCGGGGCGATCGCGAACGTGGGGTCGTGCCCCTTCGGGCGCCCGAGGTGTGAGCACACCGCAATCCCGGCCGCGCCTCGCTCGAGGAGGAGCTGCAGCGTCGGCACGGCCGCGCGGATGCGAGTGTCGTCGGCGACGCGGCCGTCCTCGAGCGGGACGTTCAGATCGGCGCGCACGAGCACGTGCGCACCCGTCACGTCGGCCGTCTCGACCGAGCGCGGCAGCCTCATCGACGTGAGGGAGCCCAGAGTTTCCCCACGGGCCCCCTCCTTCTTGCGGTACGCACGGAGATCAAGGCACCAGCTTTGCCACGACGTCGACGAGCCGGCACGAGTAGCCCCACTCGTTGTCGTACCAGCCGAACACCTTCACCGTCCGGCCGCCCGCCATCGTGAGGAGGCTGTCGAAGATGCAGGAGTGGCTGTTGCCGACGATGTCGGTCGACACGAGCGGAGCCTCGCTGTACTCGAGGTAGCGCTCGAGCGGGCCGCTCGACGCCGCCTCAGAGAACGCGGCGTTGACCTCCTCCTTCGTGATGTCGCGCCCGACGGTCACCACGAGGTCGGTCACCGAGCCGGTCGGAACCGGGGCGCGGACCGAGATGCCGTCCACCTTCCCCTGGAGGTGCGGGAGCACGAGCCCGATCGCCTTCGCGGCGCCGGTGGAGGTCGGGACGAGGTTGATCGCGGCCGCCCTGGCGCGCCTCAGGTCCTTGTGCGGCGCGTCCTGCAGCATCTGGTCCTGCGTGTAGGCGTGGATCGTCGTCATGAAGCCGGACTCGATCCCGGCGAGATCGTCGACGACCTTCGCGAGCGGCGCGACGCAGTTCGTCGTGCAGGAGGCGTTCGAGACGATGTGGTGCTGCTCGGGGTCGTAGTCGCCGTCGTTCACCCCGAGCACCACCGTGAGGTCGGGCTCGGTCGCCGGAGCGGAGATGAGGACCTTCTTCGCACCCGCGTCCAGGTGCTTCTGCGCGCCCTCGCGCTTGGTGAAGAACCCCGTCGACTCGAGCACGACGTCGACGCCCAGATCCTTCCACGGAAGCTCGGACGGGTCCCGGACGGAGAGCAGCTTCAGCTCCTCGCCGCCGGCATGCAACACGCCGTCGCCGAGCTCGACCTCGCCGGCGAACGGACCGAGCGTCGAGTCGTAGCGCAGCAGGTGCGCCATCGTCTTCGCGTCCCCGAGGTCGTTTGCCGCGACGACGTCGATGTCCGCCCCGAGCTGCTGCTGCGCGCGGAAGAAGTTGCGGCCGATCCTGCCGAAGCCGTTGATGCCGACGCGGATTGCCATTCGCCTCATGCCTCCGTTGTCTCGGTTTCGGACGAGTCTAGTGAGACTCGGCGGGCGCTCGGGTAGGCTCGCCGCAATGGCCGGCTTCACGAAGCGGAACCTTCGCACCGAGGTCGACGACCAGGCGCGGGCGTTCGGCTTCTCCCCCGATCTCGAGTTCCGCGTGGCCCGGGATGCGCTGGAGACGACGGAGTCCGCAGTGAGCTTCATGCGGCTCGCGGAGGGGTTCCGGCTGCCCTTCGGACACCATCACGAACTACAGGAAGAGGTCTACGTGATCGTCCGCGGAACCGCGAAGCTGAAGCTCGACGACGAGATCCTCGAGCTCGAGCCGTGGGACGCCGTGCGGATCGCCCCCGGCGTCGTCAGGGACATCGAGGGCGGCCCCGACGGCGCCGAGCTGATCCTCTTCGGCGCGCCGCGCGTCCCACCGGGCGACGCGGTGACCGAGCAGGATTGGTGGACGGATTGAGCCGACCGCGGCTACCCAGAGGCAGTTGCGACCGCGACAGCGGGCGCCTTTAGGGATGTGCCCCGTCGAAGGCGGGGATCAAGCGGCAGGAATCCGCGCGAGCGGATTCCTGCTTCGCGAGCGAGCCTGATCGCGGTGGGCTGAGGGAGGAGCTCCGAGGAGACCCCCTCCCTCACGAGCGCGCTCCGGCACCGAGCGGTGGACGGGGTCTGGTTCCGCCGCCCGGGAGCGCGAGCCCACCGGGTGGAGTATGGGGTCTACGGGGCCGCCGCTCAACCCGTGCGCGGGTCGCCCGTGCTCGGCTCGCGCGCGAGAGCGACGAGACGTGCGAGCCGAGCCGCCATCGCCGCCTTCGTGATCGGAGGCTCGGTCCGTGCGGCGAGCTCGCGTGACGACAACGACGGATGACGACGCCGCAGCTCGGCCGCCGCCTGCAGCGCCGGGCCGAGGCCGTCGAGCACGCCCTCCTCGTCGAGCAGCTGCACCGCCTCGAGCTGAGCTCTCGCCGAGCGACTCTGCCGCACGAGGTTCGCGTGGTCGGCGTTCGCGAGGCGGTTCGCCTCGGCCCGCAGCTCGGCGACGAGCGCGCGCTCCTCCAGCCCGAGCACCGTGTCGGACGCTCCCGACACCGCGAGGTACGACTCGATCGCGTCCCAGCCCTTGGCGTAGGCGAACGAGTGCGAGTCCCGGTCGGCGACGCGGAGCCGCACCCCCGCAGCGGACGCGACGCTGCGGACGAACGCGGCACCCGCGTGGAGCGGCGTTCTGATCTCGAGGTGCGGCGAGCCCGGTCCGCTCAGCGATCCTGCGCCGAGGAACGCGCCGCGCAGGTACGCGGACCGGCAGCACGACCGCGCGACGACCTTGCCCGGAGGACGGTCGAGCGGCAGGCCGTTGTCCCGGAGCACCCCCGCCTGCGTGAGGACCTCGATCGCGTGGGGCGAGCCCGCGACGAGGAGCTGCGTGCGTGCGGCGCGGTCGAACGACCGTCGGTGGTACGTGCGGATCTCGGAGACCACGCGCAGCTCCTTGAGGATCGAGTATGCGCGCCGCGCGACCGCCGACTCCGCGAGATCGAGGTGGAACGACACGACGCCTCGGCCCAGGAGGTGGACGGCCCCGGCGGTGTGGAACAACGCCGAGATCTCGGCGAGCCGGTCGCAGCGACGCTCGGGCACGAGGGCCGCCAGCTCGGCCCGTGCATCGGCGGCGAGGGTGCCCGAGGTCACAGGACCGTGCCCTCGAGCGCGAGCAGCCGTCGTTTCAACCCGACGCCGGACGGCCCGTACGCGCCGATCTCGTATGGCTCTCCGCGGCCGGCCGCGACGACCCGGTGACAGGGAACGACGAGCGACAGCCGGTTGCCGGCGCAGAAGCTCCCCGCGGCGCGCGCCGCCCGCGGGCGCCCTGCCAGCGCGGCGAGCTCCCCGTACGTGACGACGTCGCCCCACGCCACGCTGCGGGCGGCTGCGAGCAGCTCGCGTTGGAAGTCGCTCAGCCCCGAGTCGTCGACGAGCACGTCGTCGTACACGACCGCGCGCCCCTCGAGATGCGCCGAGAACCGCCGGCACAGATCCGGCACGAGCCCGTCACCCATCCGTGACGGCCGAGTGGCTAGCGTGACCTCAGGGGGACTCGTTCCCCCCTGGGGGCCCCCCGCGCCGGGGGTGAGCTTGCGACGTTGCGAGGGGAGCGAGTGTGCGACGACCACACCGTCCCGTGTCTGAATCTCGCCGACGCCCCAGCCGGCGACCGCGTAGCGGTGCCGCGTCACCTCCACCCCGCCGACTCTACAATCGGCCGCATGAGCGCCCCTGGGATCTTCCGGACGCCACAGGCGGTGAACGAGCCCATCCTGTCGTACGCGCCCGGCTCCCCCGAGCGCGCGGAGCTCCAGCGGCGGCTCGCGGAGATGTCCGGCGAGCGGATCGCGATCCCGCTCGTGCTCGGCGGCGAGCGGGTCGAAACAGGCGAGACGTTCGAGGCGGTGATGCCCCACGATCGAGATCACGTGCTCGGCGACGTCGCGAAGGGCGACGCGTCGCACATGGAGCGCGCGATCGCGGCGGCGCGTGAGGCGCACGCCGGCTGGTCGTCCACCCCGTGGCACGAACGCGTCGCGGTCTTCCTCCGTGCCGCCGAGCTGCTCGCGGGCCCCTGGCGCTCCACGCTGACCGCAGCGACGATGCTCAACCAGTCCAAGACGGCCCATCAGGCCGAGATCGACGCGGCGTGCGAGACGATCGACTTCCTGCGCTTCAACGCCGACTATCTCGTCCGGATCTACGAGGAGCAGCCCACCTCGTCGCCGGGCGTCTGGAATCGGCTCGAGTACCGGGCGCTCGAGGGGTTCGTGCTCGCGATCAGCCCGTTCAACTTCACGGCGATCGGCGCGAACCTGACCACGTCGCCCGCGTTGATGGGCAACACAGTCGTCTGGAAGCCGGCGTCGACGCAGGCGCTCTCGGCGTGGTACACCCTGCGGCTTCTCGAGGAGGCCGGGCTGCCGCCGGGCGTGATCAATCTGGTCTTCGGGCCCGGCGCGACGCTCGGCGACGCCGCCCTCCAGAGCCCGGAGCTCGCCGGCGTGCACTTCACCGGCTCCACGGGCGTGTTCCAGTCGATCTGGCGCACGGTCGGCGGCGGCATCGAGCGATATCGCAACTACCCACGGATCGTCGGCGAGACCGGCGGCAAGGACTTCATCCTCGCGCACCCGTCGGCAGACCCCGCGGCCGTCGCCACCGCGATCGTTCGCGGCTCGTTCGAGTACCAGGGTCAGAAGTGCTCGGCCTCGTCGCGTCTCTACATCCCGTCGAACCTGTGGCCGGAGGTGCGCGCCGACCTCGAGCGCGAAGTCCCTTCGATCGGCATGGGCGACGTGCGTGACTTCTCGAACTTCATGGGCGCCGTGATCGACGGCTCGTCGTTCGCGACGCAGACCGCGGCGATCGCCGAGGCGCGCGAGGCGGGAGCGGAGATCGTTACCGGGGGCACCACGGACGACAGCGAGGGCTGGTTCGTGCAGCCCACGGTGATCAAGACCGAGGATCCCGACTTCCGTCTGATGCGCGACGAGCTGTTCGGCCCGGTCGTGACCGCGTACGTCTACGACGAGAAGCGCTGGGACGACACGCTCCGGCTCGTCGACGAGACAGGGACGTACGCGCTGACGGGGGCTGTCTTCGCGAACGACCGGGGCGCGATCGGCCAGGCGCACGACGAGCTGCGCTACGCGGCGGGCAACTTCTACGTCAACGACAAGCCGACCGGCGCCGTCGTCGGTCAGCAGCCGTTCGGCGGCGCCCGCGCGTCGGGGACGAACGACAAGGCTGGATCGATGTGGAACCTGATCCGGTGGGTCAGCCCGCGGACCGTGAAGGAGACACTCGTGCCGCCGACCGACTACCGCTACCCCTTCCTCGCGAAGGACGAGTAGCGCAAACGGCCCCGCCTGCCCGAACCGGGGCAGACGAGTGCCGAAAGTGCGCCGATCGCACCACAGGCCCGGCGTGTTCGATGGCCCGTGACGCGGCTACGGTGAGTCCGTGTTCGAGACGATCCGGGACGCCACCGAGCACTTCTGGCACTTCCTCTCCGAGATCGAGGTCCTGCCACTGCTCGCCGGGATCGGCTGCCAGCTGCTGAAGCTCGTCTGCACGAGCCGTGCGTGGCGCAACGTGCTCGCCGCCGCCTACCCCGACCAGCCCGTCCCGTGGCGGCCCATCGGCGCCGCCTACGTCGCCGGGGTCGGGGTGAACGCGGTGCTCCCCGCCCGGGGCGGGGACGTCGTCCGCGTCTACCTCGCCCACCGCGCGATCCCGGGGAGCACCTACACGACCGTGATCTCCTCGAACTTCGTGCTCTCGCCCGTCGACATCGTGCTGTCGCTCTTCGTGTTCGTCTGGGCGCTGACGCAGGGGCTGCTGCCGTCGCTGGACGCCCTCTCGGCGCTGCCCTCGTTCGACTACTCGTGGGCATTCCAGGACGGCGTGATCCACCCCGGGGTGGTGATCGCGCTCGCCGCGATCGTGGGGGGCGCGGCCCTGCTGCTGAACCGCTACTGGGACCGGCTCCGCGCGCGCGTCGAGCAGGCGTTCGCCGTGTTCAGCCCGCCCCAGCGGTACTTCCGCACGGTCGTCTCCTGGCAGCTCTGCGACTGGGCCTTCCGCTTCGCGACGATCTGGTTCTTCCTCGGCGCGTTCCGGATCCCCCAGAGCGTCACGTACGTCCTCCTCGTCCAGGCGGCGATGAGCCTCTCGACCCTCGTGCCCGCGACCCCGGGGGGGATCGGCACGGAGCAGGCGCTGCTCGTCTACGCCTTCCGCAACGCGGGGATCGCGCAGACGACCTTGCTCGCGTTCAGCGTCGGGATGAAGCTGACGCTCACCGTGGTCAACGCCGTGGTCGGGTTCACGGCGATCTTCCTCACGCTCGGCACGGTTCGCTACCGCTCGGTCGTGCCGCCGCGCGGAGGCCCTGCCGGCCCCGTGGACGAGCGGTAGCGGCTCATCCACGCCGTGCCCGACCAGGGAGTCGGTGGACTGGTCGCCACGACGCCGTCGAGCTCCAGCTCGACCTCGTCGCGCTCCTGGTAGAAGCAGACGCGCTCGCCGACCGGCTCGGCGTCACGCCGCGGCTCGGGATACGACCAGGCGACGGCCGGACTCTCGCCCACGTCGAAGTGGTCGGGGAACCCCTTGTAGGCGCAGCCCGTCCTGACGTCCGAGAGCGAGAGCGTGTCCATCCGGACGTCCGCCCGTGGCAGGTAGTAGCGAGGCGGGAGCGCGGTCTCGAACAGGATCCGCGCGCGGTCGGTCGCCGCGAGCTCCTCGCCGTTCACCCGGACGACGACGCGGCGTGAGGTGTCGAGCACGTCGATCCGGTGGTACGGGTCACGGGGATGGACGACGATCTCCTCGTCCTCCTCGAGCCAGGTGTCGACGGCGTCCCAGGCGACGCTCACGTAGCCGTCCACGGCGGGCTCGGGCTCGGAGGGCACGTGGACGTCGTCTGCGGGAAACGCGAACCGCGGCAAGCTGCCCGTCCGGTACACGAGGCGCACGCGCTCGCTGTCGACGACCGCGACGCCGTCCTTCGTCGCCCGCACCCGGCGCGGATGCACCTCGACGAACGTCACCGCCTTGGGAGGCTCGAAGTCGAAGCGCCCGCTGGGGCGGTGCCCGAACGGCCCGCTGCCGACCGTGAGCGTCATGCGGGTCACGATACTCCTCGGCGCCTCAGCCCCTACCGGCCTTGTGCAGCTGTGCGTAGACCGCGCGCGCGGTCTTGGCCGGAAGGCCGGGGACGCCCTCCAGCTCCTCGCGCGAGGCGTCGAGGAAGGCGTCCGCGGAGCCGAAGTGCCGGAGGATCGCGCGTCGCCGCGCCGGCCCGATCCCCTCGAGGCCGTCGAAGATCGACTCGAACGCCCTGGTGTCACGCCTGCGTCGATGGAAGGTCACCGCGAACCGGTGTGCCTCGTCCCGAGCACGTTGGAGAAGCTGCAAGCCCGGGTCGTGGCGATCGAGACGGATCGGGGCCGACTGCCCCGGCACGAAGACCTCCTCCTCCCGCTTGGCGAGCGCCACGACCGCTGTCCGGGGCACGTCGAACGTCGAGTGGATCGCCTCGAGCGCGGCGGCGAGCTGGCCCTTACCGCCGTCGATCACGACCAGGTTCGGGATCTGCGCGAAGCTCTCGTCGTAGCGGTCGGGGGAGGCCGAGTCGCGCAGCCGGGCGAAGCGACGCGAGACGACCTGCGCCATCGAGGCGAAGTCGTCCTGTCCGTCGAGGCCGTGCACCGCGAACGACCGGTAGTGCGCCCGGCGCTCCTGCGCGTCGACGAACACCGACATCGACGCCACGATCTCGCGGCCCTGGATGTTCGAGACGTCGAAGCACTCGATCCGCGTCGGCAGGCTCTCGAGATTGAGGCACTCGCGGAGCTGCTCGAGCGCCTCGACGCGGCGCTGCCGCCGCTGCTCCGTTGCCGAGGCGTCGTGCTCGAGCGCCAGTCGGGCATTCTCCTCCGCGAGCCGCACGAGCCGCAGCTTCTCGCCGCGCTGCGGCGCCCGCACCTCGACGCGTGCGCCGCGGAGGTCGCCGAGGTAGGCGGACAGCGCGTCGGTGTCGCCGAGGTCCGCGGGCACGACGACCTGCGGCGGGACGGCCGGGGCGCCGCCGTAGTGCTCGACGCAGAACGACTCGAGGATCGTCGCGCGATCCTGGCCGTCGACGTTCTCGAGGTGGAAGGCGAAGCGGTCGACCATCTTCCCGTCACGGAGCGGGAAGAGCTGCACGGCCGCGCGGTCGCCGTCGACCGCGAGCCCGATCACGTCGATCGTCCCGACCGCGCGCTTGTCGGCCGCCTGCCGCTCGGCCAGGCTCTCGATCGCGCGCAGCCGGTTGCGGTAGCGCGCCGCCTCCTCGTAGCGCTCCTCGGCCGCCGCCTCCCGCATACGGCCCTCGAGCGCCCGCCGGATCGGCCGCGTCTCCCCGGAGAGGAACTCGACGACGCCGTCGATGATCTCGCCGTAGGCCGCCTCCGAGATCGCGCCGATGCATGGCGCCGTGCAGCGCTCGATGTGGTAGTCGAGGCACGGGATCCCCGAGTGCCGGCCCGGCCTCGGGCCCTCGCAGGGCCGGAACTGGAACACGCGGTTCAGCACGTCGAGCGTCTCGCGCACCTTCTTCGCGTTGGCATACGGGCCGAAGTAGACGGTGCCGCGGCGGTGGCGCTCGCGCGTGAACATCACCCGGGGATACGGGTCGGAGACCGTCACCGCGATGTACGGGAACGACTTGTCGTCGCGGAGCCGTACGTTGAACGGCGGGCGATGCCGCTTCACGAGGTTCTGCTCGAGGTGGAGGGCCTCGGCCTCGCTCTGGGTGACGATCACCTCGATCCGGCGGATGCGCGCGACCATGCGATCGATCCCGAGGCGCAGGTCGGCGCCTTGGTTGAAGTAGCTGCGCACACGGGCCCGGAGCGACTTCGCCTTGCCGACGTAGAGGATCTCGTCGCGCGCGTCGCGAAAGAGGTAGACGCCCGGGCCCTGCGGCAGCCGTCGCAGCTCTGCTCGGACGGCATCGTCCACGTCGTCTAGCGTATCCGGCCGCTTCGTCGTCTCACTGACCATGACTCGGCGCCTCCTCCCCATCGTCTGCCTGCTCGCGATCGCCGCCGGCGCCGCGACCGGACGCACGGAGGCCGCCGGCCCTGCGATGACGCTCGGGGTCGCCGAGGACGCAGTGCGGGCGCCCGACCTCCAGACCGCCGAGGCGAAGATGGCGCAGCTCCGGCTCGCGGGGCTCACCGCCGTGCGGGTCACGACCAACTGGGCGCCCGGCCTCACCGCGCCGACCGACGACGAGCTGCGCGTGCTCCGCAACGTCGAGACGGCGGCCGACCGCAACGGGGTCGAGGTGTACGTCTCGGTCTACAACGTCGGGCAGCGGACCACGCCGCTCGACCCGACGGCGCAGTCCGAGTTCGCCCAGTACGCGGCGTCGGTCGCACGACTGCTCCCGAGCTTCGACCAGATCATCGTGGGGAACGAGCCGAACCTGAACCGATTCTGGCTGCCGCAGTTCGCGCCCGACGGCACCAACGCGTCGGCGCCCGCGTATCTCTCGCTCCTCGCGCAGACCTACGACGCGCTGAAGGCGGTCGACCCGACGATCACCGTGTGGGGCGGCGCGCTCGCACCGCGCGGCAGCGACCGGCCCGAGGGCATCAGGCCCACGTCCTCGCCGACCGCGTTCCTGCAAGCGATGGGCACCGCGTACCGGGCGAGCGGTCGCACGCTGCCGGTGATGGACGGGCTTGCGTTCCACCCGTACCCCGACAACTCGTCGCAGAGCCCCGACTTCCCGCATCCGCGCTCGACGTCGATCGGGCTCGCCGACTACGGGAAGCTCGTCGCGCTGCTCGGCCAGGCGTTCGACGGGACCGCTCAGCCCGGCTCGTCGCTGCCGATCCTCTACGACGAGTTCGGGATCGAGTCCGCGGTGCCCAAGGGCAAGCGCAGCCTCTACGCCGGCAACGAGCCGGCGACGACGAAGCCGGTCGACGAGCGGCAGCAGGCGGCCGCGTACGACCTCGGACTGCGGCTCGCCTTCTGCCAGCCGACCGTCGAGGGGATCCTCCTCTTCCACTCCCAGGACGAGACGGCCCTGCCGAGCTGGCAGTCGGGCGTGTACTACGCGGACGGGACGCCGAAGTCGAGCTTCTGGGCCGTGCGCGACTCGCTCTCGCGCACGCGCGGCGGCTCGATCGCCCGCTGCGACGGGATGGCGCTCGCGGTCTCGCCGCTCGGCGTCCGCTTCCCCGGCCCGCGTGCGTTCCAGCGCGGCGCGCACACCGTCCGGTTCCGCTGCTCGCTCGACTGCGCGTGGACGCTCGAGGCGCTGCGCGCGACCACGGGAGCCCTGGTCGCGCGCGTGAACGGCTACGGGCGCGGGGACACACCGCTCGTCGCCTCGTTCGGCAAGAGGAAGCTCGGCGCGGCGCCCGTCCGGCTTCGGCTGACGCTCGTGCACCCGGTCAATCCCGACGCGCCCCAGTCGGTCACGAGCGGCATCCTGCGCCCGGCCTGAGACGCGTCCGCGTACCATTCGACGCGTGGCGGAGGACTACGAGCGCATCGAGGGCGTCGCGGTCGGGCAGTACGTCGGCTACCGCTTCTTCGCCGTCGACCCTGCCTGGCGCCGGCTCCCCGTGGAGGAGCGCAACGCCGGCAAGGAGGCGTTCGCCGACGTGGTCGACGAATTCGGCGGGCGGATGGAGGGCCTGCGCGTCTACTCGACCGTCGGCGTCCGGCCCGAAGCCGACCTGTTTCTCTGGACGATCACCGAACGCTACGACGACCTGCTCGAGCTCGGCGCGGCCCTCAACGGGACGCCGCTCGGTGCGTGGCTGACCGTCCCCCACTCGTATCTCGGCACGACGAAGCCCTCGGTCTACACGGACAAGAAGCGCATCCGGCAGGGTCGCGTCGCGCCGAGAAACGCGCCGTACCTGATCGTCTACCCGTTCGTGAAGGTGCGCCCCTGGTACTTCCTCTCCTTCGCGGAGCGCGCCGCCGCGATGCGCGAGCACGCCGAGATCGGCGCCCGGTTCGTGACGATCACGAACCACACGACGTACTCCTTCGGGATCGACGACCAGGAGTTCATCCCCGCCTTCGAGGCCGAGGAGCCCGCCGACTTCATGCACCTGATGATGACGCTCCGCGAGAGCGAGGCCTCGCGCTGGACGGAGCGGGACACGCCGATCTTCGTCGGCAAGCTCGTCGACGTGCGCGACGCCCTCGACGCGCTCGACGGCGCGGCGACGGAGCTCCCGAGCGCGTCGACGCTCTACACGGCGCCCGACGGGACGCCGTACCCCGCGCCGGCTCGCTGACTAGTCGACATCCCGGGCCGCCGGCGACTCGCGCGAGGTGAGGATCGCCTCGACTTCCCGATGCCCGGCCGTGTCTCCGAGGCGGCACAGGTCGAGCGGCGTTCGTCCCTCGTCGTCGCGCAGGTCCGGGTCCGCGCCGTGGTCGAGGAGCCGCCTCACGCTCGCCGAGCGCCCGTTCCACGCGGCCGTGCGGAGCGGTTGCCCGCCGAAGACGGGGTCGGTCGCGTCGACCGGTGTCCCGGCGGCGATCAGCCGGTCGATCACGTCGAGCCGCTGGTGATCGGCGGCCATCACGAGCGCGCGGAGGCGCGCGTCGGCCGGCGCCTCGTCGAGCCAGTCGCCGACGTCGCCCGCCGCCGCGGCCTCCTCGATCCCGTGGGCCTGGGCGCCGGCGGCGGCGAGCACGTCGACGACGTCGGTCATCCCGAACACCGCGGCGTGGAGAAGGGCCGTGCCGTCGGGGACCCCGCCGGCGTCGTCCGCCGCGCGGGCCTCGAGATCCGCACCGGCCTCGATCAGCGCTTTGGCGACCTCCGCGTCGCCGTAGCTCGCGGCCGTCATCAACGGCGTCTCTTTGTCCCCGGGCTTGCCGTCGACGGGCGCGCCTGCCTCCAGGAGCAGCCGGGCGACCGGGCCGGTGTCGGCCAGGTCGCGCCAGACGCCACCTGTGGTGTCGTAGCGCAACATCGCCGTGTAGCTGAGCGGTGACGGACCGCCGCGGTGATCGCGCCAGCGCCGCAATGGCGTCGTGGCAAGCTCGGGCTCCTCGGCGAGCAGCGCCGCCAGGCGGTCGACGTCACGGTCGTCGAGGATCTGCCGCCGCTCGATCTCCCGCTTGAGCCGCGACCAGCTGGGAAACCCGTGCTCGCGGGCCAATGCGAGCTGCGCGCCAGCGAGGGTCTGCCGGTCGGACACCGCGGCGATCCGAGCGGCTGCCTCCCCGTCGCCGGCACGGGCGGCACGCAGGAGCTCCTTCGCCTGCCGCCGAGCCTGTTCGAGGTCGGGTCGGGACGGAAGCTGGAACATCGACGTCTCCTATCCGCCGGCGGTCCGCGAGCCGGGCTCGAAGGAGAGCGTCATTCACATGCTCGTCGTCTGCGAGAGGTGGACTCGGTCCTGCCCGCGGACCCGGCGGCGTCCTCTCACGCCGAGGCCGACGCTACCACGGTCCGAGCGCCCCGCGTCGTCGCGGTCGCGCAGGTGACCTCAAGGCGGCGACCGCCCCTCCGGGGCACGCCGAGGAGTTGAGGCAGCGTCGGCGTAAGATGTGCGCGCGACAGGCGGAGCGGAGCGAGGAGGGTCGAGATGGCCGAGGTGGCGCTGGACGGTGTGAGCAAGGTCTTCCCCGACGGGACCCGCGCTGTCGACGGCATGGACCTCGAGATCGGAGACGGCGAGTTCATGGTCCTCGTGGGGCCCTCAGGCTGCGGCAAGACGACCGCACTGCGGATGGTCGCCGGCCTCGAGGAGATCTCGGAGGGCACGGTCCGGATCGGCGAACGCATCGTCAACGACCTGACGCCACGGGAGCGCGACATCGCCATGGTCTTCCAGAGCTACGCGCTCTACCCTCACCTTTCCGTCTACGACAACATCGCCTTCAGCCTCAAGCTGCACAAGGTGCCGAGGGCGGAGATCGACAAGCGGGTGCGCGACGCCGCGCGCATCCTGGACCTCGAGCCGTTCCTCAAGCGCAAGCCGAAGGCGCTCTCGGGCGGCCAGCGGCAGCGCGTGGCGATGGGCCGGGCGATCGTGCGCCAGCCGTCTGCGTTCCTCATGGACGAGCCGCTCTCCAACCTCGACGCCAAGCTGCGCGTGCAGATGCGAGCCGAGATCAGCGAGCTCCAGCGTAGCCTCGGCGTGACGACGATCTACGTCACACACGACCAGGTCGAGGCGATGACCATGGGCGACCGCGTCGCCGTGATGCGAAAGGGCGAGCTGCAACAGGCGGCAGAGCCGCAGGAGCTCTACGACCATCCGGTGAACCTCTTCGTCGCCGGCTTCATCGGCAGCCCGGCGATGAACATGCTCGAGGCGACG
>Ga0075418_10000426_pt1 | contig 43862 bp, 38 predicted proteins | sample SoiMetdeltSBSDD2_FD_81776 | JGI IMG/M metagenome (GOLD analysis project Ga0075418, IMG submission 81776) | Bulk soil microbial communities from a Populus tree surrounding site in Tennessee, USA - Soil MetaG P. deltoides SBSDD2 | ecosystem: Environmental > Terrestrial > Soil > Tree plantation...
CCTGCGTGTGGGGCAGTTGTTGCCAAGCCGTGGTCTCACCCGCCGGCGAGTAGCGTCCGTGCGAGGCGCGTTGGTAGTAGTCGCGAAGACTGGGCGGGTCACCGAAGAAGGCGCTCGCCAGTGCCTCCGGAGTCTGGTTGGCGGCGTGCGGACGATCGCTGCACTCGGCGAGGAGGACGAGGATCGGAGCCGGCGGGCGTGCCGAGCGTGGTGCCGGCCGGTCGAGACCAGCCGCCACTGCCTGTGACAGGTCCCGGACCAGGGCATGGGCGGCCTTCTCGTTCCTCCCCAAGGCCGGATGCGGCGGCACCGCCACGGCGGGGCGTGGGCCCAGGACAGCAAGGGGGACGACGAGGGCGAGGAGAAGTGGACGCATGGCCTCCGGCGGGTGGGCTGGCGCGGCCGCGGACCGCGCCCCCGACCCTCTATAAAGAAGGCCGGGTGCGGCAGAAGTCAACCACACGGCGCGGGGGCGGGAGCTTGGCAACGGCGGCCGCGTTCAGGAAGCCAGCCTCTGAGCCGTTGCACTCGGGTGTTGCTCGGGAGATGGTAACGGACACGGGATGAGAATCCGGCCGGCCTCACCGAGCTGAAGGGGCATGCAAGGTTCCCTGAAAGCCAACGTCAAGGCATCGTTCAGCGTCTCCTCGAGGCTGCGGCGGCTTCGCTCGACCGCGCGTCGCCCGGGAAGTTCACGCTCATGCTTCGGCCCGCTGCCCGGCCCCATCGTTCCAGCGAGGCACCCGGTGGGTGGAAGGTAACCTTTGCAGAACTTCGCCCGTCCAAGCTGTGGGAGGTTTGGTTCGTTCACCGGCCCGAAACGTCGGGATCGCGAGGCAACCCATGTCGACCTGCTTCCGCCGGACTGCAGGTGCCGTATTCGCCGCAATGCTACTCCTGCTCGAAGTCTCGCCGCCTGAAGTCGCCGCTCAGTTCGCCTGGCCGAGCCCGACCGAGCGGGTGCGTGGTTGGCAGGAAGATCTCGACTCGACGTTGACCGCGTTTCTCGCTCGCGATCGGAGCTTCAGGGGAGACGCACGCTCCCTCTTCGAGCACGACATTCCCCGGCTTCGCGATTCCGTCGCCACTCTGAGTGACGAGCAGATCATCGTCCGGCTCGCCACGGCGGTCGCGCGGGCCCACAATGCGCATACGCGGCTCTATCTCCTCCGCAATCGGACCGTTCTCCGTCGTTATCCGCTCAGGGTCTGGTGGTTCGGCAACGATCTTTGCGTCGTTCGCGCCCATCCCGAGCACGCCGACCTGTTGGGGGGCCGGATCCTCGCCATCGCTGGGCGCCCGGTGGCGGAGGTGGCCGAGAGGGTCGCGCCCTTGTATGCGGCGAATCGATCCTGGGAGCGATACATGAGCTCCTACCTATTGACGAGCCCGGAGATTCTCAGGGGCGTCGGCGTGCTCTCGACGGACGCGCTGGAGCTGACGGTGGAGACGCCTGAGCACGTCCGGCGCTCCGTGCGGCTCGATCCCCTGCTGCTGGAACGCTCGGACAAGCCCTTCGAGGCCTGGTGGGATCTCGCTTCCACCCATCCAGGTCGTCAGGGACCCTGGGTTTCGGCGCTGCTCGCAGAGGCCGAGCGCCTGCCTCTCTATCTCCGAAATCTGGCGCGGCATTATTGGATGGACCGGATCGCGAGTTCACAAGTCCTCTACGTCCAGTACAACCGGTCCCAGGACGAACCCGAAGGCGAGACCGTGCAGGCGTTCGGGAACCGGGTTCTCCAGGAGCTGCAGCGCGACCCGCCTCGAAAGCTGGTGATCGACCTACGCTTCAACACCGGCGGCAATCTCGAACTGGCCGATTCCCTGTTCCGCGGGATCGCGGCGCTGCCCTTGGCTCAGGAACGTGGACGAATGTTCGTGATCACCGGTCGCGCCACCTTCTCGGCGGGGATCACGGCTGCTGCGACGCTCCGCCAGCTGACGCGCGCCGTGTTCGTGGGCGAGCCGGTGGGCGATGCTCTCGACATGTGGTCCGAGGGCGGGAACATCCTGCTTCCGAACACGAAACTCACCCTGCACTACACGGACGGCTTCCACTCTTACTCGCGGCGCGAGTTCCCCGAGTTTCGGCCCTACCGCTATCCCGACCTCAGTGTGGACGATGTCGGACCGGACATTCCGGTGGAAACGACGCTGGCGCAGTACCTCGCAGGGAAGGACCCCGCGATGGAGGCCGTCCTCGGGTTTCGGCCCTGAGACGGGGCCTGTCGCCCATGATGCCGCATCGAGTTCCTCGCCGGCGGGCCACCATGCATTGTCCTCCGGGCGGCGATCCGCTATTCTCCGGCCCCCATGACTGACGCCGCGTTCAAGATCGGACTCGTCCAGATGCGCTGTACGAGCGACGCGGCCCGCAACCTGGCGGTCGCCGACGCGATGATTCGCCAGGCCGCCAAGGACGGCGCCAGCGTCGTCTGCCTCCCTGAGCTCTTTCGCAGCCTGTACTTCTGCCAGAGCGAGGACCATTCGAATTTCGCCCTGGCCGAGCCGGTGCCGGGACCAACGACGGAAGCCCTGGGCACCTTGGCCAAGGAGCTCGGCATCGCCATCGTCGGCTCCGTCTTCGAGCGCCGCGCCGCCGGTGTCTACCACAACACCGCCGTCGTCCTGGACGCCGACGGATCGCTCGCCGGGATCTATCGGAAGATGCACATCCCCGACGATCCCCTTTACTTCGAGAAGTTCTACTTCACGCCCGGAGACCTTGGCTTCCGTGCCTTCGACACCCGCTACGGCCGCGTCGGGACGCTGGTGTGCTGGGACCAGTGGTACCCGGAGGCGGCGCGCCTGACCGCGCTCCAGGGCGCGCTCGTTCTCGCCTATCCCACCGCGATCGGCTGGCACCCGAGCGAGAAGAAGGAATGGGGCGAGTCGCAGCTCGACGCTTGGCAGACCACCCAGCGCGCCCACGCCATCGCCAACGGTGTCTATGTCGCCGCCGTCAACCGCGTGGGCCACGAAGGGCCGGAGGGCGGGGGCATCGAATTCTGGGGGGCCTCGTTCGTCTGCGACCCATACGGACGCATCGTCCAGCAGGCATCGCACGACCGCGAGGCGGTCGTCCTCGCCGACGTCGACCCGAAACTCCTCGAGACCGCCCGCCAGCACTGGCCGTTCCTCCGGGATCGCCGCATCGACGCGTACGCACCCATCGTGGAACGAGTCCTGGAGAAGCGGTGACGAAGGCCCTCGTGCCCGCCACCCCGCGCCGTGAACCGCTCTCCCCTGCTGCTCAGGGCACCACCATGCCTGCGGAGTGGTCCGAGCACCGCGCCACCTGGATCGCCTGGCCGCATCAGAAGTCCGACTGGCCCGGGAAGTTCGAGCCCATCCCTTGGGTGTACGGCGAGATCGTGCGGCTTCTGTCGCGACACGAGCGCGTGTGCATCCTCGTCCGCGACGCAGCCATCCGCGCCCAAGCTCGCGCTGTCCTCGCGAAGGTCGGAGTCCATTCGAAGCGCGTCGATTTCTATCGGGTCCCGACCGACCGTTCTTGGACGCGGGACTCGGGTCCAACGTTCGTCCGGCGCGCCGACGGCAGCAAGCTGGCAGTTCACTGGCGCTTCAACGGCTGGGCCAAGTACGCCAACCACAAGCGCGACGCGAAAGTCGCGGCGGAGATCGCCAAAGCTCTGCGCTTGCCCTTGCACCGCCCCTTCGCGGAGGGGAAGCCGGTGGTGATGGAAGGAGGCGCGATCGACGTCGACGGCGAGGGGACGCTGCTCGCGACCGAAGAGTGCCTGCTGAGCCGCGTGCAGGCGCGGAACCCGGGACTCGGCCGCGCCGGCATCGAGGCGGTCTTCGCCGCGACGCTCGGCGTCCAGCGTGTCGTCTGGCTGGGCCGGGGCATCGCCGGCGACGACACGCACGGCCATGTGGACGACGTGGCGCGCTTCGTGGCTCCCAGCCGCGTCGTTCTCTGCCAGGAGAAGAACCGCAAGGATTCCAACTACGCGCTGCTCCAGGAGAATCGGGAGCGCCTCCAGTCGGCCCGCGACGCCGCCGGCCGCAAGCTCGAGGTGATCCCGCTCCCGATGCCGACACCGATGGGCTTCGCCGGCAGGCGCGTGCCGGCGAGCTACGCGAACTTCTACCTGGCCAACGGTACGGTGCTCGTCCCCACCTTCAACGACCCCGCGGACCGCACGGCGCTGGGGCTTCTCGCGGAGCTCTTCCCGGAGCGCGAGGTCGTGGGGATTCACTGCGTGGACTTGGCCTGGGGACTCGGAACCCTCCACTGCGCGACGCAGCAGGAGCCGGCGTAGCGTCGGCATCTTGCCGAGAAGAGGGATGAAGCTAGTCGGCCCGCTTGCGGCGCGTTCGCCGGGGCTTCGGCTGGCCCTTGCCCTGGAGATTGAGCGCCACTGCAGCCCGGATGAGAGCCTTCAAGGCCGCCTGATCGAGCTTGTCGCCTTCGTGGATGTCGATGGCGCGCCTGACATTCCCGTCGAGGCTGGAGTTGAACAGACCTGCAGGGTCCTTCAACGCAGCTCCCTTGGCAAAGGTCATCTTGACGATGTTCTTGTAGGTCTCTCCCGTGCAGACGATGCCACCGTGGGACCAGACGGGAGTCCCCCACTTCCACTCTTCGACGATCTCAGGGTCTGCCTCGTGCATGATCTCGCGCACTTTCGCGAGCGTCTTGCCGCGCCAGTCCCGAAGTTCCTGGATCTTCTCGTCGATCAATGCAGAGGCAGGTTCCACCGGGATGGGCCTTTTCATGGTCAGCTCCTATTCTTGCACGTAGGTTACGTCAAATCCCGGTGCACCGGCAGCGCGCGGCGGTGCCAGATGAAGTACGAAAGCCCCCAGAGCACGCCGGCGGCCGCCGCCCAGCCCCACGCCTGCGGGCCATCCCCCACCGAGAGGTGGGCGATGAGCGCCGAGGCGAGGTCGATGGCGAAGCCGGCGTAGACCCACTCCTTGAGCCGCGCCGGCACCGGCGCCAGCAGCAGCACCACGCCGAGGAGCTTGGCCCATGAGAGCTCCACCCGGAAGTAGTCGGGGAAGCCGAGGTGGGTGAATGCCTCCGCCACCTGCGGCAGGCGCAGTTGCGCGTAGGCGGTGAAGCTCATTTGCAGGCAGAAGAGCGCGGTGGCGATCCAATAGACGATCTTGGCTTGCGGGGCGGTCTTGGCGACGACGAGGGCCGGCTTCTGCAGGGTCGCTTCCATGGGATGCATCCTTTCACGCTTCAAGGCTTCGGGGCGTTGGGCGGCCCACCGTGGGCCTCCACGCGGAACTGCTTGGCGTACTCGGCGTTCAATCGCTGCCAGCCGCGGAAATTCATGACCTCGGGGCCGACGATGCGTCCCATCGGCTCACCCGCGAGGAGCCGCTCGAGGACGTCGAAGCAGATGTGCCAGCCCGCGGCGCCCCACGAGATGAAGCGGCGATCGATGCTGTGCCAGAGCGTGAGGCGCGTGCCGCTGCCGAGCGGTTCGAGCTCCCAACGGAGGTCGCTGCCACCCCAGCTGTACTCGAGCAGCCTCGGCGCCTCGGCCCGCTTCACGGTGGTCAGAGAGCTCTGCGGCGTCGGCGTCCCGACGGTCGAGAGCGTCACCGGCCCCACAGCGGCCAGGTTCCGATCGGCGTCGAACGGCGCCCATTCGGACAGGTGCGCAGGATCGGTCAGCGCCTGCCACACCATCGCCGGCGGATGACGGAGCTCGCGGACGAGAAGGAGCGTCCATTTCTCGCCTTCCTTGAGGATCTGCGCCCCGCTTGCCGGACCCGGTGTGTACTGCTCACGATCGGTCAACGGGTTCTCCTCTCACGCCAGCGGCCTGAGCGCGTACCGCCCGTAGGCCACGAAGGCCGCCATCAGCCCCATCATGGCGCTCCAGACCAGCGGGTTGGCAGCGGTCAGCTGGCGCGAATACCGCGCGTACACCACGGCGAGGGCCAGGGTTTCCAGCGCCAGCGCCGTGGCGGCGAGCGGGGTCAGGAGCGGCATCCACTTCGCAGCGGCCGGGACGATCAGCAGGATCCCGCAGAACATCTCGAATACGCCGAGCGCGCGCCATCCGCCGTGCGAGAGCGCGCGCATCTGGTTGGCGAGCTCGTCGAACTTGAACGCTTTGTATGCTCCCCCCGACAGGCAGAGCAAGGCGAGCGCGAGCTGCAGGACCCACAACAGGATGTTCATCGGTCCGTCTCCTTTGCCGTCCGCACCTTGGCACGCGGCGGACTTTTCCGGGTTGCACGAATGAGAGCTTGTTCCAAGACCCGTGTGAGCGGGGACCATGAGGAGGGGTTCACCGCCTGCTTCTCCGTTTCGTTGGTGTGGATCGATCCATGCGGTCGAGGTGGCGTTCGAGCGCATCCACGTGGGCCGCCCAGAAGCGCCGGAACGGCGCGAGCCAGGCATCGACCTCCATGAGCGGCTCGGGCAGGAGCCGATAGACGCGCCGCTGGGCTTCGACGCGCGACTCCACGAAGCCGGCCTCGCGCAGCACGCGGAGGTGCTTGGACACCGAAGTTTGAGGCATCCGCAGCCGGCGCTCGATCTCGCCGACGGAGCGCTCCGAGGACGCCAGCAGGCTGAGGATGGCCCGGCGGTTCGGCTCCGCGATGGTGGCGAATGATGACTCCATGGCCGCAAACATACTCCTATGGTCATATGCCTGTCAAGTCATATGACCGAGCAGCGGCGCCCGCGCGGAGCCCCCTCGAGCCTGCCTCGAGGACGCCTGTCCCCTACTCCCACTCGATCGTGCTCGGCGGCTTCGAGCTGATGTCGTAGACCACGCGGTTGACGCCGCGCACCTGGTTGGTGATCGCGCCTGCGACCTGCGCCAGGAGCTCCGCGGGCAGGCGGGTCCAGTCGGCGGTCATGCCGTCCAGGCTGTCGACGGCGCGCAGCGCCACGACGTTCTCATAGGTACGGCCGTCGCCCATGACGCCGACACTCTGCACCGGCAAGAGCACGGCGAAAGCCTGCCAGGTACGCTCGTACCAGCCGCTTTCTTGCAAGGCGTGGAGAAAGATCGCGTCGCACTGGCGCAGGATCTCCAGCCGCTCGCGCGTCACCGGTCCCAGGATGCGGACTGCGAGCCCTGGCCCCGGGAAGGGATGGCGCCCCAGGATTCCGGCCGCGATGCCGAGCTCGGCGCCGAGCCGGCGCACCTCGTCCTTGAAGAGATCGCGTAAAGGCTCGAGGAGGGTGAAGGGCATGTCCGCCGGGAGCCCGCCGACGTTGTGATGCGTCTTGATCGTGGTGGAGTGCCCGCCGGGAACGCCGCTCTCGATGACGTCGGGGTAGAGCGTGCCCTGGGCGAGGAACTGGAGCGGCGGCAGCTCGCGGACGGCGGCCTCGAAGGCGCGGACGAAGGTGTGGCCGATGCGGCGCCTTTTCTCCTCGGGGTCTTCGACCCCCGCCAGTGTCTCCAGGAAGGGTCGCCGGCATCGACGACGCGGAGCGCGATGCCGAGCCTCTCGTAGCGCTGGCGCACTTCGTCTGCTTCGCCGGAGCGAAGCAGGCCGCTATCGACGAAGAGCGTTTCCACCTGGCCCGGAAGCGAGCGGTGCAGGAGGACGGCGAGGACGGTGCTGTCGACGCCGCCGGAGACGGCGGCTAGAACACGCTCCGTACCCACCCGCTCGCGAATGTCCTGCTGCAGATCGGCGGCCAGGTTCTCCGGTGTCCAATCACCGCGGCAGCCGCAGAGGCGAAGGACGAAGTTGGCGAGCACCTGCTCGCCCCGGGGCGTGTGCGCCACTTCGGGATGGAACTGCAAGCCGTAAAGCTGGCGCGCCGGATCTTGAATCGCGGCGTGGACGCAGCCCTCGGTCCTCCCGATCACGGTGAAACCAGGCGGCAGGGCACGCACGGCGTCGCCGTGGTTCATCCACACGGTTTCTTGCGCGGCAAGGCCGGCGAAGAGCGCTGTTTCCTCGTGCCCCATCGTCGCCGGGCCGAACTCGCGCACCGTCGCCGCCTCGACGCTCCCGCCCAGATGCTGCGCCAGGAGCTGCATCCCGTAGCAGATGCCGAGAACGGGGACGCCGAGTTCGAGGAGGCGCGGATCGAAACGCGGCGCCCGCGCCATATAGGTGCTCGCGGGGCCGCCGGAGAGGATGAGGCCTTTGGGAGCGAGGTCGCGCACACGCGCCACCCGCGTCTCCCCCGGCAAGACCTGGGAGTGCACGCGCAGGCCCCGCACGCGCCGTGCGATGAGCTGGGTGGTCTGGGCACCGAAGTCCAAGACCACGATGGTTTCGTGTGCGGCCATGGGAGTGCCTACTTAGGCGCCATCCTTCCGCGGGCGCGCAGAGACTCGTGGGCTCAGTGCCGGAAGTGCCGGCGGCGCGCGAGGAGCATGCAGATCCCCAGGCGGTCGGCGACCGAGAGGACCTCGGCATCGCGCTTCGAACCGCCGGGCTGCACGATGACCCGGACACCCGCTTCGGCCAGGCGCTCGACACCGTCGGGGAACGGGAAGAAGGCGTCGGAAGCGGCGATGCTCCCGCTCAGGTCGTGCCCCGCGTGCCGCGCCTTGCTCACTGCGAGATCGCAGCTGTCCACGCGGCTCATCTGGCCGGCGCCGATGCCGAGGGTGCGGCGCTCGCGGCCGACGACGATGGCGTTGGAGCGCACGTGCTTCGCCACGATCCAGAGAAAGGTGGCGTCCTCGCGCTCCGAGGGCGTCGGTTGCGCCCGCGTCGCGACCTCCATCTCCCCCAGCTCGTCGAAGCCGTGGTCGCGGTCCTGCACCAGCAAGGCCCCATGGAGCTCCCGCGCCACCAGCGGCCCCAGATTCCAGGGTTCGCGCCGCACCGCGAGGAGGCGCAAGCGCTTCTTCGCCTGCAGGATCTCCAGTGCCACGGGCGCGAAGCTGGGGGCGCACACCACCTCGAAAAAGTGGCTCGCCAGCGCCGACGCCGTCTCCGCGTCGACGCTGGTGTTGAAGCCCACCACGCCGCCGAAGGCCGACACCGGGTCGCACTCCAGCGCGGCGGTGAAGGCGGCGCTCGCCGTCGCCCCCTGGGCGGCACCACAAGGAGTGTTGTGCTTCACGATGGCGCATGCCGGCCGCTCGCCCAGGTCGAAGACCAAGTCGAGTGCCGCATCGGCATCCATATAGTTGTTGTAGGAGAGCGCATCCCCGCCACGCTGCTTGGCCGCACCCAATCCCCAAGGCGGTTGCTCGAGCCAGAGCTTGGCCTGCTGGTGCGGATTCTCCCCATAGCGCAGTGCCTCCCCCGGTGCGTACCGGCGACCTTGCAGCTCCGGTGCGGCCGGTCCGCTGCCGGCAAGGAAGTGCGTCGCGATGGCTCGATCGTAGTCGGCGACGCGAGCGAAGGCGCGCGTGGCCAGCCCGCGCCGGAAGTCCAGGTCCACCGCGTCCCGGGCGAAGGCGGCGAGGAAGTCCGGATAGTCCAGCGGCGAGGTGAGAACGGCGACGCTGGCGAAGTTTTTGGCGGCGGCCCGCACCAGGGTCGGTCCGCCGATGTCGATGGCCTCGATGGGCAGCGCTTCGCTCTTGGCGGCGGCCTCGAAAGCGTAGAAGTTGACCACCACCAAGTCCACCGGGACGAGCCCGTTCTTCTCGAGATCCTGGCGGTGCGCCGGGTTCTGCTTGTCGGCGAGCACTCCCGCCAAGATGCCGGGGTGCAGCGTCTTCACCCGGCCGTCGAGCATCTCCGGAAAGTGGGTCAGCTCCTCGACGCCCGTCGTCTCCACACCGGCGTTTTGCAGGTGCTGCGCCGTCCCTCCCGAGGCGAAGAGCTGCACGTCCCGGCCCACGAGGGCGCGCGCCAGCTCCACGAGTCCGCTCTTGTCGGTGACCGAGAGGACGGCACGCCGGATGCGGAAGGCGCTCATGGCGCCACCGCCGCCGGCAGCGACGCCAGCACTCGAGGGAAGAGCCGGCGCAAAGCCTCGACGTAACGCTCCTGGGTCCGCTGCACGATGGCCGCCGGCAGCCGCGGCGGCGGCGGCGAGTGGTCCCAACCGCTCGCATCCAGCCAGTCGCGCAGGAACTGCTTGTCGAAGCTCTGTTGCGCGCGGCCCACGGCGTAATCTTCGGCCGGCCAGAAGCGCGACGAATCGGGCGACAAGGCCTCGTCGATGAGAATGAGTCGTCCCTCCACGTAGCCGAACTCGAACTTCGTGTCCGCCAGCAGGATGCCGCGCTCTCGGGCATAGTCGGCAGCGCGCTGGTAGATCTCGATCGAGGCGCGCTCGAGCGCCGCCGCCGTCTCCTTCCCCACCAGGCCTTCCAGCTCGGCATGGTCGATGTTGCGATCGTGGCCGCTCTCCGCCTTCGTGGAAGGCGTGAACAGAGGTTTGGGGAGACGCTCGGATTCCCTCAGTCCCTGGGGCAGGGAAAGTCCACAGATGCGGCCGCTCTCCTGGTAGTCGCGCCAGCCGCTGCCGGCGAGATAGCCGCGCACGATGCACTCCGCGTCGACACGGCGCGCCTTGCGCACCAGCATGCTGCGCCCGGCCAGTTCCTCGTGGTCGCAGAACGGCGCGGGGAACTCGGACACGTCCGCCGTCAGCAGGTGGTTCTCGCGCACGTCCCGCAACAACTCGAACCAGGCCAGGCTCATCTGGGTGAGGAGCATGCCCTTGCCCGGGATGGGGTCGTCGAAGACGACGTCGTAGGCGGAGATGCGGTCCGAGGCGACGAGCAGCAAGCGGTCGCCGAGATCGAAGAGGTCGCGCACCTTGCCCGCGGACGTGGGCCGCAAGCCGAGGTCGCGGGTGCTGATCAGGGCTTTCAGGATCGTTCCTCCCGGCTGCGGCCGCTGCTACCGAGGCTCGGCTCGCGGATGAACACGCGCCGGTCCCGCACCTGCAGACGGCCTTCGGCCCACAGGCGGACGGCGTACGGATAGAGACGATGCTCTTGCTCCAGGATGCGGGCCGCCAGCGTTTCCGGCGTGTCGTCTTCGTGCACCGGCACGGTGGCCTGCGCCACGATGGGACCCGTATCGACACCGGCGTCGACGAAGTGCACGCTGCACCCCGCCACCTTGACGCCATGCTCCAGCGCTCGAGCCTGCGCTTCGAGGCCCGGGAAGCTCGGCAACAGCGACGGATGGATGTTGAGGATGGCGCCCGGGTAGGCTTCGAGGAGCGGTGTCCCGAGCAGCCGCATGAAGCCTGCGAGGCAGACGAGATCGACACGCTGCGCGCGCAGGAAGGCGACGATCTCCGCCTCGGCTACCGCCGTCATGCGACCGCGACGCGGCCCGGCATCGACGGCGAGGGCGGGGAGCCCGAAGCGCGCCGCCAGCTGCAGCGCCGGCGCGGTGCGGTGGTCGCTCGCGACGGCGACGAGACGCGCTCCGAGCGTGCCGGCTTGCTCGGCACGCCACAACGCTTCGAGATTCGAACCGCGGCCGGACGCCAGAACGCCGACCCGGACCTCGCGCTCCACGGGTCCTCCTGCGCCGTCGGGGAAAGAAAAAAGCGGCGCGACGCGACGGGCTTGACGAGGCCGGATTCTAGGGTGCACTCGCGGAGGCGTCAATCGCAGCCGGGCGCGCGTCCGGTCGTTCGAGCCAGAGCGTTTTCCCGCGCAACAGGAGCCGGATGGCGCCACCACGATCGGTGCGCAGCACGCGGCAGTCCCGCGCTTCCAGGGCTGCGAGTGTGGCCGTTGCAGGATGACCGTAGCGGTTGCTCTCCCCCACGCTCACCAACGCCACCTCGGCATCGATCGCCTCGAGGAACGCCGGCGTCGAGCTGGTGCGACTCCCGTGGTGCCCAGCCTTCAGCACCAGGAAATCAGCCGCCTCGCCGGTGAGAGCCGGAGCCGCACGCTGGAGGAGCAGCGCCTCGCCGTCGGCTTCGAGGTCGCCCATGGCGAGGAGCTGGGGCAATGCGGCCCCGCGCGCCCAGAGAACGAGCGATTGCCCGTTGGCGCCGGAGCGCAGGGAATCCACCGCCGGCGGCCACAACACCTGCGCCTCGTAACGGGGGCCGAGGGTGATGTGGGAGCCCGCGTGCAGCAGCCGCACCGGTGTGCCGTGGGCGCGAAGTGGCGCATAAGTCGGGTCCTCCGCGGACGCCTGCGCCAGGTACAGCGTGTCGACGGTGAACCCTGCGAGGACGCTCGCGGCGCCGCCGCAGTGATCCCGGTGCGGATGGGTGAGGAACAGGCCGCGCAAGCGGCGAAGGCCGAGCCGGCGCAGGTGCGGCAGGATCACGCGCTCACCCTGGTCGACGGGACGCGCGTCCCCTGCATCCACGAGCCAGGCGTCCTTCCCGAGGCTCAAGAGCAAGGCGTCGCCTTGACCGACGTCGAGGGCTTCGAGTCGCCAGGCGGGTGCAGGGGGTCGTGCGGAAACGAAGGCGAGGGCAGCGAAGGCGAAGGCCGCACCGCTCTGGGAGAACACGCCGGCGCGCCAGCGGCCCTTCCCCACCTGCACACCGGCGGCCAAGGTGGCGATGGTTGCGAGCGTGGCGAGAACGAGCGCGACGGGTTGCGTGGGCAGGAACCAACGCGGATCGCCGGCCCGCATGACCACGTCGGCGAGCGCCAACGTGACATGCAGCAAGGCACCGGCGAGAAGCCAGAGCGGTCGCGCCAAGCTCGGTGCCACGAGGGCGAGCGGCGCTCCGGCGAGGCCGAGGACGAGAGCAGCGTTGGCGAGCGGGACGAGGGCCAAGTCGGCGAGAGGTGCAGCCCGCGACAGGTAGCCGAAGCGGGCGTAGACGATGGGCAGCGTCGCCAGTTGGGCGGCGAGACCGAGACCGATGCTAGTGAGGCAGAAAGCGGCCACCTTGCCGCCGCGCCGGGCGGCGAGGCGACGCCCGAGGGCTTGCAGCGGCGCCGCCCAGACGAGGATGCCGAGGGTGGCGGCGCAGGAGAGTTGAAAACCGAGGTCGTGGCGGAGCGCCGGGACGGAAGCGAGAAGCGTCACGCTGGCGAGACCGAGAGCGCCGATGCCGTGCACCGGACGCCCGAGATGGAGCGCCACAGCCGCCCAGGCCGCCATGACCGCAGCGCGGAGGACCGAAGGCGCGAGACCCGCGAGGGCGGTGTAGAGAGCGAGTCCCCCGAGCAGGGCACACAGTCCCCGTCGCCGGCGGGGCGTGCCGGTGATGGCGAGGAGCGCGGTGGCGACGAGGCTCACGTGCATCCCGCTCACGGCGAGCACGTGGGTCATGCCGAGACCGCGCCAGGTCTCCTGCACCGCTGGGTCGATGGAATCGTCGATGCCGAGCACGAGCGCGGTGAGGATGCTGGCCTCGTCCCGGGCGAGCGTGGAGGCGAGTTCTGTTGCGAGTGTGGTGCGCACCGGTTCCACCAGGTCCCGTTGCCAGGCTCGTCCTCCGTGGCCCGGGAGCACGACGATGCGCTTCGCCTCGAGCACGGCAGCTGCTGCGTGCGCCGCCAGGAAATGGCGTTCGTCGAAAGCATGGAAATTCCGCGGCCCCCGGCCCGGTCGCAGAGGGCCCTGCACACGGAGCCTGCGGCCGAAGCCGGGGAGAGCTGAACGCGAGCGGAGCTGCACGCGCTCTCCGCTACGGAAGTGCGCTGCGCCTGTCGCTGGGGAACCGTGCACGCGCTCGAGCACGAACCAGGCGCTCGCGCCGCGGCGGCCCGGTTCGGGACGGCTGGCGATCCAGCCCTCGGCGACGACGTCTTCGGTCTGGCTCGCAGCAGCGCGCCCCTCCCCGTGCCGGACGAGGAAGCCGAAACCAACGGCCAGGACGCAGGCAGGAATCCAACCGCAGGCGAGGCGCAAGCGGCGGCCGCGCCTGCTCGAGAGGGCAGCCAGCACCAGGAGCGCCGCGGCCACGAGTTGCCACGCGGCGGCGGGCGGGAGCGCCAGAGCCCCGGCCGCGTACGCTGCGACGAGGCGGAACCACATTCTTGGCGGAGGTTTCGGGGGGGATCCGCGGGGACGCGACCGCGCCGGAAGGCGACGCGGCGCCCGGCCGGGATCAAAAGGCGACGCGGTTCTTCCCTTGCTCCTTCGCTCGGTAGAGCGCGTTGTCGGCATGGCGGAAGAGGCCGGTCGCGGTGCGCGCGTCGTCAGGATAGATGGCGCCACCCAAGCTCACGGTGACACGCAGCGGCGCCGGGGCGCCCTCCGCCTCGAAGCGGCGCTCGCTGACCACGGCGCGCAGGCGCTCCGCAGTCCGCCGCGTTTCTTCCCCGTCCGCCCCGGGCAGGAGGAGAACGAACTCCTCGCCGCCGTAGCGGAAGAGGAGATCGATCTTGCGCATGCGCTCCCGCACTTCTTGCGCCACGGCGGCGAGCACTTGATCTCCGGCCCGGTGGCCGTGCCGGTCGTTGACGCTCTTGAAGTCGTCCACATCCATGACGAGGAGACCGAACTTGCCGCTGGTGCGGTGCGCCCGCTCCATTTCCAGGCTCAGCTGCCGGTCGTAGAAGACGCGGTTGTACACGCCGGTCAACGGATCGACGAAGACGAGCTTCTCCAAGGTTTGCTGATTCTGGATGGCGAGCTCGGCGAGACGCGCCACGTGCTGGAGGAGCGGTGCCGCTTGCCGCGTCGTCTGCCAGCGGCCGCGGGGCCACAGAATCTCGAGGAGTCCCCAGGCGGTCTCCCCCACCCGGAGTGGCGCCACGGCGGCGAGAGTGCCCTGTGCCGGGTCCTCCCCAGCGGGGGCCGTGGTGGCGAATTGCAGGTCTCCTCGCCGGAGCGCCGCCTCGTAATGTGGGGTGTTTTCCACTTCGTTCCGGGTGAGAAGGCGCACGGGACCGTTCCCGAGCTCCTCCGTCGTCGCTCCCTCCAGGTGCAGAATGGCCACCTGTGCACCCGGAAAGAGCCCCTCGATGCGCGTGAGCAGGTGCCGGAGCCTTTCGGCCAGGCTGGTGAGGCGGGCCTCGATGCCGGCGAGGCCAAGGATCCCCTCGAGGCGGGCCAAGGTGTCGGCTTCGGTGCGGGTTGGAGCCATCGCATCCTGCAGCGGTGCCGGTTGCGGCGCGAGGGAAGCAGAGGGTGTGGACGGGCGGCCCGCTTCGCTCTCAGGGGCCAATAAATCCTCGATGGCGAGCGATTCGGCCGCTTCGGGCTGCTGTGCGGCGCTTCCCGGGACGTCCTCGTCGTGGACCATGGCTCCGGGCCCCGCCTTTTTCTCCTCAACGATCGGTTGGGGACCCGAGGGGTCTTGCGCTAGAGTCTTAGAGGTCGGGCGCGAAGCTTGCTGCTCCGCCCGCGGGTGACGTGTGAGGTGGATCCGATCCCCTGTGGTGGTGGAGGCAAAAACGCGCGTCCCCAGGTCCGCCGAGGGCCGCTCCACGTAGAGGCCCTGGCGGGAGAGATCGAGGAGCGCATCCACGCAAGCCGCGTACACCTGAGCCCGATCGCCGCGGCGGAGCGACGTATCCAGCGCCGCGTTGCAGGTTGCGGTCAAAAGGTGACGGGGTAGCAAACGCTCGACGAGAAACTCTGGATCGCGTCGGCGCAGCATCGTCAAGGCAGGGATCCTCGCAGGCATCGCACTCCCTGGCTCGCGGGCAGCGGCTGTCGCAAAGGAAAGGGTGGTCGTGAGGTGCGTGCGAACAGCCGGCCTTCACCAATCTTCGAAGTGATTCTAGCAACCTCGCCTGGCAAAGCCAATTGCGTGCCCGTGCAGGCTGGCGGCCGCGGCGCCTCCAGCGCCTCCCCGGCCCGCTCCGCGTGGGGTGGGCTGGGGGGCCGTGCTATGGCCTTAGGGGTCTTCTCGACCCTCGCGCTCTTCGGCTGTGGGGCCCCGGCACGCGAACCCGCCGTGGTGCCCGCACCCAAAGAAGTGACCACGGTGGCGCCGCCCGACGTGGACAAGGTCGCCTCCACCCTTCTGCCCGAGGCGGCGCAGACCAGCACCGACCTCGAGGTACTCTATCCCGAACTCAAGGACCTGGATCGGTCCTACCGCAAGACGCTGCAAGCGCTGCGCGAGGACGACCTCCCCGGCGCCGAAGAGGCATTGGCCCTTCTCGAGAACGACGTCGAGCGGGCGAAGCGCGAGATCGGTCCGCCAGGATCACTCTACGTCGAGAGCATGGCCGGGCGTCTGGAAGGATTGCAGGGCCTGGTGAAGGAGATGCGCGAGTACCAGCGCTCCGTCGCCTACGTGCCGGAAGTAGAGGCACCCGAGCCGGAGACCGAGCAGGACGTTGCTGCCGACAGCGCAGCCCTCGCTGCACTGCACGCCAAGGCGGAGAGGAAGACACCGAGCGGTCCCCGCCACGATCTGGCGCTCGCCGAGCATCCGCTCATCGATCGCTGGGTGCGTTACTTCACCGGCGACGGCCGGCACTACATGGAGCTCTGGCTGTCGCGGCGGCCCTTGTACGAGGAATTCATCTACGACGTCCTGGACGAGCACGACGTGCCACGCGACCTGCTCTATCTGGCGATGATCGAGAGCGGTCTGTCGATGAAGGCGCGTTCCTACGCCAACGCGGTCGGCCCCTGGCAGTTCATCTCCAGCACCGGGCGTCTCTATGGCTTGAAGATCGACTGGTGGGTGGACGAGCGGCGCGACCTGGACAAGGCGACCCGCGCTGCCGCCAGCCATCTTTCCGATCTGTACGAGTCCCTGCACTCCTGGCCCCTGGCGCTCGCGGCGTACAACTGCGGCATCCGCCGGGTGGAGCGGGCCACGCGCCGCCACGGCACGCAGGATTACTGGAAGCTCTCCAGCCTGCCGCGGCAGACCCGCAATTACGTGCCGAAGTTCATGGCGGCGTTGCGGATCGGCAAGGACCCCGGGGCGTACGGCTTCGACGTGCCCAACTCACCGCCGCTGCGCTACGACGTGGTTCCGGTGGAGGATGCCACCGATCTGCACCTGGTGGCGAACCTGGCGGGGACCGACTTCGATACCCTGGCGGAGCTCAACCCGCACCTGAAGCGCTGGGCGACGCCGCCTGGCGAGTCTTACTGGATCAAGGTGCCCAAGGGCATGGGCGACGACGTGACGGAGAAGCTCGCTGCCGTTCCCGAGGAGGAGCGGGTGCGCTGGCGCCGGCATCGCGTCGGCCGCGGTGAAACGCTGGCGGGGCTGGCCCGGGAGTACGGGACCAGCGGCGACGCCATCCGGCAGGCCAACAACATGCGCAGCAGCACGCTGCGTCCGGGCAACTACCTGCTCATCCCGGTGGTCAGCGAGTCGGCGGGCACGCTGGCGCAGCAGTCCATCGAGAACGTCGCCAAGGCCAACACCGAGGAGCAGAGCGTTTATGTCGTCCGCCGCGGCGACACCTTGATGCGCATCGCCCGGCGTCACGGCGTCACGGTGAGCCAGCTCAAGGAGTGGAACGGCAAGTCCTCGACGCGGATTTACCGCGGCGAACGCCTGACCCTGTACGGCACTGCCCCGGCCCCGGCCAGGGACCATAGCAGTAGCCGCGACTCCGTCACCTACGTGGTGCAGCGGGGTGACACGCTCTCCATCATCTCCGCCCGGCACCGGGTGAGCGTGCGCCAGCTGATGCACTGGAACAGCAAGCGCTCCACTCGCATCCGAGTCGGCGAGCGCCTGCGCATCTATCCGCCGAGTTGAGAGGCCCCGAGGGGCGCTAGCCCGTCGCACGGCGGCGCCGCCGCCGACTTGGCTGTCAGGGCGCTCAGCGCACCGGATGGTGCAGGCGCTGGGTGCGGAGCGCCGACCCGTCGGGCAGGTGGCGCTGGGTGAAATCGTCGGCGCCCGCCAGCATGTCTACCAGGCAGTTGGTCCCCACCACTTGGTGCGCCGGGATCTTGGCGTCCTTCCCTACCACCGTGATGCCGTAGCGCAGCACCTCGGGTTGCTCCAGGTTGGCGCGGCCGTCGCCGGCCACGCCGAGCTGCGCCTTGGGTCCGACCTTGACGCGCTTGTCCAAGATGCAGCGGGTCACGAGCGCCCCGCGGCGGACGACGCAGTCGTCCATGAGCACCGACTGCTCGACCCGAGCGCCTTCCTCCACCACCACGCCGGGGCCGAGGATGGAGCCGAGCACCTCGCCGGCGATCTGGCAACCGTCGGTGAGCATGGAATCCCGCACTCGGGCCGAGCTCTCCACGCAGGTGGGCGGGCGGTTGTGCTCGGTGGTGAGCACGTGCCACTGGCCATCGAAGAGGTTGAGCCGGGGTTCGCTGCCGAGCAGGTCCATGCTGGCGGTGTGGTAGCTGTGCACCGAGCCGATGTCGAGCCAGTAGCCCCCGTAGCGGTAGGTCGTCACCGCGCCACGCGCTTGCATCGCCGGGATCACGTGCTGACCGAAGTCGAGGTTGCGGTGTTCTTGCTGCAGCTCCTGCAGGATGCGGACGAGCGCCGGGCGCGAGAAGACGTAGACGCCCATCGAGGCCAGATTGCTCTTGGCCTGGATCGGCTTCTCCTCGAAGCCGATCACGGTGCCGTCGTCATCGGTGACCACGATGCCATAGTGCCGCGTCTCCTCCCAGGGCACCTCGACGACGCAGAGCGTGACCTCGCGGCCCTGTTCGCGGTGCGCGCGCAGCAACCATTCGTAGTTCATCTTGTAGACGTGGTCGCCGGAGAGGATGAGGGCCTCCTCCGCCTGGGAGCGTTGCAGCACGTCCAGGTTCTGCACCAAGGCATCCGCGGTGCCGCCGTACCACGACGAGCCTTCGAAGTTCTGATGCGGGTGCAGGAAGGCGATCCCACCCCACTTGCGGTCCAGGTCCCAGGGCTTGCCGACGCCGACGTGCTCCACCAGCGAGCGCGGCCGGTACTGGGTGAGCATGTAGATCTTGAACAGGCGCGAGTAGACGCAATTGGTCAGGGTGAAGTCGATGATGCGGTACTTGCCGGCGAAAGGGACCGCCGGCTTGGCGCGGTGTTCCGCCAGCACCGAGAGCCGGCTCCCTTGCCCGCCCACGAGGATGAAGACGTCGGCGTCGCTCAAGCGCTCACCCCGCTCAGGATGCCGAGGCCGGCCCGCACCGCGTCTTCGCTCAGGTGCGAGTCGAGCATCACGGGCCGGCGGCAGTCGAAGCCGGCGGGGATGCGGGTGAACTTGCCGACCACGGTCAGCCCTTCTCGGGTGTGCACGACCACCTCGCTGTCGGCCAGGCGTCCCAGGCTGGCTTCGGCGGGCTCGTCGTGACCGAGGACGACGCCATCGCCGACGACCACGCGCTTGTCCAGGATGCTGCGCACGACGCGGGCATGCCGGTAGACGCTGGCCTCGGAGAAGAGGATCGAGTCGCGCACCACGCTGCCCTCGCCGACGAGCACGCCGGGGAAGAGGATGCTGCGCTCCACGTGGCCGAAGATGCGGCAGCCGTTGGCGATGATGCTGTCGTGGACGCTGGCGGTGGCGCCGAACTTCGCCGGCGGCCGTTCCTCGCTCTGGGTGTAGACCGGGCGCCGACGATCCATGATGTAGGAAGACGCCGCCGGCAGCAGGCTGCGGTTGGTGTTGTAATAGGTGTCGAGCTCGCCGACGTCCTCCCAGAAGCCCTCGAAGATGTGCGCGGTCACCTCACCCTCGCGCACCGCGGGGATGAGCATGTCCAGCACCAGGTCATAGCGCCCGGCGGGCACGACCTCCCGCAGCCGCTGCATCAGGTACTCGGTCTCGAAAAGATAGATCCCCAGGCTGGCGAGGCGCAGGTCCGTCGTCGCCGGCTTCTCCTCGAAGCGTGTCACCCGGGTGCCCTCCACGCCGACCATGCCGAAGCGCCCGACGTCGGCTTCCGGCACCGACTTGACCGCGATGGTGACACGGGAGCGGTGGCGCCGGTGCTGGCGAATCATCTCGCCATAGTTCATGCGATAGACCTGATCTCCCGAGAGCACGAGCGTCATCTCCGAGTCCCGGGCCATGAGCATGTCCAGGTTGCGGTAGAGCGCATCCGCCGTGCCCCGGTACCAGAAGGAGTCGGTGCGCCCGGTATAGGGGAGCAGGATGCAAACGCCGCCGTCGCGGCGATCCAGGTCCCACGGGCGTCCGAGCCCCAGGTGCTCTTGCAGCGAACGGGGGGCGTACTGCGCCGCCACATAGACGGAGTGCACCCGGGAATTGACGCAATTGGAGAGGGTGAAATCGATGATGCGGTAGCGGCCACCGAAGGGCACCGCCGCCATGGAGCGGTGTTTGGTGATGACGCCGAGCTGCTCGCCGCGGCCCCCGGCCAATACGAATGCCTGGATGGTGGACACGGGTGACTCCTCCGGCTGCAGCGCCGGCTCGCGCGGGTCGAGAGTCACCCTAGGAGGTGGCGCCGGGAGGTGTCAACGCAGCCTGGGGAGGACGGCGTGGCTCACGGGCCCACCCAGCGCAAGGACAAGCGCTGGGAGGCGTCGAAATCGCTCTTCGGGTCAGGAATCACGCCGTAGTCGAAGCGCACGGGGCCGGCGGCGAAGCCCGCTCCTGCCTGGAAAGATTCCTCCTGCAAGCCGAAGCGCAGCGCCAAGCGATTCTGCATGTTGAATTCCAGACCCCAGTTGAGATTCACCGAAGTCGGCCCAGCCCAGAACTGATCGGCGTTGCGGCGGTCGTCGAAGTGCACCGCCATGTCCCCGGCGAAGAGGAAGGAGCCGCGCAGGGCGTTCGAATCGAGACGATAGGCCAGGCCCAGGGTGGGCACGGGCACGATGGTCTCCTTGCGGCCGGTGCTCCAGGAAAGATAGGTGCCGGTGAGATCGTGCACCGCCAGCCCGAGGTCCAAGCGATGCAGCACGTCGTGCTTCAAGACTCCCACGTCGAGGCCGATGCCGAAGCTCGAGAAGTCCCCCACCGACTGGGTGATGAACTTGAGGTTGCCGCCGAACTGCCAGCTGGAGACCGGCTGAGCGTAGGAAAGGAAGACGGCCCATTCGGCATCGTTCACATAGTGGAGCTTGTTGGGATCGTAGACGAATTCGGTCTCGTTGCCGTCGACTTGGCCGTTGTTGTTGAGGTCGACCCAGCCGTCGATCTGGCCATTGCCGTTCAGGTCGTTCCACATGGTCGAGTCGGTGAAGGCGATGCTGTCGATGCCCAGGCGGATGACCCCGAGGCCGAAGCGGCCGTTGCGCTGCCGCACCTGGTAGATCCCGCCGAGGAAGGAGTAGTCCACCAGGTCACCGAAGCGGAACTCGTGCGAGAGCAGCACCTCGTGCCGGCTGGTGCTGGCCAGGCCGGCGGGGTTCCAGTAGATGCCGCTGGCGTCGTCGGCGATGGCTGTGTAGGCGCCGCCGAGACCCAGGGCCCTGGCCCCTGCCCCTGCCTCCAGGAAGGCGCCGGCGAACTTGTCGGCCCTGGCGGGGCCGGTGGTGACCAGGCCGAGGCTGGCGCACAGGCCGAGGGCGAGCCCCCAGGACAGGACGCGGAATGGACGCAATGGGCCTCCGACGGGTGCGGGGGCGTTCAGGGGGTGAGAGAACGGGCAGGCCCCGACATTATATGAGGGCTCCTTGCAAACCACAAGCCGGCGCCGTGCTTCCGGGAGCTTGCCCCGAAGGCTCGAAACGGACCTGGCATGCCCTGGCGTCGTAACCATCCTCTTCTCCGTACCGTGGGCTCGGCACTTCGTCCAAGGTGGCGCGCTCGTGCCGGGAAACCCCAGGGGGTCGTCGGTTAGGAGATCTGGTACTCCTTGATCTTGCGGTACAAGGTGCGTTCGGCGATGCCGAGACGGGCGGCGGCGGCGCGCCGGTTGCCGCCGGCAGCACGCAGGGCGTTGCGGATCAGCTCTTCTTCGTTCTCCCGCAGGTTCTGGCTCGTGGTGGGCGCCGGAATGGGCGGCGGCTCGGCGTCCACCACCACGGCGCCGGCCGGGTGGGCCTTCCCCTGCAGCAGCCGCAGCACCTCCTGCAAGTCCCGTCGCAGGACGAGGAGCGATTGCAGGATGATCTCGCGCTCCGCCTGCTCGGGCGACCGGTGCAGGGGCACGGGCAGATGCTGCGCCAGTGCCGGCTGCCGCACCTCCTCGGGCAGGTCGCTCTCCTCCAGGCGGGGGCGGCGGGCGAGGACCGCCATGCGGAAGACGACGTTGCGCAGCTCCCGCACGTTCCCGGGCCACCCATAGGCCTGCAAGGCGCGCATGGCGCCCTCGGACATCGTCCGGCCCGGCGTGCCGTATTGCCGCGACGATTCGAGCAGGAAATGCTGCACGAGCTCGGGCAAATCCTCGGGGCGCTCTGCCAGGCTCGGCATCTCGATGTGCACCACCTTGAGCCGGTAGTAGAGGTCCTCGCGGAACTCGCCGCGGCGCACCGAGTCCTCCAGCCGGCGGTTGGTGGCGGCGAGGATGCGGACGTCCACGTGCAGGCCTTGGCTGCCCCCCACCGGGGTGATCTCGCCGCTCTCGAGGGCCCGCAGCAGGCGCACCTGCATCGCCGGCGACATCTCCCCCACCTCGTCCAGGAAGAGAGTCCCGCCGTCGGCGCGCTCGAAGACCCCCGCCTTGCGCGCCACGGCGCCGGTAAAGGCGCCCCGCTCGTGACCGAAGAGCTCGCTCTCCAGCACGGTTTCCGACAAGGCGCCGACGTTGAGCGCGATGAAGGGGCGCTCCTGACGGCGGCTCACGCTGTAGAGGGCGCGGGCCACCAGCTCCTTTCCCGAACCGCTCGCTCCGGTAACGAGAACCGGGATGTCCGAGGGGCCGATCTGCAGGATGGTCTCGAGGATCTCGTGGATGCGGCGACTGCGCCCGAGAATGCCGGCGCGCCGTTGCAGGTCGAGCCGCGTCAGGCGCCGCTCGATTTCCTGGCGGATGGCTGCCGTGTCCTGCCCGCGGTCGAGCAGCTCCAGTCCCAGAGCGGTGTATTCGGCCCGCACCGCATCGCTCACCGCGGGCGCGAGGAGCAGGATCTCCAGGCCCGGACGCGAGCGCCGGACACGCTGCACCAAGCGCCCGAGCTGGGCTTCCACGTCACGCTCCACCAGCAGCAAGCGAAAGTCCTCGTGCGTTTCCACGGCGCGGACGGCATCGGCGGCGCTGGTGACGTGGCGGACGGTGACGTCCCACGGCGGTGGGCCGGAATCGAAAAGCGCGGCGAAGGTGCGCGGCGAGGCGAGCGCGAGGAGGTGTGCGGCCATGCGGACTCGTGCTCCTTCCGCGGCATGCTAGGGAAGGGGCGGCGCCGAAGTCAATCGCGCCGCTGGCCCGTGGTGCCGAGGAGGGCCTGCGGGGCGTGGGTCAGCGGCGGCACCCCCGGGTCGGAGGCTTGGCGCGCGAAGGAGAGCGGCCAGGGGCCACGCATCTGCAACGCCAGCAGGAAGCCGGCACCGCCGGCACCATCGAGATGGGAGACGGCGAGGCAATCGAAGCGGTGCGCGCTGGCGGTGTGGAGGGCGCTTTCCAGGACCTCGCGGCGATGCTGCAGGGAAAGACACAAATGCAGCATGGTGCGTGGATGGCGGAGAACCGGATGCTGTAGCAGCGTCGCCAGCGCCGCGCGGCGCTCCAGGAGACACGGGGTATCGAGGAGAACGACGTGCCCGGCTGCGGCGGCGAGAACGGCGTCGAGCTCCGCCGGTGTCGCCGCGAAGGCGGCCTTCGCCCCCGCATCGGCGGCGAAGCCGGTGAAGGCGGCGCGATGGGGGCGATCCGCGGCGAGGAGCGCCACCGCGGTGACCTTGCGCCCCCGCCGCCTGAGCGCCCGAGCGACGCTGAAGAGGAGCGTCGTCTTCCCTGCCCCGGCGGCGCCGAGAAACAGATGCAGTCCGCGCACTTCGGACCAGGTGACCACGGGCCAGGCGGGAAGGAGCGAGCGCAGGTGCCTTTCCGCCGCTCCCGCGGAGGTCCACGAACGCCGCGGCACCCGGGAACGAAAATGCCGGCGCAGCGCGCGCCGCTCGCTCGCGTCCGTTCCCTGCAGGAGCGGGGTTTGCTCCAGCGGGTGGCGCCAGAAACGGGCGCCGTGTCGCGGCTCGGGTCCAGGACTCGGTGCGTGACCGTGGCTCCGCTCGAGCTCGTGGGCCTGCACGAGGCCGTGGCTCGGCTCGAACCTCGAACCGGCGCTCACCATGGCGTGCAGGATGCCGGCCGCCTCGCGGATCTCTCGCGTTGGATCCAGGAGCCAGCCGTTCTCGAGGCCGGTGCGGGTCACGACGGGGGCGCTCGTGAAGGGGTCCGGACGCTCCGGAACGATCGCGGTCCAAGCTGACACCGGCGCTGCCTCCTAGCGCGACGCCGCCTCCAGCAAGGACTCCACGTCGACGCCTTGCGCCCGGTACTCGTTCAACTTGTTGCGCAGGGTGCGGACGCTGATGCCGAGCCGGCGCGCGGCCTCGGTGCGGTTCGCTCGCACCTGCTGCAGGGTGCGCAGGATGAGCTCCCGCTCCATGCCGGCGAGGGTCGTTTCCGCCGGCTGCGACCGGGGTGTGTCGATCTCGAGATCCAGGAAGAAATCGCGCAGGTCCAGGATGTCGCCGCTCCGCTTCAAGACCACGGCGCGCTCGCAAACATTCTGCAGCTGCCGCACGTTGCCGGCCCAGTGGCGCTGCAGGAGCGCCTCCAGGGCCGCCTGGCTCAGGCGCAGCGTAGCGCGCCGGTTCTCCTCGCAGAAGCGCTCGACGAAATAGCCCACCAGGTGCGGAATGTCCTCGCGGCGCTGCCGGAGCGGCACGATCTCGATGGGCACGACATTGAGGCGGTAGAAGAGATCCTCGCGGAAGCGGCCGCTCCCTACCAGCTCGGCCATGTTGCGGTTCGAGGTGGCGACGAGGCGCACGTCGAGCTTGATGACCTCGTTGCCGCCGACGCGCTCGTATTCGCGCTCTTGCAACACCCGTAGCAGCTTCGACTGGAAAGCCAGCGAGGTCTCCGAGATCTCGTCGAGGAGGATGGTGCCGCCGTCGGCGAAGAAGAACTTGCCCTCCTTGCGCCGCATGGCCCCGGTGAAGGCGCCCTTTTCGTGGCCGAAGAGCTCGCTTTCCTGCAGTTCCTTCGGAATCGCCGGGCAGTTGACCCGGACGAAGGCGCGCTGCGCGCGGGGGCTGCGCAGGTGCAGCTCGGTGGCCACCAGCTCCTTCCCCACCCCGGAAGGACCACTGATGAAAACGGTGCAGCGCGACGGCGCCACCTGGTCGAGGAGCTCGTAGAGCCTCCGCAGGTTCTCTGGAGCACCGCGCAGGATGCCCGGGCTCGGCTCCGCCGCCACCGCCGCTTCGGGCTCGGCGCCGAAGAGCGGCTGCGCCAGCGTCGCTGCCGGCGGTGCGGTCCGGCTCAAGCGCGTCTCGATACGCCGGAAGAGATCCTCCACGTTGAACGGCTTGGTGACGTAGTCGAGAGCCCCCGCCTGCAGTGCCTGCACCGCTTCCGGCACCGTGCCGAAAGCGGTGATGAACACCACCGCGGGCTGCACCTGGCCGTGGGGCAGGCGCTGCAGCAGCTCCAGCCCGGAGAGCCCGGGCATGCGCATGTCCGAGATCACCAGGTCGTAGCTCTGCCGCTGCAGCTCCCCCAGGGCTTCCTGCGCATCCGCCGCGGCGCGGGCGTCATAGCCGCGCTCGCGGGCCCAGCTCGCCAGGAGGTCGCGGATGGAGGCGTGATCGTCGACGACGAGGAGACGGCGGGCGGCGGTGCGCTCGCTGGTTCGGACACTCGAGGGCACGCCGCCTCCAGGGGCTCGGAACGCAGGGACCGCGGGGGCACTTGCAGCGAGCCATCGGCAACTCACATGCCACGCCCGGCGAGGCTCCAAAGCCCGAGGAGGCGTGGGCCTTCGCCGGGTCGCCGCGGCCAGACAAGCGCTGCGAGCGGTCGAGAACTGGACGTCGTCGCCAAAGTGCTGGTGGTGGCGCACTCGCCGTGCGGTCTGGAAGCGTCCGCCTTGCCGTCTCCGGGCAGCGCCGTCGAGTCGGAGTGGGGGAAGCAAGGCGGGCCCCGGGTCCCGCGAACGGGACCCGGGGCGGGCTCGAAGCAGCAGCTTTGGAGGGATTAGGGGCCAGTTGCCGCAAGGTATGCAGCAAGCAGTCCCCCGGGGGGAACCGTCAGAGGTCGACGCTGGCCGCCTCCACCACGTGGGCGGCGCCGGTCTGCGCGCCCTCGAAACCTTTCAACTTTTCCCGCAACGTCTGGCGGGAGATGCCGAGGAGCTTGGCTGCCTGCGATTTGTTGCCGTTCGTCGCTTCCAGTGTCTTGGTGATGAAGAAGTACTCCATGACCCGCAAGCTCGTGGGTTTGAAGCTCTCGTCCAGCACCGAGGCGCTGTGCTTGACCACCTGCGTGTTCGGCGACACCAGCTCCACCGGCAGATGCTGGGGCAGGATGTCTTCCTCCGCCTCCAGGAGCATGGCGCGTTCGATGACGTTCTTGAGCTCCCGCACGTTCCCCGGCCAGCCGTAGCTCTGCAGGATGTCGGTGACCTCCGGCGACAGGCGGTGCACGTGCTTGTTGAGCTCGTGGTTGTAGTGCTCGATGAAGTAGTTGGCGATGAGCGCCACGTCACCGAGGCGCTGGCGTAAGGAGGGCAGCTCGATGGGGATCACTTTCAGACGGTAGTAGAGGTCCTTGCGGAAGGCCCCCTCCTCCACCGCCTGCTCTAGATTGCGGTTGGTGGCGGCGACGATGCGGGTGCGGACCCCGAGGTCCTCCACACCACCGACCCGCCGGAAGGTCTTGTTTTCGATGACCCGCAGCAGGCGCGTCTGCAGCGTCAGCCCCATCTCACCGATCTCGTCCAGGAAAAGGGTGCCGCCCTCGGCGACCTCGACGAGACCGCGTTTGCGCGCCTTGGCATCGGTGAAAGCGCCCTTCTCGTGGCCGAAGAGCTCGCTCTCCAGCAGGGGTTCCGGGAGGGCGCCGCAGTTGATCTCCACGAACGGACCCTCGCAGCTGGAGGCTTCGTGGATGGCCCGGGCCACCAGCTCCTTGCCGGTGCCGCTTTCCCCGGTGATGAGCACCGTGGTCGCCTTGCTTTGCCCGATCTTGCGCACCACGCGGAAGACGTCCTGCATCGCCGTACTCTTGCCGACGAAGTTCGACTCCCACTCGCCGCGGCTCCGCTCCAGGGAGCGCAGCTGGCTGCGCAGGCGCGTCGTGGTGAGGGCGTGTTCGATGCTCACCTTCATCTTCTCGATCATGAAAGGCTTGGTGACGAAGTCGAAGCTGCCGAGCTTCATGGCCTCCACAGCCTTGTCCACCTCGCCGTAGGCCGTCATGACGATGACGGGCACGTCGGTGTTCTCCTTGCGCATGCGGCGCAGCACTTCCAGGCCGTCGATGCCCGGCAAGCGCATGTCGAGGAGCACGCAGTCCGGCGACTTGTCGGCAAAGAGCTGCAGCCCTTCTTCCCCCGAGGCCGCCTCGAGGATGTCGAAGCCGTTGTTGCGCAGGCCCTCGCCGAGGGACCAACGGATCGTCTTCTCGTCGTCGATGATCAGGATGGTCATCCGCATCCAGTCGCGTCCTCCCCTTGCCGCGGCGTGATGATTTCGTAGGCAGCGATAAAGCGCCGGGGCAGCTCGACGACGAAGAGCGTCTCGTCGTCGCCCCGTTCCACGTGGATCACACCGTGGTGTTCCTCGATGATTTTCTGGCTCACCGCCAGGCCGAGACCGGTACCCTCGGGCTTGGTGGTGAAGAACGGATCGAAGAGCTTGTGACGAACCTCGTCGGGCACTCCCGGCCCTCGATCCCGCACCTCGATGCGGCAGTAGCCGGCAGGAGCCTCGGCGCCGGGCAGGAGCGGCCGTTCCGGCGTGCACAAGCGCAGGCGGACGCTCCCCGAGGGTGGCGAGGCGTCGATGGCGTTCATCACCAGGTTGAGCACGACCTGCAGGATCTGCCCCTCGTCCACCTCCGCCACCGGATCTTCCAGGGCTGCCGCTTCCAGGTGGAGGTCGACGCGGTGCTGCGTGGCGCGTTCCCGCGCCAGCTCCACGGCGCGGGAGCAGATTTCGGACAGCGACACCAGCCGCGGCTGCGGCGGTGCCGGACGCGCGAAGCTCAAGATGTTGCCGACGATGGAATCGAGCCTCTCCACCTCCTGGAACATGACCTCCACGTAACGCTCGGCGCCCGGCTGCAGATAAGGACGCAGATTGGAGAGGGTGAGCGAGATCCCCTGCAACGGATTGCGCACCTCGTGAGCGATGGCGGCCGAGAGTTCTCCGAGGGAGCGCAGCCGGTCGGCACGGCGCACCTGCTCCTCCAGGAGCCGGCGCTCGGTCAGGTCCTCGAAAGCGAGGAGGATGAGGGGCTGCGAGTCGCCGGGGTTGACGATGCGGCTGGTGCGCAGCTGGATCGGGACCCGCCGGCCGTCGCGACGGTGCAGCAGGCCTTCGAAGCTGCAGCGCCCGTCGGGGGCCGCGAGGACGCGGGCGAAGGCGTCGCCGCCGCCGCCGAGCCGGAAGAGCTCTTCGAAGCGAAGCGCCGGCAAGCTCTCCTGGGTCTCCGCGAGTCCCAGGAGGCGCCGGGCCAGGCGGTTGGCGAAGTGGATGTCGCCTTGCTCGGTTGCCGTGAGCACGCCGCTTTCGATGCTCTCCAGCACCGCCTCGTTGAAGTTCTTCAGGTCCACCAGACGGGAAAGGTGGACGGCATTGGCCACTTCTTCCGTGAGCAACGTCTGGATCGTCTGCAGGAAAAAGAGCTGGGCGGCGAAGCTCGGACCTTCCCATTCCTTCTTGTCCAGGAGGAGGAAACCGAGGGGCGCGCGGCGGTAGAGCAAGGGCAGCACGGTGAAACGCCAGCGGTCGCCGTGTCCGTTGCAGACGAGACCGCGGTCGGCGACATAGCAGTCGAGGGCGTGGATCTCGCCAAGCCCCGGCCCGGTCGTTTGCGCCGCGAGCAGGCGCTCGCCGCAAGTGCGCACTTCGGCGTCCGGGATCGAGAGCACACGACGCGGGGCGAGGACGGTGCCCTCGCGGCTATAGAGGAGGATGCCGGCGCCACGCACCTCGAGGTAGTCGCACAGGGTCGCCAAGAAGTAGTCGAGCGCCTCGGTCCAGTTACGGGACTCGCTGATGGCGCGACCGATCTGGTACAGCGTGGTCAGCTGGGAGACGCGGCGGCGGAGCTCGCTACGGGAGCCCTCGAGAAGCTGTGCCGCGGCCCCAGGGGAGGCGCTGCGGCCCCCCGGGACTGTCTCGCGGCTGTCCGCCCGCGGGGTCGCTGCTCCCCTGCCCGCGTCGCTCGCGGGAGCAGGCTCGCCCGAAGCGAATAGAGTCCGGCGCTGGACGGACATGTCCCAACCCCTCCTCGACCACACCACGCCGGCTGCTGTACCACGGCGGTCGAAAACCGTGCAACGAAAACCACGGATCGAAGCATTCCATACGGCCTTAGTGCGGTTTAGCGCGCCTGGAATGGTGGAACATGCACCCCAGCGGTGCGATCTAGCCGGGAGATGAGAGAGCGGCGCAGGTGAACGGGGTGGTGACTTCCCTGCTCATCACTTGCGCCCAGCCTCGAGGCTGCGCGCGGAGTCCTGGCGTCGAATGGATTCCCGTGCCAGCGGATCGCCGGCGCTGCGGGTCACTCGTCGGGGCGGTGGGGCTTTTTCAGTCGGAGCTGGGTGAGGTCGGGGTCCTGGACCTTGGGGGCTTCGACGTTGGCTTCGCGGATGGTGTCGTACACCTCGAGGCGATGCACGGGGATATCGCGTGGGGCTTTGATGCCGATCTGCACCTGCTCGCCTCGGATGTCCACGACGACGATCTCGATGTCGTCGCCGATCATGATCCGCTGGTTGACCTTGCGGCTGAGCACGAGCACGGGGCTCCCTCCGCACCCCATCATACGCGAGGGCCTCGGGGAGGCGCAACGCGTTTCCGGACGGGAGGCGGAGCAGCCGCTCAGGCCGGCGAGATGGGGTCGGCGGCCACGATCCGTGCCGGCTCGCTCAGCCAGCGTGCCGCCACGGCCCAGCTCTCCAGCTCCTGCAGCGCCTCGACCCAGCCGGCCTCGAGGAGACGCTCGCGCAGGGAGCGCAAGGTCTCTTCCGTATCGGTACTCGCAGCGAGCAGCGCCGCGGTGCTCCTGCAGAGCGCCTCGTGCTCCCCACAAGCCGCATGCGCGAGGCAGAGGTTGCGCAGCACGGAAGCCTGACCCGGATGCTGACGCGCGGCGCGGGCGAAGGCCTGGCGCGCCTCGGACCAAAGGCCGCGGCGCTCGAGGAGACAGCCCAGGTTGTTCCAAGCCTCGGCATCTTCGGGACGGAGCTGGCAAGCACGGCGCAGGCAGTGCTCGGCCTCCCCGAGCCGATCCTGGAGGAGCGCGACCACCCCCAGCTCACGCAACGCCGGGGCGTGCTCGGGATGGCGGTCGAGCAAGGTGTAGAGGTAAGCGCGGGCCTCGTCGAACTCCCGCCGGCGGCGATGCCAGAGAGCGATCTGCTGCACGGCGAGATCCAGTTCCGGAGCTTGTTCGAGGGCCATCTCCAGGAGCTCCCCCGCTTCGGCCAGCGCTGCTGTGGGCTCGCGGCGGAGCAGAGCCCGCGCCAGCTCTGCCGCGATCACCGGCTGCCCAGATTCCGCTTCCCAGGCCTGGCGCAGGGACCGCACCGCTCCTTCCTCCAGGCCCAGGCGCCATTGTGCGACACCGGTTCGCAGGTGCACCGTGGCGTTCGCGGGTGCGGCGCGCTCGGCGGTGCGCAGGTAAGCGAGGCCGGCACGCCAGAGCCCGTGTTCACAGAGGAGCGCACCGAGGAGGCCGGCGTCCGCCGCGGCACCGGTGTCGAGGAACTGCCGCAGGGAGAGAACGACCCGCAGGGTGACGCGCTCCGCTCGCCGTGCCTCCGCTTCCAGCTCGCGACGGTGATGCACGATCGCGACGGCCGTCGCTCCTGGCGTGGTCGCGGTCGCTGGTTGCAGGGATTCGCCGCTCCGGCCCTCGTAGCGGAGCCCGCGCTGCGGCCGCAGCAGGCGCGGCTGCAGCTCCGAAACATGGCCGTGCAAACCGAGGGAGGCGATGTCCGCGGGAGCGGTGCCCACGTAACCCAGGGCTTCGAGGTCGCGGGTGTAGGTGCGGATCTCGAGGGGCAGCGCCGTCTCCGCCGGGCTCGCCTGATGCAGGCGAGCCCGCAGGCGGGTGCGGTGGCTGGTTTCGAAGCGCTCGTCGGCGTCGAGGACGAGCACCCAGTCGGCGCGGAGGCGAGAGAGCGCCGCGTTGCGCGCTGCCGCGAAGCTCTCCTCCCAGGGCACGGTGAGGCATTCCGCCCCGAGGGCGGCGGCGCGCTCCACGGTGCCGTCCCGTGAGCCCGTGTCGCAGACGGTCACGGCATCGACACAGCCGTTCAAGCTGGCGATGCAGTCGTGGAGTTGATGGGCTTCGTCGCGGGTCAGGATCAGGGCCTGGATGTGCAACGCTGCCTCCGGGTCGGGCGACGGGCCGCGGCGGCGGCCGCGGGGCCCGAGCCCTTTAGAGGTTGGACTGCACGTAGTGTCCGAGGCGTTCGCGGAACTCGGGCGTCGTGTCCATGAAGAAGCAGGCGACCTCGTAGCTCGGCACGTCTGCCTGCTCTTCCTCTGGTTCGATGCGGACGACGACGCCGCGCACGTCGAGCCTTTCGGGCCGGCCTCGACCGTGCTCTCCGGAAAGCAGGATGCGCAGCCCGAGGACGGTGAGCGGCGCCAGGTAACGGCGGCTCTTGAAGTAGACGCCGTTGGCGCTGATGTTGATCGTGTTGCCTACCTCGCTCTGCTCGCCGTCTTCCACGGTGAGCTCGATCTGCAGGCGCGCGGGCAGGCGTTGTTCGCGCCGTGTGTCTTTCGCGACCTTGTGCTGTCCCATGCCGCACTCCTCCTGCGCGAGCGGCGTCCTCGGGCGCGGGCATGGAGCCCACGGCCGGGTCGCCCGTTCGTGTCGGGAGCTCGGCAAGAGACATGCCGTGCGCCGATGACGGCGCTCGAGCGCCACCCGTGCGGCTTCGGTGCCGATTACTCGGCCAGACAGAGGTCGATCTGGCGCCGGTCTGGATCGACCCGGACCAGGCGGACGCGCACGGACTGGCCGAAGCGGAACTGGCGTCGGGAAACGCTGCCGCGTAGAAGCGTGCGCTGGGGATCGGTGCTCCAATCGTCGGCACCGAGCTGGCTCACGTGCACCAGGCCCTCGGCCTTCCAGTCAGGAAGATCGACGTAGAAGCCGAAGTCGGTGATGGTGGCGATGAATCCCTCCGTCTCCTCTCCCACCCGCTCGGCGAGGAACTCGCAGATCTTGAGCTTGAGCGAGGCCCGCTCGGCATCGGCGGCCCGCACCTCGCGCTCCGAGGTGTGGTGGCCGAGCGCCGCGAGGTCCGAGCCGGTGCGAACACCGTCGTCTTCGCCGCCTGGCCGGCGCTTGGTGAGCAGCCGCTGCACGAGCCGGTGATTGTAGAGGTCCGGGTAGCGGCGGATGGGCGAGGTGAAGTGGGTGTACTTGGCGAAGGCGAGGCCGAAGTGGCCGCGCTGACGAGGGTCATAGCGCGCCTTCTGCAAGGAGCGCAGCACCTTGTACATCAGGTAGCGGCGTTCGGGGCGCCGCTCGATGGCGCGGAGGAGCACCTGGTAGTCGTGCTGCGTGGCGGGGTTCTCCGGCGCCCAGACGATCCCGAGCTTCTTCAAGAAGAGCCGCAGCTCCTCGCTGCTCTGGAACTCCGGCTCGTCGTGGATACGCCAGAGAAGCGGCAGCCCGGCAGCGGCGAGGGCGCTCGCCACCGCCTGGTTCGCCTGGAGCATGAATTCCTCGATCAGTTCGTACGATTCGAGCTCCGGGCGACGGGTGATGTCGACGACGCGCCCGCGAGCGTCGTGCTGCACCCGGTACTCCGCCGTATCGATGTCGAGTGAGCCGTGGGCGAAGCGCCGCTCTCGCAGCAGCCGCGCCAGGTGGCGCATGTCGAGGAGGGCGGCGCGGACGTCTGCCTGCAGCGCCTCCCACGGCGCGAGGCCGGGCCAGGGGGACTCGCCGCTGTGCTCGCTGTCGAAGGTGGCGAAGTGGGTGTGTTCCGGCTCGTCGCCGTGCAGCATGGCCTCCGCTGCTTCGTAGGAGAGCTTGACCCGCGAGACGAGCATCCCCTGCGCCAGACGCCGGTCGCGCAGCACGCCGTCGCGGTCGAAACGGAGCAGCGCTGACTGCACGAGCCGCGGCACTCCCGGGCGCAATGAGCACACGTGGTTGGAGAGTGCTTCGGGGAGCATGGGGACGACGCGGTCCGCCAAGTAGACGCTGGTGGCGCGCTGTTCCGCCTCGAGATCGGCGGTGCTTCCCGGCGGGACGTAGTGCGCCACGTCGGCGATGTGTACGCCGAGCTCGAAGCCGCCGTCCTCGAGCCGGGTGATGGCGACGGCATCGTCGTGATCCTTGGCGTCCACCGGGTCGATGGTGAAAGCGAGGAGCGCGGTGAAATCCTCCCTCCCTGCCGGCACCGTCGTGCCCGGAGGCCGGGTCGCGGTCACGCTGTCTTCCACTTCCGGCGCGAAGCGTTCGGGGAGGTCGAACTCGGCGAGGAGGGCGCGGGTGCGAACGCCCGGCGTGTCCACGGGTCCGAGGATGCTGTCCAAGGTGCCGTAGAGCTCGCCGTCGCGACCGTGACCGGTGATCTCGAGCAACGCCTTGTGACCTGCCTGCACCGGCGTCGGGAGCAGTGGGCCGGTGATGCGGATGTCGCGCTGGATACGGTCATCGTCGGGGACAAGGAACCAGGCCGAGCGCTCCTGGACGAGGACACCGCCGAGGCGCCGCCGGCCGCGCCGCACCACCGCTTCCACCACCGCCTCCAAGCGGCCGCGGAAGCGCCGGAGCCTGGCCCGCACCACGTCGCCGTGCACGGCGTCGCGCATCATTTCGCCGCGGATGCGAACGTCCGGGGCACCGTCACGGATGAGGAAGGCGAAGTCGCGCCGCGTGCCCTGGATCCGCCCCACCACCTCGAGGCTCGGGCTCACGGTGCCGCGGGCGCGCGGCGTGCGCCGGAGCTTGCCCTCGGCGCGCAGGCGGCGGACGATGGCTTTGAGTTGGCGGAGATCGCGACGGGGAACTTGGAGGGCTTGGGCGAGGTCGCGCAGCCGCACCGGCCCGCCCCTCTGCGCGCAGTAATCGAGAATCTCCTGCTCCGAGAGCAAGCAGCGCGCTCCCTGGCGGCCTCAGGCGGCACGAGCCGGCCGCGACAGAGCGCGGCCCGGCTCGAACGCGCCTTAGCGGATCTTCTTCTTGTGGCGATTGGCGCGACGGCGCTTCTTGCGCTTGTGCGTCGCGATCTTCTTGCGCTTGCGTTTCTTCCCGCTGGGCACGCTGTCACCGCCTCTCGCACTGGGTTGGTTCCGGAGAGCCAGGGTGCCAGGGCTAGCGCCCCCGCGCGCCGCGCTCAGGCAGGGATCGAGGCGCTGTCGCTGTTGACCTTGTCCTTGAGCTCGTTGGAGGCCTTGAAATAAGGCACGAGCTTCGTGGGGACGTCGACGGCACTGCCGGTGCGCGGGTTGCGCGCCCGGCGCGAACGCCTCTGCTTGACCTTGAAGCTGCCGAACCCCCGCAGCTCCACCTTGTCGCCACCGCTCAAGGCCCGGCTGATGTTCTCCAAGATGCCGTTCACGACGACGTTCGTGTCCTTCTTGCTCAAGCCTGTGGTCTGGGCGATGGTCTCCACCAGATCGGCCTTGGTCATCCGGCATCCACCTCGCACCCTGGCCGCGACGCTTGCCCCGGCCGGTGAATGGGTGATCGTGCCCACAAAGCGGCGCCACCCATCGTTACCAAACCGGCTAGGGCCTGTCAACCCCTTGTCGCTTCTGGGATTGCCGCGCCGGTGGGGGCCCGGTCCCGGACCCCCCAGTGACCACCGCGTCGACGACGCCGACGACGAGGGTGCGCACTGGGCCGCGCGGGTTGTCGAGTACCTGGCTCGCGCTCGCGCCCTCGTCGAGGACGAGCACCCAATCCCCGACGCCGGCATCCACGACGTCCACCGCCATGGTCACGCCGCCGAGTGGTCTGGCCTCGAGATCGTGCGGTGCCACCAACAGCAAACGCTGCCCAGCGAGTGCCGGATGTTTGATGGTGGACACCAGCGTTCCGACGACACGGGCGATCTGCATGGCTGCCCTCGTTCAGGGAGTGTGGGGCGCAGTGCTGCCGCCAGTGCTTGCCGGCGGTGCACCAGGAAGGTTGTCGGCACCGAGCGCCTCCAGCGTCACCTGATCCACGATGCCCATGATGGTGCGGTCGCTGGGATTCTGCTTCTCCGGGAGGGCGTTGGCGGCTTCGCGTCCCTTTACGTAGAAGACCCAGGTGTCCGGGCCAGCGCCGGAGAGATCGATGGCCGCGAAGACCGGGCCATCCGGTTCGAAGGAATACGTCATCGGCTGCACCAGCAGGAGGCGTTGACCACGATGCGACGCGTGTTTCACCGTCGCCACCACAGTGCCCACGACCTGGCCTAAGTACACGCCTTCCCTCCGGAACTCGACTCGGGATGTGGCCTTGGCTCGCAGCAGGCAGCGCCCCATCTCAGGGCGCGACGCCCTCTGTCGCCTCAGGCGGAGTCGGGAGCGCCTCCCGTAGCACCCTCGCTCGCCTCGGGAGGCCGCCGCACCGCCTGCAGCAGTCGAGCCGCGAGATCCGGGTGCGGGTTCGGGATGATCCGCACCGCCACCAGGCGGCTCGTGGCTTCGGCGCCACCCCGCGCTGCCTCCACCGCTGCCTGCACGTCGAAGAGCTTTCCCGTGAGCGACAAGATCGACTTGCCGCCGATGCCCCGCGCCAAATGCAGCTGCAGGAGCTGCACCGAGGCCGCCTTGGCGGCCTGGTCGGCGGCGACGACGCCGGAGGCCACGCTCGAAGTCTCCACCAGACCGAGGGCGCCGATCGCTGCCGCGCCGCTCTGATTCCGGATGGCCGGGAACACCTGCGGGTGCACGAAAGGAATGAGGAGCCAGTCGAGGACCTGCTCGGGGGCCGCTTGGCGTCCCGCCTGCACGCTCGATTCCACCGACGAGGGATCGCCGTGTACGAGGACCACGTACTTCCCCGGAGTCACCATGAAGGTGTCGATGAACTGCACCGGCGCCGCCTTCACCATGACGTCGGCGACGTCCACGCCCCAGGCGATGGACTGCAGCTCTACGAGCCCGATGGCCTCGATCATGCCTCTCCCCGTCCGTTTCTCCTCGATCGACCCCTCAGACGATGCGGAAGTGATCCACGAGCGTGCAGCGCCGATAGCGGGAGAAGTGCCGGGCGTTGGTGAGCCCTTCCCCCGTCGGGCTGGCGATGGTGAAGCTGGTGTACCCCTCGCCGCCGAGGCCGAGACCGGCATAGGACGGCCCGTTCTTGACGAAGATGGAGGTGTTGATGCGCCTCGCCATCTCGGAGAGCTTGTCGATGTTGCGCGACCACATCGTCGCCGTGTGCCCGAAGCCGTGTTCCACCTGCACGGCGAGGTCGATGGCGGCGTCCACGTCGCGCACCGGCACCACGGGGTACACGGGCATGAGTTGCTCCGTCCACACCAGGGGATCGTCGGGCTCGGCCTTGTAGATGGCGAGGCGCACGTCGTCGCCGGCGTGCACACCGATGCGACGGAGGAGCACGCTCGCGTTCTTGCCGATCAGGTCGCGCTGGATGACGCCGACCTTTCCCGGGCCGCGGTCTTCCGCCAAGACGTGCTTGCGGAGCTCGGCCGCTTGCGCTGCGGTGAGCAGGTAGCAGCCCGCCTTCACCATCGCGTCAAGAAGCGCGTCCACCACGGATGCGACGCAGAGCGTCTCCTTCTCCGAGGTGCAGATGACGTTGTTGTCCAGCGACGCCCCGGCCACGCTCTCCCGGGCGGCTTTGACGAGATCGGCGGTCTCGTCCACCACCACCGGCGGGTTGCCCGGACCGGCGGCGATCACCTTCTTGCCGCTCTTGAACGCCGCCTGCACGACGCCGGCGCCGCCGGTGACGACGAGGAGGCGAATGCCGGGATGCTGCATGAGCTGCTGGGCCGTCTCGATCGTGGGCTCGGCGCAGGAAGTGAGAAGGTTCGGCGGGCCGCCGGCCTCGACGATGGCGGCATTGAAGAGTGCGAGCGTCCGTTGCGTCACCCGCTTGGCGCCGGGGTGGGCGTTGAAGACGATGGCGTTGCCGGCAGCGATCATGCCGATGCCGTTGTTGATCACCGTCTCCGACGGGTTCGTGGACGGCGTGATGGCGCCGATGACGCCATACGGCGCCGGCTCGGTGATCATGAGCCCGTGATCCCCCGACCAGGCCTCGGGACGCAGGATCTCCGGTCCCGGGGACTTGTTGGTGACGAGAAGGTTCTTCTGCACCTTGTCCGCGGCACGTCCGAGGCCGGTCTCCTCGACGGCGAGACGGGAGATCTCTTCCACGTGGGCGCGCATCGTGCGGCGCACCGACTCGACGATGGCATAGCGCTGCTCGAGGGAGATCTTCTGGTAGGTCTGCTGTGCCTCACGGGCGGCAGCGAAAGCGGTTTCGACGTTGGGGAAGGTGCCGGAGGCTGCGCCAGCGGACGGACCCGCAGCGGCGTCGACGTAGGCGGCATACTTGCGCTGTCGCGGCGGCTCGCGGTCGAAGCGCTTCCAGCCACCCGCCTCGCCGCGCTGCTCTCGCAGCTTCTGCAAGACGTCGCCCGCGATGGCGTCAATGCGCTCCTGCTCCAACTCCGCCTCCCGGCTCCGGCCGGATCCGGCGTCCACCGGGCCGAAGGCAGCAGCCTCGGGCGGCGGACGAACCCACGAGACGGCGGTTCAAAAAGCCGCCTCCACCGCGGGTCTTCGAGGCGCTAGCTCGTCGGGCTCTCCCGCTGCGCCTTGTCGTAGGTGACGCGGCCGCCGAGCGCGACCGTGTCGACGATCGCCATGATGCAGGCGTCCACCGGGCGATCTTGAGTCTGCTCGGTCATGCGCGCCGAGCTGCCGGCCACGTGTAGGACGACGTCTCCCAGACCGGCCCCGACGGTGTCCACCGCCACGGCGTAACCGCCTTGCGGGCGCATCTCGGCGTCGACGTTTCGCACCACGAGGAACTTGAGCCCCACCATGCGGGGGTCCTTGCGGGTGGAAACCAGAGTGCCGACGACCTCGCCCAGCTGCACTGCGCGCCCCTACTTCTTGCGCGACGCCACCGCGTCGCCGCCGATGGGCAGCTGCTCGTCGAGTTGCTGGTGCGGCCTCGGGATGACGTGGACGGAGACCAGCTCCCCCACCTTGTTGGCGGCATTGGCGCCCGCCTCGACGGCGGCCTTCACCGCGGCCACATCGCCGCGGACCACGGCGGTGACGAAGCCGCCGCCGGTTTTCTCGTAGCTCACGAGCCGGACGTTGGCGGCCTTCACCATGGCGTCGCTCGCTTCGACGAGAGCGACGAAGCCGCGCGTCTCGATCAACCCCAGGGCCTCCGGACCATTCATAAGCTCCTGTCCTCTCTATCGCTTGCGCTCCGCCGATCAAGCCATGCTGGAACGAAACGGCGCTTGTCACCAAGCGCGCCGGAAGTTAGCAGAGGGGTGCTGAGAGTGTCAACGAAGCGAATCGAGCCGGAGAATCGGATCGTTTCAGGATTGCGTGGGGGCGAACAGCGGTCGCGGGTCCGGCGGAAAACCGGCGCTGCGAGGAAAACGCGGCGGCGCGCTGTGGGCCCTTTCACAGCGCGCAGGTGGGCGAAGATGTGGGAGTCGGGCGGAAACTGCAGATGGCCTGGACAGGGCGCTGAGTGCCGCGTTTCGGTTCTTTTGGAAAAAATCGCCACCGAGTTTGCCGCGTGCCAGCACGATGGTCGAGCAATCATCCTTAATTGCCGGATCGCCTGACAAGTCCCGGACGACCCAGGAAGCGATTTTGACCACGTACTAACAAGCGCAGTGCCAGGGTGCATGCGGCGCTCCGACGAGCACCCGGGCCATCGTCGCAAGGTGTTGTCGAGAGTGGTGTTGCCAACTGCTGGTAGGTCCGTGGCAGCGCCCGGCGCTGGCAGCGCGCGCGCTCAGGAAGACCCGAACCCGGGCCGCTGCACCCAGGAACGGGAGGTGGCGAGCGGGAATCCGCCCAGTGCCTCACCGTCGCATAGCGACGACGGTTGCCCACGGGCGCAGAATTCCCGGCAGGGGCCACCGAAGGGTTGCGCTACCCTGTAGGGAGAGCGCTCACTCCGGCGCCCCAGCTCGACGTAGGCGGACTCGCATAGCGCCGGCAGTCTAGCCTTAGCCTAGCCTAGGATCTGCAGACCTCGCTTTGGACGGTGCACTCGACCCGGAGGCCCCGCATGCGCCGCATGACGTCGCTCGTTTGGCTGGGAATCGCGTTCGCTGGTTGTGGCCCCGTTGCAGCACAGCAAGTGGCCGATACGCTCTTCGTCCCCATGGTGCACGACCCTGCACATGCTGCCGGGAAAGGTCCGCTCGTCCTCGTCGATGCCGCGCACCATAACTTCCACACCGCGACGGGACGCTACGAGCCTTTCGCCCGCACGCTGCGTGCGGACGGCTACATCGTGGAGTCGAACACGGAGCGCTTCACACGCGCCGGGCTCTCGCGCGCCCGAGTGCTCGTCATTGCCAACGCGCTGGCGGCCGAGAACGTGGAGGAATGGGTGCTGCCGACGCCCGCGGCGTTCGATTCCGCGGAGATCTCGGCCGTTAGCGCGTGGGTGCGGGACGGTGGCTCGTTGCTCTTGATCGCCGATCACATGCCGTTTCCTGGCGCCGCAGAAGACCTAGCCGCGGTTTTCGGCGTCTACATGTGCAACGGCTTCGCCATGATCGACGGCGGCGGCGACGGCCGCATGGACTTCTCGCGCGCCGCGCATACGTTGGCCGATCACCCGATCACGCGCGGCCGGAACGCGCGGGAGCGAGTCGAGGCCGTCCAGTCGTTCACCGGGCAGGCGTTTCGGCTCGTGGGCGGCGGCGAGGGCCTGATGACGCTCGAGCCGAACGTCCTGCTGCTCTTCCCCACGGTTGCGTGGCAGTTTTCCAAACTGACGCCGGTGATCAGGGCAGCGGGGATGCAGCAAGGAGCCGCGGTGCGGGTCGGCAAGGGTCGCGTCGCGGTCTTCGGCGAGGCAGCGATGTTCTCCGCGCAGGTGGTCGGTCCGAACCGGGACCCCATGGGAATGAACGCTCCGGCGGCGTCTCAGAACGCACAGTTCCTCCTGAACGTGATGCATTGGCTGGAGGGCTTGCTCTAGAGATAGCGCAGCCAAGCGGACTCGCTCGGCTCGAGCGTCCTCGCTCAGCTCGTGCGGCCACGCTCAACTCTTGCGGTCGTGGGCCGCGAACGCCCCGCGGAAGGCGGCCTCGTAGGCTGGCGTGAGCGCGCGGTCGCGACGGGCCATGACCGTGCGCGCCGTGTTCAGCGCGCGTTCGAGGTCGTACACCTCGATGCCCTCGGGGCCGCACCAGGAGAACGGCGGGATGTACTTCGGCGGGAAACCGGACATGGCGATCTGACTCGCCAGACCGAGGACGGTCCCGGTGTTGAGCTGGGTATCGATGGCGGTCTTCACGTGGTCCGCGGCGACGAGGCCAGCGAACATGAGCCCGGTGTCGACGAACTCCCCCACCTCCCACATGCGGACGTTGCCATAGTTGTTCTTGAGGTCGCTGTTGTTGGTGTCGGCGCCGAGGTTCACCCATTCGGCGAGAAAGGCGTGGCCGAGGAAGCCTTCGTGCTGCTTGTTGCTGAACCCTTGCACGATGCTGCCTTCGACCTCGCCACCGATCTTGCACACCGGGCCCAGGCTCGTGTTGCCCTGGATCTTGGTCCCGGCTTTGAGCAAGCAGCCCTCACCCACGTAGGCGGGGCCGCGCACCAGGACATGGGACTGCACCTCGACGCCGGCAGCGATGGTGATGGGACCGGCTTCGGCATCGAGGACGACTCCCGGGCGCAACCGCGCTCCCGCTTCGATGCGCACCGCGTCCGGTTGGAGGATGTGCACACCCGCGTCGAGGCGCGCCCCCGGGTCGATGCCGGCGCCCGGGCCCTGGGCGAAGTCATCCCGCAGCGCCGAGCCGTTCCGCTCGGTGAGCTGCCAGGCGTGGGCGAGCAGCGCCGAACCGTCGCGATTCCAATCGTGACGCGCGTCCCACTCGAGCATGGGAGCGGTGGGCAGGGCCGCAGCCATCTTTTCGCGAGTGGTCGCGCCTCGAGGACCGCCGGTTGTTGCGTCCAAGGCGTCGCGGAGCGCGGCTGCCAGCTTCGTTGCTCCAGCCGGGGCGCAACGTGCGAGCACCAAGCTACCCTGCACCCAGCCGGTGTACTCCGCTGCTGCGCCCGCCAAGAGGCGCTGCACGTCCTTGCCGAGGGCAAGAAGCCGCCCGTTGACGAAGACGACCTCGCCGGGAGCAAAGGAAGCGCCGGAAGAGAGGGACTGCAGGCCTGGGAGGGCGGTGTTGTTTTCTTCGACCAGCGTCGTGAGTTCGCGCCGGGGCAGCAAGACGACGTGATCCGCCGGCACCGCTCCCACCAAACGCTCGAGGAGTGTGCGTGCGCCGCAGCGCAGGTCGAAGACGCCGCGCACCTCGGTCAGGGTCGCGAAGGCGCGCTGTACCGAGTCTTCGAAGACGACGAGGGTGCGCACGGAATCCTCCACCCCGGGCCGGCGGGCGATCCGGTCACGCGGACGAGGGGTTCAGAGGTGAGAAGCGCGGGAAGGTGGTGGAGCTGACGGGAGTTGAACCCGTGACCTCTTGCATGCCATGCAAGCGCTCTCCCAACTGAGCTACAGCCCCACATCCTGGGAGAAATGGGATCGGGCCGCGCCGAAGCAGCCCGCGGACCGCTCGAAGCTAGCGGGCCCAGCATGGGAGCGTCAAGACCCGGTTGATGGCCGCCAGCCCACCCTTCTGCCTGACCGCGAAGCGCTTCCTCTGCCACCCGGCCGAGGTCACGGGCTCCAAGAATGGAACCGCGGAACGTCACGCCTGCTTTCCCGGCACCTGCGCCTGCGTGTGTCGCCCACACTAGGGTACGGGCTTTCCTTCCACAAGCGTCTCACCAGGTTGGATCTCGTCAACCCGCCAGAGGAGCCATCCCTCCGGGGTCCTGACCCAGGACTCGCGCTGAACCACCGAGGTCCGCACTTCATGCAGCGCTCCGTCGCCCAAGCGCTGCTGCCGTAACGTACGCTGATGGACCATGGCGTGTGCGGTGTCGCCCACCAGCGTCAGGGCGGTGATCGTCTCGCTCAGGGAGTCGAATCGCGCGATGCGACCGATGAACTCACGCGTTCGTTTGTACATCCCCTCACGCGTGGTGACGTTCCCGTCCGGCGTAATCGTATGGAACGCCGGGTGTCTCAGGCGCATGACGCGGTCTGGGTCCCGGGCAAAGAAGCCAGCCTCGTTTTCTGCGTATTGAGCAGCAAGCTCACGCTTCACGACGGCCACTTCATCTTCGGCCAGCGCTGGGGTTGCGCGTCGCTCCTCGTGGCAGCCTACTCCGGCTGCAGCCACGACGAGCGCGCCACCGAGCGCCCAGCAACGGACTCTGTGCCCATGGCCTGTGGTTTCTAGCAGGGATCGCAACCGCAGAACCTCCTCGACGGCCTCACGAACTGCAATGATGCGATGGGAGGGTACTCCTCCAAGGTAGGCGATGGCGCTCCCGGCGAGCTGGAGTAGAAAATGGGCACAAAAGCAGGTACAGTTTGCGGCCGAAGGAAACCGGGCCCGTCCACCCGTTGAAAACGAAGCGTGCCGGAGTGGCGGAATTGGCAGACGCAACGGATTCAAAATCCGTCGAGGCCTAAACCTCGTGAGGGTTCGAGTCCCTCCTCCGGCACCAGCGCATTCCGTCATGCTTCAACGAGTTGCGTGGATATGGCAGTCGTTATCTGGGCGCGTTGACCTCTGCGAGGATGGTGGTTTGCCCACCATTTGCCCACCACCGGCTTCTTGGAGCGCGGACGCCTGCCCAACGGTGCCAGCGTAATGGGGAGGGACAAAACCTGCCGTCAGCATCGAGGCTTGACCCGGTTCGGCTACTGCTCTCCGCCTTGGTCAGTGTCCCGGGTATGCTTCGCAGAGCCGTGGCCTCGGTGCTTGCTCAACGGCTCTCGGCATTCGTGCACGACCCGCAGTGACCGTGAGGAGAGACCGTGAGGAACTTCTCGGCCCTAGCTATAGCTAAGGACTGAATGGAGCAGCTTGACGTTCGCCGAGCCGAGGTCTAACCTGAGTCGAAACGGACATGTCCAGGGGTGGCCCGTGAAATCCGCCTCGGTGCTTCCCGTGCTCGCAGCTCTGGGTCTTGCCTTTGCCCGCGCTAGTGTTGCGCATGCCGAGGGGGGGATTACCGGATCGGTCCTTCGTGTCGATGAAGGAACCTACCGCATCCAATTCATTGCGTTCTGGGTCCCAGTGCTAAATGAGGGATGCCCCGGCGACCCTCCCAGTGAAGACGCTTATTCTTATTGCAATGGAGCAGATACGTTCTTTGCCATGAGTGGAGACTTCGGCATCCCAAAGGATAGTTCAGACTGCTGGTGGAGCGAGGATGGGCATGGGATCACTTGTTATGGTGGTAGTCACGTTGAGTCTCAGTTTGAATTCGAACCACCCGTCGGGTCTTCGCGATTGAGCTTAAGCTGGTATGTCGGTGGTGACTATAGGTGTAAGTGGTGTTTCACCACCTTGTGCTGGCCCGCAGTCTCGTGCGGTGGAGGCTCTGCGAGCGGCGAGGTTTACGCTGTGCTGCCAACTCGAGTCGGCGACTCGACCCCGCTTGAGCCGGTGGTCGCCGTCGCAGCTAAGCCCTGGGGCGCGGTGAAGCAGCTTTACCGGTGATGGCTCGCCTGCCTGCTGTGCCCTCCGTCGAAAGCCTTCCTGCGTTGCTCGCTGGCCGCGCTTTGTGGCGGTTCGACATCGACTCCGAGACTGCCCACCAAACGCCCACCAAACTCCTGCTTTGGCCGGGAAATCGATGTTGCTGCTTGCGCGAGGCGCGCGTGTAAGCCTCTGGAGAATAGTGGAGTATGCGGCTCGTTGTTGCGCAGTGGCGTGGAGCGGTGCAGATTCAAAATCCGTCGAGGCCTAAACCTCGTGAGGGTTCGAGTCCCTCCTC
>Ga0075418_10000427_pt1 | contig 43807 bp, 29 predicted proteins | sample SoiMetdeltSBSDD2_FD_81776 | JGI IMG/M metagenome (GOLD analysis project Ga0075418, IMG submission 81776) | Bulk soil microbial communities from a Populus tree surrounding site in Tennessee, USA - Soil MetaG P. deltoides SBSDD2 | ecosystem: Environmental > Terrestrial > Soil > Tree plantation...
CAACGGAAGCGACGGCGCTGCCGAACGGCAACGGCCGATCGAAGACTGGGCATCGATTCCCTGGCGCAAGCTGGAGACCATGGTGTACCGCCTGCAAAAGCGCATCTTCCAAGCCTCATGTCGAGGTATTCACGTCAAGAACCACATGATTGAGGAGCCGGATGAAGCCAAAGTTTCATGTCCGGTTCTGTAGGCGAGCCGCCTCCGCGAGGAGGCGGCTTAGCCAGCGCGGCGGCCGATCCTGGCCGCAGGTTCGATGACCTGTTCAACTTCGTGCACGACCCGGCGACGCTGATCGTGGCGTTTGACCGGGTTGCGGGCAACAAAGGCGCCAACACGCCGGGCGTTGATGGTCTGACCGTCGACGTGGTGGAAGAAGTCGTTGGCGTGCCCGGGTTTCTGGACGACTTGCGTGCCCGGCTGAAGGCGGGCACGTTCCGGCCGTTACCGGTGCGGGAACGTAAGATCCCCAAGCCGGGCGGGTCGGGGAAGGTGCGCAAACTTGGCATCCCCACGATCACCGACCGGGTCGTTCAGGCGGCGCTCAAGCTGGTGCTGGAACCCATCTTCGAGGCGGACTTCCAGCCTGTCTCCTATGGGTTTCGGCCGAAGCGGCGGGCACATGACGCGGTCGCTGAGGTTCAGCGGTTCGGCACCAAGGGATACCAGTGGGTGCTCGACGCCGACATCGAGGCGGCTTTTGACTACATCTCGCACACCGTCCTAATGCAACGGGTGCGGGCCAGGGTCAAGGACAAGCGTGTGCTGGCGCTGGTGAAAGCGTTCCTCAAGGCCGGTGTTCTCACCGAGACCCGCCACCATGAGGACAGCTACACCGGCACCCCGCAGGGAGGCATCCTCTCCCCGCTGATCTTCAACGTGGCGATGAGCGTGCTCGACGAGCACGTACACAAGCCATCGCTGGCGGGCGAAGCGATGAGCACCCCTAGCCGACGCGCCAGGCGTCGCGCGAAAGGCCTGCCGAACTGGCGAATCGTGCGCTACGCCGACGATTTCGTCATCCTCGTGCACGGCACCCGCGCCGACACCCAAGCCTTGCATGAAGAAATCGTCGCAGTGCTCGCTCCGATGGGTTTGCGGCTGTCGCCGGCCAAAACCCGGATCGCGCACATGAGCGAGTCGCTTGACTTCCTGGGGTTCCGCATCCAGTGGCGCCGCAAGCGAGGTACAAGCAAGTGGTACGTCTACACCTTCATCGGCAACCGGCCCATCCGGTCGTTGAAGAACAAGGTCCGTGCCCTCACAAACAGGCTCTCGCAACAGCCGCCCAGGGACGTGCTGATCCGGCTCAACCAGATCATGCGCGGCTGGGCCAACTACTTCAAGCACGCGGTCTGTAAACACACCCTCGACAACCTGGAAAACTTCGTGTGGCACAGGGTGATCCGATGGTGGATACGGCTACACCGCTGGAAGTGGCACAACGTCCGCCGTCACCTCACCGGCCCCAACGGCCGATGGACAAGACCGACAGCGGACGGGATCGAGCTGTTCAACCTCGCATCGGTTCCAGTAACTCGGTACCGATACCGAGGTAGCAAGATCCCCAATCCCTGGACGCGGCCCAACCACGTCTAACGGCAGAAACCGTGGAGAGCCCGTTGCCGGGAGACCGGCACGGCGGGTTCGGCGAGCGACCTGGGGAAACGGATCGAGAGCAATCTCGACACCGCACCCCAGGTCGACTCGACCACTGGCGGTCGGCTCGAGCTTCAAGCTAGGCGCAGGAGGCATGGTAGGGCACGCCCTCGGCGTAGGTGGCCCATTCCGCTGGATCAAGGCCGCCGCCAAGGATTAGGCATCCCTGGCGCAGCGGATAGGCAATCACATCGCCTAAGCCACTCAGATTGATAAGGCTTGCCCGGCCCGAGGCCGCGCCGCCCACGAGTATGGCCGAGCGGGACACATCCGCGGATACCGATCTCCCCTGGGGAAGAGTGCCCAGAGGCAGAGGTCGTGTCGTCTCGCTGACGTCCCACATGGTCACGGAGTCAAGGCCTCCCAGCACTAGGAGGCGACCATCGGCGATGAACGCGGCGCTTCCCGGAACGTCCGTAGCGCTCCAACAGGTCGATCGCCAGTCTGCCACCACGAAGATCTTCGGCAAGGGTACGGGCGCCAGCGCTCTCCAATAGCAAGGCTGTTCGACCGCCCACCGTCACAGGACCTTCGACGAGAGCGGCAACCTGCCAGTGCTTGAGCTTTGCCAGAGCAACAGCTTCCGCCGCTAGGTTCATCTTGCCGATATCGCGAAATTCATGAATTGCGGGATGGCGGTCCTGCGCGCGTGCGACAAAGGGGCCGGGGAGACGGAGTACGACGCCGCCGTCGCCGAACTGGAGTCCCTTCCCGAGCGTATCCCCGACCGTGGCACGCTGGCCGCTGGTCTCATCGAGGCGATGATAAGGCACGCGCGCATACCGAATGTGCAACGGCACCTGTTAACCCTGCTGGCGATAGCTGACAAGGATCCTCCGTCGGGTCCCGGGTGGTCCCAACTGCGTGCTTTAGCGCGTCTCGGCATCTTCCTCAACTCAATGTCCCCAAGCAACGAGCTGTCCGAAGAGGAGCTGTCCGAATTGGAGCCGCTTCTGTCGCCGACCGGCGATGACCCGCCATGCGCGAAATGATCAACAGTCTCAATGTGCTGCAGCCCTAACTGCGCGCCATGTTCGTGGGCGACGAGTCAGCCAAGCTGCGCCTCCAGCGGGAGGCGGCCAAGCTGTACCCGTCATGTGGCCGTGATCCCAAGCTGAGCATGTTAAACGAGGGGATCACCGTCGCCCTGGGCATGTTGGCCTCCATCAGGAGGACTTCGGCGAGATGCTGCGAGCCGTTGAACGCATGCTCGGCGGCTTCCCGCCGAACCACATGATGCATAGTGTCGCTACGGAGACCGCGGCCCAGTTGCGACTGTGGGAGCGAGTCCTTGGTGCGAGTGACGGCCCGCCCACCGGGGAGGAGCCGAAGGCCACGGAAGCGATGATGTTGCGGCCGGACGTGGCCGATGTCCAACGCATCATGGGCCATGTCGCTTGGTTGGTTCGGGTAAGCCAAGATTGGCTAATGATCCGCGTCAGCCACCCAGACATTGCCATATCTAAACGCCTAACGGTAGGGATCTTGGTAGGGGACGCACCGGGATGGGCCGCCCGATTCCGACATCCAGCGGATCTCACCCGAGAGAAACCGCAGGTGAGCACGCTTTGCCGGAGCCGGGCGGAACCGTCAGCATGATCGACTACGACCTTCCAAAGTGATTACGCGAGTTCGATTCTCGTCGGCCGCTCCACAACGAAGCCCAGGCGAAGGCGGACGCCTTGAGCCTGGGCTTCCTCGTTCCTGATCATGCGGGCATGTCGTCTTGGTGTCTCGTTGAGCGGATAAGGGCATCCAGCAGCGTCCCGCCGGGATCGGCCTGCCGCGGAAGCGGGGCGAGAAGGGTGAGGGGTTCGTTGGCTCGCAGCGTGCCTTCCAGCACGTTGTTGACGGTTTCCAGGTGGCACTCGGGTAGGTGCGTAAAGGCTGTCATCCCCTTCGCGCCCGGAACCAGGGACCGCCCCAGCACCACCAGCCGTCCCAGCATGGGCGCCCACCGCAGCGGATCACATGCCGGATCGGGTGTGCCCATCGCCATCAACAGCGCCTGGGCGATGGCGCGCAGGTTGTCGTCTCCGCCGGGGATCCGGCTGGTGACGCTGGTGCAGAAGGCGAGCACTCGGCGTCGTTCGTCGGCCTCCAACCGGACCGACAGATCGAGAGTCTTCAACCTTCTCCAGAGCCCTCCCGAGCGGTTGTCGCGCTCGAGCAACCAGTTGCGTACCAAGGGTTCCACATGCAGCGATCGCATCGCCGCGACGCCGACGCGCCAAGCGAGGTACACCGACCCCGCACCGGCCGCGGAATTACCTTGGCGCCACAACGCGTTGAGGACAAGCACGGCGGCGAGCGAGGATGCGAGGTCGAGTTCCTTTGGTACCGACGTGCCGAAGGCGGCCGCTCCTCGCCTGCGTAGCCAGCTATTCAACACAGTGTTCAGGGTTTCGCCGGACCAGTCTCGTACCGCGAGGCCGGCGCAGTTCATCATGGCCCAATCGGGATTGGACGATAGGGAGTCCAGGCGACTTTCTCCGCTGACACCCGCGTCGTACATCTCGCGGTACCGCGACAGGCGGTCGGCCTGGTCTTCCGGGATGCTGCCGGTCTTCAACGCATTTGGCAGCCAGTGGGGAAGATCCAGGATCGTCTTCAACTGTCGTTTCGGGACGACGACCACGCCGGCGCGGGGATGCCGCCGGCACTCCGCCACGTCGGTGAAGATGGGTTCGTCGTCACGCCAGCCACGAAACTCGGTTTCCTTCCCTTCGATTTCAAGCAGCACATCGGTGAGGTACGCCGACACAAGGAATCGGCTGGCCGCCACATGCGATCGATGCTTGCGCGACACGATCTGCACACGCAGCTCATCACCGGTGCGCAAGGCCTCCAACCGCCTGCTCACGGTAGAAGCGTGGATCCGGGAAACGGTACCGTCGTCTCTGACCGCGACGAGCATTGACTTCTTGGGTACCACATGGGCCTGCAATTCGTCCGCGGTGATATCCGCGACCCAGCTCACGTCGCCGGCCGGCATCCAATGCAGCTTCCATGTCACCGGGTCACGGCACAGCAACCCGAACTCCGGTGTCGCCGGCGCGGGACCGAGCAGGCCGACGAACTCCACTGTGACTTCGGGCCCTGGTTGGCGGGACATTGGCAGGCCGGCCCGCAGCTGTACCGAAGCGCCGGGCTCGCTCTTGGTGTGCCACAACAGATGGGTGCCGAGCTCGCGCAGCCGCTCCACCGCCGAGTCAACAAGCTCGATCGGCAGGCGTGGTACCAGAATCTGCGCCTCAATCCGCAACAGTGATGACCCGCATCGCACCACCAAGTGTTGCTCGTCGAGACGCCCGATAACTCGCCCATACATCGTGCGACCCGCGTACAGGTTTGCCGATGCCGCCTTCGGCCAGGCCAGCTCCAGGTCGGTTGCCGAACCGCTGACAATCTCGAGCGGAATCCGGCCCCCGCACATCTCGACCAGACGCTCAGCGGCTGGCGGCTCGGCCAGGGCGTCGCGGATCCATCCGGAGCCCGCCGGCCAGTTCTCGGCAGCGGCCAACCGCGTCCGTTCGGTGCGGTCGCCTGGAAGGTGTATTCCATCCTGCGCCCAACCTACCCAGATCACGTCGCCACGAGACAGCGGCGGCGATTCCACCAGGCAGAGCCGGTTCGCTTCGTCCAGGCGGACGAGCTGTCCCGGCTTGTACATCTGCGCCTCGTCCGCGTCGACCGGATAGGTCATGCTCCATTCGCCGCGTCCCAGCGCCAGGCTGCCCTCATCCTCGCAGACCTTGGTGACTTCCAGGATGAGTCCGCAGCCGCGAGACATCACGCCGCGTGGCCCCGGCCTCCAGTCCTTGAGCACCAACACGTCGGGTTCCATCGGGCTGCTCTTGCGCAGCGCCAACCGGATCTGGTCGCCCGGCGCGAAGTACTCCCAATGCATGTTGTCCAGCGGTGTGTTCGCCTCGGTGAGCATGATGTGACCGGACAGGTCGACGACATGGCCGGGCGACAACTCGATCCACAGGCCTATCGCCACCCTCTCATCACGAGCGATCCCGGCCACCGCATACCACGTCCCGGCGGCGGAGGTCCCGATCCGTTCCTCCACCAGGATCCCGGCCGGGAAACCGAACTCCACCATGCGCCCTTGGCGGTACCGCAGCGACCAGCGACCGTCCACCACGTCGAAGAACACCGGTGGCGGCACACTATCCTTGCCCCGCAATGACTTTCGCTCAACTGTCACGACGCTGGTCCGCTCGTCGACCTTCCATGAGCCGGTCCGTTCATCGTGATAATGCAGCGTCGACTTCCCGCACAGCGCAGCCAGTTTTGCCGCACCGCAGTCCCGAAACGACAACTGCGACCAGGAAAGCCTCGGCGAATCATCCGGATTGCTGTCGTGCGGGCCTTGCGGCCGCTCAACGACGGGCCGACGGCGTTCGTCGACGCCGACCCAGCCCACGGCGACGCCGTTGCCCAGCGCCGTCACTTGGAGGCTGCCTTCAACCATGGCCAGCTTCGGGCCCTCTGCCCGCATAAGCCGTTCCCCGAACGAGTCGGCCGTGACCCCGAGCCCCGGCAGGCCGACCACCGTGAACGCGCTCTCTTGCGCGGCGTCCTTGACGGTCGGCGAACGGTCGAGCAGGTGGTTCTTGGGCAGGATCTCGACCGCCCGGCCGCCGGCCAGGTACCGGCGGTCACTCGCGATGGCCGGATGGTGCGACACCTTGCCGTCAGCGGCGAGGGCCAGCCGGATTATGGCACCGGTTCGTAGCCAGTTGGGCGCATCGCCCTTGAACTCGTGCTCATACACTGCGCCCGGGCGCATCTCGAGCCTCACTTTGCCTTTGCCGGGCCGGGCCGCCACCACAGCGAGGCAATGGCCGTTGCGGGAACGCAGATAGGCGGGCAGGAGCTCGGCCGGCCGGGCCGGGCTGTTTTTGGTGGATCCGACAATCCCCGCTGCGGCCGACCTTCCCGGGCGTTGAATCTCGACGAGCATGGTCCAGCCCTCGAGGGCTCTTCCGCGCGCATCCGGTTCTTCGTTTCTGCCGCGGCGCCCGCCACGGGCCGGGCTGGCCGGAACCTCGTACAGCCGGCGCAGCAGGCTCTCCCGGTGGGAGAAAAAGCGCCGCGACACGGGAACGACAACCTTGCGGGCCGCTCGCCCGGGATACACGTCCTTGGGGAGGCGGAACTCCAACACGAAGTCGTTGGGCAGCTTCTTGATCCGGCCGGCTTCCATCGGCACGAAGTCTCCCTTGTCGAGCTCGCTGACCCATATGAACCTCACTTCGCGACCCTCGGTCCGCCGGTAGCGTTCGAGGTCGAAGGTGGCGAGCAGCTGATCCTGCTCCGGATGCTCCATGACACTGCGGATGATCTCCTCCCCGACACCCGCCAAGGTGGCCGGACGCCGCAGCGAGGTCCACTTGTGGTGACTGCGCTCCTTGTCGATGGTGTCGGGATTGGTGGCGCGGCGCCGCACCTCGCGCACGCCCATCCGGCCATCGGGTCCGACGACCGGACGCACCGGGAACAAAAGGCGGTAGCCCTCACCCACATTGGCCTGGCGGTAGATCACGTGCTCGGGGTTGATTTTCCAGTCGACGTCCGTGCTCGGTGTGATCTCCATGGTGTAACCGTCCCCGCCGCTTCTCGCCTTCGCCCGGCGGAAGCGGGCGCGGCGAAGCCGGTCACCGAAGTACATCGCGAACAGATCCGCGCTCCTGCCGTTCACCGACAGGGAATCCTGCGACACCAGTGTTGACTTTCCATATCCCCACTCGAACCGGAAACCGCGGTGCCCGGACTCCAGCGTCTCGCTGCCCGCGTAGTACACCGGCACTCGCAGAACGCCGTAGATGTTCGTGGTTTCACTGTTGATCGGCCGGGTCGCTTTGACAAAGTCCTCGAGTGTCATCGGGCGGGCGGGGCGGCAGGAAGCAATCCACCGACCATCGCGCTGGGTTAGCAGAACGCGTACGGACTCGGTGGTGTAGCCGGAGTTGGGCACCCACAGCGGTTCCTCGTCCAGGACCGGGACATCGTCGATGAAAGTCTCTTCCTCCTCGAGGTACAGGCCCCGAAGACGCACCCGCCCGGTGCTCACGTCGTAGGTGCACTCGTCCCAGTGCGGATCGCCGGCCTTGAGCCAGTCCTCGTAGGCTTTGCGTTTCGGATCCACCACGGACGACGGGCGGAAAACTCCTCGCGGTTCGACCAGTCGCATCTCTCGGCGTACCGCCAACAAGCCATCGCGGCGGACGCTGGCGATCATCGAGGAGTCGACCATGCGTCTCTCACCCACGAATGGGTCCGCGAGCCCGTAGAGGCGCGAACGTCCAACGTTTGCCTCTACCCGTACCCGCATCCGCTGATCCTCGTCGGGGAACCGCGCGCACTCGGTGACCCGCACCGACTTTGGAAGCCGGTCCGGCCGGCCGCCGATGATGTCCAGCGGCCGGGCGCCCGCGGCACCCCGGGGATCGCGAATCAGGAGCGGCTGATGCATCACCTGCGCCAGCGCCACCGGTTGGCCATCCACCTCACCAACCCCCAGGTAAATCAGTCGTTTGTCGGCCGGGGTCCGGTCCTGCACCGACCAGAGCCCCACCGTGTTCACCAAGCGCCCCCGCACACTCACCTCCCAGCGTCCGCCGCTCGAGCGTGTGAGGGTGACAAGGTCGCCCGCGTTCATGCGTTCAGCGGGACGACCGGCCAGCGGAATCTGTACCACACAGACTTTCTGGTCCTGCTTGACCCACAACTCGCACTGCGCCTGCGGATGGTCGGTGTCGCCGGGCCAGCCCGCGATGATTCCCTGCAAGCTGGCGTGTCCGCCGCCGGAGAGCGCCGGCTCCAGGGATCCGGCGTCGAGCGTCGTCCAGTACCTCTCGGGTCTAGGGGAATCCCTGACGACCTCCACCTGCCGACCTTTCACCAAAGTGTCCGCGATGGTGTCGGCCAGGTCGAGCGTCAGCGACTCGGTGTCCACCTGTACACAAAGGCCGCTGGTGGTCTCGGCGCGGACCTGATGGCCGAAGCCCCTCCAAACCCGTTTGAGAGTGAGCCGCTCGTGCCTTCGGTATCGTCGGTGCCGGTGATAGTTGCTCGGCTCCGGCTTTCCCTCCAGACGCGTCTCCACGAGTGCCTCCGCCGCGGCTCGCGCGGCCCGCAGGTCGCTCTCCCCGCCGGAGATCGTGCAACGGACTTTCTCTTTGACACTGGGCAGGTTGCTAACCGTGATCGTCGTGGGGAATCCGAGGTCGGCGGCGCCCAGCGTGCCCCCGGCCGAAGTCCAACTCCACGAGATCGACGACGTAACGCCCGTCGTCGTAATGGGCGTTGACCACATGATCGGGCCGGCGGAAGAACTCCCGCCACCGCAGATTGCGGTCGTCAAACGGGCCGGCGGCCGGATTCGGCCAGAACCGCTCCGCACCGACCGGCGGCTCAGCCAGCAACCGCAATACCGGCTTGCCGCCGTCCTCGACCAATCCCACATGCAGCAGCAGACCCTCGAATGCCTTGCTACCCAGCTGCTCCTGCAGCCATTGCTCTTGCAGCCGCTGCCGATCGGCGGGAAGGAAGTCGTTCTCCGTGAGCACATAGACCAGACCGGGTGACGTGCACACGCGCCACGACCATCCGTGCGGTTGGACAACCGGGCCCACGACAACGAGAACCTCGGCGGGGCCGCCGTTGGCGTCCGTGAAACGCATCTTGGCGGCAAGCAGTTCAGGCATGGAACGGTCCACCGGTAGCCAGGTGTTGTCGTGCTCGGACCATTGGGCCTCGACGTCGACTTGTTCAATCGTGGGACGGCCGAAGCCACGCGAGATGTCGGGATCCCAGCGGCGCGTGAACTCCGCCTCGTCGACTGTGGCATCGCGGTGAAGCACCGGATCCTGTTCGACGCTGATAGTGACACTGCCCACCCGGTTGCCATCCTGGAAGCCCGGCAGATCCAGACTCGCCCACCGCACCACGCCGGGCTGCGGCTCCAGCGCCAGCCTGCGGACCACCTCTGACGCCGCGTCCTGCGCCCGCAGCCGTACCCCGACCAGATCGCCCGGTGACACCCCGGGTGATGACGGGGCCGCGATGCCGGCGCCGGTTCCACAGTTGATCAGGATTCGATCCTCAACGCCCGGGCCGCAGACCACCCCCACCCCGAGGCTGTAGCCCTTGCTCGGCTCCGCGTGCGCCGCGAAGCGGTCGTGAACCTCCTCGGCCGTGTCCGCGGTGCGGGTCAGCAACTCGGGGACGGTCAGGGTGCGGACCTTGTCATTGGTGCGATCGACCACGATCGACACGGTCCGCCGCAGATCTATGTCAGCGTCCGCGGTTTCGTGCTCCACCAATGTGTACGGCGGCGCTTTCCGGAGTTCGTGCCACAAGCGCGTCAGCTTGTGCCCCAACGAGTCGCCGCTCCACTCGAGATTGGCGGGTGCGACCCGGTACACGAAACGACGCGTCATGGCATCGGTCAGCTGGTGGCTGCGTGAGCGCCCATGCACCACCCACGGGCTGCGGACCTCCGACCGCTGATCGAATCCGAGGTGCCGCTGCTGGATCGCATAGAGCCATTGGTACCGCAGATCGTTGAGCAGGCTGGAGGGAAGCACCGCTTTGTCGCCCGATTGGGCCAAGCGCTCGAACATCATCCGGTAGTCGCGCGGCGTGCCACCACCGAACTCGGCGATGAGATAGACCATCGTCTCCAAGGCTTGCCGCCGTATGTCTTGCGGGACTCTGGCATCGGCCGGCAGATCCAGAAGCTGGATCATCCGGATACGCAACGAGCGTGACAGGTCTTCGACGTCGTGGATGGCCTCGACGGCGTTGAGCCAGTCGTCCAGCCACTCTTCGAACCGGTTGGCCGGGCTGCCGGCCGGTCCGGCGAACAAGGCCGCGAGCCGTTCGGTGAGCAAAGCGATGCGCGTCAAGGTGCTTCGGTCGTCCTCGCTTTTGGCGATGCGGGTCTCCGGCATCCGGTCACCAAGCCATCGCTCGACCGGGAGCCGTTCGGAGAGCAGCACTCGGCGGAATGAGATGGCGTCTTGTGTACTGGCAATGGTGCGCTGCCACGACCACGGCGACCGGTCGACCCGGTACCCCAGCTCAACCGAGAGCAACGCGGGTATCTCCAGCGTTTTGGCGACTTCCAGCTCCGGCCGCGCTCCATCCGGATCCCGCTCGTCGCGCGGATTGCGCTCCATCCAATCGCGGACTCGTTCCATCGCCGTGGAAATCACCACATAGGCGGGTTCGGGTCCGGATTCTCCCTTGAACCACCGGCCCTGCAGGTCGTCGTCGGCCGGATCGCCACCGGCCGACGAGACGTCTTGTATCCACTCCGACGCTGTCAGGTGTGCGGCGATCGTCAGTAGCTTGCGTGACTCTTCCGGGCGCGCCGCTACACCGTAAGACTGTTCCGGATCGCTGGCCCGAACGAGGAACTCCGCCAGCTTGCGCGGATGAATCTCGGGGAGCCTCCCGCCGCCGGCTCGCTGCTCGACGCCAAGGACGTACAGCGCCAGACCCGCGATGGGGTCGCGCAACGCGCGATTCTTGGGAACCCTTCCGGTGCGAAGTTTCTTGAGCTGGTCATGTATCCGGCTTTCGGTCAGCACATCGGCGCCGTGCAGCAGCAACTCCAGGAACTCGTCGCATGGAAATGCACCGCGCATCACCGATGTGACGGTGTGCACGGCCGACAGCAGCCTGATGAAGGCGGCGGGCTGCCCGGCCAACGGGTAGTTGTCCGACACAGAGGTGGATTTCTTCCTGTGCTGGTCCCGTATGGCGACGCGGCCCAGCCAAGGCGAGTAAACGGCGGCGGCGACGTCCGCGTCGATATCGTTGACGGACCCGGCACTCACCTCAACTGTGGCCTTGCCGTAACCGGTACCTGTACCGCGCAATAGCAGCAGAACCCCGACATCCCGCTTCAAGCGTTCGAGCTCCGCCGGATCCAACGGGGCAAACACGGCGAGTGTCTGGTCCGATGAATGAGCATCCGGCGCCCGCCACCACCTGGCCAGGCGGGCCGCCGCCTCCGCAGGCGCGACCCGGCCAGCGTATTCCCACAGCACACAATGCCATAGGGCCAAGACCATGCCGCGACGCGTGCCGTGCTGCTCGGGGAGCGTGTCTCCGCACAAACGAAAGTAGGCGCGCGACCCTGTGTTCCTGTTCTGCGGGTGGTAGCGTTCCAGCACCGCGAAGGTCGCCGACTCGGCTTCAATCGCATCCAGCCAGCCCGCGGCGTTCTCGCCCGGCCGGCCGAACGTCGCTTCCACACACGCCGACAGAAGATCAGGTTCAACCTCCGCGGCGCCGGCACGACTGTCCCACAGCCGGCCGAGCAGAGCGGGTGACCCCGGACTCGTCACCCGGGCGACGGTCCGCGCGGCCAACAGCAACGGCAAGCGCCCGTACTCGTTGCGCAACGCTCGCTCGATCAGCGGTAGGGCACCGTCACCCACGACGCGAAGCCCCACCGCCGGAGCGTCCACCGCCGCCCGGTCGAACAGGATGGAGAGCAGGATGACTTCGGGAAGAAACTCAGCCAGGTCAATATAGGGCTGCGGCAACGGCTCCCGGGGGGTCAACGCCGCCACCGACTCCGCCGCCTGATCGAGCCCCGACAGCAGCTTCTCGGTGTTCCCCTGCGGCACAAGTGCACTATCGGCCAGCTGGCGCAACTGTGCTTGCAGCGACGGATGGGATACCTCGTCCACCACCGCCCGGACGAGCCTGCGCACCCGCTCACCGACCTGTTCCTCGGGGCCGTGATACCGCCCGAGCTCCAGCAGGAGAGGAAACGCGTACTCGATGATCCAAGGCTCGGCCTTGAGAAGCTCGTTCAACGCCGCCGAGACAACCTCCTCACCAGGCTTGTTCAGGTCCTTGCCCCGGCTGTTGGCAAATCGAAGGGACTCGAAGATGTCCAAGTAGATGGCGGTCTGTGCCGGTGCCATCTTGATGGCAGAGCAAAAGTACCAGTCAGCCAGCATTGCTGCCCCTTCGAAAAAGATTGGTGGGTCTGAGGATCTGCCGCACCGCATGCAAGCGGTCGGCGTCGTCGGAATCAACGTCGGCGGAGGGATCGAACCCGAGCAGTCGCTGTGCCGCTGAGGGAAGCCCCGACACCGCGGCGAGAAGTTCGGGTGACATGGCGCTTTGGTGGATCAGCGCTGCCTGTGCCTCAAGCGTCAGGGCCGGCCAGGCTTGGAGGTCCGCGATCCGGCCGAGAACGCCACACCGCCTAAGCGGCGCCACCGTCGCCGGGGAGATCAGGTCGGCCGGGCGCCGGGTCGGCATCGCGCTGTCGAGCTGTTCGACGATTTCCAGAATCTCGCCGCCGCCCCGGCCCAGCCATTCCTTCACGGTCGCCGCGGATTTGCCCATGTCCCGTAGCCACAAACCGATGGTGTCCATGGCGTCACGATCAACCCAGTCGGTCGGAACCCGGCCGGCGATATCGGCCAGATTCTCCGCCGACTCGTCCACGCCCGTCAGCCACTCCCTCAGGTCATTGTCGAAGTCGACGGCGGCGGCGAGACCGGCGTACCTTGCCCGCCCTTCCCGAAACACGCAATGCCGCCGCAGCAACGCCCACCGGTAGCGCGGCATCAGCTCTCCGACGAGCCGGAGGAACCGGCGCTCGTCCAATCCCACCGGCAGGACGCCGGCGTTGAGTTCGTCCACCAGCCGTTCGGCCATCTCGTGCGCCGGCAGGACCGGCACTTTGCCGGCGCCAGGCGGGGCACTCGGGCCGACCGGCGCATCCCATTCCGGTGCCAGTCCGAGACTTCGTAGCTGCCGGGCCAATTCGCCGACGACCGGGGCAAGCACCTCCCCCGGCACCGGTTCCGGCGCGGCGAACTCGTTAGGCGCCAAGCGGTGCGTGACACGAGTCAACACGGTGCAACCTAAGCGGCTTCCGCCGGCGGTTTGCGCCAGGACGGTTCCCAGCCGGTCGGCGGCGAGGATAGCGGCGATGTTGTCGGCCGCGGTGATCTGGTACACGAGCGCGCCACCGGACAACTCGTGGTCGCGGAGCTCGGCGAGGGAGCGCGCGCCGGCGAAAGCGGCCAAGTCACCGGCGCCATCGACGGTCAGGGCCACCACAATGCCGATCCGGCGGCCCTGCTCGTCCTCCTCGAAGGAGCCCTCCCAGGCCGGGTCGTCTATCGCACGCGCAAGCGATCGCAAGCTGTCGGGTGCGGGCGCTCGCCCGTTGAGCTTGAACCAGCGCCGCTTCGGCCTGTCCGAAGCCTCGTACGCATACCGTTCCATGTCGTTGAGCGCGTATGCGAGATCGGCCCCGGGCAGGTCGGCCACCACCGACGTCAACGCGGTACGGTCCAGTCCCCATAGAACGTCCAAGCGAGCCTTCAGGCGATCACTTATCGTCTCTGTCCGGTCGGTGGCGCCCTTGACCGCGCCGGGCGTCCAACCGGCCGGCACCCAATGCGCCCACCAGCCGATCGCCTTGCGGGCCCCCCGGAGGGCAGGCCTCAGCACGGTGAGCTCATGCCGGCTCGTGTAGATGGCCGGAAGGACCGCCTCGGCGTCCGGCATCGCCTGCTGACCGGCGGCCAGCGCTTGGCCGACATCGCCGGAATCGGTCAGGTTCCCAAGGAATGCCCGCAGGAACGCGCTTGCGGCGAGAGAGTTGACATCGCCCTGCATCGCCACCACCACCGGCACGCCGGAACGCACCAGCGAGCTGGCGAAGGAACCGGAGTCGCCAGTCATCACCGCCGACCGGCACGCGGCGAGGACCGCCCACTGCACGCCCGCGCCCACCAGGACCTCGCCGAGGTCCTTCGCCGCGATCACCTCGAATCGTGCCGGATCACCTTGGGCCGCAAGGACAAGACCCTGCCCTTCGAGATGGTGTCCAAAGTAGACGAATCCGAAAGTGCCGTCGGACAGCCCGCGGCACAGGTCGACAACGTTCGGCCGAGCCGGGCCGATCTGGTAGGCCGGCAGCCTCCCGCCATCCACCTGCTGCAGCTGGTCGACGAGGTCCCAGCCCGGATCGGACGCGTCCGGTATCTCGACCACACGACCGTCGGGTCCGGTGAGCCGACCGTGCAACGACGTCGCTATGCACACACCGACCTTGCGTCCGCCGTGATCGCGGGTCCGATCCTCCGCACCAATGTGTCGGAACAATGACACCTGTGGATGCCGGAGCAGGAGTCTCCGCCCGATCTCCGGCGGGTTGGCATTGTGCCGCCGGTCGCCGCCGACGAAGACCGGCAGGCTGATCAACTCCCAAGGCAGGTGAAGGTACTTCTCGTCGCCCTTCACGCTGAGATTGATCTGGATCTGCGTGCCCGGCTCCAACCGAGCCAACGCCTCGCTGAACTTGTCGAACAGATCCTCGGGCAACAGCATCTTGCGCGCTTGCCACGCCCTGCGGTCGTCGTCGTCCAGTTGAGCTTTGCGAAGCCGCCCCGGAAGCTCGCGCAGACCTTCGACCCATGCTTCCCTCAGCGCCGCACCGTCCTCGACGAGGCTGCGATCCTTGCCGCGCCGGCGCATCCGGACCATGTTCTCGGATGCGTCGAGCTCTATCTCGACCGGATATACCTCCATCTGCCCCATCAATACGACTAGGAAACGGAACGTAGCGCCAGCGTCACGGAGAGAGCATATTGACGTCAACCGGCTGAACGGCCGGTGACGAACTCGGATCTACCAATGCACTATTACCGAACGAAATGGCTTTACGGCCGACTGAGGGAGGACACATTGGCAGAATCGTCGGATGCCCCTCCATCGTCCGAACCCGACCGCGCGCGCCGGCTGCTGCACCTGCTCGTCACGCACGAGAGATGGCCCGAGGTACCCGACGAAGTCGCCGAGCAGGTGGGCAGGATGCTTGACGACACCACCTGTCGCGGCGACCAGGTCATGGATGCGCTCACCGATCTGGCCTACGCGCATCCGGTCTTGCGCCGGATATTCGACGACACTCTCGAGGCCGGGCGGCAAAACCTCGGTCTGCCCAATCCCGGAACGCAGGGGCCAAATGCCGTGATCTGGCGATGTCCGGCGGATGGCTGCCCAAAAACCGAGCCCGGTGACAACTATGGCCCGTTCTTGGATGGAGTGTGCCCGGAGCACAGCATGGCACTCGTGCCGGTGACATCGTGACGGATGCTCTGGTCAACGCCGTCCTGGAATCCTGGTCCGGTCGCTGGCGGTCCGCCGCGTTCGGAGCGGCGACGATGTTCTGGCTTACCAGCGCGACAATTTACTTGCTGCTTCACGGAATTTCCCCGACCGTATGCAAGGACCCGGCCTACAAGCCCATCTGGTGCCACGCCGACGTGCAACCAAGCATCGCCGTCACCGGGCCGCTCGTCGCCGTCGCTGTCGTCATCGGATCGGCATTGCTGGCCAATCGCCTGGCGCCCGGCGTGTTCGACATTCTCACGGGAGGGAGCTGGCTCCGTCGTCGATGGTTGTGGCCCATCGCATGGCTGGGTTGCCAGTGGCGGCATTGGCGGCGCAACCGCTTGAACCTCGCCGTGACCACGCCGCACTCTAACCCGACCGTCAATTGGCTGCGGCAGGTGCGCCGGCACCGCCACGAGTGGTTGCTGCGCAACCGCTACCCGCGCGGCCCAGTCGTGCTGCCCACCAGGATCGGCAACTCATTCCATTCCGTCGATCAACGTGTGCATTTGATGTACGGTTTGGACCTGGAATCGACTTGGGGGCCGCTGGTCGCGGTGCTGCCGGAGGAGAGCCGCAAGAGTCTCACCGATCAGTCGACAGTGATTGTCCTGCGGGTCCAGGCGCTTATCTTCGCGCTGGCTACCCCGGCCTGGGCACTGCTGCTTCTGGACGGGCACGCCAGCCCGGTCCCGGCCGGGATCATCTGGCTGGCCGTGGCAATTGTCGCCGCCGTGTTGGCGGTGAGTGCCCGGGGCGTGGCCTCCGCATCCGATGAATACGCCGACCTGGCGCTCACCATCGTCAGGTTGCATCGCATGCGCCTGTACGACGCGCTCGGGTTCGCGCGGCCCACGACCGACACCATTGAGCGCGTTGCGGGACAGCGGCTCACGAGCTACCTGTTGTCTCAGCAAACCGGACCTGTCGAGTTCGCCTGGACCACCCGCGACGACCCTCAAACCGACGAGCCCTGAGCCGGGGGGGTGACCCAAAGGGGTCGCCCCCGGCCGGCGGGATCACGGCGGGCCGTATTTTTGCTTGATGCTGTTGAGGGTCACGCCCACATACATGAGTTTCGCGATCGACCGGCAGCCTGGTTTGGGAATCCGGCTTTCGCAGGCATGGTGGGTGTCGTACGCGAACAGCAAGTCGATCGCCGCCCGTGACGCGCGGCCCTTCCAACCGTATTGGCGCGCTTTGGAGTTGAAGTACCGCAACAGATCGTAGCCGAGGTCGTGCACTTTGCAGGCGTTGCGGAAGGTGGACAGGAAGTTCGTTCCCGCCGAACAACTCCCGACCCGCAGGGCCCGGCGCCGCTTCCCGTCGATCGTGATGCTGATCAAAAGGTTGCTGCGCTTCGGGTACCGGTCGCGCAGGTAGCGCGTGAATCTGGAGGGCAGGCGTTCGGTTCCCTTGAGGATGCCGATGATGCACCAGGGCGCGACCGAGTTGCAGCGCCCGGCCAGGTCGAAGTTGTTGACCGGGTCGCCGTTGACGTAGTCGTAGTCGTTGGCTTCCCCCATCGACCGGATCGACCTCGATGAAGCGGCCCAGCAGTGGCGAGTACTGCCGCGCACCCATCTCGATGATGGGCTGCAACCCGCCCTCGTGCTCCAGCGGCCGCTGATGCTGCCCGAGCCAGGCGTAGTCCAGGTTGCCCAAGGTGTTGTCCGGCAGCGCACCGCCAATCTGGTTGCCGAACGGGTCATAGGTCGCTGTGGCGCCCTGTTTGAGCCCGTCCGCCCCGGCCGTGGCCACGATGTCGCCGTGCAGGTTCGGGTAGGACCATACGTTCCCCGACGCCTGCGCGGTGAGCAGGGCGCCACCGGGCAACGTGAGGATCACCTGCTGCACCTGGTTGGCGGTGTTGGTCACAAAATCGGCGGTGTCGCCGGAACCCGTTGAGCCGTAACGGGAAACCGTTACACCGTTGAGCTTGCGCTCGACGATCCGATCCGTGGCGTCCCGCGTGTAGCTGACCGTCGTCGCACCCTTCACCGTCGACAGGTGGCGGTCGGCCGCGTCATACCCGTGCACCTCGCCAAAGATCGAAGTGGCATTCCCATGCCCGTCGTAGGTCACCACGCCGACCGCACCATCCGATGTGGACATCAGGCGATCAGCGCGGTCGTAACAGTAGCTCGTCACCACCGCGGCACCGCCGCCGGGCGTCACCGTCTGCTTTGTACGGTCGGTGTTCGCTCCAGCCGCGGTCAAAACGCTTGCGCCGCAGGCGGTCGTAGTGAGCGTGCCGAACTCGTACTGTACCCGCCGGCCCGGCACGTAGGCGTCGTACAAACGCCCAGCCTTGTCGTAGAAGAAGTCATCACCGGCGTGATAGTCACTGCCGTCGACGACCTGCGTGGCGACATCTCCGATCGCGTTGCGCGTCACCTCATGACCGGTGATTGTCGCTGCGCCGACCTTCGCCCACGTGACCTTGTTGGGCCTTCCCAAGGTGTCGTACCCGAACGTTCCCTTCGTTCCGTTGACGGGATAGACCACCGACTCGAGCCGGCCGCTGGTCGCGTTGAAGACGAGGTCGGTCGCCTGGACCACGCCGGCGCGCTTGACTTGCACGACGCGGTCGGCCTTGTCGTAGGACTTCTCGATGAGACCGGCAGGTCCATTCTGGACGGTTTCTCGACCCATGATGTCGTACCCGGAAGTCGTCACATTCCCGAAAACGTCCCGATACGACACGGTCCGGTCCAGCATATCGGTCTCCGAAGTCACCATCCCGTTGCTGTCCGACACGGTGTTGAAAGCCACGGATGGTCCCTTCGGCCCACTCCCGTCCGGGTCCACCGCGTAGGCAGTCGTCATCGTGCGGGCCGGCTGCCCGCCGAACGCCGGATACTTCACCTCAACCGGCCGGCCGCGACCGTCGTGAGTTACGCACGTCCACGGCTCGTTCGAGATGTGCGACGCGACGATCCGTCCCGCCGCGTCATATTGTCGATCTTCTCCCAGGCCGCCGAGGGTGCCGGCCGGTAGTTCACCGGTTCCGTGTGAAGCACCACGGTCTCGGTGCCATCGCCGTTGGCGTAGGCCTCCGTCGTCGCGTCGCGCCGGGCCGCGATCTCCCGCGCCGGATCCACTTCTCGCCTTGAAGTACTCTGCGCTGGGGATGCCGGCACAGCGGTCGCGGCGTTGCCGGTCGGTAGGGACGGCTGGGGCAGCCGTACCGCCGGTGACGAGCCGGCAAGCAGCCGAGCCGCCACCGGCCTTGTGGGCTCAGTGGCCCGCACCGGCGTGTTCAGCCCCGCGTCGGTGAGTCCCGGCATCGCCAGTACGGCCACCACAAGGGCGGTTCTGCGCAAGCTGAGAGATGACGACATGGCGTCAATTAGGCGCTCACACCGGGTGAACCCCTCTCGCTGAATCGAAATCTTTACATAAATTTGTATTGACATGACCCACTGGCCGGGGGTGAACGGCCGGAGGCGGGTAGCGCTTTGGTGGCGCGGGTATTGTCGAGGGCAGCCGACTGCCGCGATGAAGGACGACGTAGCATGATTTATCTGATCGGGCTGATCCTGTTCGCCCTGGGCATCCTCATCTCCGTCGCTCTTCACGAGGCCGGTCACGCCCTCAGCGCGCGGGCCTTCGGGATGAAGGTGACCCGCTTCTTCATCGGCTTCGGCCCGACCCTGTGGTCGTTCCGCCGCGGCGACATCGAATACGGCGTCAAAGGGATCCCGGCCGGCGCCTTCGTCAAGATCGTGGGGATGACGCCGCAGGACGATGACGTCGCTCCCGAGGACGAGCCGCGGGTAATGTGGAAATATCCGGTGTGGAAACGGACGATCGTCCTGGCCGCCGGGTCCATCACGCACTTCATCCTCGGCATCCTGATCCTATGGGGACTGTTCGCGTTCACCCCGCTCGACGATCGGGCCAAGCTGCAGGCCGAGCCGGTCCGCATCGACAGGGTCCAGCCCTGCGTGGAGCTGGAGTTCAACGTCGACCCCAAGACCAAGCGCCTGGTCGAGTGCACCCCGGGTCAGGACCCGGTCAGCGGGGCCGCCCAGCTGGGCCTGCAACCCGGCGATGTGATCATCGGGGTCAACAGCGAGAGGATCTCGGGCTGGAACGCGCTCACCCAGAAGATCCGCGCCTCCGGCGGCAAGCGGGTGGAGCTGGCCTGGGAGCGGGGCGGCCAGGTCTACACCGACGCGGTGGTGCTGCCGATGACCGAGCGGGTCAAGCTTTCCGTGGTCAACGACCCCAAGATGACCGTCGAGAAGCTGACCGACAACGATCTGGAGCAGGTCGGCACGATCGGTATCACCCCGGTGGTCCCGCAGACGACCGCCGGCCCGATCAAGGCGGTGCCGCTGGCGATCGACCAGACCGGCCTGATGTTCGAGAGCACCTTCATGTCCCTGCAGCGCCTGCCGGCCAAGATCCCGGCGCTGTTCGCGTCGCTGACCGGGGCGGAGCGTGACCCCGAGACGCCGGTGAGCGTCATCGGCGCCACCCACATCGGCGGCGTGCTCTTCGAGCGCGGTCTGATCCCGCAGATGATCCTCATGTTGGCGGCGCTGAACTTCTTCATCGGCCTGTTCAACCTGCTGCCGTTGCTCCCGGCCGACGGCGGGCACATCGCGATCGCCTGGTTCGAGAAGGTGCGCTCCTGGCTCTATGCGCGGCTGGGCAAGGCGGATCCGGGGCGGGTCGACTACTACAAGATGATGCCTCTGACGTACGCCATCATCCTGATATTCGGCGCGTTCACGCTGCTCACAGTGGCCGCCGACATCATCAACCCGATTAATATACCCTCGTAGGGATAGCCCGCCCGCAAGGCTGACGCGGACGGGCCATCCAGTCATGAGATGCAGCCGGCCGTCGGCAGGGACGCCGGTGCCGGTGGCGTCTGCCCGTCATTTGGCCGGTGCCGCGACGAGCAGGGCCGATGCCAGCGCGCGCCAGCCATCGACACCGCTAAACTTTTCAATCGAATCATGAGGGGCTACCCTGCGGTAGGGTACTCACCGAAAACCCATTCGGGCGCTATGCGCCTGGTGCTGAGCCGTTCGATGCCGGTGCGAGCCCTTCGCTCCCAACGGTTTCCGCGGGCCCGGTCGAGCTTTCGCGAGGCCCGCTCGAAGGCCTCCAGCGCCTGCGCGTAATCCCCTTGCGCCTCATACAGTTCGCCCAGCGCCACCTGGACGTAGGCGTGGTCGAGCCCTTGGCTGGCGCGGTGGTGGATGGCGGCGGCCCGGTCGAGGAACTCCCGCGCGCGCTCGTACTGGCTGGCGGCCGTGTGCAGGCGGCCCAGGCGCAGCAGCACGTGCCCCTCGCCCTTCAAGTCGTGCATGGCGCGGAAGACCTCGCGCGCGGCTAGGAAACGCTCGATCGCGCCGACCTGCCGGCCCGCGGCCTCGGCCGATTCGCCGAGCCGGCAAAGGGTCAAGGCCCGCCAGTGCGGGTCGCCGAGCCGCGTGAACAGCCCCAACGCCCTTTCCAGGATCGCCATCGCGCCCGGGTGGTCATCGAGGTCGTTCACCATCACCCCCAGGTCGTGCAGGACATAGCCGCGCAGCCGATCCGACTTCTCGTCCAGTTTGGACAGAAGGTCGGCCGCCCGGCGCAGCCTGGCGCAGGCCTGTTCGGGCAGCCCGGAGTCGCGGTCGACCCAGGCCAGGCAGCGTAGCGCCTCCACCTCGAGCACCTCGTCGCCCTCGGCCACACCGGTGTCCAACGCCGACCCCAGCAGGATCGCCGTACCGGTCTCGCCCATGGCCCGGTTGGTCATCGCCAGCACCAGCTCGGCGTAGGCCGCCTCCCGCCGCGACGACCGTCCACTCCAGACGGTCAGCGCCCGCTCCAGGCACTCGCGCGAGCGCGCGAAGTCCGCCCGGTAGTGGTGCAGCGTGCCGAGACCCGCATTGATCGACGCCATCCACTCCGGCTCGCCCGCCCGCTCCGCCGCGTCCAGGCCCAGCCCTCCGATCTGAAGCCACTCGTCGTAATGCCCGCCCGCCTCGAGCGCGGGCGCCGCCGCGCGGGCGAGCGAGAACGTGTGTGCCCAAAGTCTTTCGGCGTGGGCTCGGGTGGTCACCGCCACCAGGCCGGCGCGGTGCCCTGACAGCCATCGAGCAGGGTCGACATCGTCGGGCAGGGTTCTTTTCGCTTCTTCGATTCTTATCGGGTACCCGGAAAAAAGCCGACCGCATGGATGAACGCCCTGCCATCCCAGTGATTGCTCGGCCACCATCGCGACCGCCAGATAGGTTTCGGCGGCGGTGGCGGCGATCGCCGCCTCGGCCCCGCTGGGCTCCTCGGCGTCGAAACGCTCGCGCGCGTAGGCGCGGATGAGATCGTGCATCCGGTATCCGGTGACCGTCCCGCCTACCGCCTCGAGCAGCTGCGCGGCCACCAGCTCCTCGCACAGATCGAAGGCGGCCTCCTCGGTGATGCCCAGCACCGACGCGAGCAGCCACGGATCGCTGCCCGCCGGACCGAGCACGCTGAGCACGCGCAGCGCCCGCTGCCGCTCGGCCGGCTGGGCGGCATAGCTCAGCTCGATGCTGGCCCGCACCGTCCGGTCGCCCAGGTGCAGCTCGTCGAGGCGCTGGCGCTCGTCGGCGAGGCGCTCGGCCAGCAGGGTCGCGGTCCAATGTGGATGGGCGGCGAGCTTGGCCCCGGCCAGCCGCGCGGCCAGGGGCAGCCCCGCGCACAACCGCGCGATCTCCCGCGCGCCAAGGGGATCGGCCGCGGTCTGCTCCGGGGCGATCCCGGCCAGCAGCTCCACGGTGGCCGGGTCGTCGAGCATGGGCAGCCGAAGGTGCATCGTATTGTCAAGGGCGGCAAGGCGTTCCCGGCTGGTGAGCAGCACCGCATGCCAGGCCGCGTCGAGCACCTCACGCACCTGCCCCTCGCCGGAGACGTTGTCCAGCAAAAGGAGCAGCCGCCGCTCGCTCACCAGGTGGGACAGCAGCAGCATCCGCTCGCCCGTAGGATCCGGCACCGCCGAGCCGTCCACCCCCAAGCCGCGCAGCAGCATCCCCACCAGGTCCCGGGAGGTGGGCCCACCACCGGGCCCACCCAGGTCGACAAAGAGCCGCCCGTCCGGGAAGGCGGTGCGCAGCTGCTCGGCGACCGCCAGCGCCAGCACCGTCTTGCCCACCCCCGGCGGACCATAGATGGCAAGGCGCGCCTGAGGTTTCGCCAGCACCTCGCGGACCCGGTCGAGCGCCGCCCGCCGGCCCACGAACGGCGCGGGCGGCGCGGGCGTCTCGAGCCTGACTCGCAGCGGCGGGTCGAGGTCCGGCGATGCCTTGAGCACCAGCCGTTCCAGCTCTCGCAGGGCCGGGCCGGGATCGAGGCCGTGCTCCTCGGCCAGGCGGGCGCGGGTCTCCCGGAACACCCGCAGCGCCTCGGTTTGGCGGCCACCGCGGTAGAGTGCCGTCATCAGCTGGCCGACCAGCCCCTCGCGCAGCGGGTTGTCGGCCACCGCCGCCGTCAGCTCCGGCACCGCCGCCGCGTGCCGGCCCTGCTCCAGCTCGACTTCGAAGAGTGCTTCCAGCGCCAGCAGCCGCTTCTCCCGCAGCGCCGGCCGGGCACTGGCCGCATAGGGAGCCTGGACGTCGGCGAGCGGGTCGCCGCGCCAAAGCTCAAGCGCCGCACGCCACTGCCCGGCCGCCGTCATCCGCTCGAACAGGCACAAGTCGATGCAGCCCTCATCCTCAAGCGGCAGCACATAACCCGAACGCCGCCGGACGATCGGGGTGGTCTTCGGGTCCTGGCGCAGGGCACTCCTCAGGGCCGAGACCATGTTGTGCACCTGCGCCGTGGCGGTCTTGGGCGGAGCCGGACCCCACATCGCCTCGATCACCTGCTCGACGGTGATCAGCCGGTTGGGCTGGAGAAGGAAAAGCCCGAGCAGGTCTCGGTGCTGGGGCCGGTCAAAAACCACCGCCCCACCGTCCACAATGGCCTCAAGCGGACCGAGGATGCGGAAAACGACGCTCCCCGATATGGAGTCCATGCCCAGGAAGGTACCTACCTCCCCAGGAGTAGGCAAAGCCCTATCGATCGCCGCGCCCGCCTCCCGCGGTGCGGGCACAGACGGGGATGCTCACAGGCAGTGACCAGATCCACCCACACCATCGGCGACCGACGTCCACACCAGACCCTCCGGGCCCGGCAGCTGCCGGCGACGACTATTCGATTTCATACAGTAACTCAAGCTGACCTTGGTAGTGCACGAGATTTTCGATGACGTTGGCCAGCCGTTCGCAACCTTGTTTCACATCGTCCTCGGCATGAAGCATTGCGCTCAGCCTTAAGACCGTCACGGGGACGCTGGGCACGCCGCCGATCGGTGGCGCAAATAGGACACCGCTGTGCAGCTGTGCAAGGGTGTAGGTCGGTATTGAGCATGCGCTCGCGGGTGGATTGAACGCTACGCTGTCGCAATCGGCCGGTGACGTCACCTCATACGAGTTGAGGTCATAATAATCGATTCGCTGCTTTTCCTCCGGTAGAAGAAGCAGCGTGAACGTGACACCGAATTCGACGGTTCTCGTCTTGCCATAGAACTTTTCATTCTGGACGCGCTGAATTGTTAGCTTCATAGCGGTGGCTCCTTTTCCGGTCAAGCTTTTCGGCCAAGCCTTTCCGGTCAAGCGCATAGTCATGAACCGGGGAAGCATAACCTAGTCCCCATAGATCATCATTAAGACTCCGATGGAACCTGAAACCTTCCCACGGTCATCACGCGTACTAGTGGTGTGCATGGACTGTTTCCTGAGCCGGTGCTGGCCGCTCTGAGTAAAGCGCCGCACGAGCCGGCGATCGAGCGGGGCGGCGTGGTCGTCTCGCGCGGCGAGCTGTTGATGATGGTCAGGCGTATCGCCGGGGCCATGCACGAGGCCGGGCTGCGCCGCGGCGTAGGGGTCGGTGTGCTGCTTCCGCTTACGCCCCAAGCGTATGCGGCACATCTCGCGGCGCATGCCCTCGGCTGCCGGGTGGCGCCGGCCCGGCCGGCCTGGGGGCCGGAGCAGCTGGCGTTCGCGCTCACCAAAGTGGACGTGGTGCTGGCCGAGCGCCCCACCCCAAGATCCGGGAATTTGCCTGGCAATAGCCCGCTCGAACCACGCACGACCGGGCTATTGCCGGGCAAATTGCGGGATCTTGGGGGGCCGCCGACGCTGTTGCTGAGCGAGCTGCTGGATGGCGAGCCGGTGGAGATGATGGAGGCGCGGCCCGAGGACCCGGCGCGGATGATTTTTACCAGTGGTAGCACCGGGCGACCCAAGGCGTGCGTGCACAGCTACCGCGCGATGAGCCTGGCCTATCAGATGGAGCACTGGCCGGAGCCGCTGGCCAGGCTGATGACCCACTTCGGCCGATGCCTTGTGCACCAGAGCCTCGCGGCGCCGGTGCAGTTTACCTACCTGGGGCGTTGCCTGGTGGCGGGCGGGATGGCGGTCTTGCCCGACGAGCCGAGCGGGCCGGAGCTGGATCTGGCGGCGACGATCGAGAAGTTGCGGCCCACCGCGACGATGATGCATCCCGCGCGGCTGCACGAGATCCTGCAGACCGAGCATGACCTGAGCAGCCTGGAGGCGTTGATGCTGGGCGGTTCCCCGGCCAGCCCCACGCTGCTGCGCAGCGCGACCAAGCGGCTCGGGCCGGTGGTGTGGCAGGGCTACGGGCAGGGTGAGGCCGGGATCATCTCGATGCTCAGCCCGGAGCAGATCGCGGCCGGGCACGAGGACACGGCCGGCCGGCCGGTGCCGGATGTCCAGATCGAGCTCAGGAACAGCGTGATCCACGTACGCAGCCCGCACATGATGGACGGCTACTGGGAGGACCCGGAGCGGACGGCCGAGGTGTTGCTCGACGACGGCTGGCTGGACACCCGGGACGTGGGATTCCTTGACGAGGAAGGGCTCCTGCACCTTGTCGGCCGCGAGCGTGACGTCATCATGGTCAACGCCGAGGTGGTGTATGCCGGAGCGATCGAGCAGGTGCTGGCGAGCCATCCCCTTGTGGCGCAAGCGTTTGCCGTGGGCGGGCCGGATCCGGTGACCGGCGAGGCGATCCACGCCTTCATCGTGCCGGTGGGAGGCCTGGTACCTGACGAGGCGGAGCTGCGCGACCTCATCCACCTGCGGCTCAGCGCCAACAGCCAACCCAGGACGATCACGGTGGTCCACGAGGTCCCGCTCACCGAAGCGGGCAAGCCCGACAAAAGGCAACTGCTGAACCACTAAGCGTTTTCATGCGTGGTTGAATGAGTGACGGACGAAGCCCTCGTCGCGGCGATGGTTGGCGGGGATCCGTGGGCTTTGGTGGCTTTCATCCAAAGGTTCGAGCCCAGGGTCTACGGCCTGGCGCTGCGTATGGTCGGCGACCCCGGCCTGGCCGAGGAGGTCACCCAGGATGCCTTCGTCCGGGTGTGGCGGCGGGCGGCGAGCTTCGATCCCGAGCGCGGTCAGGTGGCCTCCTGGCTGTTGACGATCACCCGGAACCTCGCGATCGATGCGATGCGGCTGCGCCGCGACCCGCCGCTCGACCCCGCGCTGGTGGCCACCTTCGCCGACTCGGCGCCCGATGCCGGGTACCACATAGAAATGCGAACCCAGCTCGACGTGCTGCCGACCGATCAGGCGCGAGCGGTTGTGCTCGCCGCGTACTACGGCTTTACCGTCCGGGAGGTCGCCGACATCGAGGGGATCCCCCTGGGCACGGCCAAGACCCGGCTGCGGCGAGGCCTGGCCCGCCTGAGGACATCGATGTCGGTCAGGAAGGTGCCTGAGACTCGGCGACCCGTGCCCGCACCCGCGCCCAGAACTTCTCCGGGTCGTTGAGGTGCGGATAGGGCTCGTCCGGCACGGGCAGCCGCAGGAAATCGCACAGCGGCTTCCATCCGGCACCGGGCGGGATCACCAGCAGCCGGTCGGCGGGCAGCTCACCGATAACCGCCGCGTTGTGCCGCTCGTAGGCGGCGATGGCGTAGTCGCGGTCGCTGAAACGGCCGGCGAAGAAGCCATCCCAGATCATCTGCCGGTGGAAGGCGGTGAAGGTGTCGAGGCCGGGCACGGTGCGGCGGGCGTGGGCGACGTGGTCGTCCGGCACGACCCGACCGAACATGCGATAGATGGTCTTGTTGACGCTCTCGTACCACCCCCCGGCCTCGCGGATGGTGAGGATGAACTTGGCGTCGGGGTAGAACTCGGCCAACGGGCGCCAGAACGCGGCGGCAGGCCAGTCCACAGTGGACTGATAGCCGGCCAACAATCCAGCCCAGTCAACGGTCTCGCCGCGGGCGGCGGCCAGCCAGCCGGGCAGCCGCTCGGGATGGTCGAGCACATGCCGCCCGTGGAAACAGGGCCCAAGACCCAGGATTTCCAGCGCGGCCTTCAATGAGAGGGTACCGGTCCGCCCGACCCCCACGCCGATGACCTTCAAGGCTCCACCTGATCCCTCGTGAGATGCCCCGGAGACTCGCTTCCCAGCAACGTCAGGGCGTTGACCAGTTCCTTGCGCAGCAACTCCAGCACCTGGGTCACACCGTCGCGCCCGTCGACCGCGAGCCCCCACAACGCCGGCCGCCCGATCGCGACCGCCGCCGCCCCGAGCGCCATCGCCTTGGCGATGTCGGTGCCCCGCCGTACCCCGCCGTCCATCAACACCGGTATCGCGCCCTCGACCGCTTTCACTACCGCCGGCAGTCTGTCCAATGTGGCCGGTGTGGTGTCGAGCTGCCGCCCGCCGTGGTTGGAGACGATGATTCCGTCGATGCCGTGGTCGAGCGCGATGCGAGCGTCGGCCGGGTGCAGCACGCCCTTGAGCACGATCGGCAGCGAGGTGATCTCCCGCAGCCAGTCCACGTGCCACCACGAGATCTCCGGCGAGAGCACCACCGACCGGACATCCCCTTCGCCACCCAGGTTGGCGCAGGTGATGCCGGGCGGCAGGGCGTGGAAGCCGTTGCGGTCGCCGCGCTCGTTGCGGCCCAGGGCAGGCGAGTCGACCGTGATGACGATGGCGCGGCAGCCCACCTTCTCGGCCCGGCGCACCAGCGACTCGGTGAACTCGAGGTCGGGCTGGAAGTAGAGCTGGAACCAAAGGGACGCACCGGTTTTGGCGATCTCCTCCAGGCTGTACGTCGACAGCATCGCGGCGATCATCGTGACCCCGGACGCCACGGCGGCCCGCGCCATCGCCAGCTCGCCCTCGGGGTGGGCCAGGCGGTGGAAGGCGGTCGGGGCGAGCAGCACCGGCATCTCCATCGTCCGTCCGAACACGACGGTGTCGAGCCGGGGCTCGAGACAGCCGCGCAGCACCCGCGGGATCAGGGTGCGCGCCCGGAAGGCCGCCTCGTTGGCCGCGACAGTCACCTCGTCCTGCGCGCCGCTGGCGAAGTAGTCGAAGTAGACCGGGTCGAGGTGCTTGCGCGCCTCGACCTCGAAGTCCCGCAGGTTCACCAGCGTCACAGGGATTCCTTGAGGAAGCGCTGCAAGGGTTCCCGATAGATCCGCTCGTCGGTCCAGTCGTTGTAGATGTCCTCGGGCAGGCGCAGGGTCGAGACCACCTCACCACCGCGCCGGGCCCGCACGACCGGATGCAGGTACCTCTGGTCGCGCGAGGTGTCGTCCTCCCACACGCGCCCGGCGACGAGATCGAACGGGTCGATCGAGTCGTGGCCGCGGCCGTACTCGAGGCTGACCGTGACGCATTGCGGGAAGGGCACGTAGTCCAGTGGCATCTCTTGGTAGTAGCGCCCTTCCGGGGTGAGCACGTCACACATGAACCCGTACTGCTGGAACAGGGCCGACGTGCGGTTGATCCGCTCGAGCACCGCGTCGGCCATGGAGTCGACGGGAACCGCGCGATAGGGCCAGGGCACGCCGTGATGCTTCTCTTCGAGCATGTGCACCAGGGCACGGATACCGTAGCGGAAGCCGTGGATGAAGGCGCTGGTGTACTTCTTGAAATCGCGGGACTGCGTCAGGGTACCCGCGAAATAAAGACCCGGGACATTGATAGATTCCCACTCGGCAGTAAGGGCCGGGAACCGGCCGTTGATGGTGAGCGTGGGCATGCAGTCCGGATCGAAGATCGACGAGTCCATCTTGAACCCGGTGCACGCGATCACCCGGTCGTAAACGAGATCGACCACTTTGTCCCGGCGGGCGTAGGAGAAGGTGACCACGTAGCCTTCGTCGCGGCGCTGGATCCCGACGGTGTCCCCGTCGAGCACCATGTTCTGGCTCTTGAGCTGGTAGGTGTCGAGGAAGTTGTTGTTGACCGCGCGCAGGTGGCCGATGAAGTGGGTGCGCCAGGCGAAGTTGATCGCCCGCGGCCCGGCGACGTGGATGATCGCGGCGTGCTCTATGAGGTTGTCGGCGGTCTCGAAGGCCGAGTTGCCCTTGCCGATGATGAAGACCTTCTTGCCGGTGAACTCCTCGGGGTCGATCGAGACGTCCCAGTACTGCTCGGCGTGCTCGATGCCGGGCACGGGCGGCAGGTTGGCCGCGCCGAAGCCGGTCGCCACGATGACCCGCTTGGCCTTATACACCGAACCGTCCTCGCACTCGATCACGAAGCCCCTTGCTATGCGGCGCACGCGGGAGTCGCATCGCACGTTGAGCCCCTCGCCCCAATCGGCAAGGTAGCGAACATAGTCATCGGCGTGCGGGAAATACTTGCCCGTGTAGCTGGTGAAGCGGGGCTTCTCGTCGTCGGTGGACAGCAGCGAGTTCCAGTCGACGCGCAGTCTCTTCTCCGGGTCGTCCCACCCGGTGTGCGGCTTGTTGATGGAGATCATGCGGCGGTGCCGAGGGAAGGTCCGGTAGAACGTGCCCGGTGTCGGGCCGGCCTCGAGCACCAGGTACTCCCGCCCTGCCCGCTGCAGGAAGTAGCCGGCCTGCAGGCCCGCCGGCCCGGCCCCGATCACGACGTATTCCATACCTAGTAGTACGGACGCCGGACGGCACTCGGATTCCCAAGGCATACTGTTAGGAATATGGCCTAAATAGGATTACCAACTTTACAGTTCCGCCCATAGGTTCCGGGCATGGCAAATAGATCTACGTGGGTCACTGTCGGCATCACCCTGGCCGCGCTGACCATCACCCCCATCGCGGTGGCGCAGGCTCAACCCCCGCCTTTCGCGTCGCCGCCTTCCAATGTGGACACCGCGATGGTGGCCACGCTCGCCCACACCCTGGGCGTCACCCCCGAGCAGGCCCTGGCGCGCATCGGGCGTGAGGCCGGTTTTGCCAAGGCCGAGGAGAGCCTGCGCGCCGCCACCGGCGAGGACTTCGGCGGCGCCTACCTCAACCCGGACGCGACCGTGCTCACCGTCGCCGTCACCAGCACCGCGCACTTCGCCCGCGTCCGCGCGCTCGGCGCGACGCCGGTGCTCGTCAGGCGCGGTGAGGCCGCTTTGAAAGAAGCGACCGCACAGCTCGACAGGATCAAGGCGCCTTCGCAGGTGCCCAGCTGGTACCCGGATGTGCGCACCAACACCGTCGCCGTCCTGGTCCGCGACTTCGCCCTGGACGCGGCGCGGGAGTGGGTCCGCGCCAGCGGCGTCCCGCAGGAAAGCGTCAGATACGAGGCGACCACCGAGAACCCCCGCCCGTACATAGACATTATTGGCGGCAACGCCTACTTCATCGGCTCAGGCACCCGGTGCTCCGTCGGGTTCGCCGTCACCGGCGGCTTCGTCACCGCCGGGCACTGCGGCACCACCGGCGCGAGCACGACCCAGCCCAGCGGTACCTTCGGCGGGTCGAACTTCCCCGGAAACGACTACGCCTGGGTCCGGGCCGCGGCCGGCAACACGCCCCGCGCGCTCGTGAACCGTTACCCTGGAACGGTCGCGGTGGCCGGCTCGCAAGCGGCGGGCGTTGGCGCCTCGGTGTGCCGATCGGGTTCCACCACCGGGTGGCACTGCGGCACCATCAACGCCCTCAACAGCTCGGTGACCTATCCACAAGGGACGGTCACCGGCCTCATCCGCACCAACGTCTGCGCCGAGCCCGGTGACTCCGGCGGCTCGCTCCTGGCGGGCAACCAGGCGCAGGGCGTCACCTCGGGCGGATCGGGCAACTGCAGCTCCGGCGGGACCACATTCTTCCAGCCGGTCAACGAGATTCTTCAAGTCTTCGGGCTGACGCTGACCGTGTCGGGTGGCACCCCACCCACTTCAACCCCTCCGACTTCCCCGACGGCGTCGCCGCCGGTGGTGGCTGTGGGTCAGTGCCGGCATGGAACGCCAGCACCTCGTACGCGCCCGGGGCCAATGTCTCCCACAACGGGCGGCGCTACGAGGCCACCTGGTGGTCAACAGGAGCCGAACCTGGTGCCCCGTCGTCGTGGGCGGTCTGGGCCGACCGCGGCGCCTGCTGACAAGTTCCTCCCCCACAGGTGGCCTGGGCGCGGTTCAAGGGGGTTGCCCAGGCCACCACAACCCCCTTACTTAGGAGTTCTTGGTGAAACCTCTCTATGTGCGGACCGCTGTCGCGGCGCTGGTCGCGATCACCGGGTTCGCCTTGCTGCCGGGCGTTTCCGCGGCCCGCGTGATACCGGTCCGTCCGGTGCCGGTCAATCCCTTGGTAGCCGCCGATCGCGCGGCCGACAGCGGCTTCGACGCCCTGGCCAAGGGTCCACATGAGACATTCGTGCGGCGCGCGGCCGTGCGCGGATCCGGTGGATTCAGTTACATGTCATACGATCGCACCTATCGCGGACTGCCGGTCATCGGCGGCGACGCGGTGGTGGTGACCGACGGGCGGGGGGCGGTCAGGGGCACCGCGTCCGCGATCGGCCGGGGCGTCCAGCTCGCCTCGCTGACGCCCTCGATCCCGGCCGCCACGGCATCGGCCTTGGCGCGCAAGCAACTTGACACGGTGGAGGATTCCTCACCCGCTCGCCTGGTGGTGTTCTCCGGCGAGAAGGAGGACCGTCTGGCCTTTGAGACATTTTCCTCTGGTACCCGTAAAGGCCTCCCGAGTCGGCTGCGTGTCTATGTCGACGCTGAGACCGGTTCCATTCTGGACACCCGTGACGATGTCCGTTTCGGTCAGGGCAACGGCTTCTACAACGGCAACGTCACCATAGCGACAAGTGGCTCGGGTGGCTCGTTCTCGATGCAGGACAACACCCGTCCGGGTATCCGCTGCGGCGGTCAGAACGGCGCGACCTTCACCGGCACGGATGACAACTGGGGCAACGGCTCCGGCACCAACCTCGAAACCGCTTGCGTGGACGCGCTTTACGCCGTCCAGAAAGAGTGGGACATGCTCGGTGCCTGGCTCGGCCGCAATGGCATCAACGGAAGCGGGAGCGGCTTCCCGGCTCGCGTGGGCCTCAACCAGGTCAACGCTTTCTGGAACGGCAGTTTCACCAACTTCGGCCACTCCTCGGACAACCAGCGCCAGGCCACCCCGATCGACGTCGTCGCGCACGAGTTCGGCCACGCCATCTTCCAGACCACGCCGGGCGGGGCTGGAAGCGGCAACGAGAACGGCGGCCTCAACGAGTCGACCGGCGACATCTTCGGCGCCCTGACCGAGTTCTTCGCCAACAACCCCAACGACCCGCCGGACTACCTGGTGGGTGAGGAAGTGAACCTGGCCGGCGGCGGCCCGATCCGCAACATGTTCAACCCGGCCGCGCTGGGCGACCCGAGCTGCTTCTCGGCCCAGATCCCCAACACCGAGGTGCACGCGGCCGCCGGACCCAACAACCACTGGTTCTACCTGACCGCGGTCGGGTCGGCCGGTGGCGGCGGCAACCCGTCGAGCCCGACGTGCAACGGCTCGTCCGTGACCGGCGTCGGCATCCAGAAGGCGGGCCAGATCTACATGGCCGCGCTCAACATGAAGACGTCGACGTGGCGTTACGTCAACGTACGCACGGCGACCCTGCGGGCGGCGGTCAACCTGTTCGGCGCGGCCTCGCAGGAGTGCCGCACGGTCAAGGCGGCCTGGGACGCGGTTTCGGTTCCGGCGCAGGCGGGTGAGGCCCAGTGCACCACCGGCCCCGGCAACGACTTCTCGCTGACGGTCAACCCGGGCAGCGGCACCGTCCAAACCGGATCATCGACCACCACCACGGTCTCCACCGCAACGGTTTCCGGCGCGGCGCAGACCGTCAGCCTGTCGGCCTCCGGGTTGGGCGCCGGCGTGACGGCCAACTTCAGCCCCGCGTCGGTAACCTCAGGCGGCTCAAGCACTTTGACGCTGTCCGCCTCCGCCACGGCGGCGACCGGATCCCGGACCGTGACCATCACGGGCACGGGTACCAGCGCCACCCACACGGCGACCTATGTATTGACGGTCACCGGTACTCCCGGTGGCAACGACTTCTCCATCTCGCTCACCCCGGCGTCGGCCACCGTGGCCGCAGGCTCGTCGACCAGCTCGACGGTCGGCACCGCCACCGTGTCCGGCAGCCCGCAGACGGTCAGCCTCGCGGTCAGCGGCGCCCCCACGGGCGTGACCGCGTCGGTCACCCCCGCGTCGGTGACCTCGGGCGGCAGCGCCACGCTGTCGGTCGCGGTCGCTTCGACCGTCGCGGCGGGCACGTACACGTTGACTGTTACGGGTACCGGTACCAGCGCCACTCACACCGCCACATTCACGCTCACCGTCACCGGCGGTGGCGGCGGCTGCGGTGGCCTGCCGGCCTGGAGCGCCACCACCCCCTACGTCCCTGATGACCTCGTCTCACACAACGGTCACCGGTGGAAGGCCACCTGGTGGTCCACGGGCGCCCAACCCGGCGCGCCCGAGTCGTGGGCGGTCTGGGCCGATCAGGGCGCCTGCTGATACTCCGATCCCATGAGGGAAGCGGCCCGGGGCTCCCTGCCCCCGGGCCGCTTCTATTGCCTGCACTGTACACAATCCTGGGCCCGAAGGCACTGCTCGCCCCTGGCTCAACCGCCTGGACTTGTGCACAATGCACCGCTGATGACAATCCGACAGTTGCCTGTCGATGTCACAACCGCAACACTGAACAAACACAAGTTTCGCCATACCTGCGGGGAAGCGGGGGCGTGCCGCCAACCCGTGCCACTCGAAAGGAGGCGTGGTGAACGAGCCCAACCCTCAGACGGCCTATGACCGCATCGGAGGTGAACCCTCGGTGCGGGAGGCGGTGGAGCGCCTTTACCAGCTGATCCTCGGCGACCCCGAACTGGCGCCCTACTTCACCGGTGTTGAGATGGCAGAACTCAAACAGCACATGGTGAATCTGCTTACTAAGGTGCTGGGTGGGCCTGACGGCTACACCGGGCGGGATCTGGCCGTCGCCCACCAGAACCTGAATGTCACAAGTGAACACTTCTTCGTCGTCGGGGTGTATCTGCTGTCGGTGTTGCAGGATCTCGGTGTGCCCCTTGACATCCGGCGAGCGGTCGGCACCGTGCTCGCCTCGGTGCAACCCTTGGTCATCACCGCCTGACCGGTGCCCCAAAGAAAACCGAGCCGGGCTGCGTGGCCCGGCTCTTTCTTCGCTATCCTTGGCCTGTGACGGATCGGCACAATGGCGACGACGCCGACCTCGAGCGCGGCCTGCGCGGGCTCATCGGCCCCGGCGCCTCGCAGGTCAGCCTCTCCGCCGCCATGCGCGCCCGCGACGCCGCCCGCGTCACCGACGAGGACATCACCCGCGCCGAGACCGAGCTTGAGATCATCCGCCGCGGCTGGCAGCCCCGCGATCCCCTGCGCTAAACCTCCACGCGCAACACAATCTCCAGGCTGTCCGCCCCGAGCCGCCCCGATCACGCCCCCAGCGCCGATCACGCCCCAGCGCCGATCACGCCCCCGCGCCGATCACGCCCCAGCGCCGATCACGCCCCCAGCGCCGATCACGCCCCCAGCGCCGATCACGCCCCCAGCGCCGATCACGCCCCCAGCGGCGATCACGCCGCAAGGCGCACGATCAGTGCGGCGCTCACGGTGAAAACCGCCGCGACCATCACCGTCAGCGCCGCAAGGATCAACACCTTACGCGGCAGCGGCATCCCGCGCACGCGCCCGCAACGACCTCTTGATGCGGTCGTTGCCCTCGGAGATGAGCCGCCGCAGCGACGCCGGATGCCCGTCCTCGGCGAGCCAAGCCTCAGCCGCCGCAACGGTTTCCGGCGACACCTGGAACACCGGGTAGTTGTGCACCATGAATTCCTGCGCCGGCTCGCCATCGCGCATCTTCCATACGTTCGCGGCGTCCTCGAAGAAGCGGCGCATGAACGGCGCGGTCAGCTCGACCTGCGCCGGGTGCTGGAACCCCATGATCAGTGCCCGGTTGCGCGAGTTGACCAGATCGGCCTCGGTCGTCATCTCCAGCCACACCGCCTCTTTCGAGGCGAGCGTCGGGATGAGAGCGGTGGCGGTGGCGGCGCCGATCTCGCCCGCGGCGGTCTGGTCGGCCGCGAGTTCGTCGGAGATGATCGATGGGTCGGCGACGCCGTTGGCGATGAGCGCCTGCACCAATTGCCATCGCAGATCGCCTTCAATTCTCACCCCATTTGGTACCCCGGAGCCCGCCAGCCATTCCCTAAGCGTGCCAAGCTCTTCGTCGCGTCGGGCCGAGCTGATGAGCATCCGCGTCCAGGCGAGCTGGAAGCCGCTGCCAGCGGGCGCGTCGGCGATGGCCTGGCGCGACGCCTCGGCGACGAGCCGCCAGGCGGTGGGAATCCAGGCCGGGTCGGTGTATTGCGAGATCACCATGGAGACGAAGCGCATCGCTGTGGAGACGAGGTTGATGTCGCGCTCCTTGGGCAGCGCCCGCATCACCAACTCCACGTAGTCGCGCGCGGCCATCTCGGCATCGCGGACCATGTCCCACGTGGCCGCCCAGCAAAGCGCCCGGGCCAGGGACGACTGGATGCCGCTGAGGTGGTGCACCACCGTGGCAAGTGACTTCTCGTCCAGGCGAAGCTTGGCGTAGGTGAGGTCTTCGTCGTTGAGCAGCACCAGATCCGCGACGCGCACGCCCTCGAGCTCGCGCACCACGGTGGCCTCGCCCGCGACGTCCACCTCGAGCAGCTCCCGCCGGACCAGCCCGCCGTCAACGAGGTCGTACAGGCCGATGCCGAGGCGGTGCGGCCGCAGCGTCGGGTGGTCGGCCGGCGCCTCCTGCCGCACGGTCACCGACTCGTACCCACCGTCCTTTATGGACACCAAGGGCCGCAAGGTGTTCACCTGCGTGGTCTCGAGCCACGACGCCGCGAAGCCGTCAAGGCGCCGCCCCGAGGCCGCCTCGAGCGCGTTGAGCAGGTCGGAGAAGGTGGCGTTGCCCCAGGCGTGGCGATCGAAGTAGGAGCGCAGCCCGGTGAGGAAGGCGTCGATGCCTACATAGGCGACCAGCTGCTTGATCACGCTGGCGCCCTTGGCATAGGTGATGCCGTCGAAGTTCACCTCGACCGCGGCGACGTCGGGCGTCTCGCAGTAGACCGGGTGCGTGCTGGAAAGCTGATCCTGGCTGTAGCCCCAGTTCTTGCGCAGCGAGAGGAAGGTCGTCCAGGCGTCGGAGAACCGGGTGGCCTGCGCGCTGCACCAGTGTGAGGCCCACTCGGCGAAGGACTCGTTGAGCCACAAGTCATCCCACCAGCGCATGGTGACGAGGTCGCCGAACCACATGTGCGCGAGCTCGTGGGTGATGGTGTTGGCCCGCTGCTCGCGCTCGAAGTCGGTGACGGCGGAGCGGAAGATGTAGGCGGCGTCGGCGTGGGTGACGCAGCCGAAGTTCTCCATCGCCCCGGCATTGAACTCGGGCACCCACACTTGGTCATATTTGTTCATCGGGTACCGCACACCGAAGTTGGCGTGGAAGAAGTCGAAGCCCTGCTTGGTGATTTCCAACAGCTCATCCGGCTCGAAATGCTCCACGACCGAGGCGCGGCAGAAGACGCCGAGATCGATACCGTCGTGCGTGGTGCGCACCTCGTGATAGGGCCCGGCCACCAAAGCCGTGACATAGGTGGACATGCGCACCGATTGTTCAAAGTGGACGGTTTTGTCGAGCACGCTGTCGTCGATCTCCCTGATCGGCGAGTTGGAGATCACCTTCCAGCCGGTGGGCACCCGGGCGTGCCAGGTATAGGCCGACTTGAGGTCCGGCTGGTCGAAGCAGGCGTAGGCCCGCTGCGCGTCGTTCGTCTCGAACTGGCTGTACAGATAGACCTCTTTGTCGGCCGGATCGACCGCGCGGTGCATGCCCTGCCCCGACGATGAGTACGGGAACCTCGCCTCCACGACCAGCGTGTTGTCCGCCTCCAGGTCCGACAGGGCCAGGCCGGTCTCCGGGCTCCAGCCGCCGGTGTCGACATCGACGCCGTTGAGCGTCGCCCGCACCACCTGGGCCGCGGCCACCTCGATGAAGGTCGAGGCGCCCGGTGTGGAGCAGGCGAACCGCACGGTGGTCACGCACGGGAAGGTGCCGACGCCGGGGTTGCCTGAGCCGTCGGTCAGGTCCAGTGCGATGTCGTAGGAGGTTACGTCCAGCAGCTCAGCCCTTGTGATGGCCTCTCCCTGGGCAAGGTTGCGTATTCCGGTCACGAAGCGAGTGTTTCACAACATCCGCGTCACCCGGGAGTGGTCGGCCGCGTTGGGTAGACCATGGCTGACGAAACGCAGACACTCTGGCGCCCGGCCGCACCACCGCGTATGTCTCCTTCGAGGACAATCGGGTGACCATGACGAAGGCCCCCGGAGCCCAAGCCCCGTGAACGGGAGCTCTCCCGCGCCAGGTAACTTGGGCAGTCGTGACAGTCGTGCATCCGATCCCGGTCGCCTGGATCACCACCGGCGGCACAGGCGCGCAGAACTATGACGAGTTCGCCGACGAATCCGAGATCACCAGGATCATAGAGGCTCGGCCCGGCAGCGCCCTCGCGGTGGAAATGCCGCATTACGCGCCGGAGAGCCTGGGCAAGTCGTTCACCGAGTCCCTGCCCGACGCCGTCGCGCGTCTCGAGGCCGCCAAGCGCGACGGCCTCTACCGGTTGGAGCGGGACGTCGTCGTCCTCTACCGGATCACGCGCGGCGAGGCGGTCTCCTACGGGCTGTGGGGCATGGTCGATACCGACCAGATCTCGACGAGCGCGGACGAACCCGGCCTGGTGATCCGGAACGAGGATGTCTTCCTGGAGAAGGTGCGCGAGCGGGTCGCCCTCGCCGAAGCCTTGGGGCACCTGGTGTCTCCGGTGCTGCTATTGCAGACCGGACGCGGCGACGAGCTGCACAACGCGGTGGCCAAGGCTTGCGCCGAGGCCGGGCCGGCGGATGCGACCGATCTTGACGCGGCTCGGGGTACCCATGAAATCTGGGTAAAACAAGACGCCGCCGAGCTACTGGCCCTCGCCTCCGGCGGCGAGCTGGTGGTGGCCGACGGCAACCACCGCACCCTGGCCGCGCAGACCGGCGGCCTGCCGCGGTTCCAGGCCGTGGTGACGACGCCGGCCTCGGTCGAGATCAAGCCCTACAACCGGCTGGTGCGGGGGGTTTCCGCCGCGCTGGAGCCGGCGGCCGTGGGAGCGCGGGTGCGCCTGTACACCCGCGACGGCGGCGAGCGCATGGTCACCCTCCCGCGCGACCCGGCGCTCGGCTTCGTCGACAACCTCGACCACGCCGTCGTCGAGCGGGAGCTGCTGGGCCGGGCGCTTGACCTGGAGCCGGGCGACAAGCGGATCACCTATGTGGGCGGGGACTACCCTGAGTCGTGGCTCAAGCATGAGGTGGACGAGGGCCGGGCCGACCTGGCGATCCTCATCGATCCCGTAACGGTGCCGGATTTCATCGAGGTCAATCTGGCCCGGCAGAAGATGCCTCGCAAGAGCACGTGGTTTGTGCCGAAGGCGCGGGCGGGCCTGGTCGTGGCGCAACTATGATCGCCGCTATGCGAGTCTATGTCGCGGGCGACCACGCCGGGTTCGAGTTCAAGACCCACCTGCTGGGCGCCTTGAAGGAGCGCGGTTTCGACGTCGTCCATGTCGGCGCGTTCGAGTACGATCCGGCCGACGATTACCCGCCCTACTGCTTCGATGCCGCGTCTCGGGTCGTGGCCGACCCGGGCAGCCTCGGTGTCGTCATTGGAGGGTCGGGCAACGGCGAGCAGATCTCGGCCAACAAGGTGCGCGGCGTGCGGGCCGCTCTGGCGTGGAACGTGGAGACAGCCCAGCTCGCGCGGCAGCACAACGACGCCAACGTGCTCGGCATCGGCGCCCGCCAGCACTCCGTCGAGGAGGCGACCGCGATCGTGCTCGCCTTCCTCGACACCACCTTCTCGGGCGACGAACGCCACGCCCGCCGCATAGGCGAGATCACCGAGTACGAAACTCTGCACTCATAGCCCGCAGCTCAAGATCGTTTGACCCGGCATTTTCCCGGAAAATGCTGCCTCCCAACGCATTGAGGCCGCATTTTCCCCGAAAATGTTGGTTCGCGGGTCCGGAGATCGTGCCCCATCCGCGCTAGTCCACCCGAGTGGCCGCGCCTGAACGCATGCCCAGGCGCGCCGGAACCACGCTCGCCGCCAGCGCCAGCGCCAGGCACACACCGAAGACGATGCCCATGACGGGCCAGTCCATCTCCAGCGGGATCCGCACCCCGATGTCCTTGGTGAGCGCCCACGCGACCCCGCCCACGGCGACAAGCGCGACCGCGAACCCAAGCACCGCACCGATCCCGGTCACCACCATCGCCTCCGCCGCGACCACCGTGGCGACCTGACGGGCGGTGGCGCCGGACAGGCGGAGCACGGCGAAGTCGCGCGCCCTGGCGGTGGTCGCCATCAGCAGCGTGTTGGCGACGGCGATCGCCGTGTAGGCCAACGAGAGCCCGACCATCACCAGCACCACGAGCCGGATCAGATTTTCCTCCCGGGCCACCCGCGCCCGGGCATAGGTCTCCGGGTCGGCCGCGACCGCGTTCAGCGCGCGCACTCGGGCCTGCACCGCCACCGCGCTGTCGTCTTTGACGAAGACGGCGTCGGTCAAAGCGTTCCCGTCGTGCTCTCGCACCACCTCGCGCGGGAGCACGGCACCGCCCGCCAAGGCATCGTCATCGATGTCATCGGTAATCTTCTTGACCCGCAACGACTGGCGCTCGCCGTCGGCGAACACGACCTCCACGGTGTCGCCGGGTTTCCAGTCAAGGCTCTCGGCGTAGCCCTCGGCGATGGCGATCTCATCGGCACCCATCGGGAACACGGCGGCTGTCACCCCGGCGGCCTCGACCGCAGACACCTGCCCGTCGGCGAACCGGGCGTAGATCCGCGACATCAGCGGCCCCTCGCCGCTGCCGACGGCCGCCACGGCCGCGTCGGACAGGCCCGGTGTACCGTCCGGCAGCACCACCACCCCGCCGCGTAGGCGGGCGTCGATGACGCCGTCCTCCGTCACCGCCACCCCGAAAGTCGCGATGACACCGGTGATCACGGCCGCGAACCCGACGGTCACGAGCACGGGTGCCGCCGTCGACGCCGTGCGCCTCACCGCGACAAGCATGCTCTCCCGGACCAGCAGCCCGGTGGCGCCGCGCATCCGCGCCAGCGGCCAGGCGGTGATGTGCGCGATCGACGGGATGATCACGGGAGCCAGCAGGGTGAGCCCGGCGATGAGCGCCATCGCCGCGAACGCCGCCGCGCTCAACACCGCCGAAGGCCCGGACGCGGCCGACCCGAAGGCCAGCCCGAACCCCAAGAGGGACAACAGGATCCCAAACACCCATCGGCCGCCGGTCATCGGCTTGCGGTCGACCGCGGCCTCACGCAAGGCCTCCAGCGGGCTGACCCTTCCGGCCCGGCGCGAAGCGCTCCACACGCCCAGCAGCGCGACAACCAGCCCAGCCACAGCCGCGGCCAGCAGCGCCCAGCCCTGAATGGTGGGTGAAAACCCTTGCGCCACAAGCTTTGCCCGATCAAGCATCGCGGCGAGCAATGGCGTTAAAGGGATCGCCAGCAGGGCCCCGCACGACGACGCCGCCGCCCCGACGCCCAGCGCCTCGCCGAACATCATGCGTCGCACCTGGCGCGGCGTCGCCCCGACCGCCCGCAGCAGCCCCAACTCCCGCCGGCGCTGCGCCACCGACAGAGCGAACGTCGACGCGACCACGAAGATCGACACGAACGCCGCGATCGCCGCCATCGTCCCCAGCAGAGTCGTGCCATCGCTGCGGCGATTGGCATCCTCCTGCGGCTCCAGTGCCGCCCGCTCCTCCCCGACGAGCACGCTTCCCTCGTCCGCCACGAGCGCCGAGGCGGCCGACTCCACCGCCCGCACGTCCGCCCCGGGCGCCAGCATCAGCCCGATCACGCTCACGCCGGGTGCGGATCGGCGGGCCAGGTCATCGGAGAAGTAGATGTCCTTGCCCTTTGTCAAACCCGTTATCTGGTACGCGGAAGGCCCCCGAGCCGTGATGACGGTGACCGTGGATCCGAGGCCGAGGCCGAGCTCGTCCCCGACCGCGATCTGCCGGTCGGACTTGGGTACCGCTCCCACCAGAATCCCTTGTCCGGCAAGGGATGCGCTCGACCATCCGCGCCCTCGGACGACATCGGTGCCGACCGGCTGGGCGTAGAAGGCGTGCTCGGCCACCACCCCGCTGACCCCGGGGACTCTGGCCAGGCCAGCCGCGAGTGAATCGGCACGCTCCCGAGAGAAGGGTGGCCGCTCGAGCCCGCCGCTGTGCACGACGACCGGCGCCGCCGCGTAGCGCTCAGGCGTGCGCGCCTCGTTGGCGAGCATCACCTGGGCAACGGTGGCCATCAGCCCGACGCCCAGTGCCAGCGCCACAAAGGTCCCCACGAACCCGCCCCAGCGGTTGCGCAAGATTGCCATCGACAGCATCACTTCACCGCCTCACCCTCGAGATGCGCCACCCGCTTGGCGATCGCCTCGGCCCGCCCGCCCTGCCCGGATCCGTCGTCGGCGAACAGCTCCCCGGCCACCCGACCGTCCGCCAGGAACACCACCCGGTCGGCGAAGGCGCCGGCGACCGGGTCGTGAGTCACCATCACCACCGTCTGCCCGTGCCGGTCCACGATGCGGCGCAACAGATCCAGCACCTCATGCGAGGTCTTGGTGTCAAGCGCTCCGGTCGGCTCGTCGGCGAAGACCACGTCGGGCTTGGTCACCAGCGCCCGGGCGATCGCCACCCGCTGCTGCTGCCCGCCGGAGAGCTCGCTGGGCCGGTGTTGAGCGCGATCGGCCAGGCCCACCTCGCGCAGCACCACCCTCAGGTCGGTTGTCTTCACTCGTTTCCTGGCCAACCGCATCGGCAGTGCGATGTTTTGCTCGGCCGTCAACGCCGACATCAGGTTGAAGGACTGGAAGACGAACCCGACCCGCGACCGCCTCAGCAAGGTCAGCTTGTGCTCGGACAGCGTGGCGAGATCGACGCCGGCCAGCACCACCTTGCCCTCGGTCGGCCGGTCGAGCCCCGCCGCGCACTGCAGCAACGTCGACTTGCCCGAGCCTGATGGACCCATCACCGCCGTGAACGTGCCGCGGGTGAAGCCCACGGTCACCGCATCCAGCGCGCGGACCGCTTGATCGCCCGAGCCGTAGACCCGGCTCGCTCCCCAGAGCTGCACAACCTCTTCCACGGTTCCAAGCCAACCGGTTCCCGTGATCGAAAACATTGGTGCAGAGTGGAGTTTGAAGGGTAGAGCTAGCGCTACCGCCAAAGTAGGGCGCGAACGCTAACGTTGGCCCGTGACCGTCGGAAACGCGTGGCAGGCCGTGATGCAACGGCCTCTTCGCTTCCTGCGCTCCTCGTGGCCGTGGCGATCGGCGGCATATCTGCTCACCGGTGTCGTGGTCGGCGTGGCCATGACCCTGTTCACCATCACCGTCGGCCTGCTCGTGCTGCCGCTCACGCTCGTGCTCGGCGGTGTCCTCGTTGCCCGGGTCGAGCGCTGGCGCCTGCGCCTGGTCGACCTCGATCCCCTGACCGACCCACACGCCACGCCCGTCCGCGCCGGGCGCTTGGCCAGGCTTCGCTCCTGGCTCGGCGAGGCAGCCACCTGGCGCGAGGTGGGCTACATGGTGCTGTCGATGCTGGCGCTGTGGTGGATCGACCTTTTCGTCCTCAGCTTCTCCATCGGCATCCCACTGGTCTGCCTTTACGAGGCCGCTATCTCCCCCAACGCCGACCGCTGGGTCGGCCTCGCCTTCGGCCTGATCCTGCCGGCCTTCTTCGCCTACCCCCTGACCGCCTGGGCCGGCGTCCGCGCCGCCTTGGCCCGCGCCGTGCTCGCCCCGCGCGACACCGAGCTCGGCCGGCAGGTGGTCGAGTTGACCCGCTCCCGCAAGCGGCTGGTCGACGCCTTCGAGGTGGAGCGGCGGCGCATCGAACGTGACCTGCACGACGGCGCGCAGCAGCGGCTCGTGGCGCTCAACATGACCCTTGGCCTCGCCCGACTCGACGCCCCGGCCGGCTCGCCCGTCGCCGTCCGGCTCGAGGAGGCGCACGGCCAGGCCAAGCAGGTGCTCGAGGAGCTTCGTGAGCTGATCCGCGGGGTACACCCGCAGATCCTCACCGACCGCGGGCTGGCCGCCGCCATCGACGAGATCGCCGCCCGCTCACCTGTGCCCGTCGACGTCGACATCGTCCTATCCGGACGGTTGCCGCCGGCCGCCGAGGCGACGGCCTACTTCGTGGTCAGCGAGGCCCTGACCAACGTTGCCCGGCACTCCGGCGCCTTCCGAGCCCGCGTGCACGGCCGCGCCGGCGCCGACCAGTTCATCGTCGAGGTGCGTGACGACGGCCGGGGCGGAGCCCGACCCACCGACGGCTCCGGCCTGTCCGGCCTCACCGACCGCGTCGCCGCCGTCGGCGGCAAACTCATCCTGTCGAGCCCACCCGGCGGCCCCACCCTGATCCGCGTGGAGCTCCCATGCTGACCCACCGCACACCCCGCCCGGCCGCCCCCGCCACGCCAAGCTCCGCCACGCCAACCATTGCCACGCCAACCATTGCCACGCCAA
>Ga0075418_10000428_pt1 | contig 43797 bp, 40 predicted proteins | sample SoiMetdeltSBSDD2_FD_81776 | JGI IMG/M metagenome (GOLD analysis project Ga0075418, IMG submission 81776) | Bulk soil microbial communities from a Populus tree surrounding site in Tennessee, USA - Soil MetaG P. deltoides SBSDD2 | ecosystem: Environmental > Terrestrial > Soil > Tree plantation...
GCCGCCCAGCTCGCGAGCTCCTGCGCGAGGCGGCTGTTGAAGGTCATCTTGCGGTCGCCATAGGGCAGGCCTTCGGCCGCCATGCGCGCGCGCATCTGCGCCTGCATCTTCGGGATGTCGTAGCCGCGCCCGGCGAACAGCGCTTCCAGGCTCTTGCCCTCCGCCGGGGTGTCGGGATGCAGCGGAAAGTGCACGAACCTGACCTGCACGCCGTGCTCCTTCTGCAGCCGCGCGACGCGCGCCGAGCCGAGATAGCACCAGGGACAGACGTAGTCGGAAAAGACCTCGATGACGCGGGCGTCGGTCATGTTGGCATTGCCTTGTGGGAGGAGAGCGCGAGCCAGCCGCGGATGATGCGGTAGAGCACCCAGATTCCGGTGATCACCCAGATCGCCCAGGCGAAGGGGATGCCGACGAGCGTGAGGAACAGGATCACGGCGACCAGCACCCACAGCGCCGCGAACCAGAACGTGCGGATCTGCCAGGAGAAGTGCGAATCGAGCCAGGTCCCGCGCACGTCCGAGCGCTTCACGTAGTTGATGATCACCGCGATGATGGACGGCCAGCCGGTCAGGAAGGCGGTGACCACGAACGCCGCGCTGACCAGCCCGGTCAGCGCGCTGAAGGCGTGCAGCGCGTAGATGACGTGGGTCACGGTGACGAGGCCTTCGCGCGGAACAAGGCCGGACGGGGCGGACGACATCCGTATATCTTAGCGGCTGTAGTGAAGCTGAAAGACCTTCTCTCGCTCGAGGATTTCGAGGACGCCGCGCGGCGGGTGCTGCCGCGTCCGATTTTCGGCTACGGCGCGGGCAGCGTGGAGACCGGCGCGTCGCTGCGGGAGAACCTGGCGGCCTGGGACGAGCTTGCCTTCATCCCGCGCATGCTGGTCGACACCTCGGCGCGCACGCAGAAGGTGGCGCTTTTCGGGCGGACCTACGATGCGCCCTTCGGCATCGCGCCGATGGGCGGCACCTCGATGGCGGCCTACGAGGGCGACCTCGTGCTCGCGCGTGGCGCCGCGCAGGCCAACATCCCGATGGTGATGAGCGGCGCAGCGCTCACGCCGCTCGAGCAGGTCCGGGCCGCGGGCGCCACCAGCTGGTTCCAGGCCTACATTCCGGGCGACGAAGAAACGATCAACCGCCTGGTCGACCGGGTGGAGCGCGCCGGATTCGACACCCTGGTCGTGACCTGCGACGTGCAGGTTGCGTCCAACCGCGAGCATTACATCCGCACCGGCTTTCATACTCCACTGCGCCCGACGCTGCGCCTTGCCTGGGATAGCGCGGTGCGTCCGCGCTGGCTCTTCGGCATGCTCCTGCGCACGCTGCTCACGCACGGCATGCCGCACTTCGAGAACATGGGGCCGCGGGTGCCGCTCATCTCGCGTACCGGCAAGCGCGACCCCGGGCGTCGCGACCGGCTCTCGTGGAAGCATATCGAGGGCATCCGGCGGCGCTGGAGAGGAAAGCTGGTGCTGAAGGGCATCCTCGACCCGGCCGATGCGCGGCGCGCACGCGAGCTCGGCATCGACGGCGTCATCGTGTCGAACCACGGCGGCCGGCAGCTCGACGGCGCGGTCGCGCCGCTGCGCGTGCTGCCGGGCATCGCCGCGGAGGCCGGCGGCATGACCGTGATGATGGACAGCGGCGTGCGCCGCGGCACGCACGTCCTCAAAGCGCTCGCGCTCGGCGCGAGCTTCGTGTTCGTCGGCCGGCCGTTCTTCTACGCGGCGGCAGTCGGCGGGCAGCCCGGCGTCGCGCACGCGATCCGGCTGCTGCGCGACGAGATCGACCGCGACATGGCGCTTCTGGGAATCACCACCCTGGGGGAAGTCACGCGCGACCTGATCCGGTCGAGCGGTTCAATTCCGTAATTTCCGCTAGCCCCCGATTTCGCCGCCGTCGTCGCGCGTGATGGCAAGCACCGAGGAGCGCGGCGGCATGTCGTCCTTGAAGTCGGGCCAGCGCGTCGAGGGCTTCTCAAAGGTCGAGCCTTTTTCGTCGCCCGGATGCTGCACGCCGAGGAACAGCGTTCTTCCGTCGGGGGTAAACGCCGGACCGCAGATCTCGGACCCGCGCGGGCTGGTGAAGAAGGCGCGCGTGACGCCGCGGCCGGGGCCGCTCACAGGCGCCCCATACAGACTGTCGTTGAAGCCTGCCCAGTCGTCCTGGCCGTCGGTCGCGATCCAGATGCGCCCCTGCGGATCGAACGCGACGTTGTCGGGCGCGGCGAGCCAGCCGGTCTCGGTGACCGGGCCGCCGTAGCGCGCGCCGTGCGAGGGATCGGCGGGGTTGCCGCCGAGAAGGAAGAAGCCCCAGTTGCACACCGTCGCCGTGTGGTCGGGCTTGCCGTTCACGAGCGGCGGCACGATCTCGATGATGTGGCCGAAGCGGTTGTTGGGGCGCGGGTTGGCCGGGTTGAGCTGCTCGGGTTTCCTCTGCTCGTTGTAGGTCAGCACGACGTAGACGCGCCCGGTCGCCGGTTGCGCCTCGACGTCCTCGGGACGGTCCATGGGCGTGGCGCCGAGCAGATCGGCCGCGCGGCGCGCCTCGATCACGACGTCGGCCTGGCTCTGGAAGCCGTTCGCCGCGGTGAGCGGCCCTGCGCCGTGCACGAGCGGCAGCCAGAGCATCCTGCCGTCGGCCTCGAAGCGCGCGACGTAGAGGGTGCCGCGGTCGAGGAGGTCGCGGTTCGCCTCGGGGCGCGAGGCGTCGTAGCGATCCTGCGTGACGAACTTGTACACGTACTCCATGCGCGAGTCGTCGCCGCAATAGAACGCGACACGGCCGTCATGGCTCAGCGCGCTCGTGGCGCATTCGTGCGCCGCGCGGCCGAGCGCGGTCCGCTTCACCGGCGTCGACTTCGGATCGTAGGGATCGATCTCCACGATCCAGCCGAAGCGGTTCGGCTCGTTCGGCTCCTTGTCCATGTTGAAGCGGTCGAAGTAGCGGCTCCAGGCCTCGTAGAACCGGGGGCGGCCGGTGAGGTTGTAGCGCCGGCGCGCCGCAGCCTCCGGTCCCTGCGCGGCGTTGCCGGCGAAATAGAACTGGGTGTTCTCCTCGGCGGTGAGGATCGTTCCCCAGGGCGTGACGCCGCCGGCGCAATTGTTGAAGGTGCCGAGCACCCGGGTGCCCGAGGGGTCCGAGGGCGTGCGCATGCGCGGGTGTCCCGCGGCCGGGCCGGAGATCCGGATCTCGGTGTTCGCTGAAATGCGCCGGTTGTTCGGGCTGTCCTCGACCACGCGCCAGGTGTTGCCTTGTTTTTCGATCTCGAGGATCGAATGGCCCTGCGCGGCCATCTGCACCTCGCACTGCTCGCGCGTAAGGTCGGCAAGGCTCTTTACCCCGGCAAAGCACAGCAGCGCGCGGTGGTTCTCGTGGTTCACACCGAGCAACCCGCGCGTCGAGGAGCTCGAGCCGCGCGGCAGCGGCATGTACGCGATGAAGTCGTTGTCGGTGCCGAACTGCTGCTCCTGCTCGGCGCCGGTCTGCCGCCCCGGCCGGTACTGCGGGGCGCCGCGCCGGATCGGATCACCCTGCCGGATGAGCACCTGCGCGGTGTAGCCCGCGGCGACGTGGTGGGTGCCGTCGCTCGAGCGGCCGACCTCGGCGAACGTGAGCGGCGCCGAACCGTCGCCGCCTGCGGCCGGTGCCGTCGCCGCGGTGCTGCAGCCGAAGAGGCCGAAGACGCTGCCCGCGCCGATGCCTTTCAGCGCCGCGCGCCGCGACAGCCTAACGTCGATGATCTCGGCAATCGCCGGAGCCTTGCCCATCCGCCTCCTGCTGCTCGGGAGGCGAAATGATAAACGGGGCCAGGGCTTGAACCCTGACCCCGTTCGTAAGGTGACTGGAGCGGGAAACGAGTCTCGAACTCATCCCTCAACCCTGGAGGGGTTGCGCTCTACCAGCTAAGCTATTCCCGCGTGGCGGCTACTGTACCGGCTGCCCGGGGCCGCCGCCATCGTCCGAATGGGCCCATCGGCGTGCGCCTTGCGGACTATTCGGGCTTCTCTTTCCGCGCCGCGGTCGCGCCGATGGAAGCACTGTCGACCGTGAGGTTGTTCACCACGTTGCGCACGCCGCCCACGGCGCCGGCGATGCGGCCGGCCTTCTCGCGCTGCTCTTCGGAGTCCACGGAGCCGTGGAGCGCGATGTTGCCGTGGCTGTTCTCGACGTCGATCTTGCGCGCGTCCAGGCTCGACTCCGACTCGAGAGCCGAACGGACGATCTGGGTGAGCGATTCGTCGCTGAGCGGCTTGCCTGCATCGGCGGCCTTCTCGACCGCGCGGGTCTCGTCGATCCGCGTCTGGGATCGGGGCTGGCCGATCGCCGGCTCCTCGCGGCTGCAGGCGTAAAGTCCGAGCGCAACCGCGAGGCAAAGCAGGGGAAGTCTCATGCCTCCGGTCAAGCGAATTTCATGCCGGGAAAATCCCGTCAGTGGAAAAGCTCGGCGATGGCGCGCGCGTCGAAGCGGTACTCGTGGTTGCACATCTCGTTGCGGATCACGACTTCGCCCTGCTCGGCGAGGATCGCTTCGACTTCGCGCCGGCCGAGCCCGCGCAGCAGGTCCTTCACCTTGTCCTCGTCGTACGGGCAGTGGTACTCGACGCCGTAAAGGCGAAACACGCGCATCAGCTCCTCCGGGAACACCCGCGTCAGGAGGTCGTAGGGCTGGGCGTCGCGCGTCTCGTCGAGCTCGAGGGTCGAGGCGAGCTGGGTGATGCGGTTCCATCCGTCGGGGTCGCGGCTGTCGGCGAGGGGCAGCTTCTCGAGCAGCAGGCCGCACAGGGCGCCTCGGTCGGCGTAGAGGCGCAGGAACGCCGGCATCTGCTCCGACTGCGCGAGGTAATGGATGAAGATCTGCTCGAGGCTCTCGCCCTCGAGCGGCACCAGGCTCTGGTAGAGGCGCCCGCTTTTCACGTCCTCGAGCGTGACCGCGAGGCGGCCGTCGCCGAGGAGCCCGCGCTCGCTCAGCGGGGCGCCGAGGTCCTTGTCGTAGCTCGCCATGCCTCGGATGCGCAATTCGGAGGTACAGTCGGCCACGAGCAGCTTCACCGGGCCCGAACCTTGCACCTGCAGAGTGACCCGCCCCGCGCCCTTCTGGTTGGCGCCGAGCAGGACGTTGAGGGCGGTGGTGTGGCCAAGAAGCGACGCAACGTCCTGCGGATAATCGCGGCCGTCCAGCATCCGCTGCCAGGCGCCGGTGAGGCAGGTGAGGCGCCCGCGGATGTCGAGCTCCTCGAACAGGAAGCGCTGAACGTAGTCGGTCTGCATGGTCAAAAGTATAGCCACTGCGGTAGATCGCTTGAGTGCGTAGTGATAAAGGACATTCCATGAGCGCCGTCGCCGCACCCCGTCTCGCGCTGTCCGGCCACGACCTGTATCTCTTCCGCGAAGGGACGCACTCGCGCCTGTATCAGAAGCTCGGCGCGCATCTCGTCGAAGGCGCGACCGAGTTCGCGGTGTGGGCGCCCAACGCCGCCTCGGTGGCGGTGGTGGGGGACTTCAACGGCTGGGATCCGCGCCGCCATCCGATGCGGCAGACGAGCGACGCCTCGGGCATCTGGTACGCGCGCGCGCCCGAAGCGCGCCAGGGAAGCCTCTACAAGTACCACGTCGTGTCCAAGCACGCCGGCTACCGGGTGGACAAGGCCGACCCGTACGCATTCCGCTGCGAGACGCCGCCGAAGACCGGCTCGGTGGTGTGGGACCTCGACTACGAGTGGCGCGACGAGGAGTGGATGCGCACGCGCGGCCGGCGCAACGCGCTCGACGCGCCGCAAGCGGTCTACGAGGTGCACCTCGGCTCGTGGATGCGCTCGCCGGATCACCCCGAGGGATTCCTCGGCTACCGCGATCTCGCGCCGAAGCTCGCCGAGTACGCGAAGCGCATGGGCTTCACTCACGTCGAGCTGATGCCGATCATGGAGCACCCGTTCTACGGCTCGTGGGGCTACCAGTGCACCGGCTACTTCGCCGCGAGCTCGCGCTACGGCACGCCGCAGGACCTGATGGGGTTCGTCGACCAGCTGCACCAGGCGGGGATCGGCGTGATCCTCGACTGGGTGCCTTCGCACTTCCCGTGGGACCCGCACGGCCTCGGCTTCTTCGACGGCACGCACCTCTACGAGCATTCCGACCCGCGGCAGGGGCACCATCCGGACTGGGCCAGCGCGATCTTCAACTACGGCAGGAACGAAGTCAGATCATTCCTCAGCTCGAGCGCGCACTTCTGGCTCGAGGTGTTCCACGCCGACGGGCTGCGCGTGGACGCGGTCGCCTCGATGCTGTACCTCGATTACGGGCGCAAGCAGGGCGAGTGGATCCCGAACCGCCACGGCGGACGGGAAAACCTCGACGCGATCGAGTTCTTGCGCTTCCTGAACGAGACGCTGTACCGCGATTTCCCGGACATCCAGACCGTCGCGGAGGAGTCCACCGCGTGGCCGCAGGTGTCGCGCCCGACCTACCTCGGCGGCCTGGGCTTCGGCGAAAAGTGGAACATGGGGTGGATGCACGACACGCTCAACTACTTCAAGAACGACCCGGTGTTCCGCAAGTACCGCCATGACTCGCTCACCTTCAGCCTGTGGTACGCGTTCCACGAGAACTTCGTGCTGCCGCTCTCGCACGACGAGGTGGTGCACGGCAAGGGCTCGCTCATCGGCCGCATGCCGGGCGACGATTGGCAGCAGTTCGCCAACCTGCGCGCGCTCTTCGGCTACATGTGGGCGCATCCGGGGAAGAAGCTCCTGTTCATGGGCGGCGAGTTCGGCCAGCGGCGCGAGTGGACGCACGAGGCGAGCCTCGAGTGGCACGTGCTGCAGTACCCGCTGCACCAGGGCGCGCAAAAATGGGTCTCAGACTTGAACCGGGTGTACCGTGACAACCGGGCGCTGCATGCAAAGGACTTCTCTCCAGAGGGCTTCCGCTGGGTGCAGCGCGGCGACTGGGAGCAGAGCGCGCTCTCGTTCCTGCGCCTCGCGGGCGACGAGGCGCCGCCGGTGCTCGCGGTGTTCAACTTCACTCCCGTGCCGCGCTTCAACTACCGCGTGGGCGTGCCGCGCGGCGGATACTGGCGCGAGCTCCTGAACAGCGACGCCGCGGTCTACGGCGGCAGCGGCCTGGGCAATTGCGGCGGCACCGATGCGCTGCCCATGCCTTACGAGGAGTACAGTCACTCGCTTACTCTGACGCTGCCGCCGCTTGCGGCGGTGTTCCTCAAGCCTGATTAAGAACAATCCCTCCACAGTGCCCGCGCCCGCGCGGGTGGTGATCGAGTCGGTGCGCCCGCAGGTCGACGGCGGGCGCTATCCGGTGAAGCGGGTGCTCGGCGAGGAGGTGCTCGTCGAGGCCGACGTGTTCGCGGACGGGCATGATCAAGTGGCCTGCGAACTGCTTTGGAAATTTCAAGAAGAAAGAGAATGGAACGTCGTGCCGATGGAGTTCCGGCACAACGACCATTGGGCGGCCGCGTTCGCCGTCGACAAGCTCGGCCGCTACCAGTACAAGGTGCGCGGCTGGGTTGATCCCTTCGTCACCTGGCGGCGCGACCTGGTGAAGCGCAAGGATGCCGGGCAGGACCTCTCGGTCGATTTCCTCATCGGCGCTCGCTTGATAGGAAGCGAGATCCTGGCGGATGAAAAGCGCAGTGCCGAAGAGCGCTACCAGACGGCGATGAGCGCAGACGTGCCGCCGCCGGCGCGCGAGGCGGTGGTCGAGAGCGACGCGCTGGAGGTGATCGTCGACCCGGTAAAGGCGCGCTTTTCCGCGTGGTACGAGATGTTCCCGCGCTCGGCGCGGGGCGACGGACGCCATGCGACGTTCAGCGACGTGACCGAGCGGCTGCCCTACGTGCAGGAAATGGGCTTCGACGTGCTCTACTTTCCGCCGATCCACCCGATCGGCACCACCGCGCGCAAGGGCAAGAACAACGCCGTCGCCGCCGAGCCGGGCGAGGTCGGCAGCCCTTGGGCGATCGGCGCCAAGGAGGGCGGCCACAAAGCGGTTCTTCCCGAGCTCGGAAGTCTCGAGGATTTCAGATCCCTTGTGAAACAGGCGAAAAAGCGAGGCATCGATATCGCGCTCGATATCGCTTTCCAATGCTCGCCGGATCATCCGTACGTCAAGGAGCATCCCGAGTGGTTCCGCGCCCGGCCCGACGGCACGGTGCAGTACGCGGAGAACCCGCCCAAGAAGTACCAGGACATCTACCCGTTCGACTTCGAGACCGCGGCGTGGCGCAGCCTGTGGGAGGAACTGAAGAGCGTCTTTGAGTTCTGGATTTCCCATGATGTGAAGATTTTCAGAGTCGACAACCCGCACACCAAGGCGTTCGCTTTCTGGGAATGGTGCCTGCGCGAGCTGAAGGCGAAGCATCCCGAGCTCGTCTTCCTCTCCGAGGCCTTCACCCGGCCGCGGATCATGCACAAGCTCGCCAAGGTCGGCTTCACCCAGTCCTACACCTACTTCACCTGGCGAAACTCAAAATCCGAATTAACCGAGTATTTCACCGAGCTCACCCAGGATCCGTCGCGCGAGTATTTCCGGCCCAACGTGTGGCCCAACACGCCCGACATCCTGCACGAGACGCTGCAGACGGGCGGGCGGCCGGCGTTCATCGTACGGGCGGTGCTCGCCGCGACGCTGGCCGCGAACTACGGCATCTACGGGCCGGCGTACGAGCTCCTCGAGCACACGCCCCGCGAGCCCGGAAGCGAGGAGTACCTCGACTCGGAGAAGTACGAGGTGAAGCGCTGGGACCTCGGGCGCGCCGACAGCCTGCGCGAGCTGATCGCGCTGCTGAACCGTGTGCGGCAGGCGAATCCCGCCCTGCAGCGCGACTGGAGCCTGCGCTTCCACGATATCGACAATCCGCAGCTGCTGGTTTACTCGAAGAAGGAAGAAAGCAACGTCATCCTGGTGGCGGTCAACCTCGACTTCCAGCACCCGCAGTCGGGCTTCGTCGAGCTCGACCTGCAGGGCCTCGGGCTCGCGCCGCACGAGACCTTCGAGGTGCACGACCTCCTTTCCGGCGGGCGCTACACCTGGGGCGGCTCGAGAAACTACATCGAGCTCAACCCGCACCAGCTGCCTGCCCACCTCTTCAAGCTGGTGCGCAGGTGACTTCGCAGAGCGCGGCGGAAATCACGGCGGTGGCGCAGCAGGCGCACTGGTACAAGGACGCCGTCCTCTACCAGGTGCACGTCAAGGCGTTCTTCGACTCGAACAACGACGGCATGGGCGACTTCAGGGGCCTCACCTCGAAGCTCGACTACATCCAGGACCTCGGCGTGAGCGCCGTGTGGCTGCTGCCGTTCTATCCCTCGCCGCTCAAGGACGACGGCTACGACGTCTCGGATTACGAGGAAGTGCATCCGCAGTACGGCAGCGTGGCCGACTTCAAGCAGTTCGTGCGCGAGGCGCAGCGCCGCGGGCTCAGGGTGATTACCGAGCTCGTCGTGAACCACACTTCCGACCAGCATCCCTGGTTCCAGGCCGCGCGGCGCGCGCCCAGGGGCTCGCCCAAGCGCGACTACTACGTGTGGAGCGACACCGATCAGAAGTACAAGGGCACGCGCATCATCTTCACGGACACCGAGACCTCGAACTGGGCCTGGGACGAGGTCGCGAAGCAGTACTACTGGCACCGCTTCTTCAGCCACCAGCCCGACCTCAACTTCGACAATCCGCACGTCCTGAAGGCGGTGTTCCGCACCATGCGCTTCTGGCTCGACATGGGCGTCGACGGGTTCCGGCTCGACGCGGTGCCCTACCTGATCGAGCGCGAAGGCACCTCCAACGAGAACGTCCCCGAGACCCACCAGGTGCTGAAGGAGCTGCGCAAGCTGATCGACCAGGCCTATCCGAACAAGATGCTGCTTGCCGAGGCGAACATGTGGCCCGAGGACGTGCGGCCCTACTTCGGCGAGGGCGACGAGTGCCACATGGCGTTCCACTTCCCGCTGATGCCGCGCATGTACATGGCGATCGCGCAGGAGGACCGCCATCCCCTGGTCGAGATCATGGCGCAGACGCCCGACATCCCCGACGTCTGCCAATGGGCGATTTTCCTCCGCAACCACGACGAGCTCACGCTCGAGATGGTGACGAGCCGGGAACGCGACTACATGTACCGCATGTACGCCGCCGACCTGCAGGCGCGCATCAATCTCGGCATCCGCCGCCGCCTCGCGCCGCTGATGGAGAACGACCCCGAGCGCATCAAGCTGATGAAGAGCCTGCTGTTCTCGATGCCGGGCTCGCCGATCCTGTACTACGGCGACGAGATCGGCATGGGAGACAACATCTATCTCGGCGACCGCAACGGCGTGCGGACGCCGATGCAGTGGAGCCCCGACCGCAACGCGGGCTTCTCGCGCGCCGATCCGCAGCGCCTGTACCTGCCGCCGATCATGGACCCGGTCTACGGCTACCAGGCCGTGAACGTCGAGGCGCAGGAGCGCGATCCGGGCTCGCTGCTCAACTGGACCAAGCGCATGCTCCGCATCCGGCGCGAGAGCCGCGCCTTCGGCCGCGGGCGGCTCGCGTTCCTGAAGCCCGGGAACCGCAAGGTCCTCGCCTACCTGCGCGAGTACGCCGACGAAGCGGTGCTGTGCGTCGCCAACCTCGCGCGCTCGGCGCAGCCGGTCGAGCTCGACCTGCGGCGCTTCAAGGGCCGCGTCCCCGTGGAGCTCCTCGGCCGAACCCCGTTTCCGCCGATCGGCGACCTGCCGTACCTCCTGACGCTGCCGGCGCACTCCTTCTACTGGTTCCGCCTCGCCTCGGACGCCGAGGCGCCGTCGTGGCACACGCAGATGATCGTGCCGGACGAGGTGCCGATCCTGGTGCTGTTCGACGGCTGGGTGTCCTTCTTCAGCGACCGGGTGGTGCCCTGGCGCATCCGCATGGCGGAGCAGCTCCGCAAGCGCTTGGAGGAGGAGGTGCTGCCGCACTACATCGAGGCGCAGCGCTGGTACGCGTCCAAGGGCGAGCCGATCCGCCAGCTGCGCCTGCAGGACAATGCCGTGTGGGAAGCGGGCGGCGGCATCAGCTGGCTGCTGACGCTGATCGAGGTGGGGAAGGTGGCGTATTTCCTGCCGATGGCGCTCGCCTGGGAAGAGGACGAGGACCACGTGCGCCAGCTCGCGCAGTCGTCCATCGTGCGCGTGCGCCAGCAGGCGAACGTCGGGGTGATCGGCGATGCGATCGCCGACGAGGGCTTCTGCCGCAACGTGGTCAAGGCGATCGGCGAAAGCCGCAGCCTCCCGACCGGCCAGGGCTCGATCCGCTTCACGCCCACCGAGGCCTTCCGCCGCATCGCCGGCGAGGACCTCGCGGCGCTGACGGTCGGTCCGCTGCAGGCGCAGTCCACCAACACCTCGGTCACGCTCTCCGAGCGCCTGTTCCTCAAGTGCTACCGGAAGCTGCGCCCCGGCGTGAACCCCGAGCTCGAGGTCGGCCGCTTCCTCACGGAGGTGGCGGAGTTCCGGAACTGCGTGCCGGTGGCCGGAGCGGTCGAATACGTGTCGGAAAACAAGGAGCCGGTGACGCTCGCGCTGCTGCAGGCCTACGTGCCGAACCAGGGGGACGGCTGGAGCTACACGCTCGAGTACCTGCGCCGCTGGCTCGAGACGCAGCGTGGCGCGCCGCAGGCGAGCCACGCCGCCTACCTCGTGCTCATCCAGGCGCTCGCCACCCGCACCGCGGAGCTGCACCGCGCGCTCGCCACGCCCTCGCGCAATCCGGCATTCGCTCCCGAGCCGCTCGCGAGCGCGGATGTGGAAGCCTGGAAATCACGCGTCAAGGAGGAAGCCGAGCAGACCCTGGCCATGCTCAAGGCTTCCGCGCTGCAGGAACGCAAGGCGGAGATTCTGGCGCTCATCGATTCCTGCGCCGCACCGCGCGGCAGGGCGCTCAGGATCCGCCATCACGGCGACTACCATCTCGGCCAGGTCCTGCTCGCCAACAACGACTGGTACATCATCGATTTCGAGGGCGAGCCGTCGCGTCCGCTCGCCGAGAGCCGGCGGAGAACTTCGCCGCTGCGCGACGTCGCCGGCATGCTGCGCTCCTTCAGCTATGCGAAATGGAGCGCGACCAAGGGCAACGACCTCGACGAGTGGGAGCGTGAAACGCGCCGGGCGTTCCTCGAGGCCTACGCCGCGGCGGCCAAGGACGGCGGCCTGTTCGATTCGTTCGAAGACGTCGCCGGACTGCTGCGCCTCTTCGAGCTCGAGAAGGTGCTCTACGAGCTGCGCTACGAGCTCGGCAACCGGCCCGACTGGGTCCAGGTGCCCCTGTCCGGCCTTCTCGCCATGCTGGAGGAAAAGCGATGAGCCAGCTCGAACTCGACTTCGATCTGCTGCTTGCGCCGGTGCGCGCGTTCCTCGTCCAGGCCGCCGATTTCGTGCCGCGCCTGATTCTCGCGCTCGTCGTGATCCTGGTCGGATGGCTGCTCGCCAAGGCTGCGCGCTTCGCCATCGCCAAAGGCCTGCGCGCGATCAACTTCCAGGTCGTGACCCAGCGCGCCGGACTCGACGGGTTCCTGCGCGACGGCGGCATCGGTCTGGACACCACCGACATCATCGCGCTGGTGATCTACTGGCTGGTGATCCTCGGCGCGCTGGTGGTGGGCTTCAACAGCCTGGGGCTGACCTACGTCACCGACGTGCTGGGACGCGTGATCCTGTTCGTGCCGAAGGTCCTGGTCGCGCTGCTGGTGCTCGCCTTCGGCGGGTATTTCGCGCGCTTCATCGCCAACGCCATTACCGCCTACTGCCGCAACGTCCACATCCAGGACGCGGAGCTGCTCGGGCGGCTGGCGCAGTACGCCATCCTCACCTTCGTGGTGCTGATCGCGCTCGACCAGGTCAACATCGGCGGCGACATCGTGCGCCAGAGCTTCCTCATCATCCTCGCCGGGCTGGTGTTCGCCCTGGCGCTCGCATTCGGTCTCGGAGGCAAGGAATGGGCGGCGGAGCTCCTGGAACGCTGGTGGCCGCGCAGGCGGCGCTGAGACGACACGCCATGCCGTTCGGCGCCGAGGTCCTCGGCGACGGCGGCGTGCGCTTTCGGCTGTGGGCGCCGGGTGCGAAACAAGTCGATTTGCTTCTTGAGGATGAGGCGAGGCCGATGGTCCCCCGCGAGGGGGGGTGGTACGAAACCACGGAAAAAGCGCGCCCGGGCGCGCTCTACCGCTATCGCATCGACGGCAGCCACGATGTGCCCGACCCGGCGTCGCGCTTTCAGCCGCGCGACGTCGACGGCCCGAGCGAGGTGATCGACCCGCTCGCGTTCGAGTGGCAGGACGAGGGCTGGCGCGGGCGGCCGTGGCAGGAGGCGGTGATCTACGAGCTGCACGTCGGCACCTTCACCTCGCAGGGCACCTACGGCGGCGTGATGTCGAAGCTCGGCTACCTGAGAGACCTCGGCGTCACCGCGCTCGAGCTGATGCCGCTCGCGGATTTCGCCGGCCGGCGCAACTGGGGCTACGACGGGGTGCTGCCTTATGCGCCCGATTCGGTCTACGGCCGGCCCGAGGAGCTGAAGGCCTTGGTGCAGGCGGCGCACCAGGCCGGCCTGATGGTGTTCCTCGACGTGGTCTACAACCACTTCGGACCGAAGGGCAACTTCCTCGGCCAGTACGCGCCTCAGTTCTTCACCGCCGAGCACCAGACGCCCTGGGGCGCGGCGATCGACTTTTCCGTCGGCACGGTGCGCGAGTACTTCATCCACAACGCGCTCTACTGGCTCGAGGAATACCGCTTCGACGGCCTGCGCTTCGACGCGGTGCACGCCATCGTCGACGAGTCGCCGCGCCACGTGCTCGAGGACATCGCCGCGGCGGTGCACGCGCGCGATCCCGACCGCCACGTCCACCTGGTGCTCGAGAACGACGCGAACCAGGCGCGCTTCCTCGGGCCCGGCCGCTTCGACGCGCAGTGGAACGACGACTCCCACCACGCGTTCCACGTGCTCGCCACCGGCGAGTCCGACGGCTACTACGCCGCGTACGCCGAAGCGCCCGCACGCCACCTCGCGCGCTCGCTCGCCGAAGGGTTCGCCTACCAGGGCGAGGTCTCGCCCTTCAGCAACGCGCCGCGCGGCGAGCCGAGCGCGCACCTGCCCCCGCGTTGCTTCGTCGACTTCCTGCAGAACCACGACCAGATCGGCAACCGCGCGCACGGCGAGCGGCTCGCCTCGCTCGCCGACGAGGGCAAGCTGAAGCTGCTGTCGGCCGTCCTCCTGCTCGCCCCTTCGCCGCCGCTCCTGTTCATGGGCGAGGAATGGGGGTGCCACCAGCCGTTCCTCTTCTTCTGCGATTTCGACGGCGAGCTCGGCGAGGCAGTGCGCAACGGCCGGCGCGAGGAATTCGCGCGCTTCGCCGCGTTCGCCGATGCGAAGGCGCGCGCGCGGATTCCCGATCCGTTGTCGGAGCAGACCTTCAAGCGCTGCGTGCTGCGCTGGAAGGACGGGCGCGGCACGCAGGGCCGCGCCTGGCTCGCGCACTACCGGCAGCTGCTCGAATTGAGGCGCGCCGAGATCGCGCCGCGCAAGTTCGGCCCCGGCCGCTATCGCATGCTCGGCGAGCGCGCCTTCGAGGTCGCCTGGGACAACCTGGTCCTGAGGGCGAATTTCTCGGATGGATCGATCGCCACCGATTCGCCGCCGCGCGGCCGCATGCTCTGGGGGAACGGCAACGGCCGTCGCCTCGACCCCTGGACCGCGAGTTGGTGGCTCGCGTAGTGTCAATCTAAGCCGATTTACTACCCTCCAACGCATGAGTGAGATCGCGCCGAGCTACGTCGACGTCTGGCAGCGCGAACACCGCCTCGACCCCGAGACGCGCCGCGCGCTCGAGGAGGCCCTCGGGCCGCGCCTGCCGCCCAGGCGGGTGGCGGTCGAGAAAGGCCCCTGCTACCAGCCCGAGCTGCTCGCAAAGGGCGGCCGCGTCTGGGGCTTCATGGTCCAGCTCTATAGCGTGCGCTCGCAGCGCAACTGGGGTGTGGGCGATTTCGGCGACCTGAGCGCGCTGGTCGAGCTCGCGGCGACCCTCGGCGCGGGCGTGGTCGGGGTCAATCCGCTGCACGCCGCCCAGGTCAGCCCCTACAGCCCGTCGAGCCGCCACGCGCTCAACGCGATCTACCTCGACATCGAGGCGATTCCCGAGTTCGCGAATTGCGCCGGGGCGCGGCGCCTCACGCAGTCGCGCACGCTCCTCGCGCGGCTCCTGCAGCTCAGAAAGTCCGAGCGGGTCGATTACGACGGCGTGCGCGCCGCGAAGCACGAGGTGCTCGAGCTGCTCTACGCCTGCTTCCGCCGGGATCGCGCGCGGCGCCGCCGGTTCGCAGAATGGCACGCGAAGAGCTCGAAGGAGCTGCGCGACTATTCCTTGTACGAGGCGCTGCGCGAGGAGCTCGGCAGCGGCGGCTGGCAAAGCTGGCCCACCGAATACCAGGATCCTTCCTCCGCTTCGGTTGGGAAATTTGCCCGCAAGAAGCAAGAACGCGTCGAGTTCCACGCCTACGTGCAATGGAACGCCCGGCTGCAGCTCGACCTCGTCCAGCGGCGGGCGCAGGAGCTCGGCATGCCGGTGGGCCTCTATTTCGACCTTGCGCTCGGCGCCGACCGAGGCGGCGCCGAGGTGTGGTCGGACCGCGCCGCGTATGCCGCCGGCGCGTCGATCGGCGCGCCGCCCGACGAGTTCAATCCGCGCGGACAGGACTGGGGGCTGCCACCGTACTCGCCGCGCGCGCTGCGCGCCGCGGGCTACCGCCCGTTCGTCGAGCTGCTGCGCGCCAACATGCCGCAAGGCGGGGCCCTGCGGCTCGACCACGTGATGGCGCTGGCGCGCTTGTACTGGATCCCGGCGGGCAACAAGGCCGACCGGGGCGGCTATGTCCACTACCCGCTGGAGGACCTGCTCGCGGTGCTGGCGCAGGAGAGCCGCCGCAACCGCTGCATGGTGATCGGCGAGGACCTCGGGACGGTCACCGCGGAGCTGCGCAAGGCGTTGAACGACGCGGGCGTGCTTTCCTATCGCCCGCTCTTCTTCGAGAAGGACGCCGCCGGCGGGTTTTCACCGCCTGAGGCGTATCCACGCGAAGCGCTGACCTGCGTCAGCACGCACGACCTGCCGACGTGGCGCGGCTTCTGGGCGGGACACGACCTCACGCTGCGCGAGCAGTTCGGACTCACCGTCGATGCGGGAAAGGAGTGGGAGCAGCGCGAAGCGGAGAAGGGAAAGCTGAAACGCGCGCTCGAGCGCCACGGCTTCGATCTCTCCGCGGCCGGAGCGCACGCCTTTCTCGCGCGCACGCCGTCCAAGCTGCTGATGGTGCAGCCCGAGGACGTGTTCGAGCTCCTCGAGCAAGCCAATCTCCCCGGCACCGTGGACCAGCATCCGAACTGGCGCCGCAAGCTGCCGGTGAGCCTCGAGCGCTGGAAGTCCGACCCGCGGATCCAGCGCCTCGCCGCGAGCATGGCGGAGCGGTCCATCGCCAAAGACGCTTCCAGGTTCGCTCCAAGGCGCATCCCCATCGCCACCTACCGGCTGCAGCTGCACAAAGGCTTTCGCTTCGCCGACGCAACTGCTCTGGTGCCTTACCTCGCGCGGCTCGGGGTGAGCCATGTCTACGCGTCGCCGTTTCTCAAGGCGCGCCCGGGCAGCCTGCACGGCTACGACGTCGTCGACCACGGCAAGATCAATCCGGAGATCGGCACCGAAGCCGAGCTGCGCGGGCTGCTCGACGCGCTGCGCCGCCACGGCATGGGCCTCGTGATGGACCTCGTGCCGAACCATATGGGCGTGCTCCACGGCGACAACCCCTGGTGGCAGGACGTGCTCGAGAAGGGCCGCGCGTCGCCGTACGCCAAGTTCTTCGACATCGACTGGCAGCGCGGCGGCGGGCGGCTGCTGCTGCCGGTGCTCGGCCGGCACTACGGCGAGGCGCTCGACGAAGGCGAGGTCAAGCTCGTGCGCGAAGGAAGGAGGGGGCCGTGGCGCATGGCCTACTACGACCAGAGGTTTCCCCTCAATTCCAGGTCACAAAGGAAACTGAAGCCGCCGCAAGACCCGCTGGCGCTGCACCGCCTGCTCGAGAAGCAGCGCTACCGGCTCGCGTTCTGGCGCGTCGCGTCGGACGAGATCAACTACCGGCGCTTCTTCGAGATCACCGACCTCGCGGCGCTGCGCCAGGAGGACAAGGCCGTGTTCGAGGCCACGCACGCGCTCATCCGCAGGCTCGCGGCCGAGCCCGGGATCGACGGCCTGCGCATCGACCACCCGGACGGGCTTGCCGACCCGGAACTTTACTTCGAGCGCCTGCAGACGCTTGCCGAGCGGCCCTGGGTCGTGGTCGAGAAGATTCTCGCCGACCACGAGGCGCTGCCGGCCCACTGGAAGGTGCACGGCACGACCGGCTACCGCTTCGCCAACCTGCTGACCGGCGTGTTCGTCGATCAGGCGGCGGGCGCTCGCTTCGAGCGCATCTACCAGCGCTTCACGGGCGAGCGCGCGTCCTTCGACGAGCTCTCGCGCTACAGCCGCCTCCTCATCATGAGCACCACGCTCGCTGCGGAGCTCGCCGGGCTGGCCCAGCGGCTCGCGCGCATCGCCTCGGGCAACCGGCGCACGCGCGACTACACCGAAAGCGGCCTGCGCCGGGCGCTCGCCGAGATCGCGGCGCTCTTCCCGGTGTACCGCACCTACGTCAGCGCGCGCGGCGTCTCCGACACCGACCGGCGCTACATCGAGTGGGCGGTGAAAGCCGCGCGGCGCGCGAGCCGGGTCGCCGACCCGAGCGTGTTCGATTTCGTGAGGAGCGTGCTCACGCTCGAGGCCGCGCCCGCCGCCGGGGCGCGCCGCCGCGCGATGCTCGAGTTCGCGATGCGCTTCCAGCAGCTCACCGCGCCGGTGGTCGCGAAGGGGGTCGAGGACACCGCGTTCTACCGCTACCACCGCCTGATCGCGCTGAACGAGGTCGGCAACGACCCGCGCAACTTCGGCTTCTCGCTGAAGGCGTTCCACGCGGCGAGCGAGGACCGGGCCAAGCACTGGTCCGGCACGATGCTCGCGAGCTCCACCCACGACACCAAGCGCTCGGAGGACGTGCGCGCGCGCCTCGGCGTGCTCTCCGAGATGAGCTCGGCCTGGCTGCTGCTGTTGCGGCGCTGGCATCTCGCGAACCGCAGCCGGCGCACCGAGGTTTCCGGCGAGAGCCTGCCCTCGCGCGCCGACGAGTATCACTTCTACCAGGCCCTGATCGGCATCTGGCCCCATACGCCTCCTTCGGCAAGTGAATTAGTGGCCCTGAAAGACCGGCTCAAGGCGTACATGTTGAAAGCCGCCCGCGAGGCGAAGCTGCGCACCAGCTGGATCAACCCCGATGCCGAGTACGAAGCCGCTCTCGAGCGTTTCGTGGTCCAGTCGCTCGAAAGCGCGCCGTTCGTGAAGGACGTGAACGACGCGGTAGCGCGGATCGCGCGCCTGGGCATGCTCGTGTCGCTCTCGCAGGCGCTGCTCAAGGTGGCGTCTCCGGGCGTACCGGATTACTACCAGGGGACCGAGCTGTTCGACTTCAGCCTGGTCGACCCGGACAACCGCCGGCCGGTGGACTACGCCTTGAGAAGAAGCTACCTGGATGAAAATGCGGCCGACCCGGCGGATCTCCTGAAATCTCTTCCCGATGGCCGGGCGAAGCTGCACGTCATCCGCAAGGGCCTGGAGGTGCGGCGCGCGCATCCCGATCTGTTCCACGGCGGACGCTACGTCCCGCTCCATGCGGACGCGGGTCGCGAGGACAACGTCGTCGCCTTCGCGCTCAGGCGCAACGGCAGCGCCGTGATCGCGCTCGCGCCGCGCCTCTTCGCGCGGCTGCTGGGCGCGGACGATGCCGCGCCGGTGGGCGCATCCGTTTGGGGCGAGGCGGGCATTGCGCTGCCCGACGATCTTCGCGGCGAATTCGTCGACGCGATGACCGGCGAGAAGCACCGCCCCGAGGGAAGGCTGCAGGTCGCGGCGCTGCTCGCGCGCTTCCCGGTGGCGCTCCTCGTCAAGACCTAGCGAAGGCCTCAGTGCCGCTCGGCCTGGATCGAGGTGATGAGCGACTGTAGCGTGGCGAGGTCGGCGGGCTTGACGAGGTGGTGGTCGAAGCCCGCCTCGCGCACGCGTTTGCGGTCCTCGTCCTGGCCCCAGCCGGTGAGCGCCACCAGCGAAGCCTCAGGCGCGTAGGGCGAGGCGCGCATGCGGCGCGCTACCTCGTAGCCGTCCATGCCGGGCATACCGATGTCGAGCAGCACCATGCGCGGGCGGCAGGCGTCGAAGGCCGCGAGCGCCTGAGCGCCGTCGTGCGCCACGCGCACGTCGGCGCCGACCTGGCGCAGGAGCAGGCGCATGCTCTCGGCGGCGTCGTGGTTGTCGTCGACCACCAGGATGCCGTCGCTACAGGGTAGACCTAGCGGTCGATCTGCGCCAGCGCTTCGCGAATCGCGCCCGCGCCGGGAGGCCGTACCAGCCGAGCCATTTCCTTGCCGTCGCGCAGAAACACGAGGGTCGGCCAGAGCTTCACGCCGAACGAGCGCCCGAGGGGTTTTCCGCTCGCGTCGGCGACCTTGATGTGGCGCACGCCGGGGTGCGCGGCAAGGGCGTCGGCGATGAGCGGCTGGGCGCGCCGGCACCAGCCGCACCAGGAGGTGCCGAACTCGAGCAGCGTGGACCCCGGCAGGGCGTCGACCTCTTCGCGCGTCGGCTCGCTCGTGGCGTGGTCCGCGCCCAACTTGCTACTCGCCGCGGCGCGGAGCGCTTTGCAGCAGCTCCGCCAGCTCCTTCTTCCAGAACTTCGCCTGCCCGGTGGTGCCGTGGCCGAAGGTCTCGCTGCTGGCCGGGATCACGAACGCGCGGCCGTTCTTCACGCGCTTGATCTCGCGCTCGAGCACGCCGAGCTCGGGCGGGTTGCGCTCGTCGTCGGCCGAGTTGATGGCGAGCAGCACGGCGCGGATTTTCTCGAGGCCGGGCGAGGGGTTGTAGTCGCGCGACGATTCCCACTGAAGCAGGTGATCGTTGGCGTCGCCGCGGAACGGCGCGCTCAGCCGCTGGTTGAGGACCTGGTCGGCCTTCTCGCGCGTGGGCGCAGCCTTGTACAGGCCCTGATTGCCGCCGTTGGTGCCGACGGCGAAGAACACCGACGCGAGCTGGAAGCCGCGCGGCTGCTTCGTGTAGTTGCCGTTCATCCATTCCGGATCATTGCGGATCGACTCCGCGAGCAGGCGGCGCATCATCCAGTTGCGTCCGGACATCTCGGTCGGCAGCGACGCCATCGGCACCGCCACGTCCATGTAGTCCGGGTGTTTCTGCGCCCAGATCCAGGTCTGCATGCCGCCCATCGAGTTGCCGATCACGAGGCGCAGGTGCTTCACTCCGAGGTGCTCGCTCAGCAGCCGATACTGGGCGTCGACCATGTCGTCGTAGTTGTACTTCGGGAAGCTCATGCGCATGCCGTCAGAGGGCTTGGTCGACTTCCCGGTGCCGATCGCGTCGGGCAGGATGATGAAGTAGCGGCTCGCGTCGAGCGGCTGTCCCGCTCCGAACAGCTCGCCCGCGAACGCCGGCGTCAGGAACCCTGCACCCGAGCCGGTGGTGCCGTGCAGGATCAGCACCGGTGCGCCGCTGCGCGCCCCCACAGTCGTGTAGTGCAGCCGCAGCTCCGGCAGCGTCTCGCCTGTGTGGAAGCGGAAGTCGCGCACCACCCAGCTCCCTTCCTGCGGGGCGGGATAGTCGGCGGCCCATGCGACGAGGGCCAGCAACGCGCCGGCGAACGTGACGAGCAGGCGGAATCGCTTCATCTTGCCTCCATTCATCCTTGAGGTCTCCAGCCAATAGGGTACAGCAGGCCCGCGAGCGAGCCTTTGGTCATGTTTGATGCTGCTTCATGCAGTAGTCATAGATCGTCCACACCGGCGCGCCGCGAGCATGGCCGACGCGCCTCGCGTACATTTGACCGGCGCAATAGCGGTGCGCCTCCTCGGCGCTGAGCGGCGCAGCGTCGGTCGCGCAGCCGGCCAGCCCGAGCAGGGCGACGAGAATCCGCCCGCCTGGTCTCATGACGAGGCGACGCGTTCCCACGGCTCGACCTCCCCGGCGCTGCGGCGCATGAGCGGATGACATTCGGGCCTGGCGACCAGGCGCCAGCGCCGGTAGTGCTGCGGGCTGCGGACCGAGAGCTTTCGCAGCAGGTGCTCCCATTCGTATTCGAGCTGACCCCGCGTCACCGCGATCGGCTCGGCGCCGCGCGCCGGCCCGACCTTGCGCAAGTCGAAGGCATAGCCGCGCCGCACGGCCTCCGAATGCACCGCGCCGAGGTAGGCGGAAATCGCGCGGCGCGGAGTCGGGTGGTCACGGAACCGGTGGAGCTGCGGATGATGCCGGTAGCCTCGGGTTTGTCCGCGCAGGACCGCGCGCGCCAGCAGCGCCTCGCGCCACAGCGCCACTAGGCCCTGCGGATCGAGGTAGCGGGGATGAACCGACCAGAGGCGCATCGAGCGCCCTGCATCACCCGCCCTTGGCCGGCCCCAGCGCGCGCACGCTGTGGTGCTCGTGGATCAGACGCAGGCCGTCGGGGGTGCGCTTCACGATCATGGTCAGCGCGCCGGGATATTCGCTGGACATCAGCTTGCCGCCGCCGTCCTGCGGAAATCGTTCCGCGCTCACCACCATCGGCGCGACCGCGAGGGAGGAATCCCCGGCGAGCGGCGTCACGTCGACCGCGCCCAGGGAAACCGAAACGCGCGCCAGCGCGCTGATGCTCTCGTCGGAGGATGTCTTGATCGCGTCGAATCCGCGATACAGCTTGCCCGAGGCGATGGACGAAACCGCCGCATCGTGCTGGATCAGTCCCATGAGCTTGGAGTCGTCGCCTTCGTTGAAGGCGGCGACGTAGGACTTGACGAACTCCTGGACCTCCGCTTGCGAGAGCGCGGGCGGCGGGGTGGGCGCGCAGGCGGAGACCAGCAGCACAAGGGTCAAGAGCATCGAACGTGCAATCATGATCGCCTCCCGGTTACGTTCCAGGAGGAATAGTACCCGCGCAGTCAGCCCTGTAGTCAGCCCTTTGGTCAGCCCTTGAGCAGATAGGGACCTTCGGCGGCGACGAGGCAGATGCAGCCTTCTTGCTTGTCGCCGACCGGCTGGTGCTCGATCGAGTTGTCGATGTCCTGCATGTCGCCGCGGCGGAACTCGCCGCTCGCGTCGGTGAAGGCGCCGGTGAGCACCACGGTGAGCTCCGCGCCGGTGTGTCCGTGCAACGGCAGCCGAAAGCCGGGCGCAAGCTTGATGAAATAGAGCTCGCCCTCGGCGCCAGGCGAAAGCTCGAGGTGATGCTGCCACACGCCCGGTGCGAGCCGCTTCCAGGGGATCTGGTCGAGGGCGAGGCCGTAGTTTCTCGCGAGGGGTCCGGGGAGCCCGTCCCTGTTTCGGACGCCGTCGCCCGTGTGTGCGCCGAGCTGCACCTCGCGAGGTTTTGCTGGGACGGCGACGCGGCCGGCGCCCATCGGCGTAGAACCGAGCAGGGTGGCGCCGACGAGCTCCATGTCGCGCAGCTCGCCGCGGCATTGAGCGCACATCGACACGTGCACGGAGCACGCGGCCGAGAGCGGCTCGGCCAGTGCACCGGCGGCGAAGCTCATGAGCGTAACGCTTTCCGGGTGGCGGCGGATGGCGGTCATTTCAGATCCTCCAGTGCGGCACGCACTTTCTGGTAGGCGAGGCGCAGGCGCGACTTGACCGTGCCGAGCGGCAGCGACAGCCGCTCCGCGATCGCGTGGTGGGCCAGTCCTTCGACGAAGGCGAGCGTGACCACGTCGCGCTGATCCTCGGGCAATGCGCTCAGCGCCGCCTGCACCCGCGCCTGGCGCTGGCGTTCTGACGCCGTGGCGTCGGGGGGAGCCTCCTCGGAAGGCGTACCCTCCGCCACGTCGTCGGAGAGCTCCTGCCAGCAGACTTCCCTGCGCAGGCGATCGATGCGCAGGTTGCGCGCGATCGAGAACATCCAGGTGGCGGGCGTGCCCTTGGCGGCAGAGTACTGGGCAGCCTTGCGCCAGACCGCGAGCAGCGTTTCCTGCGCCAGCTCCTCGGCGGTCGCCGCGTCGGCGCCGTGGCGCATCATGTAGTGGCGGATCTGCGGCCCGAATTCCTCGAACAGGCGCCTGAAGGCGCCGTCGCTGCGCTCGGTCGCGATCCGTGACAGAGAATCAGGCATCCAGCCCCACGCGCTCACGCTCCGCGGCGCGTAGGCCGTCGGTGAGTCGATCGAGGGTCGCAACATAGCCGTTCTCCGCGGTTTTGTAACGTAGTACGGCGCCGGCCGCCGGTTGGATCACTTGCGCGGGCGGTGATTCGCGCAGTGATCCGGATGGCGGCGGCGCGCGTAAGGGTCAGCGGCATTTTCGCGAAGGAGGCGCCGTGCCCTGGCAACCCGAACTGCAGCAACTCGCCGCATCCCTTCAGGTGGCAGACCTGCCGAGGTGGCTGACGGTCTCGGCCATCATCCTGCTTGCCGCGACGGTCTCGAGCACCGTCGGGTTCGCGTTCTCGGCCATCGCCGGCGCGATGATCCTGCACTATGTGCCGAACGGCGTGGAGGCGGTGCAGACCATGATGAGCGCCTCGATCGGCATCCAGGCCTACAGCGTCGCCGGGCTCTGGCGCTCCATCCAGTGGTCGCGCTGCGCGCCGTTCATCCTGGGCGGCCTCGCCGCCCTCCCGGTGGGCGTCGTCCTGCTCCTGCACCTCGAGCCGCGTGCCTACGCGCTGGCGATCGGCGCCGCGCTCGTCGCGTACGGAAGCTACATGCTGCTGCGCCGCCCCATCGTGCTGCAAGGCGGCGAGCGCCGCGCCGCGGACGTGCTGGTCGGCGCGCTCGGCGGAATCACCGGCCCGCTCGCCGCGCTGCCCGGCACCTGGCTCACGATCTGGTGCGGCCTGCGCGGGTGGGACAAGGTGACCCAGCGCGCCGTGTACCAGCCCTACATCCTCGTGATGCAGCTCGCCGGGCTCGGCGCGCTCGTCCTTGCCAGGCCCCAGCACGGCGCGCTCGACGGCGCGCAGCTCGCCTACGCGCTGCCGGGACTCGCCGGCGCGGTGATCGGACTGCGCTTCTTCCGCTGGATGACCGACACGCAGTTCCAGCGCGCGATCTACCTCGCGCTTATTGTTTCCGGTGTTGCTTTGGCGGCCAAATGAGTCCGCATCAGAGGACGAACAGGCCTCCGATCCACTCGCCAAGCTCGGCCAGCGCGAAAGTGGCCGCGAGCACCACGCCGGCCAGCAGCGTTGCGATGATGCCGCGCTTCCAGCCGCGCGAACGGATCAGATAGATCGGCAGCGCCACCACGCAGACGGCGATGATGCCGGCGTTCATGAGCGGACCCGCGTGATAGCCGTGCTCGCGCCTGTCGACGTGGTACCACCAGAAAATGAGCGGAAGCTCGATCACGGTGGCCGCGAGGTCGAACTTGCTGAGGGGCTCGACCTGACCCGTCACCACCATTTCGACGAACGGGGCGACCAGCGAAACGACCCCGAGGAGGATCAGGGCGATGGTCTTCGGCGCCGGCGGCTTAATCGCGACCATGCGCTGACTGGATCGTGCCGACGACCACGATGCGTGGCGGCGAGAGGGTCGTGCGCACCGCTACCTCAGCCACTTCGCGAACCAGGTCCTGGTGTGGCCCGGCGGCATTCCCTCCAGCTTGCCGAACGGCTCGTAGCCGAGCTTCCGGTAGAAGCCCGGCGCCTGAAAGGTCCAGGTGCTCAGGAAGCACACTTGCCAGCCGCGTTTGCGGGCTTCCGATTCCGCAGCGCGCATGAGCGCGCTGCCGATTCCGCGCCCGCGCGCGGGCTCGTCGACCCAGACGAGGTCGATGAAGAGCCCGTTCCAGAAACCCAGGCCGACGAGTCCGCCGAGGAGCTCGCCCCCGGCGCCTCGCACGGTCAGCACCACGCGGACATCTTCGAAGGGGCCTACGCGCTGCCGGTTGAATCCGAGAAGCCGCTCGCGGATCTCGTTGGCGGCCTCGTCCAGCCGTTGCGTCTCGAGTATGACCTGCGAAGCCATCTGAGGAGCGGCATCATAGCGGATCGATACTATCCGGGAAGGCGCTGACAATGAGTCGCGGCACGCCGCCCTTTCGCGCGGAACACATCGGCAGCCTGCTGCGTCCCGCGGATCTCGTACCCGGCGGCGAGGACGAGGCGATCGCGCGGGTGATCCGCTGGCAGGAGGGCCTCGGCCTGAGGGTGGTCACCGACGGCGAATTCCGCCGCGAATCGTGGCGGCTCGGTTTCGTCACCAAGGTCGAGGGCTTTGCCCGCGCCGACGCGGTCGGCGAGGTCGACGTGCAGCGCGACGCCGCCGGCAAGGCGGCGCGCGTCGGCGCGGCGCCCGTGGCGGTCGCGAAGCTGCGGCGCACCGGTCCGATCGTCGCCGACGAAGTCGCCTTTGCGCTGCGGCACGCGAACGCGACCGTCAAGGCGACGCTCCCGGCGCCGTCCTATCTCCACTATCCCCGCGGACGCGCCTGCGTCCACCCGGGCGTCTATCCCGACCTGGACGAGTTCTTCGACGACGTCGTGAAAATCTACACCGCGGAGCTGCGCGCGCTTGGGGATGCGGGCGGGAGCTACCTGCAGCTCGACGAGGTGGCGCTGCCGCTGCTCTGCGACGAGAACCTGCGCGCCGCTGTGCGGGCGCGGGGCGACGACCCGGACGCGCTCGTCGGCCTCTACATCGACCTCATCAACCGGATCGCGCGCGAAAAACCCGCCGGCATGACGATCGGCGTGCACATGTGCCGCGGCAATGCGCTCGGGCGCTGGATCGGCTCCGGCGGCTACGAGGCTGTCGCCGAGCGCGCTTTCAACGCGCTTGAGGTCGATGCCTTCTTCCTCGAATACGACACCGAGCGGGCGGGCGGCTTCGAGCCGCTACGCTTCATGCCGAAAGGCAGAATGGTTGTGCTCGGCCTGGTCTCCACCAAGACACCGCGCCTGGAGGAGAAGGCATTTCTGATGAAAAGAATCGAAGAGGCGGCGCGCTACGTGCCGCTCGAGAACCTGTCACTTTCGCCGCAATGCGGCTTTGCCAGCCACCGCAAAGGCACGGCGCTGACGTTTGCCGACCAGGAGTCCAAGCTCAAGCTGGTTGTGGAGACGGCCGCCGAAGTGTGGGGCGAAGCGTGACGAGACCCGCGGGGCTCGAGGAAGCATCCCCTCAGCCGCCGTCGCGCACTCGACGTCGCCGAGCTGGCCGACAAGCCTCTGCTCCTGCTCAACCGCACGTTCGGCTCGCGAGAATGGTTCGACGCCGCGTGCAGCGTCGCGCATCCGGCCCCGGGTGCTTCTGGAGAGCGCGGCTCCGCACACGCTCGTCGCCCTGGCCGGGATGGACTACGGCATCGCGGTCGTTCCGTCCAACGTCGCGCTTCCGGGCGGCGTCCATGCCCTGCCTCTGGTTCAGCGTGGGGGGTCGATCGGGCGGTGGCTGACCGTCGCCTGGGACCCGCGGCGGATGCTGGCGCCGTATGCCGAGCAGTTCGCGGATGAGCTGGCCGCACATTGGCGGCGCGACTACCCCGGGCGCGACCTCGTTCGCCGTGCGCCGCCGCTGCCCCGGCCGAAGAGTTCAGCCACCTAGAAGCCGAAGAGCTGGTGGCGGGCGTGTCCTTCGGGTTTTGGCTTCTCCCTGCGGTATAAAGCGGCATGCGAGGCAAATCATGAAAGTGCACGTTTGGATCACGGCGGGGTTGCTTGCGCTGGGTGCCGCTGCGCACGCGCAGGAGCCGGGCCAGTTCACCTTCGCCTGGCCGCTCGACGAAAAGGCGCTCAAGCCGCGCGGCGGGACCACGCGCGGCGCCCCGGTGGCGCTCGAAAGCGCGCCGGTGGAGGGATGGCGCCGACTGCAGGAGCCGGGGCTGTCGACGCTCGAGCGCGACCGGCGGGCAATCCTGGCCATGGCAGGCGCGTACCGGGTGAGCTTCGATTTCCTGGAAGTGGTGCGCTTCGACCCGAAGCTCAAGCCCGATGCGCCCTACCAGAGCTGGGCCACCGAGTTCGTGTTCGTCGCCGAGGACCGGCCCGAGTTCATCTCCTTGCAGCACGTGCTGGTGATGCGCATGCAGCCGAAGGGCGGCGAAGTCTCGGAGCCGATCGTCGTGCGCCACTGGCGCCAGGAGTGGCGTTACGAGCCCGAGACGCTGCTCGCGTACGAGGGCGCCAACACCTGGGCGCGCCGCCCGGTCCCGGCGGCCGAGCGCCGCGGCGCGTGGACCCAGAGCGTGCTGCAGGTCGACGACTCGCCGCGCTACGCGGCGCGCGGGAAATGGGAACACGCGGACGGCGTCTCCACCTGGATCAGCGACGAGACCTGGCGGCCGCTGCCGCGGCGCGAGTTCAGCGTGCGCAAGGACTATGACGTGCTGGTCGGCACCAACCGCCACACGATCACGCCGCAGGGGTGGCTGCAGGAGGAGAACAACGTCAAGCTGGCGCTTGCGGGCCGGCGCTATCTCGCCCGCGAGTACGGCGTTGCCCGCTACGATCGCATCCGCGACTACGACTTCGCCGCCGGAGAGAAGTACTACGCCCGCACCGAGCCTTTCTGGGCCGAGGTGCGCGCGGCCTGGCGCGAGCTCGAGCAGGGGCAAGGCCGCTTCAGCGTGCGCGCGCCGGTCGACCAGGCGCAGCTCTTCATGCCGTTCTTTGAATACGCGGCCAAGCTCGAGGAGGGCGCGGCTTTCGACCGCGACGGCGCGCGCGCCTTCATCCGGCGCACGCTGCAGGACAGCTACCTCAAGTAGCCGCCTAGGCCGGCCGTCTCTTCAGAAGGTCGCGGATCTCGCCCAGCAGCTCCTGATCCTTCGTCGGCGGCGGGGGCGCGACAACCTCGGCCTTTTTCTCGCGCATCACCCAGCCGAGAAACTTGACGATGAAGATGAACAGCACCAGGGCGAGGATCAGGAAGTTCACGATCTCGCCGAGGAACAGGCCGTAGGGCACCTCCTTGCCGTCGACGATCCACTTCCATTCGAGGTAGCTCTGCTTGCCCGGCACCATCACGCTGACGAGCGGCATGATGATGTGCTTCACCAGCGAATCGACGATCTTGCCGAACGCGGCGCCGATGATCACGCCGATGGCGAGATCGATCACGTTGCCTTTCAGCGCGAACTGCTTGAACTCGTCCAGCAGCGAGAACGCCCGATTTCTCGCTCCCAGCACCACGGATTGCTTTTCCATTTTGGTCTCCCTAAGAAATCACTTGACGAGCCCGGCCTGGTGCGCGAGCTCGGACACGCGCCGGTGCTCCTCGCGCATCTCGGCGACGAGCCTCTCCGGCGAAGCATACTCGGGTACGATGCCGAGCGGCTTCAGGCGCGCCGCGACGCCCGGCGCGCTGATCGCGCGCTCGAGCGCGGGCACCAGGACGCCGGTGACTTCGGGCGGCACGCCCGCCGGCGCGAAGAACGCGGTCCAGATCCCGAACAGCGGCTCGGAATAGCCGAGCTCGGCGAGCGTCGGAATGTCCGGGAACTCGGTCACCTTGCTCGAGACCACGATGCCGCGGACCGCGCCGCTCTTCAGGTGCCCGGTCATGGTGCCGAGCGCGAGGATGACCGCCGGGACATGATTGCCGCGCACCGCGGTCACGGCCGGGGTGGCACCGGTATAAGGCACCATGGTGAGCTCGGCCTTGGTGAGCGCAGCGAGGGTGTTGATGCAGAAGTGGCCCACCGAGCCGACGCCGGCAGTGCCGATGCTGATCGGCGCCTTCTTCCCGTACTCGACCATCTCCTTGAAGTTGCGGTACGGCTGCTCGGGGTTGGCGACCAGGATGCTCGGGCTGCGCATCGCCAGCGCAAGCGGCGTCAGGTCGCGGAAGGGATCGTAGGTCGCGGTGTTCGGATCGAGCACCGTGCGGAACACGAGCGCGGCGTTGTTCGTGAGGAGGATGGTGTTGCCGTCCTTGGGCGCCTTGACCACGAGCTCGGTGCCGAGCGCGCCGGCCGCGCCGGGGCGGTTGACGGGGACGATCGCGACCTTGAGCTCGCGCGAGAGCTCCTCGGTGATCGCGCGCGCGGCGGTGTCGGTGGCGTCGCCCGCCGCGAGCGGGATCACGAGGTTGATCGGCCCTGAGGGATAGGACTGCGCGTGCGCGGCGAGCGACGCGACGACGGACACGGCGGCCGCTAGATTTCGTATCATGCTTCCCTCTCCTCAACCGCCGATCCTACAGCAGCCATGGCCACCGGACATCCCGTCGTCAACGTCTCGCCGAACAACCCGGTCTTCGACCTGCCGATCTACGTCGCGCGCGACGAAGGCCTGTTCGAGCGCGCCGGCATCGAGGTGCGCTTCCAGGCCAAGTACTCGCAGCGCAATCCTTCGGACAAGGAGGCGTTCTCGCGCCTGAAGGAGTCGCTCTTCGAGCAGGGCAAGGCCGACGTCTACAACCTGTGCGAGTGGGCCGGCATCGACCGCAGCGAGCGCTCGAGCCGCGGCGCGCAGGTGCTCGCGCTGCGGCCGGCGGTCGGGGCGCAGGCGATCCTCAGCTTCGACGCCGCGATCCAGGAGCCGCGCGACCTCGCCGGCGTCGCGGTCGGGATCAACGACCGGACCGGCTCGCACTACACCACGCTGCAGAGCCTCGAGGGCGTGCTCGCGCGCGAGGACATCGTGGTCGAGCACCTCGGCATCCCGGAGAACCGCTACCAGGCGCTGAAGGAAGGCAGGAGCCGCGCCGTGGCGGTGATGGAGCCTTTCATCAGCCTCGGCCTGAAGGAGGGCGCGCACCTCGTCGACGTCACCTTCTACCGCGGGGCTGAAGTCATCGCCGCGGGACTGTCGAGCGAGCAGAGAAGCGCCTACCTCGATGCCATCAACGAAGCGGCCGACCGCATCATGGCGGACTTCGGCAGATACAAGCACTACGTGACCGAGCAGACCCGCGGCCGGCTCGCGCCGCACGAGATGAGCGACCATTTCGTGCGCTACACCCACTATGTCGTCTACGACCAGAAGCGCTTCGACCAGGTCTACGAGTGGATGCGCTCCTGGGGCCTCGCCGCGGGCAAGGCCGACCACGCCTCGGTCGTCGCGACCTTCTAGCTCAATCGGCCTTCAGGTTCGCCTTGCGCACGACGTCGCCCCACTTCGCGATCTCCTGCTTGAGGTAGGCGGCAAACTCCTCGGGCGTGCTGGTGAGCGGGTCGGTGGCCATGGCGGCGAGGCGCTCCTTCACGTCGGGCGCGTGCATGATCTTCACGAGTTCGGCGTTCAAGCGGCTGACGATCGGCCGCGGCGTGCCGGCGGGCGTCATGATTCCGTACCAGGTCGTCACCTCGAAGTCCCTGAGCCCGGCCTCGGCCACCGTCGGCACTTCGGGGAGCGCGGGCGAGCGCTGCGGCGCGACCAGCGCGAGCGCGCGCAGCTTGCCCGCCTTGATATGCGGCAGGGCGGCCGGAATGCCGATGAACACCAGCTGGATTTCCCCGGCGAGGACCCCCTGCATCGCGAGGTTCACGCCCTTATAGGGGACATGGACCAGCCTCGCGCCGGTCACGATGTTGAAGAGCTCGCCGGCGAGGTGATTCGAGGTGCCCGCGCCGCCCGAGCCGTAGTTCATGGCGCCCGGCCGCGAGCGCGCGAGGGCGATGAATTCCTGCAGGTTCTTCGCCTCGACCGCGGGGTTGGTGATCATGACGTTCGGCACCGTGGCGACGAGGCCGATCGGCGCGAGGTCCTTGACCGGGTCGTAGTTCAGCTTGGAATAGAGGCTCGGGCTGATCGCGAGCGACGGCGCGACGAGCACGATCGTGTAGCCGTCGGGCGCCGAGTGCGCCGCAGCCTCGGCGCCGACGTTGCCGCCCGCGCCGCCGCGGTTCTCGGTGACTACCGGCTGGCCGAGGCTGGCGGAGAGCCGCTCGGCGATGACGCGCCCCAGGATGTCGGTGCCGCCACCCGGGGGGAACGGCAGGATGAACTTCAACGGCCGCGACGGGTAGGCGTCCTGCGCGCCCGCTGCGACGACGAAGAGGCTGCACAGCACGAGTGCGATCAACCGGACCATCGAACCATCCTCCGTATCGTTTTTCCGAATCCAGCTCTTCAGGCCACAGGATAGCGCTTGCCGAGCGCCATCGGCCCCAGGGCATGGCGGATCCCGGCCTGGCGCAGCACCCATGCGGCGAAGGTGTTGCTGTTCGGCCCGGGCCAGTACCAGTACTTGTGGCAGAAGGGATAGCTTTCCGCCTTCTCCAGCACTTCCTTCAATTTCAGCGCTGCCTCTCCGGTCCACACTGCCGCCACGCGCGTCGGCCCGCCGCCGACGTTCGCATCCGGCAGCTTCAAGTCGCAGTGGAGATGGCCGACGCTGCGGCCGCCGGCGTTCTTCGTCTGCCAGATCTCCCAGCGATGGCAGCCCGATTCGTCGGTCACCACGAACCAGTAGTGCACCGCGACGAACCGCAGAAGGCTCGGCAGGGATGCGTAGCGCAGCTCTACCGTGACGGCCATTGCCAGCGCGGACGATCGAGCCGGTCGGCGCCGGCGATGCCGGTCTCGCCCATATTTTTTTCCAGCATCATCGAATTGCAGTCCCGGCGCTCCTCCAGCGCGGCGATGAGGCGCGCCGCGTGCGAGACCACGAGGATCTGCGAATGCTCCGCGGCGCGCCCGATCAGCCGGCCGAGCGCCGGCAGCAGCTCGGGGTGGAGGCTCGTTTCCGGCTCGTTCAGGACCAGGAGCCGAGGCGGCCGCGGCGTAAGGAGCGCCGCGATCCACAGGAGATAACGCAGCGTGCCGTCGGAGAGCTCGGCCGCCTTGAGCGGCCGCAGCAGCCCGTGCTGGCGCATCTCGACCTCGAAGCGCCCGCCGCCGTGCGAAACCGACACCGAGGCGCCGGGAAACGCATCCGCGACCGCTTCCGCGAGCGCGTGGGGGTCGCCGATCTCCATGATCGTCTGCAGAGCCGCGGCGAGGTCGGCGCCGTCGTTCGCGAGCACCGGCGTGTGGGTGCCGATCTGCGGCTGGCGCGCCGGCGCCTCGAGGTCGGCGCGGAACTGGTCGTAGAAGCGCCAGCCGCGCATCTGCTCGCGCAGCGTGAGCATCTCGGGCGAGCTCTTCGGGTCCGCGCAGTGCGTCATCATGCTGTCGAAGCTCGCGAGCGACTGCGTGAGCGGGTTCCATTCGCCCTTTTCGCCGCGGCTGCGCGCGAGCGGGCCCTTCCGCTCGACGAGCAGCGCCGCCGGCCGCAGGATCTCGCCCGCCCAGATGCATTCGCGCTTGATCTCGGGGTCCTGGCCGAAGGCCGAGCTCGACGGCGTCGGCAGGCCGAGGTCCATGGCGTAGCCGAACTCGTCTCCGGAGAAGCCCAGGCGCAGGCTCACCGGCTCCTTGCGCAGCGTCCCCTGCACCGGATGCTCGCCGCTCTTCACGGAGCGCGCGAAGCCCTCGGGGCCGGCCCACAGCGTGGACTGCAGCCCGCCCTCGCGCGCGAGCGACGGAATGATGCGGCCCTGCGCGATGTCGGCGAGCAGGCGCAGCGCCCGGTACACGTTCGACTTGCCGCTGCCGTTCGCGCCGGTGATCACGTTCAGCGCCGAAAGCGGCATGACGAAATCGCGCAGCGACCGGTAGTTGTAGATCGCGAGCGTCGTGATCATCGGTAGATCTTGACGACCCGGCGGCCGTCGGCGCGGACGCAGGCGCGGAGCATCCCTTCGCTGTTGAACGGCATGGCGATGTCGCCGCGGCGATCGAGCGCGATCAGGCCGCCGTCTCCTTTGATGCCAGCCAGCATCCTCAGGGCGGCTTTGGATGCCCGGGTTACGTCTTCACCCTTATGGCGCATGCGGGCGGAAACCTCGTGAGCGAGCGCGATGCGAATGAAGGCCTCGCCCCACCCCGTGCCCGACACGGCGCAGCTCGCATTGTCGGCGTAGGTGCCGGCGCCGATCAGCGGCGAGTCGCCGACGCGGCCGGGGAGCTTGCCGGTGTAGCCGCCGGTCGAAGTCGCAGCCGCCAGATCGCCGCGCCGGTCGAGCGCCACGGCTCCTACCGTGCCGTGATGGCGTGCCAAACCTTTTCTCAAGGCTTCCAGCCGCGACTGGGTATGAAAATATTTCCCTGAAGCGAGCTGCAATCCCTGCTTGCGCGCGAACTGCTCGGCGCCGCGGCCGACCAGGAGCACGTGCGGGCCTTTCTCCATGACCGCGCGCGCGGCGCGCACGGGATTGCGGATCCGGCTCACCGCGGCGACCGCCCCGGCGCGCAGGGTCGCCCCGTCCATGATCGAGGCGTCGAGCTCGTGCTTTCCCGCCGCGTTGTACACCGCGCCGCGCCCGGCGTTGAAGAGCGGGTCGTCCTCGAGCGCAACGACCGCAGCGGTGACGGCGTCGAGGCTGCTTCCGCCGCTCGCCAGGATTTGATGGCCCGCATCGAGCGCTGACTCGAGCGCCTTGCAATACATTTCCTGTTGTACCAACGTCAGGTGGCGCATGACACCCGCGCCGCCGTGGACCGCGATGGCGATTGGCTTCGCCACTACTTCTTGCGCGCCTGGCCTTCCGCCGAGCAGGGGTTCTCGGTCGAGCAGCGGTCGCCGATCACGCCGACCGCCTGGATCTCGATCTCGATCCCGGGGCGCGCGAAGTTGGTGACCGTGATGAGCGCGCTGCCCGGGTAGTTGCCGTTCTGGAACATGTCCTTGCGCATCTCGACGAAGCGGTCGCCGTAGCGCGACTCCTTGATGAACACGGTCATGGTGACGACGTTGGCAAGGCTGCCGCCGGCGCGCTTCAGGACCTGGTCGATCTGCGAGAACACCTGGCGCACCTGGGCCTCGAAGTTGTTGGAGATGTCCGCGCCCTGGTTGTCGCGCGTGGCGGTCTGCCCGGCGACCCAGACGGTGCGCCCGCCCTCGGTGATGACGCCCGGCGAGAAGGCGCGCGAGAGCTGGAACGGGGTCTTTTCCATGTACTCGGCGGCGGTGGCGGCGAGCGGCAAGGCGACGAGTAGCGCGGCGAGCGGGCTGCGGATCACGGAGATCTCCTTCGGGTCAGTGTTGAGCGGCGATCAGCTTCTCGAAGCGCTGATCGGGACAGAGCCAGATCGCCGCCACGACGGCATAGAGGCCGCACGAGGCGAGCGGATAGAGGAAGGCGAGCGGAATCGCGACGATGTAGATCGCGAGCGAGAGCCAGCCCTTGAAGTCGCGCCCGAGCGCCTTGGCGAGGACTGAATCGTGACCATGCAGGCGCAGCAGCACGCGGGTGAGGATGGTGTACGCGACCGCGGCGCCGATGAGCACCGCCCCGTAGGCGGCGACGGTCAGGGGCGCGAAGTGGTTCTCGTCCATCCACCCGGTGACGAACGGCACGAGAGAGAGCCAGAAGAGCAAATGGAGGTTCGCCCACAGCACGGCGCCGCTGATGCGGTGCACGGCGTGGAACAGGTGATGGTGGTTGTTCCAGTAGATGCCGACCATCACGAAGCTCAGCACGTAGCTCAGGAAGACCGGGAGCAGCGGCAGCAGCGCCTGCGGATCGGCGTCGTGCGGCACTTTCATCTCGAGCACCATGATGGTGATGATCACGGCGATCACGCCGTCGGTGAAGGCCTCCATTCTTCCCTTGCCCATGTTCCTCCCTAGATGTCCGCCAGGAAACGCTCGATGCGCGCGTTCACCGCGGCCGGATGGGTCACCGGCGCCATGTGCCCCAGGCCCTCGATCTCCTCGACCCGCACGCGCGGCAGCACGCCGCCGACGAGGCGCGCCACGGCTCGCGCCGCGGCGGTCGACGATGTTCCGGTCATCAGCAGCGCCGGCACATCGAGCGCCGCCAAAGCTTCGAGCGGCGTCGGCTCGTGGCACGCGGAGTGCCATTCGGGCTTTTGCGCCTGCACCGCATCGACCAGCGCGGCGCGGCGCGGATCGGGCGTCGCCGCCCAGGTCCCTTTGCCCATCCAGTAGTCGATGAAGCGCTCGGCCGCGGCGGCAGGCTCTGCGGCCAGCACGTCGTCGCGCACCGCCAGGATCTCGCGCGCAGGCGGGCTGTGCGGAGCAGCGTCGAGCAGCACGCTGAAGAGGACGGGTTCATACAGGACCAGGGACTCCAACTTCGTGGTGAATCGAAGCGCCGCCTTGAGCGCGATCGCGCCGCCGTAGGAATGGCCAACGAGGTGAAAGCGCTCGCCGGCGCGCTCGAACACCGGGGCGAGGAGCGCGATCTGATCGTCGATCCACATCGGCCGCTCCGCCGGCCAGGCCGGACTCTTGCCGCAGCCGTAGAGGTCGGGCGCGATCACGCGGTAGCCTCCCGCGAGCCGCTCCATCAGCGGCCGCCATTGCCCTGACGTGCTCGCGCTGCAGTGGAGGCAGACCACCGCGGGCCCCGACCCTGCCTCGCGGAAATACGCCTTAGCCGGATTTCCACCAGACATAGGCGGCGAGCGGGGCGGGAAGCGCGAAGATGAGCAGAAAGATGGGCAGCTCCTCGAGGACAGTGTATCCGGCGCGGCTCACGCCGATCCACAGGTTGACGAGGGCCGCGACATGCGTGCCTTTCGCTTCAGAGCCCGAGGTAGGCCTGCCGCACGCGGTCGTCGTGCAGCAGGGAGGCGCCGGACCCCGACATGACGACGCGGCCGTTCTCCAGCACGTAGGCTCGGTTCGAGATCTTCAGCGACACGGCGACATTCTGCTCCACGAGCAGGATGGTGATGCCGCGCCCGTTCAGCACGCGAATGGAATGCAGCACGTCCTGCACCACGAGCGGGGCGAGGCCGAGCGAGGGCTCGTCGAACATGATGAGCTCGGGCTGGCCGGCGAGGCAGCGCCCGATGGCGAGCATCTGCTGCTCGCCGCCCGAGAGCGTGCCGGCGGGCTGGTCGCGGCGCTCGGCGAGGCGCGGGAACATGGCGAACGCGTCTTCGAGCGCCTGCCGTGCGGCGGCACGGGCCCGCGGCAGCAGCGCGCCCATCTGCAGGTTCTCCAGCACCGAGAGCGAAGGAAAGACCTGCCGCCCTTCGGCGACCTGGCCGATGCCGAGGTTGCAGATCTGGTGCGGCTCGAGGCCGTCGATGCGCCGGTCCTTGAAGCGGATCGTCCCGGCGCGCGGCCGCTCGAGTCCGGCGACCGTGCGGATGAGCGAGGACTTGCCGGCGCCGTTCGCGCCGACGATCGCGACGATCTCGCCCTGCGGCACTTCGAGGGAAACGCCGTCGAGCGCCTGGGCGTCGCCGTAGAAGAGATCCAGGTTCTCGACCGAGAGCATGTCAAAAACAGGGACGGACCACGATTTTTCTGGCGACCCCCTGTGAAGGGGGGCGCGAGCGATTTTCGCGAGCGGGGGGGGGTCGCGTCTGTCGGCCAGAAACCAAACCCCCCGTTCGCCCTCGGCTCATTCCCCCCTTCACAGGGGGGCAAAGACAAATCGTGGTCCGTCCCTGATTTCGGGTCATACCTGGGTTTCTTCGCCGAGGTAGCACTCGAGCACCGCGGGGTTGCGCACGACCTCGGCCGGTGTGCCGCGGGCGATGACCTCGCCGTGATGCAGCACGCCGATGTGCCCCGCGAGCGCCATGACGGCGCGCATCACGTGCTCGATCAGGAGAATGGTGAGGCCTTCGCTGCGGTTGAGGCTGCGAAACACTTCGACCATCTCGTCGCACTCGGTCGGCCTGAGCCCCGCCATGACCTCGTCGAGGAGAAGCAGGCGTGGCCGCGTGGCAAGCGCGCGTGCCACCTCGAGGCGCTTGCGGTCGGGCAGGGTGAGCGAGGCCGCGGGCAGGTCGCGCTTGGGCGCGAGCCTGAGCTTCTCCAGGATGGAGACCGCATAGGCGCGCGCCGAGGCGACGCTGCGCTCCCGGTGCAAGGCGCCGACGATGACGTTGTCGAGCACGGAAAGCCCGGCGAACGGCTTCACGATCTGGAAGGTGCGGCCGATGCCCGCGGCGCAGATCTGATCCGGACGAAGCCCATGTATCGGGTTTCCATTGAAATCAATTCCGCCGGAATCGGGCGCGTACACCCCGGCGATGATGTTGAAGATCGTGGTCTTGCCGGCGCCGTTCGGGCCGATCAGCCCGTTGATGCCGCCTTCGGGTATCGCGAACGAGGCGTCGCGCACCGCTCGCAGCCCGCGGAACGACTTCGAGATGTTCCTTACCTCAAGCATCCAGCTTCAGCCTTCGCGCGAGGGCGGGCCAAATGCCATGGGGCAGGAACATGACGACGACGAGCAGCACCACGCCGTAGAACACCTGCTTCACGCCCGGGATCTCCCAGCCGAGCGCGGCGAGGAGCTCGGTGATGCCGTCGGAGAGCAGCGTCAGCACCGCCGCGCCGAGGATCGGTCCGAAGAGGGTGCCGAGGCCGCCGATGATCGGCCCGAGGATGATCTCGATCGAGCGGCTGATGTTGAAGATCTGCTCGGGAAAGAGGTTGTTGTAATAGAACGCGAAGAACACCCCCGCGACCGCGGTCATCGCCGAGCTCAGCGCGACCGCGCACACCTTCCAGCGGAAGGTATTGATGCCGAGCGCCTGTGCCGCTTCCTCGTTCTCGCGGATCGCCTGCCAGTAATAGCCCGCCCTGGATTTCAGCAGGAAATGGCAGAGGAGCAACGCGAGAGAGGCGAGCGCGAGGATCACGTAGTAGTACATGAGCGGCGGGCCGCGGAAGTTGGCGATGTCCCACGTGTCCCGCTGCGCGACGCGCAGGAACATGCCGCCCGGGCCGCCAACCCAGTCGAGATGGTCGAAGCCGATGCGCGTGAACTCGGCGAAGGCGATGGTGAGGAGCGCGAAGTACACACCGGAGATGCCGAAGCGGAAGGCGAGAAAGCCGATCAGCACGCCGAGCGCCACGCAGAGGAGGATCGCGACCCACAGGCCGGCCCAGGGCCCGATGCCGTAGTGGAAGAAGATCGCGCCCGCCGCGTACGCGCCGACCCCGACGTAGAGCGAATGGCCGAGCGAAAGTTGCCCCGCGAACCCCATCATCACGTTCCAGGCCTGGCCGGTGTAGGCGAAATAGAGAACCAGCGTCGCGACCGAAAGCGCGTACGGGCCGGCGAAGGCGGGAAATACCGCAAGAGCGGCGAAAAGCAGCGCGAGCGCGACGCGGCCGCGGCTCAAGCACGCTTCCCGAGCAGGCCCTGCGGGCGGAGCAGCAGCACGAGGATCAAGAGGCCGAAGCTGAACATGCTCTTCGCCGAGGGCGCGATCAAGAGCCCGGCCACCGCTTCCGACACGCCGATCAAGACGCCGCCGAGAAGCGCACCGCCCATCGAGCCCAGCCCGCCGACGATCACGATGACGAAGGCGAGCAGCGTGTAGTAGGGGCCGAGCCCCGGCGTCACGTCGACCAGCAGCACCAGCGCGCAGCCCGCGACCGCCACGCAGGCCGAGCCCAGGCCGAAGGTCAGCGCGTAGAGGTGCTTCACGTTCAGGCCGACGACCCGGGCGCCAAGGTAGTTGTCGGCGCAAGCGCGAATGGCCTTCCCCGTGAGCGTGAAACGAAAGAACGAAAACAGGAGCAAAGCCGCGACCACGGCGAGGCCGGCGGCGAAGACGCGCGCCTTGTCGATGAGCAGCTTGCCGAGCTCGTAGGACTCGAGCTGGTAGTCGACCTGCACGTTCCTCGCATCCGGGCCGAACACGATGAGCAGCGCGTTCACCAGGATGATCGCCACCGCCACGAGCAGCATGAACTGCGAGTGCTCGGGGCGCGTGATGAACGGGTTGATGATCCCCGCCTGCAGCGCGTAGCCGAGGAGGAAGAACACCGCGGCCACCGGAAGCACCGCGAGGAAGGGGTCGAGGCTGAACGCGGCGAAGAGCGCCGCCGCGGCGTACATCGCCACCGTCATCATCTCGCCGTGGGCGAAGTTCACCACCCGCACCACGCCGAAGATCACCGACAGCCCGAGCGCCATCAGGCCGTACACCAGCCCGGTGAGCACGCCGGCCACCACCACATTCAATACGAGCTCAGGCGCCATGAAAAATCGGGGTCAGAGCCCGATTTTCTAGGTTTTCTTGTATTCCGGAACGGGGAAGATCGGCTTCGCCGTGGCCGCGTTAGCCGGCAGCACAACGGTCGGCACGAGGTTGCGGTTCTGCACGCAGGCCGAGCCGATGCCTTCGACCTGGCCTTTCTCGTTGAACTTGATCGGCCCGCCGAGCGTCATCTTGTCGGTGATGTTGGTCTGGCGGATCGCGTCGGCGAGCGCCTTCGGATCGGTGGTCTTGGCGCGCTTGAACGCGTCCGCGGCGATGAGCAGCGCCTCGAAAGTGAAGCCGGCGTTGAGCCCGTGGAACACGAGCTTGTCCTTCGGGTTCTGCTTGAGGAATGCCTTCTCGACGACCTTGGTCAGGTTGGCGTTCGGGTTATACCAGGGCACGTTGGAAATCGAGTGCTCGGAGAGCTTGCCGAGCGCCTTGAAGTACTGCTCCTCGTACATCCCGGGCGAGCCGGGGCTCACGATGCCCATCGGGCTCCAGCGCTGCTTCACCATCTCGCGGCGCAGGATGATGGCGTCGTTCAGGCGGCAGACGAGCAGCACGAAGTCCGCGTTCGACGCCTTGGCCTTCGAAACCTCCACCGTCAGGTCCTTCGCCGCCGGGTCGTAGGAGATGGTATCGACGATCTTGAACGGCAACTGGGTCATCTTCGGCATGAACGCGCCGATGCCTTTCGCCATCGCCTGGCCGAAGGTGTCGTTCACGTGCATGAACACCGCGGTGCGCGGCACGGTGTTGGTCGCCTGGAAGAGATCGCCGATCAGCGCGAGGCCGTTGCGCACGATGTCGCCCGCGGTCTGGAAATTCCGGAATACGAACTTGTAGCCCTGCTCGGTGATCTGCGGCGCCGCGGCGATGTTGATGACGAAGGGCACGCCGCGCTGCTCGGCGACCTGGGCGATCGCGGCCGCGGCGCCCGAGTCGAAGGGGCCGACCAGCACGTTCGCGCCCTCCTGGATCAGCCGCTCGGCGCGGGTGCGCGCCGTGTCGACGTTGGACTCGAAGTCGGCGTTCATGAGCTCGAGGTCGACGCCGAGCATCTCCTTCAGCACGCCGGGGGCGAGGTCCGCGCCTTTCTGGCACGACTGCCCGATGAAGCTGAGATAGCCCGAGCGCGGCAGGATCACGCCGACGCGCAGTTTCTGCGCCTGCGCGCGCACATGGCTCGGAACGAGCGCGAACGGAGAAAGCGCCGCAGCCGCACCGGCTACCGCAATGTTTCTGTTGAATCTTCTGCGGTCCATGACTCCTCCTGTGAGGCGCAAGGTTATAGACGATTCATGAGTAACGGTCAACGATCGCGCCCCGCGGCGTGCTTGACACGCCGCGCGCGCCGGGAGTAGCGTCAACCGGCCTAACGATCGTTAGATTGGTAGCCCCTTGAGAGGAGGAGGTGCTATGAAACGCTCGATCTGCCTGCTCGCCGGCGCGCTGGCCTGCAGCGCATTCGCCGTCCCCGCGGCAGCTGCACTGGACTGCGCCGCGCTGGCGGGCGCGCTCATCGAAGATACGCGGATCACTCTGGCGGTCCTCAACCCTGCCACCGCGACGGCGCCCGAGCACTGCGAGGTGACCGGCGCGATCAACCAGCGCGTGAGCCGGGTCGACGGCCAGACCTACGTCATCAAGTTCCATTTGCGCCTGCCGAGCAGCTGGAACCAGCGCTTCTTCTACACGGGCGGCGGCGGGACGGACGGCAACCTGGGAAGCGCGCTTACGCCGCAACTCGCCCAGGGCTATGCGGTCGTCTCGAGCGACAGCGGCCACGACAACGCACTCAATACCTCCGTCGTGGCCGGTAACTTCCAGTTCGGCTTTGATCCGCAGGCGCGCAGCGACTACGGCTACAACGGCCCGGCAGAAGTTGCGGTAAAGGCCAAGGCGCTGATCAAGGAATACTACGGCCGCAAGCCGAAGTACTCTTACTTCGTCGGGTGCTCCGAGGGCGGCCGCGAAGCGCTGATGCTCTCGCAGCGTTACCCGGATTTCTTCGACGGCATCGTCGCCGGCAATCCCGGCATGGACCTTCCCAAGGCGGCGCTCGCGCACCCCTGGGATGCGCAGGCCTTCGCGCGCGCCGCGCGTAAGCAGACGCCGTTCGGAAATCCCGACCTGGCGAGCTCGTTCACCGACGCAGAGCTTGCCGCGGTCGGAGCCGCCATTCGCGCCGCGTGCGACGCGGACGACGGCTTGGCGGACGACATGGTGCTGAACCCCGCGGCCTGCGAGTTCAATCCGGCGACGCTCGGCCCGGCCGGCAGCGGGGTGCTCTCACAGGCGCAGGTCACGGCGCTCAAGCAGACCAACGCTGGTCCGCGGAACTCGCACGGACGGCAGCTTTATTCCAACTGGATGTGGGATCCGGGCATCGGAGCCTTCGGCTGGCGGCAGTGGAAGATCGGGCCGATCGCGCCGGGCTTCCCGATTCCGGGCAACAGCGCGCTCATCGTTACCTTGGGCGGCGGGGCGCTTCCGTTCATCTTCACCACTCCGCCGAACTCCAGCACGGCGGGAACCGACCTCGCGCCGCCGAACGCCGGCATCGTCAACTCGAGCCCGCTCGGTCCCGGCACGGCCGGATTCGGCGACGCCTACATGCAGTGGATACTCAGCTTCAACATGGATCATGATGCGCCGAAGATCTTCGCGGATACGCGCCTGTACCGCGAGTCCGCGCTGGATTTCATGTTCAGCAGCGGCACGGACTACGGCAGGTTCGGCGCGAAGGGCAACAAGCTGATCGTCTATACCGGCGGCGCCGATCCGGTGTTCTCGGCGAACTACCACCTGAAGTGGTATCGGAACGTGGTCGCTCGGAACGACGGACTGGAGCGCACACAGAAGTTCGCGCGTCTCTTTGTCGTCCCCGGCATGAACCACTGCGGCGGCGGACCGTCGACCTCGCAGTTTGACGCGTTCTCCGCGGTCGTCGACTGGGTGGAGAACGGACATGCGCCCGATACCATCCTCGGCACGGCCCCCGCGACGGGCACTCCCTTCCCCGGTCGTACGCGCCCGCTCTGTCCGTATCCCGCCTTCGCGAAGTACAAAGGCGAGGGCAGCATCGAGCTGGCCGCGAGCTTCGAGTGTCACCTCGACAAGCATCGCGGCCATAATGATGGGCATGATGATGAAGATGACGACCACCCCGGCCACGGCCGCTAGGCGGGGTTGAGCGCCGCCCGCGCCGCGAAAAACGCGGCCCTGGCGCTCGCCAGGGAGCGGCCGGAGATGGGCAAGGTGCGCGCTGCGCGCGAGCTGCGGGGGCGCGGGATCCACCTGTCGGCGACGGCGGTGCATACGATCTGGAAGCAGCACGGCCTCGCCACCAGCTACGACCGGCTGAGACGCGGCGGCGCGGCGCTGTCGGAGTCGCAGCGCGCGCGCCTGCGCCGCGCCACCATCAGCCGCCGCCTCATTGTCCGAGCGGGCGCGCGCGCCGGCGCGAACGGCTCCGGTAACCACCCGCGGCGCGAGGAGCTGATCGCCGCCGCGGCGAAGATCTTCAGCGCGAGGGGCTATCAGGGCGCCTCGCTGCGCGAGATCTGTGCCGCCGCCGGCATCCTCGCCGGCTCGATGTATCACCACTTCCGGTCGAAGGAAGACCTGTTCGTCAGCGTGCACGCGGAGGGCTTTCTGCACCTGAACGAGGTGGTCGACCGCGCTCTCGAGGGAAAGACCGAGCCGTGGGACCGCCTCGAGTCGGCGATCGGCGCGCACCTCACCGAGCTGGTCGAGCGCACCGACGTGGTGGCGGTCACCTCGGCGAGCCTGTTCCACATGGAGAGCTCGCGCCTGCAGCGCCGCCTCAACCGCCAGCGCGAGGCGTACGAGCTGCGCTTCCGCAAGCTGATCCAGGCGCTGCCCCTGCCGCAGAACGTGGACCGCAGCCTGCTGCGCCTGACGCTGCTCGGCGCCATCAACTGGACGCGCGTCTGGTACCGCCCGGGCAAGCGCAGCCCGCAGCAAATCGCGCACCACCTCGTCAGCGGCATACTGCGCCAGCGCCTATAGAATTCGATGGATGGGCGCGACAGCTCGTCCAACGCGCAGCGTTCGCCTCGGCCCCACCGACATCGTCGTCGAGCGGCGCGCCGACGGCTGCGTGCTGCTGCGCTCGCCGCACGCGCTCGGTCCTTATCCGCGCAAGCTCACCGAGCGCCTGGAGTTCTGGGCCGCGGAAGCGCCCGGGCGGCTGTTTCTCGCGCAGCGCGACGGCGCCGGCTGGCGCACGCTGAGCTACGGGCAGGCGCGCGAGCGTGCCCGCCGCGTGGGGCAATATCTGCTCGAGCAGCAGCTCTCGGCCGAGCGTCCGCTGGTGGTGCTCTCGGGCAACGACCTCGAGCACGCCTTGCTCGAGCTCGGCGCGCTGTACGCCGGCGTGCCCTACACGCCCGTCGCACCCGCGTACTCGCTCGCCTCGGGCGACTTCGGCAAGCTGCGCGCGATCTTCGAGCTGATGACGCCCGGGCTGGTGTTCGCCTCGGACCGCGCCGCGTTTCGCAAAGCGATCGACGCGGTCGTGCCGCGCGGCGTCGAGGTGATCTTCGAGCCGAAGGAACGGCCCGTCTCCGCGGCGCTCGACGCGGCGCATGCCATGGTCGGCCCGGACACGATCGCGAAATTTCTCTTCACCTCGGGTTCCACGGGAACGCCGAAGGCGGTGATCAACACCCAGCGCATGTGGTGCTCGAACCAGAAACTGACGGCGAC